>Ga0209487_1004542_pt1 | contig 10629 bp, 10 predicted proteins | sample Poulit2012_FD_187524 | JGI IMG/M metagenome (GOLD analysis project Ga0209487, IMG submission 187524) | Agricultural soil microbial communities from Georgia to study Nitrogen management - Poultry litter 2012 (SPAdes) (version 2) | ecosystem: Environmental > Terrestrial > Soil > Agricultural land... | reverse complement strand
GGTGTGCCGCCGCAGGCGTTGCGCGCCACCGCCGACCGATTCAACCAGTTGGCCCGCGCCGGCCACGACGACGACTTCTGCCGTGGCGACAGCGTCTACGACAACTATTACGGCGATCCGACGCTGCCCAACCCCAACCTGCATCCGCTGACCAGACCGCCCTACTACGCGTTCCAGATCATCCTGGGCGATCTGGGCACCTCCGGAGGCCTGCGCACCGACGAGCACGCCCGGGTTCTGCGCGCCGACGACACCGTGATCGGCGGGCTGTACGCGGTGGGCAACGCCTCGGCGGCGGTCATGGGCCGCAGCTACGCCGGAGCCGGGGCCACGATCGGCCCGGCGATGACCTTCGGCTATCTCGCCGCCGAGCACATCGCCGGCGGCGTGCCCCCGACCGGCGACGGCGCCCGACGCCTCGACTCATCCGCAAACTCCGACCAATCTCCGAGGAGGTAACCGTGAAGATCTCACTGTTCTACGAATTCGCCCTGCCGCGACCCTGGTCCGACGACGACGAGAGGCTGCTGTTCCAAGACGGCCTCGATGAGGTGGAGGCCGCCGACAAGGCGGGATTCTCGACGGTGTGGCTCACCGAGCACCACTTCCTCGAGGAGTACTGCCACGCCACGGCCCCGGAGATCTTCCTGGCGGCGGCCAGCCAGCGGACCCGCGACATCCGCCTCGGCTTCGGGATCATGCACCTGCCGCCGGTCGTCAACCACCCGGCGCGCGTCGCCGAGCGGATCTCCACCCTCGACCTCATCTCCAACGGACGCGTGGAGTTCGGCACCGGCGAGTCGTCGTCGGTGGGCGAACTGGGCGGCTTCGGCATCGACCCGGCCGACAAGCGCGCCCAGTGGGAGGAAGCCCTGGAGGTGTCCATCCGCTGCATGGTCGAGGAGCCGTTCACCGGGTTCGACGGCGAGCACGTCACGATGCCGGCGCGCAACGTCGTCCCCAAACCGCTGCAGAAACCGCACCCGCCGGTGTGGGTGGCCTGCACCCGGCCCGCCTCGGTGCAGATGGCCGCGCAGAAGGCGATCGGCGCACTGAGTTTCGCCTACACCGGGCCCGGGCCGTTGACCGAGCGGGTCAACGGCTACTACAAAGAGCTCGAAGAGAACGGGGTCCCGGTGACCCCGCAGGTCAACCCCAACATCCTCGCGATCGGTGGGGACCTGTCGATGATGGTCGCCCCCACCGACGAGCAGGCCGTGCAGCGGCTCGGCAAGGGCGGTGGCTTCTTCTCGTTCGGCATCATGCACTACTACATGAAAGGCCAGCACACCCCCGGCCGGACCGGGGTGTGGGAACGCTACCTTCACGACGTCGAGCAGGACCCGACGCTGGCCTACGGGCCCGGCCGGGGTGCGATCGGCAGCCCGCAGACCGTGCGCGAATTCCTGCGCGGCTACGAGGAGAGCGGCGTCGACGAGATCATCCTGCTGCTCAACCCCCGCAGCCACGAGGCCACCATGGAATCCCTCGAGCTGATGGGCAAACACGTGCTTCCCGAGTTCATCGAGCGCGACGAGAAAGCCGTCGCGGCGAAGACGAAACGCCTCGAGCCGATCATCGAGAAGCTGGAGTCACGCCGCACGCCCTCGACCGCGCCGAAGTTCGACGAGAATTACTCCTTCGGGGGATTGCCCACCGGCGGTAAGGGCGGCAAGAAGTACACCGCGACCGAGATCCCCGAGGCGATGGCCGAGATGAACGAAGGCCGCGTGCAGGCCGCCCAGCGCGCCAAGGATGAACGCGAACGCGGATAGGGCAGGTAATGCGGTTCCTGTTCGTGCACGGAGGATTCCACGCCGCCTGGTGCTGGGAGCGCACCATCGCCGAGTTGGAGCAGCTCGGGCACGCCGGGGTGGCGGTGGACCTGCCGGGTCACGGCGCGCGGATCGACGAGGACGCCACCAGGCTGGCCGCCCGGCGCGATGCCATCGTCGCCGAGCTGGCCGCCGGTGACGTCCTCGTCGGCCACTCCGGTGGCGGCTTCGACGCCACCCTCGCCGCGAACGCGGCACCCGAACTCGTCGGCCACATCGTCTACCTCTCCGCGGCCCTACCCCGCGAAGGGCGCAGCTACACCGACGCGATGACCATGGGTGCCACCGAGGCGGACCTGTTCGACGGGGCCGCCGGGGACATGCTGAAGCACCTGCATTTCGCCGAGGACGGGACGATGACGTTCGCCGACTTCCACGGCGCGCGGGAATACTTCTACCACGACTGCGACGAGGCGACGGCGCGGTGGGCCTTCGAGCGGCTCGGCCCGGAACGCACCGGTGAGGTCACCGTCGCCCCGGTGTCGGTGCCCGACTTCTGGGCGGCGGACCTGCCACGCAGCTTCATCCGCTGCGAACAGGACCGCGCCTACCCGCGGTGGCTGGCCGACGAGGTCTGCCGGCGACTCGGGGTGCAGCCGCTGAGCATCGACGCCTCGCACTCACCGTTTCTGAGCCGGCCGGCCGAACTGGCCGAACTGCTGGTGCACGCCACCACCACCAGGCCGGTCGGTCCGCTCATCGCGCACTGAGCCCGCGGCCCCTCACCGGCGGGCGCCGGGCGGGTTGGTGAACCACAGGTTCTCCTCGCGCAGCCCCCGGCTGCACCACCCGTCGGCGGCACGCACCAGATCGTGGTGGTAATAGCCGCCGCAGACGCTCAGCTCACTCATGCCGGGCAGCTGCATCGGGTTGTAGAACATCGCGCGCACCTCGGCGGTGTCGCCGGCCAACCGCAACACCTCGATGTTGGTGATGTAGTGCATCGACATCGGGATCGCGGCGAAACCCGAGGCCAGCCAGTCGGCCACCTCGTCGCGGGAACCGCGGATGGCGCCGGCCGACGAGTAGTCGATGACCGCGTCGTCGGTGAACACCGACCGATACAACTGCCAGTCGCGGGAGTCCACGGCGCGTGCGTAGCGGTACAGCAGCGCGGCGATCTCCAACCGATCGGCGACCGGGACCGGATCGGTCACTGCGGCATGCCGATCGTCTTGATGTGCAGGTACTCGGTGAAGCCCTGCTCGCCGTTGCGGTAGCCCAGGCCGCTCTGCTTGGTGCCGCCGAACGGGCTGGTGATCCCGAAGTGGCTCTTGCCGTTGATCGTGACGTTGCCGGTGCGCATCCGTTGCGCGACAGCGAAGGCCCGGTCCACGTCGGCGCCGCTGACCTCCCCGGAGAGCCCGTAGATGGAGTTGTTGGCGATCGCCACCGCCTGCTCCTCGGTGTCGTAGGGCGTCACCGTGAGCACCGGGCCGAAGATCTCCTCCTGGGCGATGCGGCTATCGGGATCCACGTCGGCCAGCAGGGTGGGCTGTACGTAGTAGCCGACCGGCAGGCTCTCCGGTACACCACCGCCGGTGACCAGCCGTGCCCCCGAGTCCCGCCCGGAGGCGATCAGGTCGAGCACCTTCTGCCGCTGCGTCTCGCTGACCTGGGGCCCTTGCATGTTGCCCGGCGTCCACGGGTCACCCATCGGGAAGTTCTCCATCGACGACTGCAGCACCGCCAGTCCCTCGTCGTAGCGACTGCGGGGCAGAAGGATCCGGGACGGCAGCACGCAGCTCTGTCCCGACATCACGCAGGCCATCATCGCCGCCATCGGCAGGGCCGAACCGAAGTCGGCGTCATCGAGCACGATGTGCGCGGACTTACCGCCGAGTTCCAGCAGCGTCTTCTTCACCGTGGGCGCGCTCGCCGCCAGGATGGCCCGTCCGGTCGCCGTGGAGCCGGTGAAGGTGATCATGTCCACCCGCGGGTCGGCCGACAGCGCCGCCCCGACTTCGTTGGCGTTGGAGGTCACCACGTTGAACACTCCCGCCGGGATGTCGGTCTCCTCGGCGACGATGCGGCCCAGCTCGCTGCCCGACCACGGGGTCAGTTGGGCGGGCTTGAGCACCACGGTGTTTCCGGCCATCAGCGCCGGTACCGTCTCGGCGATGTTGAGATACAGCGGCACATTCCACGGCGTGATCGCCCCGACCACGCCGAGCGGCTCGTAGTTCAGCTTGCGTCGGGCCGGGCCCAGCGCCGTCTCGTGCGATCCGGTGTCGACCAGGTAGTCGAAATCGCGGCCGTGTTCGGCCCAGTGCTTGACCTCGGCGACCGGGCTCTCGATCTGGCTGCCGGTCACCGTGACCGGGCAGCCGACCTCGGTGATCAGGATCCGGCGCAGCCGTTCCTTGTTCGCCTCCAGCGCATCGTGCAGCTGAATCAAACAGCGGTGCCGGAACTGCACGTCGCGCGCCCAGTCGCCGGCGTCGAAGGCGCGCCGCGCCGCCGCGACGGCGCGCGACAGATCATCGACCGTGCCGTCGGCGGCCTGCCCGACCACCTCCTCGCTGGCGGGATGAACGACGTCGAACCTCGCGCCGCCGGTGGCGTCGACCAACGCACCGTCGACGAGCATGCGCTCCTCGCCCGCCAAAACACCGGAATCGCCCTGCGTGGTGGTCACCGTGATCCTTTCCGCCGAATACTCTCAGAACTACCTACCGTAATGCCTATAGTAGTCATGAGGGGGCCGGCCCGCAGGTTTATCGACACGGAATCGACGCGAAAGACCCGAGATGAAAGACACTGTTGCGACGCGGTTTCACCGCCGGGAGCCGAGCACTGGGGGGCCGGGCGGGTGAAGCTGGTGTTCAACCTGCCGCACCTGATGCGGTTGACGGCCACCATGCAGCCGTGGGAGGCCGAGGTGACCGGCGCCGACCAGACCCGAATGGTGCGCTGCGCCGACCGGTGGGGCTACGACATGGTCGCCGTACCGGAGCACTTCCTCATTCCCGCTGAGCACGTCGAGCTCTCCGGCCCGCACTACTTTCAGTCCACGGCCGCGCAGGCCTACATCGCCGGGGCGACCGAGCGGATCCTGGTCAACTCCTGCGTCACCGTGCTGCCGCTGCACCAGCCGGTCGTCTTGGCCAAGGCGCTGGCCACCGCCGACTGGTTCAGCGGCGGCCGGATGATGGCGACGTTCGGTGTGGGGTGGCTACGGCGTGAGTTCGAGCTGCTCGGCGTGAGGTTCGAGCAACGCGGGCGGATCGCCGACGAGTACCTCGCCGCGATCGTGGAACTGTGGACCAGCGAGGCACCGAGCTTCAACGGGCGCTACGTCTCCTTCTCCGGGGCGGCGTTCGAGCCGAAACCCGTACGCAGGCCGCACCTGCCGATCTGGATCGGCGGGGACGCCGATGCGGCGTTGCGCCGCGCGGCAAGGTTCGCCTCGGGATGGTGGAGCTTCCTCACCCCGCCGGAGCGCATCGCCGAGCGGGTCGAGTTCATCAAGTCCCAGGACGGCTACGACGGCCGTCCCTTTGAGGTCATGCACGGCATGGCGACCCGGCGCGTGGGGGAGGGCCACGCCGTGCGTGACGATCCCGGGGGGCGCCCCGGGATGAGCGCTGAGCAGATCGTGGACCGATTGGGCTGGCTGGCCGAGCAGGGCGTGACCGTGAGCGCGGTGCCGCTGCCGGCGGTGCGCGGCGTCGAGGAGTACCTCGACTACGCGCAGTGGGTCATCGAGGAGATCAAGCCACGGCTGCGGTGATCGTCCGATCGGCGTGTGTGCGGGGGCTCAGCTCACCGAGCCCGACGCCGCCACCTCGGTCTCGCCGTCGTCGGCGGCCCGCGGCGCCAGCACCCCGGTCGGGTGCGAGCGGCCCCGCAGCACCGTCGAGCTGTGCTCGACCCAGCGCTGCCGCTCGGCGGCGTCGGCGCGGTCGGTGGCCGCCGCCGAGCACAACAGGCGGTGCGACGTCGTCTTGGCCAGGTCGGCCAACCGGGCGGCCTCGTTGACCGCGTCGCCGATCACCGTGTACTCGTAGCGGTTCTCCGCACCGATGTTGCCGGCGAAGACCGGACCCGCGGACACGCCGATGCCGAAATCGACGACCCGCAGGTGGCGCAACCGCACCGCCAGCGAGCGCGCCGCGGCCAGGGCGGCCGGCGACGCCCCGCTGACGGGCAGCGGAACCCCGAACACCGCCAGCGCGGCGTCGCCCTGGAACTTGTTGATCAGACCCCGATGCTCGTCGACGGCACTGACCACGATCCGGAAGAAGTCGTTGAGCACCTCGGCCACCTTCTGCGGTGGATGGCTCAGGGCCAACTGGGTCGAGCCGGCCAGATCGACGAAGAGGATGGCGGCCTCGGTGACCTCACCGGAGAACGTCGCGCCGCCCCGCAGCGCATGGCGCGCGACGTCGGTGCCGACGTAGCGGCCGAACAAATCCCGCAACCGGTCCCGTTCGGCGAGTTCGCTCACCATCCGGTTGAAACCGCTCTGCAGCCGCCCGATCTCGGAACGCTCGTAGATGTCGACCACGACGTCATCGCGGCCGTGTTCGACCAGCGCCATCGCGTCGACCACCTCGCCGACCGGGTCCGAGATGGACCGCGAGACGAGGACCATCCCGCGAAAGCCCAGGATCACCGCCACCAATGAGAGCACCAGGACCGCCGTCTCGATCGGTGCGGTCGTCGGGATGATCCAGCCGTTGGAGCGCAAGACCACCAGCGCGGCGATCGCCAGGCTCGGCAGACCGCTGGTGAGCAGCCACATGTTGATCAGCCGGGCCAGCACGCCCGGTGCGGTGACGAACCCGCCGGAGTCGCGGGTCGCGGCCACGATGATCGGCCGGATCCAGCGCTGGTTGATCAACACCCCGGTGCCGGTGGCCGCCGCACCGCCGAAGATCACCGCCAGCGCCGTCGCGATCGCCAGGCCCGCGCCGCTGTCGGCGTTGAGCAGGACGAAGACCAGCCCACCTGCGATCCAGGCCGTGCTCAGCAGCAGCGACTGGTCACGGATCAGGTTCGTCGCGGCGCGCCGTTGGCCGCTGGTGGGCGCCGCGCCGGCGGTGAACCACGCCAGGGGCCCGGCGATGATCACGATACCGCCGACCAAGACGGTCAGGGTGCAGATCCCGGCGAGCACCACCGCTGTGGCGATGTACTGCGGAGCGAAATGCACACCGTCGGTGGGGTGCCCGCGCAGCGCGGCGACGACGACGAGCACCTCGGCGACGCTGATCAGATGCGCCAGCGCCAGACCGGCAGCGTAGCGAAACGACGCCGTGAGCGCGCCGCCGCGCGGTGCGCTCGTCGGCCTGTCCACATGACGACCGTAACCGCTGCGATTAAATCAGTTGCTTGACTGAGCCCGGTCGAGGCGGTTGAGTCGAGACACCGCCCGCGGCAGAGCCGAGACACGGTGGCGGGGAAAGGGTGGAGATGGTCGACGAGTTGGCGGGGAAAGTCGCGATCGTCACCGGCGGGGCGTCGGGGCTCGGCCGCGGCATCGTGGAACGCTTCGTTGCCGAGGGCGCCCGGGTGGTGATCGGCGACCTCGGGTCCGGGCCGGTCGGGGACCGCGGTGTCGAGCTGGCGCAGGCGTTGGGCGAGCGTGCGCTGTTTCATCCCACTGACGTGGCCGACCGTGAACAGGTCGCCGCCCTGGTGGCCACGGCCGTGCAGGCCTTCGGCGGTGTGCACGTCATGGTCAACAACGCCGGGGTCTCGGGGCGAATGCACAACCGGTTCCTCGACGACGACCTGGCCGATTTCGAGCGGGTCATGGCGGTCAACGTGCTCGGCGTCATGGCCGGAACCCGTGACGCCGCCCGCCGGATGGCCGACGACGGTGGCGGTTCGATCATCAACCTGACCTCGATCGGCGGGATCCAGGCCGGGGGCGGCGTGATGACCTATCGCGCCTCCAAAGCGGCGGTCATCGCGTTCACCAAGTCGGCGGCCATCGAGCTGGCCCACTACGGGATTCGGGTCAACGCCATCGCGCCCGGCAACATCCCGACGCCCATCCTGCGCTCCTCGTCGGCGGAGACCGACGCCGCCGAACTCAGCCGGTTCGAGGAGCGGATCCGCGCGACGATGCGGGCCGACCGGCCGCTGCAGCGCGAAGGCACCCCCGACGACGTCGCGGAGGCCGCCGTGTATTTCGCCGGGGAGCGGTCGCGTTACGTCACCGGTACGGTGCTGCCGGTGGACGGGGGAACGGTGGCCGGCAAAGCGCTGCGGCGGCGCAGCCAAGCCAAGGATTAAATCAATCGCTTGACTTAATGGTGGGCGCGGAGTTGACTGGCGGTGTGACCACCGCCAACCGGACCGATCGGGCCTCCAGCACCCGGGAGGCCATCCTGACCGCCGCGGAACGCCTCTTCGCCGAACGCGGGGTGTTCTCGGTCTCCAACCGTCAGGTCAGCGAGGCGGCCGGGCAGGGCAACAACGCCGCGGTGGGGTACCACTTCGGCAGCAAAACCGACCTCGTGCGCGAGATCGAACGTCGCCACCGGATGCCCGTGGAGACGCTGCGCGAACGCATGGTGGCCCACGTCGGCGACTCCGCGGACCTGCGGGACTGGGTGTCGTGTTTGGTCCGCCCGCTCACCGATCACCTTGCTGCGCTGGGTAATCCGACCTGGTATGCGCGTTTCGCCGCCCAGGTGATGGCCGATCCGGCATATCAGGACATCGTCGTCAAGGACGCGTTGAGCTCGGTGTCGCTGGTCGAGGTCCTCAACGGGATCAACCGCTGCCTCCCGGAGTTGCCGGTCAAGGCCCGCCAGGCGCGCAACGTCATGGCGCGCAACCTGCTGATGCACACCTGCGCCGATGTGGAACGGTCGCTGGCCGCAGGCGCCTCGGCGTCCATCAGCTGGACCGAGGCCGGGGTCGGCCTCATCGACGCGATCGTCGGGCTCTGGCTGGCCCCGGCCACGCCCCTGCCGGAGGGTCCGCGATGAGGGTCACGGCCGATCAGAACATCTGCGCATCGTCGGGCCAGTGCGCCGCACTGGCACCGCTGGTCTTCGACCAGCGTGACGAGGACGGCGTCGTCGTCGTGCTCGACGAGAACCCGCCGCCGGAGCTGACCGACGCGGTTCGCCAGGCCGCAGCGGCCTGCCCGTCCGGCGCCATCACGATCATCGAGGAGTGACTGTGTCCGACACCGTGGCCGACGCCGCCAGCATCACCATCCCGGACTATCCGATGAGCCGGGATCGCGGTGCCCCGTTCGCGCCCCCGCCGCAGGTCCTGGCGATGGCCGCCGAGCGACCCTTGAGTCGGGTGCGGATCTGGGACGGCAGCACACCGTGGCTGGTCACCGGCTATGACGCCGTGCGCACGCTGTTCTCCGACCCGAGGGTCAGCACCGATGACCGCATCGACGGATTCCCGCACTGGAACGAGGGCATGCGCGCCAGCGTGCACCATCGGCCCCGGTCGGTGTTCACCGCCGACGGGCCCGAACACATCCGGTTCCGCCGGATGCTGTCGCCGTCGCTGACCCTCAAGCGCGTCAACGCGGTATCCGAGCGCGCCCAGCAGATCACCGACGAGCACATCGACACGATTCTGGCCGGCCCACGACCGGCGGACCTGATCAACGGTTTGGCGTTGCCGATCCCGTCGCTGGTGATCAGCGAGCTGCTCGGCGTGCCCTACGCCGACCACGACTTCTTCCAGCAGCACGCCACGATGGGGGTGGACCGCTACGCGACCGCCGACGACACCGTCAAGGGCGCCACCGAACTGTCCAAGTATCTGGCCCGGCTGATCGAGACCAAGATGACCGATCCGACCGACGACATGGTCTCCGATCTGGCCGGGCGGGTCAAAGACGGCGCGCTGTCGGTGCGCGAGGCGACCCAGCTCGGTACCGGAATGTTGATCGCCGGGCATGAGACCACCGCCAACATGTTGGGTCTGGGGGTCCTGCGGCTGCTGCTGGAGCCGGCGAAGATCGACGTGTTCCGCGGCGACGACGACGCGGCGATCGCCAACGCGGTGGAGGAACTGATGCGCTACCTCAGCATCATCCACACCGGCCAGCGGCGGGTCGCCATCGAGGACATCGAGATCGGCAGGGAGACGATCCGGGCCAACGAGGGCATCATCATCGACTTGGCCCCGGCCAACTGGGATCCGAGCGTCTTCCCCGAGCCGGAGATGCTGGAGTTGAGCCGCGCCGCCGCCCGCCAGCACATGGGGTTCGGATTCGGGCCGCACCAATGCGTGGGCCAGCAACTGGCCCGCGCCGAGATGAACATCGTGTTCGCCACCCTGTTCCGGCGTATCCCGACGATCAAGCTGGCCGTCGACGTCGACGAGATCGCGTTCAAAGACGACCGGCTCGCCTACGGCGTCTACGAACTGCCCATCACCTGGTAACCGGATCGGAGTGAGTTTACGATGACCACAGCATCAACCCAGACCCCAGCGGGACAGCCCAGACCGTTCTACCCGGAGGGGGGCTACGGGGCGCCCAAGGACCGCCAGGTGAGAGCGCACGGCGGTGTCGGCCTGCCCGCCGGAACCGAGGTGTTCTCCGCGGACAACCACATCTCGCTGAGCGACGACATCTTCTACCAGAATTTCCCCCCCGAGCTGCGCGACAAGGCGCCGCGGATCTGGTACGAGGACGGTGCCTACATGGTCGGCAAGAAGGGCCAGACCTTTTTGCCCGGAGACTTCTCGGCCGTCTTGATGCAGTACGACGACCTGGCCGGCGCCGCGACCGCGAACATCGAGGCGCGCATCGAACAGCTGCGTTCCGACGGCGTCGACAGGGAGCTGGCGTTTCCCAACG
>Ga0209487_1004541_pt1 | contig 10629 bp, 10 predicted proteins | sample Poulit2012_FD_187524 | JGI IMG/M metagenome (GOLD analysis project Ga0209487, IMG submission 187524) | Agricultural soil microbial communities from Georgia to study Nitrogen management - Poultry litter 2012 (SPAdes) (version 2) | ecosystem: Environmental > Terrestrial > Soil > Agricultural land... | reverse complement strand
GTCCTGAAGATCAACCAACTCGACACCATCACCGACGACGTCATCGAAGCTGCCGCCAGCACCCTGGTCACCGGCTAGCGCCACCTACTGACTTACAGCAGCACGCCACTTACTGATCAAGTCCACACGCAGGGTCCTCGAGGCGCTGGTGTCGCAATGAGGTATACCCCACCAGGACAGGGGGCTGTGTCACAAACGGCCGTTTACGGTGCGGCGTCCTCGTCGGGGGTCGACGCCCGCTCGCTCTGCTTCACGTACCCCCGCCCCGAACGAAGGATGACGACGTCCTCCTCGCCCACTCTCGTTGCTGGCTGGCTCGTCGGGGCGCTCGGCTCCAGCATCTGCCTGCTCTGCATGGTCGGTCTCGCGCCCCGGAACGTGAGCATGTCCTCCTCGATGAGTAGCTGCTGGGCCGCGTCCGGTGGGGATGGGTTCCGTGCCCACCGTTCGTGGGCGCTCTGACGGCTGATCCCGACAGCGCGCCCGATCTGTTCCCAGGTGGCGGGAGGATCACCGGCTCGTGCTGCTGCGACCGCATCGTCGAGAGCGGCTTCCGCGTCCCTGACGGCCGCGGCGGCGGAGCGGACCGACTCGGCCGTGGCGAGGGGCTGCACGTGCCGCTTCCACTCCTCGTGGCCTACATCCTCGAGGGTGCGCCCGTCAGGCAGGAGCATGTGGTCGGCGTCGAGCTGCTCTTCCGTCGGGTCGTCGTTGGTCGCTTCGTCGCGCTGCCAGGTGGTCCCGCGCCACCCGCATTCACACTGGACCCGCCATCCGGCGACCTCGGCCCACGGCACCGTGAGGTCAAACGGCTCGACCGACTCGTCGACGCCGTAGGCCCATCGAGGATTCATGAAGACGACGCCGTCGACGCGACTGCCGCCCGTGGACCGCCCGTCCAACGCGAGCCAGGCGACATAGCCCTCGTGCACCTCACCGCCGGTCTCCACCATCCATCCCATGATCTACTCCTTATGAAGGGTGTCAGGATCTGCTGACAACATATGTCAGCCTACCCTGACATGCAATGGGGCCGCCCGCCTGACTCCTCTCCTGCACTCCGGAAGCGGATCACGATGGGACGATGCGGTGTGGCCACCGGATTGAAGAACATGCGCGAGCGAGACGCCCGAGTGATCGCGGCCGCCTGGCGACTGATCGCCCGCGAGGGCCTCGGCGCGCTCACCGTGAAGGCTCTCGCCGCCGAGGCCGACGTGCCGCCGAGCTCGATGCTGTACACGTTGCCGAATCATGCGGTGGTGCGGGAGCGCGCCCTCGAAGCCATCGCGCCGACCATCCGCAAGCGCATCAGTGCACTGCCCTCGGAGCCTGGCGATGGCCCGGAACACGCTCGGGCGCTGCTCGAGGCGCTGCTGCCACTGAATGCTGAGCGCCGTGTCGAGGCGGCCGTCCTGCAGGTGCTCAGCGCGAGCGCGCTCACGGAGCCTGGGCTGCAGCCGATCTGGCGAGAGGTTGATGGGACGGTCCGCGATGTGTGCGCACAGGCTCTCCGAGCCCAGGGCATCAAGGGGGATGTCGTCGCCCTCGACCGCCTCCACGCCCTCGTGAACGGCCTGATGAACCAGCTCATGAACCGCGGCGAGGACCGCTCGCCCCAGTGGGCACACGCCGTCCTTGACGTGGAACTTCAGAGGAAGATCGAAGCGACGTAGACAGCCAGAGGGTCAGGCGGCGCGCTTCGGTGCGTCGGTCGCGCGGGTGCGGTGGATGGCGTTGAGGAGGATCTGGGTGCGGGAGGCCATGTCGCGGACCTCGACGGCACCCTCGAGGAGGGCGGGGTCGCGGCCGGCGGTGCGAGCGGCGCGGCGGGCGCAGAGGTCGGCGTAGTCCGTGAGGCGCTGGGCGCGCGCCTCGTCGGTCACGGTGGCGCCCGGCCCGTACAGCTCGAGGGCCTCGATGAAGGCGTCGCCGGCGCGGAGGAGGTAGTCCAGGACGGTGGGGCGGGTCGGGGTGCTCACGAGAGGTCCTCCAGGGCGTCGAAGAGGTCGAGCTGGACGGGGGTCTGCGCGGGAGCCTCGGGGGTGCGCTCCGGCTCCGGCACGGGTGCCGTCTCGGGCTCGGTCTCGGGGGTGTAGTCCTTGAACGGCTGCCACTGGTCCCAGCCGCCGCTGTAGATGCGGGGGCCTCGGTAGCCGAGCGGCCACGGCACCCTGCCGCCTGGATAGAGGACGTGGGCGATGTCCCGGAAGCGGGGCCAGTCGTCGGTGAACCACTGGCCGGCGCAGTGCGGCTTCGGGTGGGGGCACTCCGGGTTCTCGCACGGCTCGGTGCCGGTGAACTTCTTCTTGTCGGGCTGGCGGCCGATCTGGTCGTCCCAGCACTGCAGGGCGCGCCAGCGTGCGGTCTGGTCGCCGTCGACGGGCATCTCCGGCTCCTCGCCGCGCTCCTCGTAGTAGGCGAGTTCCTTGGCGAGGGGGTGGAGGTGGAAGCACGGGTGCAGGCCCCGCCCCGACGAGCGCGCATGGTGGATCGCGTCGGGGTGCGGGTACTCCGGCGGGACGCCCGGGGTGTTGTTCGGGACAGGCCGGTACAGGTGGACGGCACCGGTCGCGTCGGTCATCTTCTCGCGGTCAACGAGGGCCATCACGCGACCTCCTCGAGGGTGCGGGCGAGGGTGATGTTCCCTGCACGGCGGGCGGCGGCACCGGCGGACTGGGTGCGGGCCCACCCGCAGGCCCGGATCGCGTCCTCGACGGCAGCGCCGGTGGCGAGGAGGCCTCGGAGGCGCTCGAGGCGGTCGGGCTTGGGGCGGCTGTGCGACTGGGTCCAGGTGTGCAGGGCCGGGTGGATGCGCTCGGCAGCGGCGTGCAGGGCGGGGAGCGCGTCGGCACGGTCCTGGCCCTCGGCGGGGGCGCTCATGACCCACCACTGCTTGCCGGCGGGGTCCGTCCAGGTGTGGCCGGTCCATTCGCCGACGATGGTGACAGTGTCCGGGACGATGGTGGCCAGCTGGCTGAGCGCGGCGCGGTAGTGCCGGCACTCGGGGGCGGGGTGATGGATGGGGAAGATCGCGGCGTAGTGGTCGGCGCTCATGGGTCAGCCCTCCAGGTCCAGGTAGGGCTCGTCGTCGAAGTCGGCCTCGGCCGCGGCGGGCCGGCGCTCGGCCTGGCGGTCGAGCTCCTGCGCCCACGGGTCGTCGGAGAGGAAGTCGGTCTCGTCGGTGAGGGGGTTCGTGATCTCGTCCATGCAGGCAGATTAGCCCCCCTTAACTCTTGGAGTCAAGGGGGGCTAAACCGTCTGTTCGAGTCAGGTCGCGGCGCGGCCCTCGTGAAGGAGTTGGGAGACGCGGGAGCGGCTGACACCGAGGAGGCCGGCGATGTCGGCGGAGCGGTAGCCGGCGGCATCGAGGCGGATCACGAGGTCTCGAGTGGCGCGTGCGGCGGCCTCCTGGGCGGCTGCGGCTTCGAGGGTGGCGGTCCGGGCGGCGCGAATGTCGGTACCGAGGTCGCTCGCGGCGGGGAGGATGACGAGCGTGGAGCCGGAGTGATCGGCGCTGGGGTCGGTGGCGGCGAGCTGCTCGAGGATCACGGGGCGCGCCTTGTCAAGCGTGCGGACTCGGGCGATGGGGGCATCTTCACCCTCGAGCGTGAGGTCCCACCCTTGGGGCGTGCGGGCGGCCTGGACGGTGACCTCGTATGTCATGTGCGCTTCTCCTCGGACTGCATCGAGCGAAGCCTAGTTGAGCCCCCCTTCACGGTCAATCGGGTCATGGCTGCCGCGGACGCAAGCGTCCTTGCCCTCGAGGGCTGGTGGGTGCGTTGTCTGCGTGGTTGAGGTCAGCACCCGGTGGGCGCGTGCTGGAAAGTTCGAAGATGCAAAGCACCGTGGGGACCGAGTTGCCAGCTGGGATCGAGGGCAAGGGTCGCGACGGAGGAGCGATCCGCGGCAGCGGTTTTGCTTGTCAGGGGTGCTGAGGACTCCAGGTGCGCAGGATCCAGCAGGGGTAGTCCGCGTTGCCGTTGGCGTGCACTCCTCCCTCGCGCCCGAGGAACTCGCCAGGGAGTAGGGCTTCGGGCCTGAGCACATCGAAGCCGGCGCGCTGGTAGAAGCGTGCTTCTGCGGGTGCGCAGCCGCCGACGAAGGTCCTTCGAGTGATGTTCTCGGTGGCAGAGAGCTGGTCCATGATGCACAGCATCACTGTGCCGATCCCCTGGTGGCGCCACTGAGGTGCCACGGCGACGTAGCGGACGTGGACGATCAGCATCTGGTCGTCGGGGTCGCCGGGCCATGTGGCGCGGTCGGCGCCGAGCGCGACGGCCCCGATGACCTCGCCGGAGGGGTCGAGTGTTGCCATGCCGTGGAGGATGCCGGTCTTGGCTGCTCCGGGGATGTTGGATGCGATGAACTCGGCCACCGCTTCAGCGGGAGCCTCGGCGCTGGGGAACGCACGGAACTCGACGCCCTGCTCCACAAGGGGCGTGGAGAGACGGAGCTGCTCCTGGTTCACCTTCTGTCGTCTCCAGCCCTTGCGGAGGAGGGGGAAGGCGTCGGTGTTGCTTACGATGGACTCCTTTAGCGGCCGTAGCCATGGTCGTTGGCGGGGGTGGGCTGTCGCCAGTGCTGGCGTGCTGGCATGCTGTCGTGCTGTCGTGGCGGCGTGCTGGTCGATGGTGCTGCAGGGGGCGTGCTGGTCGATGGTGCTGCAGGGAGCGTGGGTTCGGTGGGTTCCTCGGGTGCGTGGTCGTCGTCGCGGGCGGCCATCTTCTGGTCGACGGTGGCGAGCTGTTCGCGGGTGAGGGTGAGGAGGTGGGCGTGCTTGAAGGGCTGGCCGAGGTTCTTCTCGGCTTCGGCCAGTTCGGTCTCCCGCTGGGGAAGTTGGCGCTCGAAGCCGGCGGCGTCGCGGCCGATGGCGGTGATGCGGGATTCGAGGCTGGTGATGACGCGGTGGTCGGTGGTGGCGAGGTCGGCGGCAGTCATCTTGACGGCGTGGTCCTCGAGGGTGCCGGGGACGTGGAGGTGGATGCGGGGGTTGTGGGGTGGCTGTCCGCTGTTGACCGTGCCGATGACGGTGGCGTGGATGGGGTGGCCGGCGAGGGTGCCGATCTGGCCGAGGTCGCGGTCGTTCATGTGTTCGGCGCGGAAGTGGGTGTCGCGGGCCCACTGGGCGATGGCATCGCCGGCTTTGGCGCGTTCGCGGTAGGTCTGGTCGTGCAGCTGGATGGTGAACTTGTCGCCGGAGACGTCCTGGGTGCGTTCGGCGAGCTGCGCGAGGGTGTGCTGGTGGGTGCGCATGGTCTCGATGCTGTCGCGCATCTGGGGAATGCGGATGCGGAGGTTCTGCTGCTCGGTGCTGTGGGCGCGCTCGAGACGGCCCAGGCGCTGCAGTTCGGTGGTGAGCTTGGTCTTCTCGATGAGGAGGGGGTTGTCGGCGGCGAGGGCGGTGATCTCGGCGTAGTCCAGGGAGTTCTGGCCGATGTCCTCGATGGTGCGCATGTCGAGGCTGCCGCGCATGACCTGGTTGATGAAGCGGGACTTCCGCTCGACGGTCTGCCACATGTAGGCATCGAAGCTCTTCTGGGTGGCCCAGCGGTGGACGGAGACTTCGTCGTTGGCGTTGCCCTGGCGGAGGATGCGGCCCTCGCGCTGCTCGACGTCGGCGGGTCGCCAGGGGCAGTCGAGGTGGTGGAGGGCGACGGCGCGGCGCTGGACGTTGGTGCCGGTGCCCATGGTCTGGGTGGAGCCGATGAGGACGGCTATGTCGCCGTTGCGGGCGTCGGCGAAGATCGCGGCCTTGTCGCGGTCGTTCTTGGCGGACTGCATGAAGCGGATCTTCTCGGAGGGGACGCCGGCGTCGACGAGGCGGTTGCGGAGGTCGTCGTAGGCGTCGTAGTCGGAGTCCTGGGAGGCGTGTATGTCGCAGAACACGATCTGGAGGGCGCCGGGGGCGGTGCCGCCGGAGTCGGTGGCGTACTCGGTGTCCTTGTGCTGGTGGTAGGTGTCTGCGATGGCTGCGGCTGCGCGGGCGACCTTGCCGTTGTTCGCGGCGGGGTCCTCCATGCCGACGAGCTCGGGGCTGAGGGCTGCCTTGCGGCCGTCGGAGCTGATCTTGAGCATGTTGTCCTCGTAGGGGCTGACGAGGCCCTTGCGGACGGCGTCGGCGCGGTCGCCGAGGTCTTGGATGTAGTCGAGGGTGATCGCGGAGGCGGGCACCATCTCCATCTCGGGGCCGCGGGTCCCGTCCTCGCGGGTGCGCAGCTCGGGGGTGGGGAGGTTGAGGTCGTCGGCGAGCTTCACGTCTGCGTAGGTGTGCATCATGCGCAGCAGCTCGGGGACGTTCTGGAACTGGGCGAACCGCTGGACGGTGCGGAACTTGTTGCCCTCGGGGGCCATCTCGACGCTCATGATGGTCTTGCCGAACGTGGCGGCCCAGGTGTCGAAGGAGCGCACGCCGGCGGCCTCGAGGAGGTCGGGGCGGAGGTAGCGCTGCATGGTGTACGCCTCGGAGACGCTGTTGGCGATCGGGGTGCCGGTGGCGAAGGTGGCGACGCGCTCTCCGTGGACGGAGCGGAGGTGGTCGACCTTCATCTTCATGTCGCTGGCGCGGTCGGAGCCCTGGATCGAGGCGCCCTGGATGTTGGAGTCGGTGGCGAGGTTCTTGTAGTCGTGGGCCTCGTCGATGCAGAGGTAGTCGATGCCGGTGTCCTCGAAGGAGATGCCGGGGTCGTAGTTTTGGTCGAGGGTCTTGTTGAGGTTGTTCTCGGCGCGGGCGATCTTCTTCTCGATCTCCTTGACGGAGAGGTCGTTGCCGGCGCCGGTGGCTGCTTCCTGGGCTTCGCGGAGCTCGCGGAGCTCGTTACGGATGAACTGGGCCTTGTTCTCGGGGGTGAGGTCGAGCTTCTGGAACGCTCCGCGGGTCATGACCACGCAGTCCCAGTCGTTGGCGGCGATGCGGCCGATGAACTGGCGGCGCTTGTCGGCTTTGAGGTCGTCGCCGCTGGCGGCGAGGATCGTGGCGCGGGGGTAGATCTGCATGAACTCGCGGGAGAACTGTTCGAGCATGTGGTTGGGGACCACGATCGCGGGCTTGGTGGCCATGCCGAGGCGCTTGAGTTCCATGGAGCCCATGACCATCTCGGCGGTCTTGCCGGCGCCGACCTGGTGGAACAGTCCGACGGCGGGTTCGTTGATCATGCGCGCGACGGCGGTGCGCTGGTGCTCCCGGGGAGTGAATGTCTCGGCGATGCCGGGGAAGGTCAGCAGCTCGCCGGCCTCGGTGTAGTCGCGCAGGACCAGGGAGTTGAAGGTGTCGTTGTAGGAGCGGGTGAGGCGCTCGGCGCGGTCGGGGTCCTCCCATACCCATTCCTGGAAGCGCTCGCGCAGCGCGTCTGCTTTCGCGTTCGCGGCGGCGGTCGCGGTGGGGTTGAGGACCTTGGTGCCGTCCTCCTGGGTGTCGTGGACGAGGATGGAGCGCTGCTCGGCCATGGCTTTGAACAGGTCCAGGGCGTTACGGCGGTCAGTGCCCCAAGTGACCGACGCGGAGGTCATGTTCCCGAGACCGCGTTGTGAGGTGAGCCAGCGGCCGTCACCGGTGGTCTCCATGGTGATCTGGCCGGGCCGTGCGCCGAGGAGCGTGGTGATGAACTCCTGATGGTCGGCGGCGGGGATCCAGGCGGCACCGATCTGGGGTTCGATCTCGGCGGCGGTGAGGTCTGTGGGGATCACGGCCTCGAGGGCGGGGACGTTGACGGTGTAACGGTCGGGGTCGGTCTGGGCTGCTTCCTCGGCCTCGCGGAGCTTGGTGCGGACGTTGCCGGAGAGGTACTCGGCGGCGGGGACGAGACGCTCGGTGGCGGGGTCGTCGTAGACCAGGGTGCCGAGCTCTTCGCGGGCCTGGTCCGGGGAGAGGCCGCGGAGGCGGGCAATCTCGTCGAGGTCGACTCTGCCGTGGGTGTCCAGGGTGATGGAGAGGGCGTCGTGGATGGTGTCGGCGCCTTGTGCGGTGTGGCGGCGGGCGACGGTGCGGCGCTCGAGGAGGTCGGCGGGGCGCGCGGTCTGGGTTTCGGGGTCGAACTTCTCGAGGGCGTTGACGAACGCGGCGAAGGGGTCGCCGCGGAAGACCTTGGTGGCGGTGGGGTAGATCGGGACCATGTACTCGGTGCCGGTCTTGCTGGTGCGCCAGGAGGGGTGGAAGCGGTTGATGGGGCCGTAGGTGTCCTGGTGGTGCTGCCAGGCGTCGCGCAGGGCGGTGCGCTGCGCGGACAGCTCAGGGCTGTCTCCTTCGGTCTGTGCCTCGGTCTGTAGCAGGGCGGTGCCGGCGTCGCGCAGGGCGAGGAGGGATCGCAGCTCGCGTCGTGTCGCGGGCGACTTGGGCACCTCGAGGGGTTCGGGCCGCCCGTTGACGTACTGGACGAAGTCATCGCCGGCGGTGGCGATGTGACCGTCCCAACGGATCGAGGCAGGGGCTTCTGCGACGTCGGGAGCCGGCGCGGGTGCGGCTGCGGGCTCTGGAGTTGTGGCGGTGAGGTCGAGTGAGGGCGCGAGCGGTTCGGGGGTGTCCATGACGAGGCCGGCGGCCTGGGCGCGTTCTGTGACGCGGCCGAGAGCTGCGGGCAGCTGCTCGGCCAGGGTGGTGGACGTGGGGAGGGTGACGCCGAGCTGGAAGGAGCCCCGCACGCCGGTGGTGGTGACGAAGTCTCCGAGGACCTGCTCGGGGTGCTGCAGGAAGTAGTCGTTGACGCGGAAGCTCGTGGTGCCGTTGGGGACGCCGCGATTGAGGACGGGGACGTCGTGGGCGGTGGTGCGGGTCCACTCGTCGCTGCGGGGTGCGTCGTTCTCGTGGCGCTTGCGGAACAGCAGCACGTCGGTCAGGACGTCGGTTCCGGCGGCGCGCTGGTGCGCCTTGTTGGGCAGGCGCACGGCGCCGATGAGGTCTGCGCGCTGGTGCATTTCGCGGCGCGCTGCGGGGTTCTGCGCGTCCATCGTGTAGGCGCTGGTGACGAAGGCGGCCACTCCCCCGGGCCGGACGAGGTCGAGGGACTTGATGATGAAGTGGTTGTGGATCGAGTGCTCGCCGGCGTTGTGGGTGCGGTCGTAGAGCTTGAAGTCTCCGAAGGGGACGTTGCCGATCGCGGCGTCGAAGGTGCTGTTGGGGAAGGGGCTGGTCTCGAAGCCCTCGGCGCGGATGGTGGCCTGGGGGTAGAGGTGGCTGGCGAGCTCGGCGGTGGTGGGGTCGAGTTCCACGCCGGTCATGCGGGCGCCCTCGGGGGCGAGGCCGATGAACGTGCCCATGCCGGAGCCGGGCTCGAGCACGGTCCCCTGGTCGAAGCCGAGGTCGGTCATGGCCTGCCACATTGGGGCTGCGATCGTGGGGTCGGTGAAGTGTGCGTTGACGGTGGTGCGGCGGGCTGCGGCGTAGCCGTCCTCGCCGAGGAGGTCGATTAGGTCGACGCGGCGCTCGTGCCAGTCGGCGCGGCGCTGGTCGAACACCTCGGGGACGGCTCCCCAGGAGCCGTAGCGGGCGATGGTGGCCTGCTGTGCGGGAGTGGCCGGCTGTCCGCTCTCGCGCAGCTCGGCGAGGGTCCGTAGCGCGGCCATGTTCGCGCCGTAGCGGGCGACGGCCCCGGAGGGTGCGAGGTCGTCCTGCGAGGTGGGGGTGAACGCGGGAGGGGTCAGTCCTGCGGGTCGGTCCTCGGCTCGCTGCTCGCTCCGAGCACGATCGTCCGGTTCAGGCGTCGCGCTTCGAGGCTCTGCAGCATCTCGTCCTGCTGCTCCCCCGTCGGGACGTTCTGACGGATCCAGGTCTCCTGCTCGTCGTGGCTCATCTCGTCCCAGTCCTCCGGCTCGTCCGGTTCCGGGCTCACGCTCGGCGGCTGGTACTCCGCCAGGACGATCTCCTCGGCCTGCTGCCGGGCCGCGTTCAGCCGGCCCACCTTCTGCAGGTAGGTCTCTCCCGGCTGGTCGGTCCCCTCGAGGCTCGGGATCAGCTCCAGCACCTCGTCCTGCACCCTCTCCCCCATCTGGGAGAAGTGCGCCGTCGGGTCGCTCAGGCTGCTGACGTACGTCGGGTCCGCGTCCGTCCACTGCTGCTGCAGCAGGTTCCCGTACTTGTTCATCGGTGTCCTCCTCGAGCCGTTCGGCCTCGGGCTCGGCCCAGAGTGAGTCGAAGTCGAAGGCGAGCTGGTCCTTGCTCGCTCTGCGGGTACGGCGTGCCACGTGGATCCCCCAGGCCGGTTACAGAGACGACCGTCACTGTACCGAGAGACTCTGAGCCAACGGCGCGTGTTGTCGCAGTTCGGTAGGCGGGGTGTGCGGTCCATGACGGGCCTCCTCTGAGGATGCGGTGCCGGAATGCTGGGGGCCAGCATGCCGTCATGATGGCTACTGCAGGACCAGCACGAGAGCGACGGCGCCCGCGATCACCACGGCCGGGGCGACGACCAGGAGGGGGAGGCGTCTCCCACCAGCCTTGTCGGCATGACTGCGGCGGCGCTCATCGCGGCTCCCTCGGGGGTGCTGGCGTGCTGGCATGCTGGGTTGTCAGTGAGCTGTCTTGTTGGCGAGCTTCTGATTGATGGCGTCCTGGATCCATTCCTGAACGCTGACGTCCTCGGCGAGAGCCGCAGCCTTCACGTCCTTGTGGAGCGACTTCAGGAGTCGGATGGTCAGCTT
>Ga0209487_1004540_pt1 | contig 10630 bp, 16 predicted proteins | sample Poulit2012_FD_187524 | JGI IMG/M metagenome (GOLD analysis project Ga0209487, IMG submission 187524) | Agricultural soil microbial communities from Georgia to study Nitrogen management - Poultry litter 2012 (SPAdes) (version 2) | ecosystem: Environmental > Terrestrial > Soil > Agricultural land... | reverse complement strand
GGTTCTAGATGTATTACCCGGAACCAATATCTAAGTTGATTGATAGTTTTACAAAATTGCCAGGGATTGGGCCAAAAACTGCTGTCCGTCTGGCTTTTTTTGTTATTAATATGAATGATGATGATGTATTAGACTTTGCTAAAGCATTGGTGAGTGCGAAGCGTGAGTTGACACATTGTAAAACATGTGGGTTTATTACTGATCAGGATCCGTGCGCCATTTGTAAAGATACAGGACGGGATGGCTCGATTATTTGTGTTGTTGAGGATTCAAGAGATGTCATCGCAATGGAGAAGATGAAGGAATTTAGTGGTAGATATCATGTATTAAATGGTGTTATCTCTCCGATGGATGGTATCGGTCCAGAAGATATTAATGTGCCAGACCTCATTAAACGGCTAAAAGATGAAGAGGTTGTTGAACTTATTATTGCTACAAACCCAAACATTGAAGGGGAAGCGACTGCCATGTATATTTCTCGACTTGTTAAGCCATCCGGTATAAAAACAACTCGAATCGCACATGGCTTACCAGTGGGTGGTGATTTGGAGTATGCGGATGAAGTGACTTTAGCCAAATCCTTGGAAGGTAGAAGAGAATTATAAATTTGAAAAAAGGGTATATAACCATATGCATGTTGAATGATTTGGAATTTGACGGTCAGTATCTCGCACGCTAACCCATTCGTAGGCCCTTAATTAAAAAAACACGGATTTACTGATTGTTAAGCTGGGAAATAGAGACGAAAACAGGTGATTGCCATGAGGAAAAAAATGAATAAAGTGGATGTTGATAAACAATTATTACAAACAATTTATAAATTACAATGGGAATGGAAACAAAGTGATGCTATTGTTGAAAATAGTGTGGAAGCAGCGGATGCAGCGCATTATAATCGGAGTTTATCACAGGCGAAATATTTATTTTTACTTCGGGAAGCACGACTTAGACAAGTGAGTGCAGCACAATATCTTTAAATCAACGTTCTTTTTCTATGTTTTCTTTCATAATGTAGTTACAGAAAGCTAGGAAAAGGAGTTGAATGATAATGGGGCCGATCGTTATTATATCTATTATGATTGGAATTGTTGTATTGTTGTTATTAACTGGTGCACCAATCAAGCCGATGCGATTTTTAGCTCACAGTACGGTTAAAGTAGGCATTGGTATATTATTTCTATTCTTTTTTAATGTATTCGGAGGTTCAATTGGTTTGCATATTCCTATGAATCTTTTTACTGTTTTTATATCGGGATTTTTAGGTCTCTTTGGAGTTGCGTCATTGGCTGCCATTCAAATATTTTTAATTTAATATTTAGATGGGATGGGTTAGGTTAAGTTAAGCGTGTTGCTAAATGCATCGACACGCGTTTTTTTCTGTTCAATGGCCTAATTGGCATCTATTTCATCACTCTTTTACGCCATCGACATACACTGAAGCAATCAGTTTTAACGAAACAATAGGCTATTTATTTAATTTTTTTATTTTACCTGTATACGTTTCGTTAGATTAGGAGAAACTGTTGCTAATGGAGGTGGGGAGATGGATCCAATAAAAAAACGTGAGCACTGTGGTATTTGTGAAGAGGAAAAAGAAAAAGGTATTCAACTTTATCGGCTATTTATTTGCGATGAATGTGAACACAACATGATTCATACAGAACCACGGGAAGAAAAATATACCTATTATCTAAAAAAACTAAAAAACATCAACACAACAACATTATATTCATAGAATATTAAAGTCTTTGTGCACATCGTTGCAAAGGCTTTTTTTATATTTAAAAATAGAATACCATACTGAATATTTGTTAATAAAAGCACCTTCAACTTTTAAAAGATTAAAAATTAAGCCAAAGCATGATATAATATAGGTCACAAGTATTATATAATTATTTGAAATATAAACGTTAAATAGAGTAAGGGGTAAAAGTTACGTGAAGGGACATTTGATAACATTAGAAGGCGGAGAAGGTGCGGGTAAAACATCCGTCATCCCCTTTTTAAAAAAAGCTTTAGAACAAAAGGGATATCAAGTACTGATTACACGGGAACCCGGTGGCATCCAAATTTCTGAACATATAAGGGATATCATTCTTAATCTAGATAATACGACAATGGATGCACGTACAGAGGTTTTACTATATGCTGCTGCCCGCCGACAACATTTAGTTGAAAAGGTTTTACCAGCGCTAGAAGCTGGCCATGTTGTCTTGTGTGATCGCTTTATCGATAGTAGCCTCGCATACCAAGGTTATGCACGGGGCGTAGGTATAGATGAGGTACTCAATATTAATGCATTTGCGATTCAAAATTGTATGCCAACATTGACATTATTTTTTGATATTCCACCTGAGGAAGGATTAAAACGTATTGCGTTGAATAAAGATAGAGAGAGGAATCGTTTAGACTTAGAAGCCATCACTTTTCATGAAAAGGTTTATGAAGGGTATCAGTTACTCATCAAACAATTTTCGCGAATCCAAACAATTGATGCACGACAAACGTTGGAACATGTAGCTTCTGAGGCGATTGCAATTGTCATGAGACATTTAAAAAACTAAAGGAGAGGAAACTAAAATGAAACTCATTATCGCTGTTGTTCAAGATAAGGATTCAAATCGTTTAACAGATGCCTTAAATGAAGATAACTTTCAGACAACAAAGCTCGCAACGACAGGTGGATTTCTAAAAGAAGGTAACACAACGTTAATGGTAGGGTGTCAGGATGAGAATGTTGAGGAAGCACTTAAGATTATTCGTGATAATTGCTCACAGCGGGAACAGTTGGTTGCGCCTATTTCACCAATGGGCGGGAATGCGGATTCATATATTCCGAAACCTGTGAAAGTCGAAGTTGGTGGGGCAACTGTCTTTATATTACCGATCGAATCATTTTATCAATTTTAAAGTTGTTTATTTTTAAAAGGGGGATTGGACGATGAAGATAAACCAGGATATGCAGGCGCAAGCTGTAAAACAAGTACGTCCCGGAGCAAAAAGCAATCAGTCGTTTCAAGCGATCGTTCAGTCCCAAACACATGAATTAAAACAACAGGAAATACAACAATTAATGCAGGATATTACAGCGCAAGGGGACAAGCTGGCACGATTTCGGTCATTTCCTGACTTGGTAAAGTTTAAACGGTTAATCAAAGGTTTTTTAGAGGAGACGGTGTATCATGGTCTTTCGTTAAAAAACAGACAAAACTTCAGTCCAGATGGACATAGTCATGAACTGACAATCGTCAGTGAGATTGATGAGAAGCTCGTTGAACTAACGGATGACATCATGAGTCAGGAAAAGAAAACAGTTGATCTTTTAGGTTTAATAGGTGATATTAAGGGCCTGCTTATTAATTTGTACAGTTAAAATGCTTGAAATAAAGTTAGGATGGGATCATTACGATGGATAAATGGTCTACGATTGCTGATATTCAACCATTGGCAAGTAGAATTATAACAAACAGCATAAAAAAAGACCGTATCTCCCATGCATATTTACTTCAAGGTGGACGTGGCACGGGTAAAAAGGCACTCGCAACACTACTTGCTAAAACTTTATTATGTCCGAACACGCAAGGTGTTGAGCCATGTCAAACATGTAATGTCTGTAAACGTATTACATCACGAAACCATCCAGACGTGCATTGGGTCGAACCGGATGGTCGTTCAATTAAAATAGATCAAGTTCAACATTTACAGAAGGAGTTTACATACTCTGGTTTGGAATCAAATCGGAAAGTTTATGTGGTGACACATGCCGATACACTCACATTGAATGCGGCAAATCGAATCTTAAAATTCCTAGAAGAACCAAGTCAGCAGACAACGGCGATCATGTTAACTGAAAACATCCAGTCTATTATTCCGACGATACGTTCTAGATGTCAAATCATCGATTTGCAACCTTTAAATAAAAAAGACTTCCAAAACAAATTGATGGCACACAATGTGTCTGAGTCTAATGCTAAGCTTATCAGTGCTTTAACACATGACTTTGACGATGCATTGGCATTGAATGAAGATGCGTGGTTTGCACAAGCTAGAAAGGTAATGTTACAATTGATTGATAGATATGTAACGCAGTCTGCTGATTCTATTTTATTTATACATCAATATTGGTTACCACATTTTAAGGAATTGGAGCAGCAGAAGCTTGGATTAGATTTATTATTGCTTGCTTTTAGGGATGTTCTATATGAACATATGGATCATAGAGAGGCAATGGTTGTTTACACTGTTGGTTCGGATGTTTTGGAAAAGCTGAGTTTATCTTTTTCACAAGCACGATTAATTAAGATTTTACCAATGATCTTGGAAGCTAAAAGCAAGTTGCAGAGAAACGTAAATCCGACATTAGTAATGGAGCAATTAACGCTTCATATACAAAGGTGAGGGTAGAATGATAGATATAATAGGCGTTCGTTTTAAAAAGGCAGGCAAAATTTATTATTTTGATCCTGGTGTTCATCATATGGAAGTTGATAGTTATGTAATTGTAGAGACCGTTCGTGGTGTTGAGTTTGGAAAGGTTGTTATTGCTAATAAACACGTTGATGAAGAAGATGTCGTGTTGCCGCTTAAAAAGGTTATTCGCAAAGCAACAGACGTAGATAAGCAAATGGTTGCACAAAATCAAGAGCTTGCACGTAAAGCTTTTGAAACAGGTACAGAAAAAATAAATGCACATCATTTAGATATGAAATTAGTTGATGTTGACTATACATTGGATCGTAACAAAATTATCTTTTATTTTACAGCAGATGGCCGGGTTGATTTTCGAAACCTCGTAAAAGACTTAGCGGCTATTTTTAAAACGCGCATTGAATTACGTCAAATTGGTGTGCGCGATGAGGCGAAAATGCTTGGTGGTATAGGTCCTTGTGGTAGAATGCTATGTTGTTCAACATTTCTCGGAGAATTCGAACCTGTATCTATTAAAATGGCTAAGGATCAAAATCTGTCACTAAATCCTGCAAAGATATCAGGACTTTGTGGACGGCTTATGTGTTGCTTAAAGTATGAAAATGATGATTATGAGGAAGGAAAACGACAACTACCAGATTTAGGAGAATCTATTTCGACGAGTTATGGACCAGGTAAAGTAGTCGGTTTAAATATACTAGAACGGGTTGTACAAATTGAATTATTAGAACAGGAACGCGTCATAGAATATACATTAGATGAGTTGGTTAATGAAGGTATTGTATCGGCACAAGCCACAGAATAGTGGGGTGTAATGGACGTGGGCAAGAGACAAATTTTCGATCAAGTATCAGATATGGAAAAACAAATTGGAGAATTATATGAGCAACTTGGTGATTTAAAAGGAGAGTTGAGTGGTTTACTAGAGGAAAACCATCGACTGGCAATGGAAAATCATCATCTACGGAATCGTCTCGATCATTCTGTGACAGAAACAGAAAAGATGCAAGATGAACAATCAACCCATGATATAACTGAAGAGGAAATACCAGGCGAGGGGTATGATAACCTAGCAAGGCTATATGAAGAAGGTTTTCATATTTGTAATGTTCATTTTGGAAGCCCGAGAGAAGACGAGGATTGCTTGTTCTGTTTATTATTTTTAAATAAAGCAAAATAAAGCACGATAAAAAGCTGTTTCTTTGTCAAACCTAAGACAATCAAGAAACAGTTTTTTTAGAATGGAAAAAGAAAGGGAAAGGCTATGGTACAATTACTTGATGACGAACGTTTAGATTATTTATTTGCCGAGGGTAAGATGAAGATCATTCAAAGTCCCTCTGTTTTTTCTTTTTCACTTGATGCATTGTTGCTCGCGAACTTTGCTTATATACCGATTCAAAAGGGAGCTATATTAGACTTATGTACAGGTAATGGTGTCGTACCATTATTACTGTCACATAAAACGAAAGCCCATATTACTGGCGTAGAAATTCAAGGAAGACTAGCAGATATGGCAAAGCGGAGTATTGCATATAATGATCTCACAGAACAGCTGTCAATTATTCAAGGAGATTTGAAAGAAATGCAACCGATTTTGGGACATAGTTATTTTGATGCGATTACATGTAATCCGCCTTATTTTAATACACCGGCAAATTCGGAACATAATAAAAGTGATTATTTTACAATTGCGCGTCATGAAGTGCATTGTACATTGGAAGACGTTGTTAAAGCATGTAAGTTACATGTACGCCCAGGTGGAAAGGTGAGTATGGTTCACCGACCTGAACGGCTAACGGATTTAATCATACTATTCCGAACATATAGGCTTGAGCCAAAACGGCTACAATTCATATATCCAAAACAAGGTAAAGAGGCAAACATGATTTTAATTGAAGGCGTTAGGGATGGAAAAGCGGGTTTGAAGATGTGTCCACCATTGTATATTTATAAGGATGATGGGGCGTATACAGAAGAAGCAAAGGACGTTATCTATGGGTAACTTTGAACATGTTGTGTATATTTTAAAATGTAAAGATAACACGCTATATACAGGATATACGAATAATTTAAAACAACGTCTAGCAAAGCACCATGAAGGTAAAGGGGCTAAATATACACGCGGTCGTGGTCCTTTTGAGGTCGTGTTTGTTGAAACATATGAAACAAAACAAACGGCAATGAAAAAGGAGTATGAAATTAAACAATTAACACGCACTCAAAAACTACAACTCATTAAAGATCAGGCGAAAGCAGGTGAACAATAATGCAAATCCAAAATAACGCTTCACATTCGGAGTGTGGTCATGTTTATGTTGTCCCAACCCCGATTGGTAATTTGGAAGATATTACGTTTCGTGCATTAAAAACATTGGAAGAAGTCTCAGTCATTGCTGCGGAAGATACACGTCATACAAAAAAGCTACTCAATCATTTTGACATTCACACTTCTCTGTTGAGTTACCATGAACATAATAAAATGTCGCGTGAAGAGCAATTAATTAGTCGTTTAGAAAAAGGCGAATCCATTGCGATTGTGAGTGATGCGGGTATGCCAAGCATTTCTGATCCGGGCTATGAGCTCGTGCAAGCAGCCATTCAAAAAGACATACCTGTTGTCGTATTACCCGGTGCAAATGCGGCATTATGTGCACTTGTTGGTTCAGGGTTACCTGCAAAGGAATTTTTATTTTATGGATTCTTGCCACGTAAAAAGAAGGAGAAACTGAATGAACTGAAACGATTAGCACTTTACGAAGCAACATTAATATTTTATGAATCACCATATCGATTAAAAAACACGTTACAGGCGATTAGAGAGCAGGTTGGAGATCGGCAGGCTGTTATTGCACGAGAACTAACGAAGCGATTTGAGGAGTATGTACGTGGCTCTGTCGAGGATTTGTTGGCGTGGTCAGCGTCTCATGACTTAAAAGGTGAATATTGTATTGTTGTTTCAGGGCAACAAGAAAAGATAGAACAACAAACACCTTTATGGTGGAGTTCATTAACCATTAAAGCACATGTGAATCATTATATAAAAGCTGATCATTTACATCCTAAAGCAGCGATTAAATGTGTCGCCAAGGACAGACAAATGCCAAGTCGAGATGTATATCAACAATTTCATATCGATGATTAAGCTTATTTTAATTTAGAGATGGCTTTTTTGGGAAAAGGGTAAAGTAATAAAGGAAGCAAGATCATCTCTTATCCTGCTTCCTATAGATGGTAGAAATTTTGCTTTATGATGATTTATCCAGTTGGTCTTGAATGTCTTTTATGAGCTGTTGGGCTATTTCTGGTTTTAATACGATTTTCCCGTCAGCGAGAGATATGTTGTCATCGGATTCTTCACCGGTAATCATGCATGTTTTTTCCGTTCTATACTTTTTCAATATGATTTGATCTTCTTGAGCACTTATTTCCATCGTGTCGTCAATTTCAATCTCAAGCGCACGTCTTAATTCGATTGGAATGACAATACGACCTAGACCATCAATTTTTCTGATAATACCAGTCGTTTTCATCGTTACCATTCACTCCTCTTTTTTGTGAATTATTATTCCCGTTCAGAATTGAATGCGTATTTTAATGTAAAGAGAAAGTATGATTGTCATATCGTTTGGTTTTTGTGCTTCTGAATTGTATTGTATGTTAACAATATCTATAAAACGTGTCAATTTACGATTTTGTAACAAATGAAACATGCGGTTTGATTTTTGTAACCTATTCATTTCGTAACCCTAATTTATCCTCTAAATCGGAACAGGTCTGTATGTGAGAATAGCATTATCATTAAAAAGTAGCTACAATGGTTATAGTTTATAAATGACATCTATCTTAATCGCATTTGAAACAAGGAGGCAACACAATGAGTGATGAAAAGAAAACATTTTACTTAACAACACCTATTTATTACCCAAGTGGTAATTTGCATATTGGTCATGCGTACTCAACCATTGCCGGTGACGCTATGGCACGGTATAAGCGCATGCGCGGATTTGATGTTATGTATTTAACAGGAACAGATGAGCATGGTCAGAAAATCCAAAAGGCTGCGAAAGAGGCAGGGATGAGCCCGAAAGCCTATGTTGATGATATTGTCAGTAATATCCAAGCATTATGGAAAAAGTTAAAAATCACACATGATGATTTTATTCGTACAACTGAGGAGCGACATAAAGACATTGTGCAGAAGATTTTTTCTCGTTTATTAGAACAAGGCGATATTTATTTAGATGAGTATGAAGGCTGGTATTGTACGCCGTGTGAATCATTTTTTACCGAATTACAATTAGAGGATGGGAATTGCCCGGATTGTGGACGTCCTGTTGAACGGGTCAAAGAAGAGTCTTACTTCTTTAAAATGAGTAAATATGCCGATCGGCTTGTTCAATATTATGAGGATAATCCGACTTTTATTCAACCTGAGAGCCGTAAAAATGAAATGTTAAGTAACTTTATCAAGCCTGGACTTGAAGACTTGGCTGTTTCCCGTACGACATTTGACTGGGGAATTGAAGTAAAGGAAAATCCTGAACATGTCATATATGTTTGGATTGATGCGTTAACAAACTATATTACAGCACTTGGTTATGGGACAGACCATGATGAGAAGTTCCAGAAATATTGGCCGGCAGATGCCCACTTAATGAGTAAGGAAATTGTGCGTTTCCACACGATTTATTGGCCAATTATGTTAATGGCGTTAGATTTACCTTTGCCGAAGAAGGTTTACGCACATGGTTGGATTTTAATGAAAGACGGTAAAATGTCCAAATCAAAAGGCAATGTAATTGATCCCGTTGTTCTCGTTGATCATTACGGGCTTGATGCTTTAAGATATTACTTGTTACGTGAAGTGCCGTTTGGTTCCGATGGTGTATTTACACCCGAAGCCTTCGTCGAACGTATGAATTATGACTTAGCAAATGACCTTGGTAACTTATTAAATCGAACTGTAGCGATGATTGATAAATACTTTGCAGGGGAAAATCAGCCCTTTATGGCTGGTGAAACCAAAGAAGATCAAAACTTGGAACAGTTTATGACAGAAACAGTTGAAAAAGTTGAACATGCTATGGATGACATGCAATTTTCTGTTGCATTAACAGCCATTTGGCAGCTTATTAGCCGAACGAATAAATATATTGATGAAACAACGCCTTGGGTACTGGCAAAAGATGATTCACAACAAAAACGTTTAGGTAATGTCATGGCACATCTTGTTGAATCCCTACGCGTTGTTGCTGTTATGCTACAACCTGTTCTAACGGACGCACCAGCAGAAATCTTTAAACAATTAGGCATTACCGATGTTTCCCTGCAACAATGGGATAGCATTTATCAATATGGTCAAGTGGCGCCTCGTACGAAAATACAAAAAGGGGAACCGATATTTCCGCGATTAGATGTTAAGGAAGATAGTGCGAAAATTAAAGGACTTATGAAGGGACCAGAGCCTAAGGTGAGCAAGGAAACACAGGAAAAAGATCAAATAACTTACGATGCGTTCATGAAAACAGATTTGCGTGTTGCTGAAGTCGTTCATGCTGAAAAAGTTAAGAAGGCCGATAAATTATTGAAAATTAAACTTGATTTGGGCGCAGAACAACGTCAGGTAATTTCGGGTATTGCTGAATATTATAAAGCAGAAGATCTGATTGGGAAAAAGGTTATTTGTGTCACAAACTTAAAACCAGTCAAAATACGTGGAGAGATGTCAGAAGGGATGATTCTCTCAGGCGAAGACGATACGGGCAAATTATCGCTTGCTACTGTAGAAACAGGACTACCGAATGGTTCCATTGTAAAATAATGACTCAACTTTCACAGTGGGAAATTTACGAAAAACCGTTGGTTAAATAAGTCGGGTAAAAATTAATTGTTCAAATTGACTTTCGATTAAACGGAACTATACAACCTGGACACAGCTAGAATTAATTCATTAAATGCATTGGTTTTTAACATCACATTTGACATAAACTGCTGCGAAATAGTGCTAGGTTGTTTTCCGCTGCGGACCGTTGCTTTCCGCGGGCACGGCCTCAGCTTCTGTAGCGCCTCTGTCGAGTCGCTACAGTGATCTTCGGACACGTGCTATTCCCGCGACGTACAGGACGTACTAGTGTCGGCGGCGCCACAGGACGTGGCGTACTTAGTCGACCAGGAGTCAACGGTCCTCCGCTCCAAACAA
>Ga0209487_1004539_pt1 | contig 10631 bp, 8 predicted proteins | sample Poulit2012_FD_187524 | JGI IMG/M metagenome (GOLD analysis project Ga0209487, IMG submission 187524) | Agricultural soil microbial communities from Georgia to study Nitrogen management - Poultry litter 2012 (SPAdes) (version 2) | ecosystem: Environmental > Terrestrial > Soil > Agricultural land... | reverse complement strand
ACGGTATCCTCAACAGGGCCGGCCGCATCTTTGGGCATCCCCGAGCGTAACACGGTTAGCTTATTGCCCACCGAGATTGCCGGGCAAACCGTAGAGTATATTGTTTTAGATGATGCCACCGATACCACCCAAGCCGTACGCAATATGCGCAAGCTGGTTAGCGAGGATGGGGTCGATGTAGTGGTTGGTACCTCAGCCACGCCTGGCTCATTGGCCATGCTCGATGTTGCCGAGGAGACCGAGACCCCCATGATTAGTGTGGCAGCCAACGCCCGCATTGTAGAGCCGGTCGAGGGGGCTCGCCTATGGGCTTTTAAGACCCCCCAAAATGACGAGTTGATGGCTACGGCCTTGGCCGAGACGATGGAGGCACAAGACATCGGTACCCTAGCTGTAATTGGCTTTAACGATGCCTATGGTGATGGTTGGCTCGAAGAGATGACCAAAGCAGCCGAGGCCAAAGGCATCGAGGTTGTGGCCGCTGAGCGCTACAACCGCAATGACACCTCAGTAACAGGGCAAATACTAAAAATACTCTCGGCCAGCCCCGATGCGGTGCTCATTGCGGCATCAGGTACGCCTGTAGCATTACCACAGTCCGAGCTGGTTAATCGTGGTTACGAAGGCCGCATTTACCAAACTCATGGTGCTGCTAACAGCGACGTATTACGCGTGTGTGGGGCCGATTGCAATGGCATGATCTTACCTGCTGGGCCGTTGCTGGTGGCCGATCAGCTCGAGGACGATCACCCTGTCAAGCAATCTGCACTTGATTACAAGGCGCTTTACGAGGGCAAGTACGGCGAGGGCACCATTAATACTTTTGGGGGCCACCTTTGGGATGCTGGCCTGATTGTGGCCAATGCCATTCCTGCGGCACTCGAGACAGGTGCCGAGCCTGGCACAGTAGAATTCCGTCGCGCCTTGCGTGATGCCATCGAAAGCACCACTGATTTGGCCGCCTCGCAAGGGGTATTTAATATCACCCCCACTGACCACTCTGGGCTCGATGAGCGGGCACGGGTAATGGTTGAGGTCGTTGACGAAAGCTGGAAGTATCGTCCCGAACTTGCCAGCCGCTAATATGCTTTTGCGGTCAGGGTGCCCGAGGGGGTACCCCTGTTTTCGATCAAAGGCGCGGTGCTTGACCACTGCGCCTTTTTGGTTGTTTTGTGCTTGGGCCTAGATACTCATGGATGCCACCGTTTTTCTTATATTGTTACAAGATGGTCTACTGAATGGGGCAATTTATGCCTTGTTGGGTTTGGCCCTTGTTATGGTTTTTGCGGTCACGCGAATTATATTTATTCCCCAAGGTGAGTTTGTTACCTTTGGTGCGTTGACCTTGGCCTTTATCATCAATGGGCGTACCCCTGGGACCCTATGGTTATTACTTATTGTTGGGGTGGTGGTGGCAATCAAAGAGCTCTACCATATTTTTAAGTACGCCCCCAGTCACAAGACGAGACGCTTGATCACCACCCTAGGTTGGTCAATTGGTTGGCCGTTGATATTAATTGCGCTGACGCCTTTTGTCATGGGCAAAGATATCCCTCTGTTTATTTCTGTGCTTTATTCCCTAGCCATTGTTATCCCTTTGGGCCCAATGTTATACAAGCTGGTCTATCAGCCTTTGGCTGAGGCCAGTGTGTTGGTATTGCTTATTACTTCGGTTGCTTTGCATTTTGCCCTCACCGGCCTAGGGTTGGTGTTCTTTGGTGCCGAGGGCTGGCGTACACCTGCCTTTATGCGTGGGCAGATTGATTTGCTGGGTATGTCTTGGTCGGCGCAAACCTTATTTGTGCTGGTGGCCTGTACTGTTTTAATTGGGGCCTTATGGTTGTTTTTTGGTGCCACCCTTTATGGGCGTGCATTGCGGGCGACAGCGGTCAACCGTCGTGGGGCACGTCTAGTGGGCATCAGTACCGAGATGTCGGGTCGTATCACTATGTTTTTGGCCGCAGCGGTGGGGGCCTTTTCGGGTATGTTGATCGCCCCCGTGACAACTATCTACTATGACACAGGCTTTTTAATTGGCTTAAAAGGTTTTGTCGGTGCCATCATCGGTGGTCTGGCTAGTTACCCAATTACTGCGATTGGGGCCATATTTGTCGGTATTCTCGAGGCATTCTCCTCTTTTTGGGCGAGCCAATATAAGGAGGTCATCGTCTTTACTTTGATTATTCCTGTGTTGTTGTGGCGCTCCTTTGGTATGCAAATCATGGATGACGAGGACTAATCATGAGACGTTGGATATTTGTGCCCCTCATTGTGATCTTTGCACTCTTGCCCCTTTGGTCAGGGATGCCCGAGTTTTGGATAACCCAACTCAATTACATTGGTTTGAGTAGTTTGGTGGTCTTGGGCCTAGTAGTATTGACTGGGGTTGCTGGTTTGACCTCATTTGGTCAGGCGGCCTTTGTCGGTATAGGGGCCTACACGACGGCTTGGCTCACCACACAGATGGCTTGGTCACCCTGGATGGGTCTGCTCGTAGCGTTAGTGATAACCTTTATTTTTGCCTTTATTATTGGCTTGGTGACCATGCGTTTGTCGGGCCATTATTTGCCCTTAGGCACCATTGCTTGGGGTTTGTCTATTTATTATTTATTTGGCAATCTTAGCTTTTTAGGGCAGCACGATGGCATATCGGGGATCCCACCCATAGAGGTATTTGGTTGGTCGCTGAGTTTAGGGCGTACCATTTATTATTTGATTTGGTTGTGTGTGCTATTGGCCATGTGGGCCACCTACAACCTCATGCACTCTCGCCCTGGGCGCGCGATTCGTGCTCTTCGTCAACGCAGCGAGATGGCCGAGTCTTTTGGCATTAATACGGCACGCTACAAGGTAATAGTCTTTATTTATGCGGCCCTGTTGGCCTGTGTATCGGGTTGGCTGTATGCCCATATGCAGCGTGCCGTTAGCCCTAGCCCTTTTGGCCTAAATTACGGTATTGAGTACCTCTTTATGGCAGTCATCGGTGGGGCGGCAAGCGTATGGGGGGCAGTGCTGGGTTCGAGCGTGATTCTCATCATCAAAGATCGGCTGCAAAATATTTTGCCCCTGTTTTTAGATGACAATATTAATGCCGAGCTCATTGTGTTTGGCATTTTAATGATCATCATTTTGCAGTATGCCAGCCAAGGTTTGTGGTCATTTTTGGCCCAAGGCTGGGATTATTTATGGCGCCGTTTGGGTCGACCCGCTTTGACAGCAGCTCAGCGTTATCCTGCTTTGCAGCTTGGCGCTGATGCCGGCGCCCAACTGCCCGCATTACCGGTACGCAGTCTGCCCCAAAAAGATGGGGTAGTCTTAGAGTTAGACGGTCTGCGCAAAGAGTTTGGCGGTTTGGTGGCAGTTAATGACCTCAGTTTTAGCCTCAAGGCAGGCGAGATTGTTGGGCTTATTGGGCCTAATGGCGCGGGCAAAAGCACCTGTTTTAATTTGATCACAGGGGTTTTGCCGCGTACCGCTGGCGAGGTGCGTTTTTTGGGTCAAACCATCGATAACCTCAATACCCGTCAGATTGCCCAGCTTGGGGTAAGCCGTAGCTTTCAGCATGTGCAGTTGGCCCCCAATATGACCGTACTCGAAAATGTCGCCCTAGGGGCCTATTTACGCGAGTCGGCAGGGGTGCTACGTGCTTTGGTGCATGCCGAGCGCGATATCGAGGCCAGCCTCTTGCACGAGGCACGCAAACAGCTCAAGCGCGTGGGTTTGCTCGAGATGCAATACGAGCCTGCCGGTCGGTTGGCGTTGGGGCAGCAACGCATCTTAGAGATCGCACGGGCTTTGGCGAGCGACCCAATATTGCTGATGCTTGACGAGCCCGCAGCAGGTTTACGCTATATGGAAAAGCAAGACCTCGCCGAGGTTTTGCGCCAGCTCAGTAGCGAGGGCATGAGCATTTTGCTTGTTGAGCATGATATGGATTTTGTCATGGGCCTGACTGATCACATAGTGGTGATGAACTTTGGCACCAAATTAGCCGAAGGCACCCCACATAGCATTCAAACCAACCCAGAGGTCCTCGAGGCCTATCTGGGGGGCGTGGCTGAGCCAGCTTAGGTTGGTTATGAGGGCATTTAGATAGTCGGTTTTTGTTGTTTTGCCAACTAGTTTGTCTACTATTTTTACTATAGGGCTTTTAGGGCCTTTGATTTATTTTTAAACGATAACGATGAGCCACTCACATACAGCCACTATGCAATCATCTCACTCGGCGCAGGGGCGCCCGGCACTGATATCTGTCGAGTCATTAAAGGTGCAGTATGGCACGGTGCCGGCCTTAGATTGCCCCCACCTTCATGTGCCCGAGGGCTCTATTGTGACCGTTATTGGGGCCAATGGGGCGGGTAAGTCGACCTTACTCAATGCCTTGATGGGCAATCTACCTGTTAATGGGGTCAGTACGGGCCAAGTCACCTACCAAGAGCAGGCCATTGCTGATTGGTCAGTAGAGCAGCGTGTAAGCCAAGGCCTTAGCTTGGTACCCGAAAGTCGCGAGCTTTTTGCCAGCATGAGTGTCGAAGAGAACCTGCTCCTTGGTGGCTTTAGGTTATACAGGCAAAAAGTGGCGGGCTGGCGCGATACCTTAGACGAGATATTTACCTTATTTCCGCGTTTACAAGAGCGTCGTCGACAGTTGGCCGGGACTTTATCTGGGGGCGAAAGGCAGATGCTGGCCTTGGGGCGCGCGCTTATGGCGCAACCCCGTTTACTGATGCTTGATGAGCCCAGCCTGGGCCTAGCCCCACTAATTGTGAGCGAGATTTTTCAAACTATTACCCAATTGCGGACTCGGGGTGTGTCGATATTACTTGTCGAGCAAAACGCCCGCGCTGCCTTGCATGTGGCCGATTATGGCTATGTGCTCGAGACGGGCGAGGTGGTGCTCGAGGGTCAGGCAGATGACCTCGCCAATGACCCGCGCGTCATTGAAAGTTATTTGGGCTTAGCAAAAGGGTAGGGTAGCTTTGCGCTAATTAGCAGCGCGAATGGCAAGGGGTAGGCTCAAGGGCATAGTGTTGACTGCTGTATTGGGCGATATTACTGTCTTGATTGTCAACGAGAATGATGGTGTAGTTACGCTGATTGAGCTGCTTGAGCAGGGGCTCGAGCGCGAGTGGCTGGGCGGCAGCTAGGTATTGTTTGAGCCCATGAAAGATAAATATACGCGCCCCAGTGCGCAGGGCCCGTGCCCAAGCAAGTTGCAACTTGAGGCTAGGGTTGAGGCTACTGCTAAGGGTGTACAGCTCTTGTTCTAGCTGGGGGAAGAGTAAAAAAATCTCTAGTAATGGCAGGCCACCCCCTACAAGACTCGAGCCAAATGGTGGGAGCAGTAAGTTTTCCTCAGTATTGAGATGCGGCACAATGCCCCCTTGGGGGTCGCAGTAGACGATGCCAAAACGTTGTAAGCTCGCGGTGTCGAGGTGGCTGGTCTCGGTATTTAAAATACGAATAGAGCCTTGTTTGTCTTTGTGTCGGCCCACTAGGCTATCGACCAGCACTTGGCGGGCGTGTCGATTGGGGCTGAGAAAGGCAATGGTCTCGCCCTGGGCCACCTTGACGTTGAGGCCCCGTATCAGGGCCCCTCGGTACTGATGCCAAGCGTGGAAGTCAATGAGTTCGAGTGCTGGATACGCCATAGCCGTCACCTATAAAAAAGCGCTATAAGCTCTGTTTTGGTTGTTGTCTTGTGGTGTGTGTGCGGTATGACAGTTGTTGCAGTAAGCAGAGCAAAATATAAGCAAAGCTAATATATGTTTAATTAGATTATGCCCCTTGCTTGGGCGATGATCCATTAGGGTTTTGCTTATTAGGGTTTGTTTGGTGCTGATTGTAGGGCGTTGACGCAGTGGCGTAGCCAATACGCTGCCTCTGTTGGGCAGCTTTGGGCTGCTTTGGGCATGGTCGGGGCGATTAATTCTTTTACTGCTTGGGGGCGCTAGGGCTTGGGTGTTTTTTCTTTAAATTGGCATAGGTCAGCGATGCCGCAGTCATAACATTTGGGGCGGCGGGCTACGCATACATAGCGCCCATGCAAAATCAACCAATGATGTGCATCTTGCAAATAGGGTTTGGGTATGACTTTTAACAGCTTTTTTTCTACTTGATTGACGTTTTTACCTGGGGCCAAGCCGGTGCGGTTGGCAACCCTAAAAATGTGGGTATCAACCGCAATGGTGGGCTGCCCAAATGCAGTGTTTAGCACCACATTTGCGGTTTTGCGCCCCACCCCAGGCAAGGCCTCGAGTGCAGCGCGCGTATTGGGTACCTGCCCATCGTGCTCATTTAAAATAATTTCACAGGTGCGAATAACAAATTTGGCCTTATTGCGGTATAGCCCGATGGTTTTGATGTACTCGCGTAGACCCTCCTCGCCCAAAGCGAGCAACGCTGCGGGGTTACCATAGTCGGGGAAAAACTTGCGTGTGGCCAAATTGACCGCTACGTCTGTGCTTTGGGCCGACAAAATCACAGCAATTAGTAGTTGGAAATTATCTTGGTATTCTAATTCGGTAGTGGGGTGTGGGTTGGCAGCCTGAAAGCGGGCAAACATTTCTTCACGATCTTTGGCGTTCATCATGGTAGAGCAATGAGGTTAACGGTTGGGGGTGTTTTTACGTTGGGCGCGTGCTTTTTTTAGGGCCGCTTGTATGCGTGCCTGGCGCTCATCGGCGCCAGAGTCTGCCAAAGGGCTCAGTTCAGGCTGGGTGGCCAATAACCGTGCGGCCGGTGTGTCAGAGCGCTCGCCATGTTGTGCTTGTAGGCGCTGTTGGCGTTGGGTATAGCGCGCGCGGGCATGGTTGGCGTGTGCAGTGGTCCACTCGATGGTGGTTGGCTGCATCTCGATACAGTCAACCGGGCAGGGGGCCACACAAAGCTCGCAACCTGTGCAGTACTCGGGGATGACTGTGTGCATGAGCTTGTTGGCACCAACGATGGCATCAACCGGGCAGGCCTGTATGCACAGTGTGCAGCCGATGCAGTGGGCCTCGTCAATCACCGCCACCAATACAGGGCCAAACTGCCCGCATTTGGGGTCAAGGGGCTGCTCGGCTTGGCCGGTCAGGGCAGCTAATTTGGCTATGCCCTCGGGGCCACCCGGCGGGCAGCGGTTAATGGCCTCGCCATCATGGGCAATGGCTTGGGCATAGGGTAAACAGGCATCATAGCCACAGCGGGTGCATTGGGTTTGAGGCAAAACCGCATCTATGGCCTGCACTAATTGTTTGACAGAATCGTTCATGCTCAGTGTAGGGTAACTGCTTGAGGGTGATAGGCCAAGCAGCCCTACACTATATACTTATTAGCAGAGCGAGACAATAATTAGCGCGTTGATTGTGCGGCGATAAAGGCCTCGACTTGAGGGTAAACAATATTGCGCCAACGGCGCCCCGAAAAGATGCCATAGTGGCCACTGCCCTCGACTGTGAAAGACTCTTTGCGGGCGGCGGGGATACTGCTGCACAGATCATAGGCTGTATGGGTCTGGCCTTGCCCCGAGATATCATCTAGCTCGCCCTCGATGGTAAGCAACGCGCTTTGGCTAATGGCACGTAAATCAACAAACTGCCCATCAATTACCCACAAGCCCCGCGGCAATAAATGCTCTTGGAAAACCACTTGTATGGTATCTAAGTAAAACTCGGCGGGCATGTCGAGCACGGCATTATAATCATCATAAAAGCGTTTATGCGCCTCGGCGTCGTTATCTTGCCCCTTGATAAGATGTTGATAAAAAGCATAATGCGACAACATATGTCGGTCGGGGTTCATTGCAATAAAGCCCGCATGTTGCAAAAAGCCCGGGTATACGCGTCGACCGGCCCCAGGATAACGGGCAGGCACCCGATGGATGACATTGTTTTCAAACCATGAATAAGATTTGGTTGTCGCCAAACGGTTGACTTGGGTGGGTGATTTGCGGGTATCGATGGGGCCACCCATCAAGATCAGGCTCTTGGGTGGGTTGGGGTGGTCTTGTTGTGCCATCAAAGCTACTGCAGCCAAAACCGGTACAGTGGGTTGGCAGACGGCCATCACATGTACATCAGGGCCCAGATAATGCAAAAACTCCATCACATAGCCCACATAGTCGTCTAAATGAAAGGGGCCATGCCCTAAGGAAACCATGCGCGCATCAAGCCAATCAGTGACATACACATTGTGTGTGCGCAGCATGGTGCGTACGGTGTCACGCAATAAGGTTGCGTGGTGGCCCGATAGCGGGGCAACAATCAGAACAGTTGGTCTGTCGGCGGCCTGTGCGTGCTCGTGACTAAAATGAATGAGCTGACAAAATGGCTTGTCAACGCAAGGGGTTATCTGTACAGGCACCTCTTGGCCATCAATGGTCACACTATCGATGGCCCAGGCGGGCTTTTCATAATCTTTGCCCAAGCGATGTAAAAGCTCGTAGCCGGCAGCCATTTGTTTAGAAACGGGCGTATAGGCCAAAGGGCTAAAGGGGTGAGAAAAGAAATGTGCCCCAGTATTTGAAAACGAGGCGATCGAGCCAAGCAGTCGCCGCTGTAGGTCATGAAGATCATAAAGCATAGGGGTATCCGTGTAGTGGTTGCTGTTGGTGTTGTTGGTAACGGTTTTTATTGTGCTAAGAATACCTATTTGTATATAACCTAGCGGCTCTTGTCTACAGGGTTAACGTTGACGTAAGCTGATAAATGTTAATAACATTTAAGTTTTTCGGGGGTATCAAAGATTCAATACAGTGTTAGCGTGCGCTGCATAAAAATGCGCTGCACAAACAATCTGTGTTGGCAGCGCAAAAGGTTTGGGTGAGACGGCAACTGCTTGAGTATTAAGCAATTGAGGTTAAAACAATGGGTTGCAGGGGCTGCCTTTGTAACTAAATGACAAAACGAACAAAGGCCGCTAAGGTTGGAGCGAATTAATTAAAATTAAATAAATTAATAAAGATCAATTTTGTTGGCGGTTAGCTAACTGCTTTGTGCAGGTGATTGTTAGCTTAGCGCTCAAGGTGTTGGAGTTTGTCTGGTTTGCCATTCCACTCTTCGGCATCAGGTAACGAGCCCTTAGAACGGTTAATCATGCCAAACACAGGTGCCAACTCGGCGTTTAAATCAATAAAATGTAGTTGATCATCGGGTACATCTTCTTCGGCAAAAATAGCGTTTGCAGGACATTCGGGGATACATACTGCACAGTCAATGCATTCGTCGGGGTCAATAACAAGGAAATTAGGCCCTTCACGGAAGCAGTCAACGGGGCAGACATCGACGCAGTCGGTGTATTTACATTTAATGCAGTTTTCAGTGACGACATGTGTCATTTTGGCTTGCTCCGAAAAATAAATCGCCGTAAAAAATTACGGGTGAAACGAAAAGTTGAGTTTTAAATAGATACAATGTAGTAGTGAAAGGCTATTTTAGCGAAAATATATCTAATACAAGAATAAGACCATTAAACCTACAGGAAAATATGATTATTACCTCCTTGCTTGACACTGATTTGTACAAATTTACGATGATGCAGGTTGTATTGCATCATTTTCCGACGGCTCAGGTGCAGTATCGCTTTCAGTGTCGCACCCCTAATGTGGATCTGAGCCCTTATTTAGACGAAATCCGCCAAGAGGTGCACGAATTATGCCAGCTAAGGTTTAATGAAGACGAGCTCGGTTACCTTGCCGGGCTGCGTTTCATGAAAAGTGACTTTATCGACTTTCTGCGATTATTTCAACTGCCCGAGCGCTGTATTCATATTTCCCCGGGTGACGAGGGGGGGATTAGCATTCAAATAGAGGGGCCCTGGCTACATACTATTTTGTTTGAAATTCCAGTGTTGGCTATTGTCAATGAGGTGTATTTTCGTAATACGGTCCCTCATCCACCTGTTGACGAGGGCCGAGCACGTTTGCAGGCCAAAATGCGTTTGGTTACCCAAGACCCATCATTGGCTGATTTTCGTGTGGCCGAATACGGCACACGTCGCCGTTTTTCTAAAAAGTGGCACAACGAGGTGGTTGCCACGATGAAAGAGCAGATGGGCGTGCATTTTGCTGGCTCAAGTAATGTGTGGATGGCCAAAGAGCATGATGTACTGCCTTTGGGGACGATGGCTCATGAGTATTTACAGGCTTGTCAGGCTTTGGGCCCGCGTTTGCGTGATTCGCAGGTCTTTGCCTTAGAAAAATGGGCGCGTGAGTATCGTGGTGATCTGGGTATTGCGCTGTCTGATGTGTATGGGCTCGATGCCTTTTTGCGCGATTTTGATATGTATTTCTGCAAGCTTTTTGATGGGGCACGACATGACTCAGGCGACCCTTTTATTTGGGGTGACCGCTTACTCGAGCATTATAAGAAAAACCGCGTTGATCCACGTACCAAGACCTTGATATTTTCTGATGCCCTCGACATACCCAAAGCAATTGAGCTCTATAATTATTTCAAGGGGCGGTGCAAGGTGTCTTTTGGTATTGGTACCAACCTAACTAATGACTTTGGTCATGAGCCGCTGCAGGTGGTGATCAAAATGATGCGCTGCAATGGGCAGCCTGTGGCCAAGATCTCTGATACACCAGAGAAAACCCTGTGCGATGACCCAGCCTATTTGTCTTATTTGCGCAAGGTGTTTCAGATACC
>Ga0209487_1004538_pt1 | contig 10631 bp, 8 predicted proteins | sample Poulit2012_FD_187524 | JGI IMG/M metagenome (GOLD analysis project Ga0209487, IMG submission 187524) | Agricultural soil microbial communities from Georgia to study Nitrogen management - Poultry litter 2012 (SPAdes) (version 2) | ecosystem: Environmental > Terrestrial > Soil > Agricultural land... | reverse complement strand
GTGGTCACTCTTCGCTCAGCGATTGCAAGATCATCTATTGTGACTCTGATTAATGTTCTTGTCTCCGGATTCATCGTTGTTTCCCAAAGTTGATCTGCGTTCATTTCTCCAAGACCTTTATAACGTTGAATCATATAACCATTTTTGAATGTTTTAATGGCTTCTTGCATTTCTTGTTCGTCCCAAGCGTATATAATTTTCTCTCGTTTTCCTTTCCCTTTTGAAATTTTATATAAAGGTGGAAGAGCAATATACACTTTACCTGCTTTAACGAGTGAGCGCATGTAACGGTAAAAGAAAGTTAATAAAAGAACTTGGATATGAGCACCATCCGTATCAGCATCCGTCATAATAATGACCTTATCGTATTGAACATCATCCAAATTAAAGTCACCACCAACACCTGCACCGATAGTGTGAATGATAGTTGATATTTCTTCATTTTTCATTACATCTTCTAATTTCGCCTTTTCAGTGTTAATCACTTTTCCACGTAGAGGCAATATTGCTTGAAATTTACGATCACGACCCTGTTTTGCTGAACCACCAGCAGAATCTCCCTCAACAAGGTATAGTTCGTTCCGCTTTGGGTTTCTGGATTGGGCAGGGGTTAACTTCCCACTTAACAATGCATCTCTCTTACGTCGTTGTTTTCCGTTTCTGGCGTCTTCTCGTGCTTTTCTTGCGGCTTCTCGAGCCTGTTTTGCTTTAAGTGACTTTTTAATTAATAGACCAGCAATATCTGGATTCTCTTGCAGAAAATAGGTTAGTTGCTCAGATACTACTGCATCAACTGCTGAACGAGCTTCTGAAGTTCCTAATCTCCCTTTAGTTTGTCCTTCAAATTGTAGTTTATCTTCTGGTATTCTAACAGATACAATAGCTGTTAAGCCTTCACGAATATCAGAGCCTTCCAGATTCTTGTCTTTTTCTTTTAATATGTCAGTTTTCCTTGCATAATCATTAAATGTTCGTGTCATGGCAGCTCTAGCGCCAGATTCATGTGTTCCGCCATCTTTTGTCCGAACATGATTGACGAAGCTCAGCATGTTTTCGGCATAGCCGTCATTAAATTGAAAAGCGAATTCAATTTCAATTTCTTGTTGTTCACCATCAAAGGATACTACTTCATGCAGAGTATCTTTTTCTTCATTTAAATAGTGAACAAAAGACTGGAGGCCGTTGGGGTATTCAAAGTTTTCCTCAACATCAACACGTTCATCTAATATCTGAATTTTTAAGCCCTTTAACAGAAAGGCGGATTCACGAAGGCGTTCTGCGATAACTTCCAAATCATACACATTTGTAGAAAAAATTGATGTATCAGGTTTAAAGTGGATAATCGTTCCAGTCTTCCTTGTTCGTCCTTTAACTTCTAATGTATTTACAGGATGACCCCCGTTTTCAAACCGTTGAAAATATGCATGACCACCACGGAAAGTGGTAACTTCCATCCATTCTGATAAAGCATTTACAACTGAAGCACCTACACCATGTAGACCACCACTTGTTTTATAGCCTCCTTGGCCAAACTTTCCTCCAGCATGTAAAATAGTAAAAATAACTTCCATTGTAGATTTCCCGGTGCTATGTTTTCCAGTTGGGATTCCCCTACCGCCATCTTCAACAGATATACTGTTGTCTTTATGTATGGTAACTTTTATAACATTTCCATATCCCGCTAATGCTTCGTCCACGGCGTTATCTACAATTTCAAAGACAAGATGATGCAGACCACGATGATCTGTGCTTCCGATATACATACCAGGTCTTTTTCGAACTGCATCCAGCCCTTCTAATACTTGGATGGAATCATCTGAATATGTTTCTGTATTTTTTACCAAATCCCATCGACTCCCTTTTAATTGTGTTATTAGGTTATTCCAATTGTAGAACAAGTGTTTTCATTTGTAAATAAATATTACGCTTTTCGATTGTCCGTATAAGAATACGCTCTTTAGTATACTACAATCACATTAAAAATGTATAGACCATAGTTTCTTGGTGTTTATTTTATAAAGATGAAAAAGTTGAGGTGTAAATGAATGATAAAATCCGAACAATCATTCGAGTCTTATCTGGAAGATTCGATTTGTTCGGATACGTTTTGATATTGCTTTATCTTAATTATTAACTTTTAGAACCGAATGAGCAACTTTAATACATAGATCCATGATTACTGTAACATCATGTTCTTTTAAATAGTAATATGCCTCTTCATTAATAATGCCTTGTTGTGCCCAAAATACCTTACAATCTATTTTAGCAGCTTCTTTAGCAATCTCTGGCAAAAACTCAGATCGTCTAAAAACATTTATAATATCAACTTTTTCTTTAACTTCAGTTAACGAGGTGTATGCTTTTTCTCCTAATACTTCATCTACCATTGGATTGACCGGAATAATTTTATATCCATTATCTTGCATAATCTTTGATATTTCATAAGATGTTCGATTTGGATTATCAGATAGTCCCACAACGGCAATCGTTTTTGATTCTTCAAGTATCTTTTTTATTTCCTCATTTTGTGGATTTTCCCAACTCAATTTAATTCCTCCTTTTTATTTGATTAAACCCCTATTCTGTAGATAATCTCGAGCCACTTGTTCAGGGTCGTTATCTTTATAATCGACCTCATAATTCATTTCTCTCATTTCCTGATCTGTAATTTCTCCGCCCAGTTGGTTTAAAATGTTTTCCAATTCAGGATATGTCTTAAGGGTTTCCTGCCTTAAGAGTGGGGCTCCTTGATAAGGTGGAAAAAGATTTTCAGGGTCTTCCAATGTCTTCAAGTTTAATTCTATCATATAACTATCGGTTGCATATGCATCAATGATATCAACCTCACCATTTTTTAATGCTTTTTGGCGAACGCCCGGTTCCATTGTTCGAATGTTTTTGATATCTAAATTATAAAGTTCCTGCATGCCAACATAACCATCTTGCCGATCTTTAAATTCCAATGTAAACCCAGCAACTAAATCATCCTCTTCCTTTTGCAGGTCACCAATTGATTCAATATTATATTTAGAAGAAGTCTCTTCTGTTATGGCTACACTATACGTATTATTAAACGACATTGGTTTTAATAATAGCATATCATATTGATCTAACATTCCTATACGAGCTTGCTCGTATACTTCACTAGCATCATTGCTAACCGCTCCTTCCTCTAATTGAGTGTTAATGACTGTTCCTGTAAATTCTGGGTATATGTCTATATCTCCTTCTTTTAAAGCGGAAAATACAAAAGCAGTTTTACCAAGTCCGGCTTTTAACTCTACGTTTAAATCTGTATCTTCTTCAATCAATAGTTTGTACATATTAATTAGTATTGCAGGTTCTGCACCGAGTTTACCTCCAATTACTATATCAACCTTTTCTTCAGTGTGAACAATAAATGGCATAGTTATGATTAATACCGCAATAAGAAACATAGCAATAAAGGATTTAAAACCAGCCCGTTTGGAGAGATGCTCGAAACCTCTTAGTATTAAATCAAGGATAATTGCTAACAATGCAGCAGGAATAGCTCCTAATAATATAAGATTAATATCTGCCCCTCGATCAAGACCTAGTAAAATCAATTCGCCTAACCCTCCAGCACCTATAAGAGCAGCAATTGTCGTTGTACCGACAATTAATACCATAGATGTCCGAATCCCCGCCATTATTACCGGCATGGCTATAGGTAACTCTATCTTCACTAGCCTTTTAACAGATGTCATCCCCATTCCAGTTGCTGCTTCCTTTAAAGCTGGACTGACTTCGCGAATTCCTGTGTATGTATTACGTAATATCGGTAATAGCCCATAAGCAGTAAGTGCAACTATTGCTGGAACAGTACCTATACCAAACAAAGGAATTAGAAATGCTAAAATAGCTAAGCTAGGAATTGTCTGCACAACAGCAGCTAGACCAATAACTGGTTCTGATACCCGTTTGTATCTTGTTAATATGATTCCTAAAGGCACTGCAATAACAATTGCGATAATTAGGGATAATAGGGATATTTGTAAGTGTTCCCATATTGTTTTTAATAAAATATCTTGTCTTTCTTGAAAGACAGACATAAACTCTCTCATTTTTAGACACTCCCCGTTCTTATATCTGAGTGATTTCTAAGATAAACAACAATATCTCGATAGGTTAGAGCACCGATTAATCTTTCATTTTTTATAACAGGGAATAGTTGTTGATCACTTGTCTTAAATATTTCTGTTGCTTCATAAAGTGACATATCACTTGTCAACGTTTCACCATCATAAATTTCGCTATTTTTAACCATGTTTATGTAATTTCCATTGTTATCTTTTAAAATCACAGTTTGTTGGGGGTTACTGGGTATTTGGCGCCATTCATTTTCATTTTTTATAAATTCATTATTTCGATCTGCAATCACTCCAACTGCCGTTTGCCAAGGTGACTCTTTATTGCCAATAAATTGCTTCACAAATTCATTTATAGGGTTTAATATCAAATTCTCTGGTGTATCGTATTGGATTATTTCTCCGTCTCTCATTAAACAAATTTTATCTCCTAGTGCTGTTGCCTCATTCATATCATGGGTAACAAATATGATTGTTTTTTTTATTTCTTTTTGTAATGTTTTAATGTCTGTTTGAAGATTCTCCCTACTAATGGGATCAAGTGCACTAAATGGTTCATCCATTAAAATTATGTTTGGATCTGCTGCAAGAGCTCTTATGACCCCGATTCTTTGCTGTTCACCTCCAGAGAGTTCTTCGGGTTTTCTTTTTTCGTATATAGAAGGGTCGAGCCCAACCAACTCAAGTAACTCTCTACTTCTCTCCTTCATTTTCTTCTTAGACCATTTTTTCATATCTGGAACAATTGATATATTTTCTTCTATTGTCATATGGGGAAATAAAGCAATTTCTTGGAGAACATAACCGATATTCCAGCGCAGTTCATGAATATCATAGTCTCTAATATCCCGATTTTCGATAAAAATATGACCTGAAGAAGGTTCAATTAAGCGATTAATCATTTTTAGAGTGGTTGTTTTACCACATCCACTAGGACCTATGATTGTTGTAAATTGACCTTTTTCAACCTCAAATGAAAGATTATTTACTGCATTAGTCCCGTCACTATAGACTTTATTAATATTCTTAAAAGATATCATCATAAACTCCTTGTTCAAAGTTTTTTAGTTCCTAAAGTTTTTACCCTTTATAAGTATTAATAAACAATCTAAACACAATAGTTTCTTTTTAAAATGCAATCTATACCACTGGTTTCACTACTAAATTAAATGATAAAAACTTTCATTTATAAATTATTAGTTCTATCATTGTTTACTTCATGGTAAAATGAAATACACTGATCTCATTATTTCTTCTAAAGTAATTGAAAAGAAAGTAGGTGTATTGATTTTATGGAATTTTTTATCTTAGCTCTTTTAGCATATTTATTAGGATCGATCCCGTCTGCCTTACTTGTTGGTAAAATAGGTTTTAAATTAGATATTAGAGAACATGGAAGCGGAAATATGGGGGCAACTAATACATTTAGAGTGCTTGGAATTAAAGCTGGCTCAATCGTTACTTTAGCGGACATTTTAAAAGGGACGGCTGCTACTCTTTTACCATTTATCTTATTTGATTTAGAACTAAACCGGCTAATTATTGGTTTATTCGCTGTTCTAGGACATACTTATCCGGTTTTTGCTAAGTTTAAAGGCGGTAAAGCCGTAGCAACCTCAGGAGGGATTGTTTTAGGGGTCAATCCATTATTATTCGTAATCATGGTTCTCTCCTTTTTGATTACATTATATTTTTCAAAATACGTATCCTTATCTTCAATGATTACGGGAATAGTTGCCATCATTGCTTCGATTATTTTTAAAGACATACCTTTAATTATTATAACAAGTGTATTAACTATTTTTGTTTTCCTTAGACATAAAGATAATATTAAGCGAATTAAAGATAGGACAGAACCAAAGATAACATGGATGTAAGCTCATTAAACAGGGCAATTGAATTATAGTGAGAGTTTAAGTATAATTAACTTAAATTCTCACCTTTATAGATGTCATTTTATCTATTTTTAATATACTAAAATAAGAAGGTTATATAATGAAATATATTTTTATTGGATTAATTAAATTTTATCAAAAAGCCATTAGTCCTTTTAAACCACCTTCATGTCGCTTTTATCCCACATGTTCTGAATATGGATTGGAAGCCTATAAACGATTTGGATTCTTTAAAGGCAGTTACTTAACGATAAAACGACTGAGTAAATGTCATCCATTTCATAAGGGCGGAGTAGACTTAGTTCCCGATAAAAAGAAACAATAAAATGTAATCGCGTAATGAATACGTTTATATAAAAAAGACGTAGCTTTTTTTATATGTTAAACCGCTGAATTTGATCCCACATTTCCTCACTCTCAAGTACTTCTTTTTGTTTTTCTCCAAATAAATCAAAATGAGGGTAGTTCTTATCTCTATGTATCCAATTTGCCTTGAGATGGTATTTACTACCCCATTCGATGAGCTTGTTAATATTAGAGCAGCCAACCTTTGTCACTGAATAGCAATTAGGAAACCGAGCATCCATCCAGTAGTGGGTTAAGATAGCTATATTACCATTTTTGACTTGATTTTGCCATTGTGAAAGTTCTTCTTTTTTAATACCGAATGCCATTAAAATTCACCATTTAATACTTTAATATAGGCTTGATTCCAATCTGAAAATACTTTTCGCAATGATAAAGGCCGAAGAGAATCTTTTTTTACAATGACATGTTCAGTCGTATCTGAAACAGCAACTTCTTGATTAACTTTATTTACATGATAACCATAAATGGTACAAAGGACATTATAATTTTCTAGCCATGTTTCAACAGTAGCCTTATCTCCATACCTTATTGGTTTTTTAAACGATATCTTCGCATCAACAACTGGAGAAACTACGCCACACTCTTCAACTTCAGCAATTTGAAACCCTAATTTCTCAATGAATTTTGTTCTGACTATTTCAAACCAGACCAAATAATTCGCATGATATACTGCCCCCATTTGTTCTATCTTTTGATATCTGATTTCTGTCGACGTACTTACTTCCTCCAATGATATCCCTCCAAACAATTATATGAATTGAATTTAGTTTATCATATTAAACTAAGAAAAACGCTGTAGAACCTCCAGGAAAACGGAGATAATCTACAACGTTTTTATCAATTTTACTCTTGTTGGTCATGATATTCGTCTTTAATTTCGGCACGCATACCTTCGATTGCTTCTTCGCGACGTTTATTCTTTGCTTTAATTTGATCTTTTGCTTCTCTGGAGGAATACTCCATGGTTTCATGTGCTTCTTCAATATTTTCAATGGTATTTTGAACCATTTCCTGAAGTTTTTCTACGTTATCACTTCGATCATCTGGTTTTGGTGTCTTATCTCTCATTGTATTTTCCCTCCCCTAAAATTTTGCCTTCTTAGGCTAGTTTTATTTTTCCTGATAATTGATTTAATATACAAAAAATCTCTTTCACCAAGGGTTATCCGGTAAAAGAGATTTAAATATTTAAGCATTTTTTTTTGATTCTCTAATAATTTTTTCCATTCTCACTTCTATATTTTGGTCAATTTCCGCTAATCTTTGTTTATCCTGCAGAATTTGTTCCCGATTTTCCCTAACAAGTTCTTCAAATGAAGGTTTTCTTTTTAAAGAAATGGCAATTCACCCCTTTTTACTAATAAGCATTGCCAATTCCTTCAAAGTTTATAATCAAAATTACAATTTTTAAAAAATTATTTTAAATAAATAAAATAAATTTTATCAGATACCTTCACTTTAACGATGTACTGTTGTCCCTGTGCTGTGGATATAAAACTGCTACATAGTTTTAACGAAGACTCTCTTCCCGTCCTGTTAAAGTAAGCGGTAATCCAAATGTTTCTAAGCCTTCCTTATCCTATGGGAATAGCGCGAATCTGAAGCCTCGCAGGATGGTAAATCTAATGAAGACCGACTAAAACCGTCCTTTGCGGACAACGGCGGCATACCCCTTGCCGGGGCAAGGTGGCTGAGGTGGGAAGAATGAACCCCAATTCTTCCTGGCCAATGGAAAGCGAAGTATTCTGCCGGAGCGGGTGCACACACTCAAGTTTATGGATAAAGTGAACTAACTAATATAAAAAAAATCAAAAAAATATCTCCTATAAAAGTAGGAGATATTTTTTGATTTATTATGCATTAAGTTTTTGACGTAATACCATTTGTAAGATACCACCGTGACGGTAGTAGTCAATTTCGACTTCACTATCGAATCTTGCGACCGCGTTAAATTCAGTAACTTTTCCATCTTCTGCAGTTGCTGTTACTTTAACAAGATCATGTGGTTTTACATTTTCGTCAATTTCAACATTAATTGTTTCTTTCCCAGTTAGACCTAGTTTCTTCGCACTTTGGCCTTTTTCAAACTGAAGTGGTAGAACACCCATCATTACTAAGTTTGAACGGTGAATTCGTTCATAGCTTTCAGCAATAACTGTTTTTATACCAAGCAGATCCGTTCCTTTTGCTGCCCAGTCACGTGATGATCCCATACCATAATCTTTACCCGCCATAACAACTAAGCCAGTATTATTTTCTTGATATTTCATAGCAGCATCATAAATAGGCATGACTTCACCTGTTGGCCAATACGTTGTGTAGCCGCCTTCTGTTCCTGGAGCAATTAAGTTACGGATACGAATATTAGCGAATGTTCCACGCATCATAACTTCGTGGTTTCCACGACGTGATCCGTAAGAGTTAAAGTTTCTTGGTGACACATCTTTATCTTGTAAATACTGTCCAGCAGGCATATCCATTGCTATCGCACCTGCAGGTGAAATGTGGTCAGTTGTGACAGAATCACCGAATAATCCAATTGTACGGAGATCTTTAAGCGGTGTCACTGTACCTGCTTCTTTTGTTAAGTTTTCAAAGAATGGTGGATTTTGAATATAAGTAGATTCTGGATCCCAATCGAATAAAGGTTTATCCGTTGTGTCAATTTCATTCCACTTTTCATTCGAGTCGAATACACTCTCGTATTCTTTACGGAAAATTTCAGGAGTCACAACTTTATTAACTTCCTGTTTAATCTCATCCATTGATGGCCAAATATCCTTTAAGAATACAGACTCTCCATCTTTATCTTTTCCGATTTCATCTTTGGTTAAATCGAAATCGACCGATCCTGCTAGTGCATATGCTACTACTAATGGTGGTGATGCAAGATAGTTAGCTTGAACTAGAGGATGAATACGCCCTTCAAAGTTTCTATTACCAGATAAAACTGATGAAACTGTCAAATCATTTTCAACAATTGCTTTTTCGATTTCCGGTAATAATGGTCCAGAATTACCAATACATGTCGTACAACCGTAACCAACTAGATTAAAGCCTAATTTATTTAGATAAGTCATTAAATTGGAATCTTCAAGATAGCGAGTAACAACTTTTGATCCAGGTGCAAGTGACGTTTTCACATAACTAGGCACTTCTAATCCTTTTTCCACTGCTTTCTTAGCAAGTAATCCCGCACCTAACATAACGTAGGGGTTAGATGTGTTTGTACAAGATGTAATCGCAGCAATGGCAAGTGATCCCGTTTTTAACGTCGGTTTATCTCCACTTGGTAATTCAACAGGAACTTCTTTTTCAAACTCAGATTTGTTTAAGCCGAAACCTTGGTTTCCTGAAGGAGCTGTAATAGCTTTGTTAAACTCTTTCTGCATGTTCGATAATGAAATTAAATCTTGTGGACGTTTTGGTCCTGACAGATTTGGTTCTAACTCAGAAAGATTGATTTCGACAATTTCTGTATAATCCGGATCTTCTTGATCTGAAGAATACCAGAGATTATTATTTTTACAATATGTTTCGACTAAATCAATTTGCTCTTCGCTTCTACCTGTTAGACGTAAATAATTTAACGTTTCTTCGTCAACTGGGAAAAGACCACATGTTGCTCCATATTCTGGAGCCATATTTGAAATTGTAGCACGGTCTGCGAGTGGCATATCTTTTAAACCTGGACCAAAGTACTCTACAAATTTTCCTACAACATTTTTCTCACGAAGTACTTGTGTCACTTTTAAAGCAAGATCGGTGGCTGTTGTTCCTTGTGGAAAACTGCCAGTAAATTTAACACCAATGACTTCTGGCGCTGGGAAATAAGAAGGCTGTCCAAGCATTCCTGCCTCGGCTTCAATTCCTCCTACACCCCACCCTAGTACTCCTAAACCGTTAATCATAGTTGTGTGAGAGTCAGTTCCTACAAGTGTATCTGGAAAAGCATCATACTCACCATTGTCATTTTCTAAACCATGAACGACATTTGCAATGTACTCAAGGTTGACTTGGTGAACAATACCCGTAGCTGGTGGTACAGCACGATAGTTATCAAAAGCTTTTTGTGCCCAGTGTAAAAACTCATAACGTTCAGCATTTCGCTCAAACTCAAGTTCCATATTGGCTTTTAGAGCATTTGCAGTTCCGTATTGGTCTACTTGAACAGAGTGGTCAATAACTAAATCGACCGGAACTTCTGGATTAATTTTGTCAGGCTCTCCACCCAAATCAACCATAGCTTTACGAAGTG
>Ga0209487_1004537_pt1 | contig 10633 bp, 11 predicted proteins | sample Poulit2012_FD_187524 | JGI IMG/M metagenome (GOLD analysis project Ga0209487, IMG submission 187524) | Agricultural soil microbial communities from Georgia to study Nitrogen management - Poultry litter 2012 (SPAdes) (version 2) | ecosystem: Environmental > Terrestrial > Soil > Agricultural land... | reverse complement strand
CTAAGGGCTAATAGGCTAAAGATGATACCAAAAATAATATTAAACTTATAATATTTTTCATTTCTTAACCGTCCAGAAATTCCCCGGGAGATAAAGAAAAGGCCGACGAGTAAACTGATAGAATACGTAACTACGTGAGAATATTCTTCCCATTGGATAATATTGTAAATAGATAATATAATCGCACTTATCACCAAAATAAGTTCTAAGGCAAACCATCCTTTATGCCGTCCTTTTAGAAAAGAACTCTCTCTTTTTCTACTCATTTGCTCCACGCTCCTTACTGAAAAACTTTTTTTCATCATAACATATCAAACAAAATTCACCAAAGTTGACCTGCATCAATTACATCCTTCCTTTTTCCATCTATGATAAAGGTAACAAGAAAGGAAGTGGTGCACATGATGCGTCTAATTCATAAATATACAAACCATTTAACATTTATTTCTTTATTCCTCATTATTTTTGCTTTTATCTTAGGAGGGACAACAAAGGATGTATTCCTGATCCTTGCGACGATTATCGCTGGATTTCCGATCAGCTATCAAGCTTTTCAAGCGATTAAATATCGAACCTTTAGTATTGAAATGCTTGTGACGATTGCTGTTATCGGTGCGCTTTTTATCGGTGAATACGTTGAGTCAGCTGTTGTTACCTTTCTATTTTTATTCGGAAGCTTTTTAGAAAAACGGACCCTTCAAAAGACTCGCTCATCGATTCAAGAATTAACCGAAATGGCGCCAGAAGAGGCCGTAGTACTAAGGGATGGAAAAGAGCAAACAATCAGCATTGAAGACGTCCAAATCGGTGATCGCATCATTATTCGACCGGGTGGCAAGGTGCCAGTTGACGGTAAAATCCTAATAGGAGAAGCATCTATTAATGAAGCGACTGTAACCGGGGAGCCAACCCCTGCACAAAAAGGTGCCCAAGACGAAGTATTTAGTGGTACAATTGTCGATAACGGATATATTGAAATTGAAGCGGAAAAAGTTGGTTCAGATACGACCTTTGCCCGCATTATCGAGCTCGTCGAAGAAGCCCAGGACACACAATCCGAACGGGAGAAATTTTTAAATAAATTTGCTAACATTTACACGCCAGCAATTGTTGTCTTATCAATTCTCGTTTATATAATTATGCAAGATCTTCACATTGCGATTACCTTTTTAGTTATCGCTTGCCCAGGAGCTCTCGTCATCGGTGTTCCCGTCTCAAACGTAGCCGGTATTGGAAACGGTGCGAAAAATGGAGCCCTTATTAAAGGCGGGGAAGTTATGGATGACCTGGCGAAAGTAGACACAATTCTTTTTGATAAAACAGGAACCTTAACCAAAGGAAAGCCGCAAGTTTCTGACATCAAAGTTTTCTCCAATGCCACAGAAGACGAAGTGCTGCAAAGAGTCGCCACCGCTGAACAAATTTCTGAACACCATTTAGGTAAAACAATTGTTCAAGCTGCTCACGACAAAGGGCTGACACTCGGCTCAATAGATAGTGGAGAAGTTATCAAAGGTGCTGGGGTTGTCGCTCAAGTATCCAAGCAAACCCTCGCAATTGGAAATCGAAAACTTATGGAAGAAAACAATATCCTGATAAGCGAACAAACCGAAGCCTATGCGGTGAAAAAAGAAAAGGAAGGAAACACAGCAATCTTCGTCGCACGAAAGGGAGAAATTGAAGCGATTATCTCGATCAAAGATGAAATTCGCGAAGACGCGAAACGCGCGATTAAAAGCTTAAGAAAAAATGGTATTAAAAAGATGATTATGCTTACGGGAGATAATGAACATACAGCCGCCCTTGTCGCCAAGGAACTCCAACTCGACGATTACGTTGCTGAAATGCTTCCGGAAGAAAAGGCAGCTTACGTAAAACAACTTCAGGAAGAAGGCCATGTTGTTGCCATGGCTGGAGATGGTATTAACGATGCACCAGCGATTGCGACAGCAAACATCGGGCTTGCCATGGGTGAGGGTGGGACAGACGTATCTATGGAAACAGCGGATGTCGTTTTAATGGCAGACAGACTTACGCAATTTTCCCACGCCTATGCCTTAGCAAAAGCGACACTTAGAAACGTCAAGCAAAATATCTTTATTGCTGTAGGAACGGTCGTCCTCTTGCTAATCGGTGTCTTAAACGATGTTGTCCATTTAGCTTCAGGAATGTTTGTTCATGAAGCAAGTGTTTTACTCGTCATTATCAATGGTATGCGTTTATTAACCTTTGGACGAAAAAAGGTGAAAGCACCGAAACAAGACATCCAGCCGACGGTTAAACCATCATCAAACGCGTGAGAAGATAAGAAAAAGGAAAAGGTTCATATAAAGGAAGTGAAAATGTGCAAATAAAAAACGAAAGACAATGTGTTTCTCTCGTTCCGATTTTTAATCATTTAGAACAAGCCCAAATGGACGAAGTGATGCAACTCGTTCGTAATAAAAACTTAAAAAAAGGTGAGTTTTTATACCATGCCGGGGAAAAGTCAGACACCCTTTATATCGTCAATCAAGGACAAGTAAAAATCTATCGTTTGTCAGAATCGGGCAAAGAACAAGTCATTCGTCTGTTACAACCCGGGAATTTTACTGGAGAGTTGGCTTTATTTCAACAGGGGATTCAAGAATCTTATGCTGAAGCAACCCTTGATTCAAAAATTTGCATGATAAAGGCAACGGATTTTCAAAAATTATTGACAAAATATCCGACCATTTCCCTAAAGGTACTAGAGGAATTTTCTAGTCGTCTAGCAAGCTCAGAACTACAAACAACAAGAGTAGCGACAGAAAGTGTGGAAACCCGTCTCGCCCATTTTATCGCAGAAATGGCTGACCAAACAGAAGGGGAGATAAAAACGATTACGCTTCCGATGAGCAAGAAGGATTTAGCCTCCTATCTTGGAACGACACCAGAAACACTGAGCCGACGCCTAGCAGATTTTGAAAAAGAAGGTCTTATTATTCAGAAAGGACAGCGAGATATAAAAGTTCTAGATATTGACGGCTTACTATTCATCTAAATAAAAATAAGGAAAGGGAGAAATTCCCTTTCCTTTCTGTTCTTTAAAAGTTACTCATTTACTTGTGCGTAGTAGACATATAAGTCACTACGAACTTCTACGAGAACTGTTGTCAAGTCTTCCTCGTTTGTTTCGTAAATTTTCACATTTGGCATAAGCTCATTCGCTAAGCCATCTTCAAATTCAGTAGCGTCTTCGTCTTTCTTATCAATTTTACCGATAAGTCCACCTTGCGTAACCCCTACATCTTCCGCCAATTCACCGTCAGTTTTGTAAATGACGCCTTCATATTGGAAAATATCAGCATCCGGATCTTCTTCAAGAACTTCCTCTGCTGTAAGGGCATCTAGTGAGGATAAATCGACGTCACCATCATCATTTTCGTTTGCTTCTTGGTCATTGTTTTCTTCGTTGTTTACTTCTTCTGTGTTGTTATTATCCAAGTTAGCATTGTCATTGTTGTTCTGGTTGTCGTCTGTTCCTCCACATCCTGCAAGGACAAGTAATGCGACTACTACTGTAAATAGAAGTTTCCTCATGATGTATCAATCCTCCGTAATGGTAACTATACTACCTTTAAATATCGTTTTGCAATCAAAATTACTTAGATTCACGAAGTAAAAATTTTCAGTTTCTTGCTACATTTTTGAGAATTGCTCGATAAACCCCGTCATGAAGGCATTTTTATTTTGCATATGGCAATTTACCCGATTAAAAATTTTGAAAATATTTCATGAAAAGGGACGATTGCTTTCTTTTTCAATATATTCACTAATGATATTGTCTTCGGTTGCAGGAATATTTTCAATATCGACTCTTTGATTGACATACGTCGTCACATCCTCTTTCGCATACATAAGCTGACCAACTTTATCGTGTAAACGACGACGCCATTCATACAATTCTTGGTTCGTTAAAATTTCTTGCCTAAACTTTCCGTCTTTATGTTTCATCATTAAAAGGGCATGATACCGGTACAATGTCTTTTCTTCAGCTCCGGAAATTTCCCGAGAAATAATCCCGATTAAACAATAGGAAACATCAGAAAAGTAAATCGTCCGTTCATGAACATCTGGAGACTCTTTTTGTTTCCATTCTTGAACGAGTTTGTCATCATAAACACTCATTTTATAAAATTCATCCTTTTTCTTTGGGAAAAATCCAAAGGATAATACACCAAGGAGTAAAACGATCGGTCCGATAAATAACATGACCCACCATTTTCCAGATGTTATACTTAAAGAAATACCCATAATTAAAAAGACAATAAACAAAAAGGCGAAAAATCCGGCTAAGAAAAATTGTTGTTTCTTATTTTCTTGTTCATTCGAATAAACTAAAGGTGCTTCACCCATAAAATTAACAATTCCTTTCTATTTAACATGCTGATAAATCTATCATAACAAAATCCCTTCATAATCGTCAGCAATTTGACGAATGTAAACGACAGATTGTATGATAATAAAAACCTACTATGATGGAGGAGGTTTGCAAAGTGAAACCGATTTTCCGAAGAGCTTCAACAACCATTATCATATTTTCATTCATTTTTCCTTGGATAAAATTAAAAATTCCTTTCGCTTCGGACATTTATGGTTTTACCCTTATCAAATATTTACTAAAAATCGGCTTTCACATAAGGCGTGGTGAATTAACCTTTCTAGCACTCATCGCTTTAATGATTCTGTTATTTGCTTTATTTACGTTACTTTTACCAAGTTTAATTCCTACAGTTATAACAATTTCCTTTGGCCTCTTTTTCCTATTCCTCCTGTATATGTTTCATGAAGTGATTACTGTTCAATATTCCGGAATCATTGTCCTATCCTTTGGTATATTTTCGCTTATTTTCACCATGTTTTTACCAGAAGAAAGAGAAATAAATCAAAAGGAAACGATTCTCAAACGCCTCGGCATTACCCCAGAAATGGAAATTGCTAAGTACATTGAATACCACCATATAGAAACGAAAGAATGCCCTTCCTGTCATAAACAATTACTTAAATATCAAAAAACGTGCCCCTATTGTCAAGCGCACACAAACTAATCATTTTTCATCAAGCATGAATGTGTTAAAATGTGGGAAGTTACATACAAACTAATGTGAAAAGGTGTTATAACTTCTTAATAGACACACCAACGAAGGAAAGGAGCATATCGAATGAAAGCAGTCATCGTTAAACAACCCGGAGGTGCCGAACAATTAACGCTAGTAGATTATGAACAACCAAGTCCGGCAGATCATGAACTACTCATTGAAGTAAGAGCAGTGGCTATAAATCGAACAGATATTATTTCCCGGGAAAGTACATCCCGTTATTCTGATTTTGATATTTTAGGTGTAGAAGTAGCTGGAGTCGTGGTTGATGGTGGAAAAAACACTACAATTAAACCTGGAACACCAGTGATGGGACTTGTCAATGGTGGTGGATATGCTGAATATGCCGTTATGCCAGAAGACCGAGCGATTGAAATTCCAGAAAATTTAACCTTTGAACAAGCGGCAGCCATTCCGGAAGTTTTTTTAACCGCTTATCAAACTCTTTTTTGGCACGGAAAGTTAGCGGAACAAGAAACAGTGCTTATTCATGCGGGTGGAAGCGGGGTTGGAACAGCAGCTATCCAACTTGCGAAACAATTTAAACAGGCACACATACTTGTGACCGCTGGGAGCGAAGATAAGCTAACTTTCGCGAAAAAGTTAGGTGCTTCGGTCAGGATTAATTATAAGCAGCAAGACTTTGCAGAGGAAGTGGAACATGCCACAGACGGCCATGGAGTTGACGTCATTTTAGATTTTATCGGGGCATCTTACTTTGAGAAAAACATGAAAAGCATCGGTGTTGACGGTCGCTGGGTGCTTATCGGTATTCTCGGCGGCACCCTTGTGGAACAAGTGAACTTATGGGACCTCTTGTCAAAGCGAGTTCAGCTTATTGGCACACTACTTACACCACGAAGCGATGCTTATAAAGCAAAATTAACGAAGGAATTTGCTGAGCGAGCATTACCACTTTTCGTAAACGGAAAGTTACAACCGATTGTAGATAAAGTTTTTTCCTTAGAGGATATTAGGTATGCCCATGAGCGGATGGAGAATAATGAAAATATCGGAAAAATCATTATTAATGTGAAGAATTCCGGGAGGCGAGCAGATGAAGCTTAGTGTCTTAGATCAAGCACCCATTTCAACGGGTATGTCTGAACAGGAAGCTCTTCAAGCGATGATCGATTTAGCGAAGCATGCAGAAAAGCACGGGTATGAGCGCTTTTGGGTAGCGGAACATCATGATTTATTCGGACTAGCAAGCCCAAATCCGAGTGTAATGATTAGTGCAATTGGAGCCCAGACAGAGCAAATTCGCCTTGGAGCCGGAGCAGTCCTATTACCGTATTATAAGCCATTTTCTGTTGCGGAGACGTACAATTTACTCGCTACACTATATCCGAACCGAATTGACCTTGGTTTAGGTAGAGCACCCGGTGGTTCGGCAGAAGTATCTCAAGCTCTTTCAGATAACTATTTAGCCGGTGTACGTGAGTTTCCGGCAAAAATTGCAGAACTTCAATCCTTTTTTAAGCAAGATTTTCCAGAAGATCATCCTTTTAGCAAAATTACACCAACTCCTGTTCCACCGACACCTCCAGACGTTTGGCTCCTAGGAACGAGTGAAAAAAGCGCAAAACTTGCCGCAGAAAAAGGGATGAAATATGCTTTTGGACATTTTATGACTGACGTGAATGGTCCCGAAATCGTGACCAATTACCGTAAAGAGATTAAGCGAAAGCATCCGGGTAAACAGGTTGAAGTGATCATCGCGATAAGTGTTATTTGTGCTGACACAACGGAAGAAGCCGAGCGGCTAGCATTAAGTCAATGGTTATGGAAAAAACGACAAAACGATCCAAAATCAGACGGGCGCGTACCATCCGTGAAAGAAGCGGAAAACTATCCGATGACAAAAGAAGATGAGAAAGATTTCACGCAAATGAAAGAGCAAATGATTATCGGTGATCCGAATAAAGTGCGCGACCAATTAACAAAACTTGATTTCGAATATGAAGCGGATGAATATATGGTCATTACAATCGTCCATGATCCAATTGCAAAAAGGCATTCCTACACACTTTTACAAGAGGTAAATAAAAATATTGCACGAAATTCGAGATAGTGCTATGATATAAATAACAATAAAATAATTATGACATGTGACTATTTAATTAGGCATGGACATACTTAAAGGGGTCTCGTTTAGAAAGTTCTTTTAAGTATTTCCATGCCTTTTTTTGTTTAAATAGATGAACATGCACAACATAGAAAAGGCACAATGTTAAGGAGTGAGCACGAATGTTTAAAAAATTATTTAGACGAACAGAAAAATCAAAGGAGTTACAAATCGTCGCTCCATTAAACGGACAAATCGTACCTTTACAAGATGTACCCGATCCAGTCTTCGGTCAAAAAATGATGGGGGAAGGGATTGCGATTATTCCTAAAGATGGAAAAGTTGTTTCACCCGTTCACGGAAAAATCATTCAAATCCCGAATTCCAAACATGCCGTTGGTATTGAAGCGGAAGATGGGAGCGAAATTTTAATCCATGTCGGCTTAGAAACCGTCGCCTTAAAGGGAGAAGGATTTGAAGGAAAGGTTTCAGCTGGTGATGATATTTCTGTTGGAGATCCTTTAATCGAATTTGATCTTGAATATATAAAAGAACATGCGGATCATTCAATTACACCAATAGTCATTACAAATAGTGCAAATAGCAATAAAACATATACCTTTACAAAGGAAACTGAAGCAACAGCAGGAGAGACAGTCATCATCACAGTTTCTGAATAAATTCAATGAAAGGTGATCTGTGATGAAAATTAGAAAAGTTTTAAATAACAACGCAGTCATCGTTCTTGATGATGGCGAAGAAAAAATTGCGATCGGTCCTGGGGTAGGTTTTAACAAAAGTCAAGATGAACTCGTCCCCCGAGAAAGAATTGAAAAATTGTTCATCTTACGAGAAAACGAAAAACTTGGACAATTGTTTGAGCAAATACCGGAGGAGCATATTTTAATTACAGAAGACATTATTCGCTATGCGGAAAATTACTTAAATACCAAATTAAGTACCCATAGTCGATTAGGGTTAACAGATCACTTATCTTTCGCCATCGAACGAGTGACACAAGGAATATTATTAAAAAACAAACTCCTTCAAGAAATACGCATTTTGTATAAGAAGGAGTTTGAAGTTGGCTTATGGGCACTAAAACATATCGAGGAAAAGCTACATGTCAAGTTGCCTATCGATGAAGCCGCTTTCATTGCTATTCACATTCATACGATGAAAATTCAAGGAGGTGATGTAAAAGAGACCGTCAGACAAACAGGCGTTGTTCGTGATATGGTCGATGTCATTAAAAACTGTTTACAAGTCGACATTGAAGAAGATGAAATATCCTACGAACGATTAATTACCCATTTACGATTTGCTCTCATTCGTGTAGAACAAGGAACAACAGAAACGATGGATAAAGATATGTTACAACTCATTCGCGAAAAGTTTCCGGAAGCTTTTGCCTGTTCACAAAAATTGATTGAAACGGTCGGAAAAAAGTATAACTTTCATATGTCAGAGGAAGAATTAGGGTATATTACACTTCATATCGAACGTTTACGGACTTCATAAATATTTAGTAGAAGAGTTAAAGAATGAAAGGGAGGAATATAATTATGATGAAAGCTTTACAAAGACTCGGTCGAGCACTTATGCTCCCAGTCGCCGTACTTCCGGCAGCAGCTATTTTAGCTGGGCTTGGAAACTGGCTTCCTGATGGTAATGTTGTAGGAGCTTTTCTCTTAACAGCAGGGACGTCTATTTTAGATAACTTAGGTTTACTCTTTGCTGTTGGTATTGCTATTGGATTATCGAAGGATCAACACGGTGCTGCAGCTCTGAGTGGATTGACTGGGTTTTTAGTCGTTAGTACGTTAATTTCAGTTGATGCCGTTGCAGATTTTCAAGGAATTGATGCAGATGCCGTAAATGCGGCTTTTGAACAAAATGATAACGTCTTTATTGGTATTATTACAGGTATTATTTCTGCTTCGATGTACAATCGATTTAGCGGGGTTAGACTACCCGATGCGCTCGCCTTCTTTAGTGGAAAACGACTGGCACCGATTATGTCAGCCGCCGCAATGGTCGTCACAGGATTTATTTTATACTTTGTCTGGCCAGTCGTTTACGGATGGTTAGTAACCTTTGGTACAGCGATTAGTGATTTAGGTGCAACTGGTGCAGGACTTTATGGATTCTTTAACCGATTACTCATACCAACTGGATTACACCATGCATTAAACTCTGTATTTTGGTTTGACGTTGCTGGAATTAATGATATTAACAACTTCTTATCCAGTACAGGTGAAAAAGGAATTACCGGAAGATATCAAGCTGGATTCTTCCCGATTATGATGTTTGGACTACCAGCCGCAGCGTTAGCGATGTATCATACAGCGAAAACGAAGCGTAGAAAGCATGCCGCCTCTCTTATGATGGCCGCAGCCTTTGCCGCCTTTTTCACAGGTGTTACAGAACCGTTAGAATTCTCATTCATGTTCTTAGCTCCTGTCTTATACTTCGTTCACGCATTATTAACCGGGGTGTCTCTATTTGTTGCTGCAACATTCCAGTGGACATCTGGTTTCGGATTTAGTGCTGGATTTGTCGATTACACGTTAAGTTTCGCAAATCCTATTGCCAATCAGCCGTACATGTTACTCGTACAAGGACTCGTCTTTGCAGTCATTTACTACTTTTTATTCCGATTTATTATCGTCCGCTTTGACTTAAAGACACCAGGACGGGAAGATGAGGAGTTAATAGCTGAAACCGAAGGAGAAGAGGCAGTTGAAGAAGAGTTAGACGCTGGAGAAGTTGATGAAACAGATGTTATGGCCCAAACAATCTTTGAAGGACTTGGTGGCGATGAAAACATTCGCTCCCTTGACTACTGTACAACTAGACTCCGCGTGGAAGTAGAGGATATGGATCATGTAGATGAAGCAAAAATTCGTTCCTCTGGAGTTCCCGGCGTACACAAAGTCGGTGAACATAATATTCAAGTTATCGTCGGAACGAATGTCCAGTTCGTAGCTGACGCCATTCGAAAAATACAAAAATAAATGAACTTAGGGTGCAAAATCAACCTTGATCTTGCACCCTTTTTTATGGTTAGAATAGAGTAAAGGAGTGTTTTCTCATGGATATTCATGACCGGTCAAATTATGTACATGTTAAAAGCAGAGAGGAACTTCTAGAAGCTCTTAAAAAACGTGAATTTATGATTTTATTAGATGGTAATTTTAAAAAGAAATTTCTAGAAAGCACAGAAATGCCCCTTTCGGAATCAGAAAGAATGGGATTTGATTTAGGATTTCGTGGAACTTCCGGTATATTTAGTGAAATCTTTTACCAAATTATGAATCTATTTGATGATAATGAAACCGAACAAAAGAAAATCGATAGTCGAATAAGACAATATAAGCTTAAAAAATTAAACAACAAAGAATTGTTACTTTACTTACAGCAATTAGATTATTAAATGAAAAAG
>Ga0209487_1004535_pt1 | contig 10635 bp, 6 predicted proteins | sample Poulit2012_FD_187524 | JGI IMG/M metagenome (GOLD analysis project Ga0209487, IMG submission 187524) | Agricultural soil microbial communities from Georgia to study Nitrogen management - Poultry litter 2012 (SPAdes) (version 2) | ecosystem: Environmental > Terrestrial > Soil > Agricultural land... | reverse complement strand
GTGCACAAACGTTCATTACGCCGCTGACCATGCAGGCGGTCAGCGGCAACCGGGTGCACGTCGAACTTCTCGATGCCGAGGCCGAGGCCGGCATGGGGCATATCGAGCTGGCGCGCTGGGCCGATGAAATCCTGGTGGTGCCGGCCACGGCCCACGCCATTGCCCGCTTTGCCGCCGGCCTGGCCGATGACCTTCTGGGCACCCTTTTGGTGGCCACCGAGGCGCGCATCTGGCTGGCGCCGGCCATGAACCGCGTGATGTGGGCATCGGCCTCGGTGCGCGACAACTGCGCGCTGCTGGAGAGCAGGGGCATGAGGATTCTGGGGCCCGGCTCCGGCTCCCAGGCCTGCGGAGAGCAGGGCCAGGGCCGCATGCTCGAACCGCATGAGCTGGTGTCAGCCCTGGCAGGCAGCGCCAACGGCCCCCTTTCGGGCCGCCGGTTTGTTGTCACCGCCGGGCCCACTCATGAGCCTTTGGACCCGGTGCGCTACCTGGCCAACCGCTCGTCGGGGCGCATGGGTTTTGCGGTGGCGGCCGCCCTGCTGGAGGCCGGGGCGCAGGTGGACCTGGTGGCCGGGCCAACGGCTTTGCAGGCGCCTTTCGGCGCCAACCGCGTTGACGTTGAAACAGCGCAGCAAATGCACCGTGAGGTGATGGCAAGAATTGACGGCGCCGACGGGTTTGTGGGCGTTGCTGCCGTGGCCGATTACCGGCCGGCTGCCGAGGCAGCGGACAAGATCAAGAAATCGGACCGGACAATGCATCTGGAGCTGACGCTCAATCCGGATATTCTGTCGGACGTCAGCCACAGCAAAAAGCGCCCGCGCCTGGTGGTTGGCTTTGCCGCCGAAACCCGGGCGCTGGAAGCGGGCGCGCGCGCCAAGCTGAGCGGCAAGAAGCTGGATCTGATCGCGGCCAACCGGGTAGGCGGCGGCGCCGGCTTTGAAAGCGAGGACAACGCCCTGACCGTCTATGCGCCGGACCGGCACTGGGATCTTGGGCATGGCTCCAAGAAACGTCTGGCCAGCCAGCTGGTTGATATCATGGTCGCCCGGATGGCGTCCGGCTAACGTTCGCATAAAAATAAAAGAGAGGGAAACGCCGCCAATGAAAAGACTTGAAGCCAGGGTGCTGGACCCCCGTTTGGGCAGCCAGTGGCCTTTGCCGGAATACGCCACGGCCGGTTCGGCCGGAATGGATCTGCGCGCCTGCATTGATCAGCCACTGGTGCTCGAGCCGGGCCAGACGGCCCTGCTGCCATCGGGCCTGGCCATTCATATCGGCGACCCCGGCCTTGCCGCCGTGCTGCTGCCGCGCTCGGGTCTGGGCCACAAACAGGGCCTGGTGCTGGGAAATCTGGTCGGTCTGATCGACAGCGATTACCAGGGCGAGGTGAAAATTTCCTGCTGGAATCGCGGCAATGAAGCCATCCGCATTGAGCCGGGGCAGCGGATTTGCCAGCTGGTGGTGGTGCCCGTGGTGCAGGTGGCGCTGCAGCTGGTTGAGGAATTTGACCTGAGTGACCGTGCCGACGGCGGCCTGGGCCACACTGGAACGGATTGATATGTCACTGGAAAAGCTGAAATCAGGCCTCAGGGGCTGGATGCCATCGGAACATTTCGCGCCGGTACTCCTGGCGGTGGGCGGCGCGGTGCTGCTGGCCGGGCTGTGGTTTTTGTGGCAGGGCGTGTCCAGCGGCGACACCGGAACACTTGATCAGGCCGTGGAGCGCAGCGAGAAAAACGTGGCCGGCGCCATTGCCGCGACCAACCAGGCCATGGATACGCAGGCGGTCGTGGAAGCGGCCCGCGCCGCGCTGGCCGATCCCGATGGGGCAACCGGCGAGCTGCGTCGCGTTTTGCGCGCGGCCGGCGTGCCCAACGTTCTGGACGCCCAGGTGTATCCGCCCAATATCGAGGACATCGAAACCATTGGCTATCCGGGGCCGGACTTTGCGGTTATCGAGGCGCTTTTAAGCGCCAGCCGCCAGGGTCGTTCGCCGGCGCAGATTCACCATCCCGGCAGCGCCAACGAGAACCTCGCTTTCGCGCATGCAATAGAAGACGTGGACCGGGAAGGGAAAACAGTCGGCTATCTTTTTGTGCGGCTGCCGGTCAGTACGGTGGCCCGGCGACTTGCGCCGGCCGGACACGGCGGCTGGCTGGGGCTCAGGCAGGACAGCGCGCTGATTGCCAGCGAGGGGCATTTGCCGGGCGGTCGTGAGCCGGACAATTTTGTGCCCATTGACGGCAGCAGCATCACCCTGGAGTGGGCCTGGACCGGCGCCTGGTTTGGGCCGAGCCCCTTTACATCCGGCCTGCTGGCCGTATTCGGCGCGCTGCTGCTGGCCGCCGGCCTGCTGTCCAGGCGCATTGCGGCCTCGGCGGCAAGCAGGCCGGACAAGAGCACCAGGCAGGCCGCGCCCGCGCCAGCCACGCCCGCGCCAGGCAAGGGCAGCAAGCGGCCGTCTTCAGACCGCCTGCCCAAGCCGGAAAAGCGCGCGGAGCCCAAGCCGTCCGATGATGAAGCGCCTTTCGACGTTCCCGATCTCGACGAGATATATCGTCGGATTGACGCTCGGGAAGGAGGGGCTGAAACATCCGCAAGCGAGCGGCCGGGTGCCGATCCGGATGTGCAAAAGGCGGCTGCGCATGAAACAGCGTCTTTGCCCGATGGCTTGCCTGAGTCAGCCGGCCTGGAGCTGACGCTTGAAAACGAAAGCGATCGGGCGGCAGCGGACAAGAAATCTTCGGGTGCCCCGGCGGCACCGCCGGACGCCGGTTTTGACTTTGACATGGACCTGACGCTGGCCCCCCAGCCCGGCCTGGAGGATGAGCCGGCACCGGCTGCCGATGCGGAGTTCGCCGAGGATGGCTCGCCGGACGATGGCGAGCAGCAGAAGCCGTTGCCCGGGGACGAGCCCTTCCCGTCCGGAATTTTTCGCCCCACGCAGATTTTGGGCGTGGTGGATGAAGACCTGGATGCCGATGTGGCCGTGGACATCGGCCGTGCCGTGGGCAGCATGGCGGCCCGGCGCGGCCTGATGAAAATTGCCGTTGGTCGCGACGGGCGCTTCAGCGGCCCGGTGCTTCTTTCCGCCCTGATCCGGGGCATCAGAAGCACCGGCGTTGCGGTCGTGGAGATAGGCGCCGTGCCCACGCCGCTGCTGTGGTTTGCGGCCACCGAGCTGGCCAATGGCTGCGGGGTCATGGTGACGGCCTCCCATCACCCGTCGCGGTTCAACGGCTTTCGCATCATGCTTGGCGGCCAGCCCTTTGATGAAGGCGAAATGACCGAACTGGCGGCGCTTTGCTCCAGCCGGCGCTTTGCCGAGGGAGAGGGCGACTACAGCCAGCATGACGTGTTCGATGCCTATGCCGAGCGCTACGTCAACGATGTTCAGCTCGAGCGTTCGCTCAAGGTGGTGGTTGACTGCGGCAACGGCGTGGGCGGCACGGTGGTGCCGCGGCTGCTGACATCCGTGGGTGCTGAGGTCATTCCCCTGTACTGCGATGTGGACGGCGCCTTTCCAAACCACCAGCCGGATCCGACCGAGCCCGATGAGCTGCAGGATCTGCGCCTGTGCGTGCGCAATTTCCAGGCCGATCTCGGCATTGCATTCGATGGCGATGCTGACAGGCTTGTGCTTATGACACCGGCAGGTGAAATCGTGTGGCCCGATCGCATGCTCATGCTGCTGGCCGAACGCATTGTGCCCGCTCGCCCCGATGAGGCCGTGGTTTTCGACGCGCGCTGTTCCGGTAAGCTGCGCCAGGTGGTGGAATCGGCCGGTGGCCGGGGCGTAATGGCCGGGGTTGGCCGCACGGCGGTGGCGCGCCGCCTGCTGGAGGAGCAGGCGCTGCTGGGTGGCGACATGGATGGCCACCTGTTTGTCAACGACCGCTGGTATGCGTTTGACGATGCCATTTATGCCGCGGCCCGCCTGCTGGCCATTGTGGCTGCCGGAGACGATGATCTGGATGACCTTGTGTCCAGGCAGCCCGCTTTTCGCAGCAGCCCGGCCGTTTTCGTTGACGTGGAGCGCACGCATGCGCAGGCGCTGGTGGAAAGGCTGCGCAGCGAGGGTGATTTTGGTGACGCGCTGATCACCGGTGACGACAGCCTGCGGGCCGAGTGGGCCAACCGCTGGGGGCTGGCTTATGTCGATGACAGCAGCGGCCGGCTGGTGCTGTGTTTTGGCGCCGATGAGCCCACGGCACTCGGCCAGGTGCGCAATGACTTTCGCGACCGGCTGCTGGCGCTGGATGCGCAACTGCCGCTGCCCTATTAAGCATGAGCCGGCCGCAGCGGCCGGGCCCGGAGGGCGCGGCCCTGGTGCGGGTCAGTAGGCGCAGTCGCTGAATATGCGGTTGATGTCGCCGCCCCAGTCGTTTTCCAGCTGGTCGAGCATGACCTCGGCCGGCGTGCTGCCGCGCTCGACAATTTCATTGAGCGAATCCAGAAAGCGGCCTTCATGCCGCCCCTGCTCGTCGAGGCGCTGGCGCCTTTCAAGCCCGCGGCCTGACAGGGCAAGCAGCTCGGCGGCAATGTCGCGCACGCTGCGGCCCTGTATTTCGGCAGCCAGCCCCCTGCGCGCCACGTCGCGGCGCAGCTGCTCGCGCTCTTCGGCGCTCCAGTTTTTGAAAATATCGGCGCACGAGGCCAGGCTGTCGGCATCGTAGAGCAGCCCGACCCAAAACGCCGGCAGGGCGCACAGGCGATTCCAGGGCCCGCCGTCGGCGCCGCGCATTTCAAGAAAACGCTTGAGCCGCGCCTCGGGGAAGACGGTGGTTAGATGGTTTTCCCAGTCGGCCAGGGTTGGCTGTTCGCCGGGCAGCGCCGGCAGCCGGCCGGCCATGAAGTCCCTGAAACTTTGTCCGGCACAGTCGATCAGCCGGTCGCCGCGCTCGACGAAGTACATGGGCACATCCAGCATGTAGTCGACATAGCGTTCAAAGCCCATGCCCGACTCAAACACCCACGGCAGCATGCCGGTGCGGTCGGGATCGGTGTCGGTCCATACATGCGCCCGATAGCTGACAAAACCGTTGGGCCGGCCCTCGGTAAACGGCGAGTTGGCAAACAGCGCGGTGGCGATGGGCTGCAGGGCAAGCGCCGTCCGGAACTTGGCTACCATGTCGGCCTCGCTGGAAAAGTCCAGGTTGACCTGCACCGTGCAGGTGCGCTTCATCATGTCGTGGCCAAGGCTGCCGACCGTGGGCATGTAGCGGCGCATGATGACGTAGCGTGACTTGGGCATCCAGTCGATGTCCTCGCGACGGGCGGTGGGCTGAAAGCCCACGCCCAGAAAGCCCACGCCCAGCGGCTCGGCCACCGAACGAACCTCGGCCAGATGGGCGTTGACCTCGCGACAGGTCTGATGCACATTGTCGAGCAGGGCACCGGACAGCTCCAGCTGGCCGCCGGGCTCAAGCGAGACCGAGCAGTCATCCTTTTCCAGCCCTGTGGTGAGGCCTTCTTCCTGCACCCGCCGCCAGCCATACTGCCGGGCCAGCCCTTCGAGTATGGCGCGAATGGAGCGCTCGCCGTCGTAGGGCAGAGGCTTGAGCGTATCGAGGCAGAAACCGAACTTTTCATGCTCGGTGCCCATGCCCCATTGGGATCTGGGGCGGCAGCCCGACTCCAGCCAGGCCGCCAGCTGCTGCTTGTTGGTCAGAATGGTGTCAGGTTTCAACGCGTCACCGCCGGCTAGAATCAACGGTGGATTATCGCCTGTTTGATCGCCTTAATGCAGGAAACTTTCTTGAGACAGCTTGCGCAACGCCTGTGCGGACGACAAAAGGGCCGGTTTTGGGCCTCTTTACTGATGCTTGCGGCAGCGCTTTTCATGGCCTGGCCGCTGCCGGCGAAAACGCTGCATCGCGGCATAGGCCCGGAGCCGGACTCGCTCGACATGCACCGGGCGCAAAGCGTGTCGGCCCTCAACCTGCTGCGCGATCTGCACGAGGGGTTGCTGACGCTGGACGCGGGCGGCCGGGTCATTCCGGGCGCGGCCAGGCAATGGCGCGTCAGCGACAGCGGCCGGGTATGGACCTTTGAGCTTGATGAACGGGCGCGCTATTCGGACGGCAGCCCCGTTCGTGCCCGCGATTTCGTCAACGGCTGGCGGCGGGCCATGAGCCCGGACACCGCATCGCCCCTGGCCTGGATGCTGGATGTGGTTGAAAACGGTCGCGCAGTGAGAACCGGCCAGCGGCCGGCAGACAGCCTGGGCATTGAAGCGGTCGGTGAAACGCGCCTCAAGGTCAGGCTGCATCAGCCGACCGAGTGGTTTGAACAGCTTTTGACCCAGCCCCTGACGGCGCCGTGGTCGCCGTCCGACAGGCCGCGCTACAGCGGCGCCTTCGTGCTCATTGAACACGTGCCCGGAGCGCACCTTGCGCTTGAGGCCAACCGCTTTTATCACCACGCCGACGAGGTCGCACTGGCGCGGGTGGTGTGGCATGTCACGGAACAGCCCGGCCCCGAGCTGGCCCGCTATCGCGCCGGCGGACTGCATATCACCGAGACCATTCCGCCGGGGCGCGCCGAGTGGCTGGCCGAGCGTTTTGGCTCCGAGCTGCATATCACGCCCTATCTGGGCAGTTTTTATCTGGCCTTCAATCTTGGCCGGCCGCCGTTTGCCGGCCGCCCCGGTCTGCGTCGCGCGCTCAGCCTGGCCATTGATCGCGACATTCTGACCGAGCGCGTGCTGGGCAGCGGCGAGCTGCCGGCCTGGGGGCTGGTTCCGCCCGGCATTCCGGGCTGGCAAGAGGGTCGCCCGCCCCCGCTGGCGGAAGACAAGCGCCTGGATGAGGCGCGCCGCCTGTATGCCGAAGCCGGCCATGGCGACAGCAACCCGCTGGTGGTGGAGCTGCGCATCAACTCCTCGCTGGCCCAGCGCCGCCTGGCCACGGCCGTGGCCGCCATGTGGAAAATGCATTTGGGCGTGCACACGCGGCTGGTCAACGAGGAATGGAAAGTGTTTGTGGCCAACCGGCGCCAGGGCCGCCTCACCCAGATTGTTCGCGGCGGCTGGATAGCCGACTGGCCCGATGCGGCCAATTTTCTGGATCTTTTCGTCGGCAACAGCCCCGGCAACTACACGTTCTTTGACGATGTGAAATACAACCGGCTGATGGAGAAATCGCGCACGCTGCGCGGTCAGGGCAGAATCGAGGCGCTGCGAGAAGCCGAGGCCCGGTTACTTGATAAGCAGGTCATCGTGCCGCTGTACTACTATGTATCAAGGCATCTTGTGGACTCGACCGTGCGTGGATTTGAAGACAATCCGGCTGATGTTCATCTGTCGCGCTGGCTGGCGCTGCCATGAGGCGGCTGGCCTGTCTGCAAGCGCTGGCCGTGCTGCTGCTGGTGGCCTGTGGCCAGGGCAATGAAACGCCGCACCGGGTGCCCCTGCTGGCCCAGCCGGTGGAGGTGGAGTTTGACGACAGCGGCCGCCCGCTGCCCGAGTTTCTTGCCGACAGGCAAACGGTGCGGCGCGGCAACGGTGAAGAGCCGCAAACGCTGGATCCGCATCTGGCCGAGGGCGTGCCGGCAAATAACGTGCTGCGCGACCTTTTCGAGGGGCTGACGACCACCTCAGCCGACGGCCGCATCATTCCCGGCGCCGCCCACCACTGGGACATCAGCCGCGACGGGCTGGTCTACACGTTTTTTATCGATCCCGACGGCCGCTGGAGCAACGGCGAGCCGGTCACCGCCCATGACTTTGTGTGGTCGTGGCAGCGCGCGGTTGATCCCGAAACAGGCTCGCCCTACGGGCAGATGCTGGCTCCGGTTGTCAATGCCGAGGACATTCTGGCCGGCCGTCAGCCGCCCGGGGCGCTGGGCGTCAAGGCGCTCAACGATTCGACCTTCCAGGTGGAGCTCAAACACCCCACGTCATATTTTCTGGGGCTGTTGACCCACCCCATCACCTATCCATTGTGGCAGCCGGCGGTTGACGAGCTCGGCAGCCACCACGTGCGTGCCGGCAGCCTGGTTTCCAACGGCGCCTACCGGCTTGAACAGTGGCAGCTGCGTTCGCGCATCGTGCTGGGCAAAAACCCCCACTACCGGCTGGCCGATGAGGTCATTGTCGATGAAGTGATCTTTTACCCGCTGGAGGACGAGAACACCGAGTTCAACCGTTTTCGGGCCGGCGAGCTGGACTGGACCTATCAGGTGCCTTCCAGCCAGTTTGAGTGGCTGAAGGACCATATGGGAAGCGCGCTGGTGATCGAGCCCTGGTTTGGCAGCTACTTCCTTTCGTTCAATCTGACCCGCCCGCCATTCAGGGACAATCTGGCGCTGCGGCAGGCGCTCAGCCTGGCGGTTGATCGCGAGATCATCACCCGGCATGTCAGCCGCTTTGGTGAAATACCCAGCTTCAGCCTGGTGCCGCCCGGCCTGCCTGAATACGAGCCGCCGCAAACGCCGTGGGCCGACATGACCCAGCCGGAGCGCGAACAGGAGGCGCGCCGGCTCTACAGTCGGGCCGGCTACAGCGATGACAAGCCGCTAACGGTCGAGCTGCGCTACAACACCTCGGAAAACCACCGCAAGATCGCCGTGGCCCTGGCCGCCATGTGGAAGCAGGTTCTGGGCGTGCGCACCCGCCTGGTCAACGAGGAATTCAGGGTGTTTTTGCAAAACCGGGCGCAGCGCCGGGTCACTCAGGTTTTCCGGTCCGGCTGGATAGGCGACTATCAGGACGCCTTCAGCTTTCTGGAGCTGTTCCAGTCCGAGCACGGGCGCAATGATGCCGGCTACAGCAACCCCCGCTATGACCGGCTTCTGGAGCGTATTTCGGCCGAGCGCATTCCGGCCCGGCGGCGCAACCTGATGGCCGAGGCCGAGCGCATGATTCTGACCGATCAGGTCATCCTGCCGCTGTACGCCTATGTGACCAAGCGCCTGGTGTCGCCCCGCCTGCAGGGCTGGCACGAAAACGTCATGGACTATCATCTGACTCGACACATGTATCTGGTCAAGAGCGCAGGACCGGCCGTGCCGCCGGCGCAGATTGAAGAACTGGAGGCGGACGATGCAGAAAGCTGACTGGCCAAACCGGTCAGGGACGACCAGCGTGCGGAGGCGGGCGTGCTGAAATACTCGCTGCGCCGGCTGCTGTCAGCCATACCAACGCTGCTTTTGCTGATTACCTTCGCCTTTTTTCTGATTCGCGTGGCGCCCGGCGGCCCGTTTGATTCCGAGCGCGCGCTGCCGGCCGAGATCGAGGCCAACCTGGCCGCCAAATACCATCTTGACGAGCCGCTGGTGCTGCAGTACGGGCGCTATCTGTGGCAGATTGTGCGCGGTGATCTGGGGCCGTCGTTCCACTATCGCGACTGGACGGTCAACGACCTGATTGCCCAGGGGCTGCCGGTGTCGGCCCTGCTGGGCGGTCTGGCGCTGGTGCTGGCCCTGGCCATCGGCGTGCCCATAGGCGCATGGGCGGCCCTGCGGCAAAACCGGCCCACCGACTATGCGGTCATGAGCGTGGCCATGATCGGGATCTCGGTGCCGAACTTTGTTGTGGCCCCGCTGCTGATTCTGCTGTTTGCCGTTGCCCTGGGCTGGCTGCCGGCCGGCGGCTGGGCGTACAGCCCCGACCGCATGCTGCTGCCGGTCATCACCCTGGCGCTGCCCATGATTGCCTATGTGGCCCGCATCACGCGCGGCTCCATGATCGAGGTGCTCAACTCGGGCTTTATCCGCACGGCGCGCGCCAAGGGCATGCCGGAAAAGAAGGTGATCCTGCGCCACGCGCTCAAGCCGGCCCTGCTGCCGGTCATTTCCTACCTGGGGCCGGCAGCGGCGGCCATTCTCACCGGCTCGGTTGTGGTTGAGCAGATCTTCACCATTCCCGGCATCGGGTCCTATTTTGTCCAGGGCGCGCTCAACCGCGACTACACCCTGGTCATGGGGGTGGTTATTCTCTATGGCGTGCTGATCATTGCCTTCAACTTTCTGGTGGACCTGCTGTATGCCGCGCTGGATCCGCGCATTCACTACGAAGACGGCGAGGCCGAAACATGAGCGAGCTGCAGCAGGATGCATTCGAACAGGCGCTGGACACGCGCCGCGTGCGCCGGCGCTCGCTGTACGTCGATGCCTGGCACCGGCTGCTGAAAAACCGGGCGGCGGTCGGTGCCCTGGTTGTTCTGGCCCTGATGGTGCTGCTGGTGACCTTTGGCCCCATGCTCACCGGCTGGGACCACGAGATCCCCGACTGGGACGCCTATTCAACGCCACCATCGCTGGACAGCGGCCACTATTTCGGCACCGACGCCCTGGGGCGCGACCTGTTTGTGCGCATCCTCATTGGCGGGCGCATATCGCTGCTGGTCGGGCTGGTGGCCACGCTGGTGTCGCTGATTATCGGCGTTGCCTGGGGTGCCTTTGCCGGCTATGCCGGCGGGCGCACCGACAACATCATGATGCGCATCGTGGATGCGGTCTACGCCATGCCCTTCATGTTTTTCGTCATTTTGCTCATGGTCGTTTTCGGCCGCAACATATTTCTGATCTTTGTGGCCATAGGCGCCATCAACTGGCTTGACATGGCGCGCATTGTGCGCGGCCAGACGCTCAGCCTCAAGAACAAGGACTTTGTCGAGGCGGCCCGCG
>Ga0209487_1004534_pt1 | contig 10636 bp, 8 predicted proteins | sample Poulit2012_FD_187524 | JGI IMG/M metagenome (GOLD analysis project Ga0209487, IMG submission 187524) | Agricultural soil microbial communities from Georgia to study Nitrogen management - Poultry litter 2012 (SPAdes) (version 2) | ecosystem: Environmental > Terrestrial > Soil > Agricultural land... | reverse complement strand
CATGTTTCACTTCAATGGTTCGTAAACCGATGCGATATTTCTTTTGATCAAGCTCTTGACCGCTTGTTTTTATTGCCACTGTCACTTCGTATAACGGCTGTTCTCCATACCCATTTGGCCACCAGAGTTCTGGTTGCTCAATGATAAATGATATGTTTTCGTTTAAGTTACTCGCTTCAACAGTTTTTGAGGTTGTTTTGCCAGCTGGGTCCGTTAAACTTACCACTAAATCAATAGCATCCTCTGACCACTTTTCTATATCAGCTTTCACATTCAGTTCGACTTGATCTGCCGAATGATTTTGCGTGATATAAACATCTTCTATCCGGCCAACATCCCATCCAACAAGCGATATGTCGCGCCAGATGCCAAGGTCTGGTATTTTGGGACCCCAATCCCACCCAAACATACTATGGGCTTTACGTAAATGTGGATAACCTTCTACTGCATGATCAACACCCGTAAGTGGCTGTTCTTCTTGCATGGTTTTTAGATAGTTGATTGGTGAACGAAGCAGAATTTTAATGTCGTTAGCGCCTTTTTTCAGTAACTTTTTCACATCAAATTCATAAGTACGATGCATATTGTTTGTTGAACCCGTTTCAATATCATTCACGTAAATTGTCGCGAGCGTATCAAGCCCCTCACAACGTAAAACGATTTGATCTTGTGTTAACCATTCATCTTCCACTGTAAACTGACGCACATATTCAAAGTCTTTCTCTGCTATAACAAGAGCCTCATCTTCATTGTCCCGATAAAACGGATCTTCAATTTTTTCGTTCGTAAGCAAATCGTTCATGACTGAACCTGGTACGGCTACATCAAGCCAATCTTGTTGGCCTATTTCTCGCATTTTCCAGGTGCCATTTAAGTTATATTGCATCATCATCACCCTGTTTCTTCAATTTGATTATTGGAAATTCACTTTGTACTTTTTACGAAAATAAAATTAATATAAAGTTGGTAATGTATCTAACGTAATCGCATAAGGATGATGGTATGCATCATATAACTCTTGATCTAGTGTGTATTCTTCACTGCAAAATTCTTCACACCATGTCATATACCAAACCCATGGAAGACGTGTTTCAGACAATTGTTTAATACTAGGAATAGGCCCAATTTCCCCAATAGCCGTTAATTTCTCTGTAGGCGTAATTTGGACTAATTCATGATATTCCTTAGCGCGATCATTGTGCTCGTGCTTTGGTGGATAAAAGTCATAAGAAATCACATCACATACGTCATCACCTACATATCCTTCTTTTACAGGTGAATTCCATACCCAGATTAAGTTGTCCAATTTATGATGGTTTGTATAACGGTCATACATTACTCGATAAAGGTCTTTCGCTACTTGTGGTCCATATTTCCCCCACCAAAACCAAGTCCCTTCCGATTCATGAAATGGACGCCATAAAATCGGAATATTTTTAGCTTGGAATTCTTTTAAAATTTCAGCGATATGGTCCATATCGGAAATAAGAGCTTTATTTTCCTCTGTTCCTTCAATGAGTGCCTGTCGCGCATCAAAGTCCGTATGTTCTGAGTAGAATGCTTTATTTTGCCCACCAATTGGTGAAAACCAATGCCATGTAAAGGTGATGAGGCCTTTTTTCTCTGCCCAAGCCCATGCTTCTTCTAGTGTTCCTTTATTTTCTCTCACTTCTTTTAAGCATGCTTCATCACTATTTTCATAATTGATGTTTGGCGAGTAGGCTAGCAATTCAAACCCACATAGTCCAGGTAGTTTCCCTGTTACTTTTTGAATATATGTTAACTCATCTTGGGCTTTTGTTTTCGTATGTTGCCCCGTAATGATTCCTTTACCTGATATTTTATGTAAATAATTTAGAACATGAATCACTTCTTTAGATGCATTTGGGTTACAAGGTTGATAAGTCATAACAATTCTCCTTTTTAAAAATTTAAATGATAAAAGCACTTTATGCGTGTCATGAACAAACATGATTCATTAGCCAAAGCGCTATAAACACAATTACATGGTATGCACTTAAACAAACATTAGGTTATCGTTTAATCTACAACTCAATGTTATACTGGAATCGTTTACTTGTCAATGGTTTATATACTTTTTACAAAATAATCTTCAAATTACTGAGCAGTCATAAATGTTGATGTTTTCCATAACAACCTCTATTATGATGATTGACTTAACTAATCGATTAAGTTATTATTGATTTGAGTTTTAATGGTTACATAATAGTAACTTTTTCATAAAGTTTTACACACTAAAATGCAAACTACTTTATAAAGGAGAATTGGGATATGTCCATATTTTATCATGAAGACTCAAAAATGTTTCATCTTCAATCAAAAACCATGAGCTATATTTTACAAATCAATCAAGGATATTTAGCACATGCTTATTGGGGAAAAAAGGTAAATAATGATCAGGATCTCTCTCACCTGCTCTATCATGAGAAAGATGATTTCTTAGATCGCCTCCCGCAAGAATATCCACAATACGGATCTGGTGATCATCGTAGTCCATCCTATCAAGTTCAGTTAGTTGAGGATGGCTCTCGAATTACGGAACTCATATATAAAGAACATTCTGTTATCCCAGGCAAACCCAAACTAGAAGGCTTACCTGCCACATATGTTGAATCTGAAGAAGAGGCAGATACATTAATCATCACTTTAGAAGATTCATATACTGGGCTTGAAGTAAAGTTAAATTACACCGTTTATAAAGAGCTTGATGTGATTGCGCGATCTGCTCATTTTCATAATCATGGTGAAAAGTCGCTTAAATTACTACGTGCATTAAGTGCCACGGTAGATTTCCATGATTCTAATTATGAAGCTTTATATTTATCTGGTGCATGGTCAAGGGAAGCTTATGTCCAAAGGAGACCACTAGGACCTGGCACGACCTCATTAGACAATAAAAGAGGGGCAAGTAGCCATCAAATGAACCCGTTCTTGTCTTTAGTTCGTCCAAATACTGATGAAAATCGAGGAGAAGCTTATGGTTTTAATTTAGTCTATAGTGGAAGTTTTATTGCGGAAGCAGAAGTTAGTCCCTTTGAAAACACGAGAGTTTCCATTGGATTAAACCCATTTGATTTTTCATGGGAGTTGGATGTGAATGATTCATTTCAAACCCCTGAAGCTATTTTAGTTTATTCGAACGAAGGAATTGGTGGATTATCTAGAAATTATCATAAATTGTATAGAACCCGTCTTGCACGTGGAGTTCATCGAGATAAAGTACGTCCAATTTTAGCCAATAATTGGGAAGCCACTTATTTCGATTTTAACGAAGAGAAAATTGAAGAAATCGCGAAAGTTGGTGCGGATTTAGGAATCGAACTATTTGTACTAGATGATGGTTGGTTTGGTAAACGAGATGATGACACCACATCTTTAGGTGATTGGTTCGAGGATCGTAAAAAGTTACCTAACGGATTAGAGAACCTAGCAAAGCGTGTAAATGATTTAGGAATTCAATTTGGATTATGGTTTGAACCTGAAATGATTTCGCCTGATAGTGAATTATATCGTAAACATCCGGATTGGTGCCTACACGTTCCCGGTCGGAGACGTACACTCGCCAGAACTCAATCTGTTTTAGACCTTTCACGTCAAGATGTTCGCGAATATTTATTTGATATGCTAAGCGGAATTCTTTCTCGTGTTCCGATTTCTTATATCAAATGGGATATGAATCGATTTATGACAGAAATAGGCTCTGCCCAATGGCCAGCGGAAAAACAACAGGAAATTGCCCATCGCTATATGCTTGGTTTGTACGAACTACTAGAACGGATTACAAATGCGTTTCCGAAAATTTTATTTGAAAGCTGTGCAAGTGGTGGTGGCCGCTTTGATCCTGGAATGTTATACTACATGCCACAAACATGGACAAGTGATGACACAGACGCCATTGAACGCCAAAAAATTCAGTATGGAACAAGTATTGTCTATCCAGTAAGTGCCATAGGTGCACACGTTTCTGCTGTACCCAATCATCAAGTAGGTAGAATGACACCTTTAAAAACCCGTGGTGATGTTGCAATGAGTGGAAACTTTGGTTACGAATTGGATTTAACGAAGTTTACTGAGGAAGAGAAAGTAATTGTTAAAGAACAGATAAACACATACAAAGCAAACCGTTCATTAATCCAACAAGGTGATCTTTATCGCTTAATGAGCCCATTTGAAGGGAAAGGAAATGAAACATCGTGGATGTTTGTCTCTGAAGATAAATCCGAAGCCATTTTATTTTACTTCCGAGTGCTTGCTGAACCCGAAGCACCATATAAACGATTGATTTTACATGGTCTCGATAAGAACGCGAAATATAAAGAAGTAAATACAGGTCAAGTCTATGGCGGCGACTTTTTAATGCATGCTGGATTGCCGATCTCTCCTGAGAATACAGATTATGCAAGTTTAGTATTCAAGTTTATACAAGTAAAATAATACTCACTCTTGATAAAAACGAGCTTTTTCACCAATGTAGTGTGAAAAAGCTCGTTTTTCGTTTGTAGGATTTTCTTCCAAAATGAAGGGCGAAATTATTCTCCGTCACACTTCTTACATCAGTCCAAAACAATACTAAAAAATCTGCAAAAAGGCTCTGAACACAATTTTTCGTCCAGAACCTTTTTACTAGGCTAGAACAAAACCAAAGGGTCTGACCCTTCTGTCACAGCCTTGTCAGTTATTGATTGATCGCTTTTACGGAGTCCCTATAAATAATATTACCTTTTACGGAAACACGTCCATAATTAACTTTTGAACCTTTAATTTTTTCTACAATAAAATTTACTGCATTGCCTGCCATTTCCTCGACATTCACCTCTACAGTTGTCAGTTGTGGTTCAGTAATTGTGGCATATATATCATTGTCAAAACTAGCTACAGAACAGTCATCAGGCACACGATATCCCATGTCGTTTAATTTTTGTATCAGATTACGTGCTACTTGATCACAATTACAAACAAATGCTGATGGCATATTTTCTGGCAAATCTAAATCAATGTACAGCCCTTCATCATCCCGGTCATTGATCAAAAATTGTTCTTCTAATTTTATACGATGTTCTAAAAGCGATTTATAATATCCCAAAAATCGATCTTGAATACTACTTGTAGAATATAAACTACCGACATAGCCAATTTTTTTATGTCCTTTTTTAATAAGATAATTCGTTAATTCATATGCACCAAAGAAGTTATCGGTAATCACGGAATCAACGTCATCGTATTCATCATAAAAATCCAAGAAAACAATAGGTATATTGGCATTTTTTATCGTTTGTAAGTACTCTTTCTTCGTCTGCCCGAGAACAATAAATCCATCTACCTTTTTTTCGTAGTATATATTAGGTAGGCGACTATTTTCTTCATCCTCCGCTGATAACAAATGTAAAATTCCCGCGTAATGATAACTTTCCAGTGCCCTTGATATATGTTGATACATTTGTAAGTAAAAAGATTGTGATAATGCTGCAAACCTCTCAGGAATAATAACTCCTATATTATAAGAGTAACCGTCACGCATCGCCTTTGCAGCCGCATTAATACGGTAACCCATTGTCTCAGCAACATCTTTGATCTTTCCGCGCAATTCTTCACTTACGCCATCTTTATTATTAAGCGCTTTCGATACGGTAACACTGCTAACATTTAGTTTTTCCGCGATATCTTTCATCGTTATGTTCTTTTTCAATGCCTATGCCCCCTGCTAACTAATCATTACTTAAATTTTACTTTAATTGAAGTATAACCACAATATTTATACATTTCATGAATTTGATCATCTAGATTCATAGTCGATACGATACCGTATGTAACTTCGGTGAGTCGTGCTGAACTACATACCATACCGTATCGACTGATTTTAAAAAAGATGAAAGTCATTCACCACAGGTAGACATTTTTCAATTATAACGATTTTAAAAGCGCATTATTCTTTTCAATTAGATCTTTTCGTTGCTGCGCATTTTCTAATGAACGTAATGGGTCTACTGGTGTGTTAAATGTATAATCGACTAGCTTTTCAATCGTTGTTGTTGCCACATGAATCCGCGTATCACTTGATGCATAGTAAATAAATACTTCATCATTTTCGTTTACAACTGCTCCATTACAGAACAGCACATTCGATACATCGCCCACACGCTCATCATCAAATGGCGCCATAAAGTAACCACCTGGTTTAGCGATGATCTTATCTGGTTCTGCTAAGCTCGTTGCGAATGCATATAAAACATATCTTAAACCTGCTGCTGTATTTCGAACACCATGGGCAATATGAATCCAGCCTCGTTCTGTTTTAATTGGAGCTGGTCCTTGTCCATTTTTCCCTTCATAGACAGTGTGGTAGACTCTTTCATCAATCACCGTTTCTTGATCAATGACAGGATTTAATATGTCATCACATAATCCAAACGCAATTCCTCCACCCGTTCCCGTTGAAATAAAACCATCTTGTGGACGTGTATAAAATGCATATTTCCCATCAATGAACTCTGGGTGAAGCACAACATTTCGTTGTTGTGGTGAATTTGTCTTTACGTTTGGCAGACGTTCCCAGTCCTTTAAGTCCTTGGTTCTGACAAGTCCTGCTTGTGCGAGTGCTGTTGATGTGTCATGTGCTGGAACATCTGGATCTTTACTCTCTGAACAGTAAATTCCATAAATCCAACCATCTTCGTGTTGAACAAGCCTCATGTCATACATATTCGTTTCATTTGGATCAATGTCTTCCCATGTCAATGGGGTATCAATAAACCTAAAGTTATCGACTCCATTATCACTTACAGCAAGTGCAAAGATTGATTTTCGGTCATCCCCTTCGAAACGAATAACTAAATAATATTTCCCTTCAAAATAGATAGCACCTGGATTTAATGTCGCATTTGCACCAAGTCTTTCTAAAAAGTGTGGATTCGTTTCTTTATTCAGATCGAACCTCCAATGGACAGGCACATGGTGACGGGTAATCACTGGATTTTCATAACGATCATATATACCGTTATAAAAGTTTTCGTCCACTTTATTTTCTTTTGTAATTAGTTTCTCTTGTTTCTGTACAAGTTCATCATATTTTTCATGTATCATGTTTTGACATCCTTTCCATTATTTCTAAACAGAATCTTCCATTGTGATACGACGCTTTCCAGGGATCACCAATATTTTCTTTCGTCGGATTTCCTTTTTCATCAACCGACCAATACCATTCACCTTGGGCACGTTCATCAATGATGAATTTCTTCGTATATTCCCACAGGCCATGAACTAATTCTATAAATCTTTCATCTCCTGTTCGCTCATAAGCATTGTAAAATCCTACGATCGCTTCTGCCTGTACCCACCAAATTCTAGTAGGATCAACGACACCATTTAGTTCTTCATTGACTAATGCCCCGTCATCTTGCATGGCATAATCTGCAATATTATAAGCGATATCTACAACCATATTTATATATGTTTCCTGATTTAGATCTAATGTTTTGATCGTTTCATCCATTAACCAACTTGCTTCAATATCATGGCCAAACGATTTCATATCTAATAAATGATTCCAATCTTTATCAAAAAACACATGCAAAAATTTCGTTTCTGGATTGTATATATTTTCATAATGAACCTTTAATAAGTCCTTTAATCTTACCTTTAACTTTTCATTAGGCCATGCTTTATACAAATTGGTGTAGGCTTCAAGGACATGAATATGGGTATTCATTGTAATTTCTGCGGTAACTCCATTTTCACTCAACATTTCATTAGGAACTGGATGCCATGCTTTATCAAATTCTTCCATATATGCATTTGAATCCTTGGAAAATCCTTTACTTTCTATAAGTTCAAATAAATGAATCGCCCATTTTAAAGCCGCTTCATTTTGGGTTGCACGATAATATTCACTTAGTGCGTAAACCCCAAACGCTTGGGTATACACATGCTTACGCGTATCTTTAGGATTGCCTTGATGATCCACAAGCCAGTACAATCCTAAATGTTCATTGTCATGTAGCTTATTTACCAGAAAATCGTATAGATGGTCTGCATATTCTAAATAGGTCTTATCTTTTGTCACACGGTAGGCAGCTGAAAATGTCCATAAAAATCTCGCAGTGACAATCCCACCTTTATCCGCCTGTTTATGCGTATTAAGGTCAAAATCTACTGTTCCATAAAAACCACCGTTTTCCTCATCTTTCAACTTCATCCAAAATGGTAATATATGTTCAGTTAACTCTTTTTCTACTTCTGTACGAAAACCATTCATCATTTACCCACCTTTAGCTTATCGTTAACCTTATAATTAATATACGGATGTTTATGGATAATGTCAAGATTATGATGTATAAATATGATACATGTTGTCCAACGGCTATTTCCAACAAAATGATGTTGCCTTTTTATTCAGACGATCACATTTACACGATGGTTAACGCTTACCTCATTTGTTGTTTTTGTATAGTAAAATTGCTATAATTAATCTATTGTAGCTGATGTTGCAATTTTCCAAACAATGATGTCTAGACAAGATTAAGTAGAAATGAAGTGGTGTCCTTTGAACAATATACTAAACAGCAGATTTTATGAAATACTTGATAAAATTACAAATTTTTTTTTTCTAAATATCCTTTGGTTGTTATGTTCTTTACCACTTATAACACTTTTCCCTGCTACCGCTGCTATGTTTGGAGTCTTTAAAGACTGGGTGCAAGGAAAAGAAGGAAATTTATTTAAATCATTTTGGAATTATTTTAAAACTAATTTTAAGCACAGTTTTATTTATGGAATCATCTGGTTTTTAAGTTTGTTTATTTTTTATATAGATTTTGCATTGATTAGTGAATTTGAATCATATAACTTTATACTGACTTCGTTATTATTTTTATTACTCATCCTAGTCGCTTTTAACACTATTTATTTTACGCCCGTTAATATCCATTTTGACGTAAATTTATTTGGAAAAATTAAGAATTCCTTTTTATTTTCGATTATGTTTTTCCCGACAACGATCTTATCTTTACTCATTTGTGGATTCGTCATAGCTTCTATCATTTTTGTTCCACAAGTTATTTTTATTATTTTTAGTCCGGCTGGATATGTGATTTTCCGCCTTTGTTATCGTACTTTTATCAAGGTTGGCAAAGGTTGATGAATCAGTTTGTTTTATATGATTTACTTACTTCCATAATAGCTTCAACAATTTCAGGATACTCCCATTTGAGTGTCCTTCTATTCATTAACCCAAAGTTTTCTCCATCACTTGTAAACAATCCATTATCCCACCACACTCTTGGTACACCAACTTCTTCTGCTGATTTCACATAATATTTTGCCCATTCAACTCGATCGGCTACATTCTCTTTATTTCTAGCACCATATTCTCCGACAATCACAGCGATATCTTTGCTTATAAAACGTGAATGTAGTGATTCAAATAAATCATCGATGTCACGTCTATCTGCTTCACTTTCGATTGTCCATTGATTTGTACCACCATCATTCAATGCAAAATCATATGGTGAATATGAGTGCACGGATACAATCACTTGATCATCATCTGGCACGATGAGATCATTTAATACTTCCTCGCTCGCTGATGCGGCATATGTTGGTAACATCACATGCCTGAGTGGATTATTGCCTGAGGAATTTCTGATTGTTTCTAGAAACGCTTGATTTAATTGATTAATTACATCTCTTGCTTCTGCTGTACCACCTGTCCATTCCACATCAGTTCCTTTCATCCGTGGTTCATTCATCGCTTCGAAAATTAATCGTTCATTATAATCTTTAAATCTTTCAGCGATTTGTTCCCAAACTTTTACGAGAATTATTTTGGCCTGATCCAAATGATCATTAGATGGGAAGTGCCATTCTTCATGATGTAGATTTAAAATGACGTATAAATCAAGATCATATGCATAGTCAACGACTCCTTGAACACGATTTAGCCAGTCTTCATTGATATGATAGTGAGGTGCATCTCCTATATGTTCATTCCAAGTCACAGGAATTCTAATGATATTAAATCCGCCCTCTTTTACCTTTTCAATCATTTCTGGTGTTGTCACTGGATTTCCCCAAGCTGTTTCGAATTCTTCGGGCGATTTTCCTGCCAAAGAGGGGTTGGTTGCATCTAATGTATTTCCTAGGTTCCATCCATTATTAAATTCTTGTATTAATTCAATAGAACTTATGTCTCTCATTTTATGATCTCCTTCTATACATGAGGCTAGTACAATGATGATAACAACAGAAAATATCAATCTCATTAATCTCATCACCTATACACACCTCTCATCTGATTTTTTATTTTAAAACCATCCTCACAGCTGAAAAAAGCTAGTGCTAAGAACTATGAAGTACGAGATGTTCGATTATAGAATTTCTATGTGACCGTACTTGGCTGTTTTGATGATTCACGGGCACTTATAGCGGTTATGAAGACCCGCCTTTGACTATTTTAGCGGTTCACGGGCTCTCATACCGGTTATGAAGACCCGACTCTGACTGTTTTGGTGATTCACGGGCTCTCATAGCGGTTATGAAGACCCGCCTTTGACTATTTTAGCGGTTCACGGGCTCTCATACCGGTTATGAAGACCCGACTCTGACTGTTTTGGTGATTCAC
>Ga0209487_1004533_pt1 | contig 10638 bp, 9 predicted proteins | sample Poulit2012_FD_187524 | JGI IMG/M metagenome (GOLD analysis project Ga0209487, IMG submission 187524) | Agricultural soil microbial communities from Georgia to study Nitrogen management - Poultry litter 2012 (SPAdes) (version 2) | ecosystem: Environmental > Terrestrial > Soil > Agricultural land... | reverse complement strand
CAATATCACGATCACTATTGGAGAAATGATGACAGGATATTGACGTAACTCGGAAAAAAGTGCTTTTGGTTTCCATAAAAAAGAGATGAATTTTCCGTCTCTCATATATGATTTCTCGATGATTACCACATCCTTTAATTATCTTTTTGATTCATTAGTGAATGAATTTCATAATTGCCATAATCAGCAACATCGATACAGCATGTAGTTAAGAATGGCTCAACGAAACTGTATGTTGTATCGGTGTTGCACTAAACTGGTATTATGAAATTCATTATAGTACACTCCAAAATTGAAAAACTCTATCTTTCATTATGACCTATTATGGTTAGAATTGGAAGTGCTTCGGAGTTAAAATCGAGTGCATTAAGGTTTTAACGGGCCTTTAATCAGCGGATGCAGTAAATGGGACTTTTGGATATATGGATCACACGAAATCGCTTCTTTTTGAATTCGTCTGGACTTCAAAATTAAATATGGCTTGCATCACGTACTAAATGATAATGAAAGTGTTGGGAGAGGCATGATATGGCAGACATAGGTGAAGTAGAAGGGGATCAAAGTAACTTAACTGTCCTCTGCTTAAACATCCTTATAGATGGGAGTCGTTGTATCCATTAGCAAAGAAATCATTTACATAAAGGCTTTATTAAATATGCCGAGCATCATCAGTATCAGATAACTAAAAAAACTAGAACAAAATAACGGCTAAAATCCCAGATGTTGTTGTTTGCCTCTGGCAGCGTAGTCTTGCGAAAGGTGGCTTCCTTCATTTACTCGCTTATCGTAAGAAGCGACGCCGACAGAGGTTCCCTGTATCTGGGGTATTGATTTAAAAGGCAATTATTTATACCACGATCGTGACTTCGGTCTAGCATTGTCGTAATTATTTTAAGCAGGTACGATCGGATTACGTGTTACTTCTAATTCATAATGGGATACTTTATTGGAAAGAATATACTCGGGTTTTCCGCCATCATATTGATGGGCCCATTTAAACGCATCACTTTTCATCCACGCTGAAAAATAATCCTCTGATTCCCAGCGGGTAACAACGGTAACTTGATCAAAGTCTTTCAGTTTCTTTGTAGAAAATACTTCTAATCCTAAAAACCCCTCCATCTTTTCAATTTTACCTACTTTATCAAAACGATTGATTAATTTATATCCTTCATCTTTTTTAATTTTCGTTGTGTTTGTAACAATGTACATCTTTTTTCCTCCTCATATTAGGTATGTTCGGGTGACGTTTCTTTATCTCATGCTCGAAAATAACGAATGGTGGCCCTGCTTCTGTGAAAATTTCGATTGTTTCTCGTCTTAATTCTATCCATCTAAGGGAAGTATTCCAGCTACTGCTGATAGCCGCGGCTTGTATACCAGTCATAACGCTAAGTAGTCTGATATCCATTTTCAGCTATTGTATGTATGAGTACTATGGATTTCGCATTCTTATTAAGCAATCGGATCGTTTATTTTTATCATCCTAATGAATTTCATAATACCGGTTTAGTGCAACACCGGTACAACATATAGTTGCGTTAAACCGTTCTTAACTACATACTGTATCGATGTTGCTAGTTTTGGCAATTATGAAATTCATTCATCCGCCTAATCATTTAACTGATATGGATTCTCAATTACCTTTATGATAATGAATCTCATTCTCAATGTCAATGGTATCTTGAAATTAATTTACTTTTTAAAAATACCAATATAGATTGGCAATCAAGTTTAAACCTCTCGTGACTTCAGTCATGAGAGATTCAAATGCTGTTATTTTCATTTTAGGTGAAGCATTAGTCTTTTTCCTCGTTTAAGTCCAAACTTTAATTATCGAGGTAGTTACACGTCTAGAATGGTTACAGAAGTGACGAGATCATCAACTATCTGATCTTATAAGCGGAAAAAAATGATTATTATTTGCATCGGAATGATAAAGGGGAAAATTCTCGGACAGGAAGTATTTTTAGGGATTCCACAATGAACTTGATTCATTTAACCAAAATATTGTTGTCTATGGACATCGGATGAGGGCGGGTAGTAGTTCATGCAAAATTGGGTAAGCAATGAGGAAAGTGACTCAGACACATCAAACGGGATAGGAACCACCATTTTATCACCGATTGAACCGGTCGATTGGTGGCCTATCCCATTTATAAGTATTAATTCATATGATCATATTATTTAGTTGGCAAATCCTCAATACTGTCAATATCCATATACGCCGGTACAACAAATCCTTGTTGGGCACCCTCTAAGTTCGGACCTAAGTCAACAATATCATCTTTATATTGCTCACTATAGGAGGCCGCACCAACAGGGAGCCAGGCGATGAGCATTCCATCCACATCCCCTTCGGAAAGGGATTCAAATGCGATTCCCATATCAAGAGGTGTCAATTCGACTTTGTAGCCTAAATCTTTAAGAACAAGTGCAACTACATTTGTTGATGACAGTTCCGTATCCCAGTTCACATAGGCCAGTTCGATGGACTCGCCTTCTACGGGTTCAATCCCTTCTGTCCAGGCATCAACTTTATCCTGATTCTCTTTGATCCATTCTTCTGCTGCTTCATGTGGTTCGACATCTTCATTTTGTCCGAATGCCGCCATGACCTCATTCATGTCATCGATTTCCCAGCTGAAGTTATCCAATAACGCATAAGCCGAGGGCTGATCGTCCTCCAGACCGTGCCGAACCATCGTATGTATATTTTCAGATGCCCCTAGCGTTTCTTTAGGATCCTCCAAAAATTTCAAATCGTGTTCACTGAACATCCAATGTGGTTGCCATAGTGTAACGACGATCGGTTCTTCCTTTTCTATGGCATTTTGCAATTCCTTAACCATGGCGGGCTCCGAACTTGGCGTTAGTTCCAGATCCAGGTTATAGGAGTCAACTGTTTCCTGAGCAATATTCATTGTTCCAGATCCTGGCTCAATCCCAACGATTTCTGTAATATTTGCTGCATCACTATTTTCTTCATTCGAACCTTGATCATCAGACTCGCCTTGACAAGCTACTAAGATCAATAGAATACCTAGGCTGATAAGTGTGATCCATTTCTTTGGTAATGACGTCATTTTTTTTGAAACATCCTTTCTATGATAGAAGATTTACACCATCCGCTTTGTACTAGATTGTGGTCGAACCTTTTCGGTCAATAATTAGTATATTATAGCAAAATAAGGCAAAGAGCAAACAGCCTATTTAACAGATCTGTGTTGTTCAACGTGACTTAAGGGCACGGATTGTAAAATATTGCACCTTGTTCCCGAAAAGGTATCCGTTTAAACCGATTGACTTTACTGCTCAAAAATAAATAATACAAGGGGAATTGACACGAAGGCCGATATTGTATAGTATAATGAGTAAACCTGATTAAGCCTAGTTGTTAGGTGCGGATAAAGTCGGGGTAGAAAAGGGGGAATTAAAATTGAATAAACGTAAATTATTATATGTAACAGCTTCAGCATTCTTATTCTTGTTTTTAGTTGCGTGTGGGGGGAATGATGATTCTGCTGTGGAGGAAAAAACGACAATTACAGTCGGAACATCGCCTGGGCCATATAGTGAATTATTTTTAGAAGCGATTAAACCTATTTTAGAAGATGAAGGGTATACAATTGAAGATGTTGATTTTACGGAGTTACTTCTGGCAGATGTTGCTCTTACGGAAGGTTCTGTAGATGTTAATGTCGATCAGCATACGGCCTATATGGAAAATTATAATGAAGAAAAAGGGGCTAACCTCACTAAGATAACACCAGTTCCAACTGTTCCGGCAGGGATTTTTCCGGGTAGAAAAGATTCGCTAGATGATATCGAAGCAGGAGATGTTGTTGGTATTCCACAAGATCCTTCAAATGCGGCAAGAGCGTATGCAGTATTACAAAAGGCTGAATTAATCACACTAAAAGAAGATGTCGAACTTGTAAAAGCAACTGGTGATGATATAGAAGAGAACCCATATGATTTAGAAATTAAGGAAATGGATTCCTATCAAATTCCACGGGCATTGGAAGATTTAGATTATGGGGTTATTCCTGGAAGTATTGTTGATTCTTCAGGCCTTGATGCTGCCACGAGCTTACTTGCTGAAGATATTCTCAAAGATTTAGAATTGGTTGCCGTTGTTGATGAAGAAAATAAAGATACGAAATGGGCACAGGATATAAAAGCGGCCTATGAATCAGATGAATTTAAAGCATATATGGAAGAACATAATCAAGATGATTACTGGTTTATCCCAGAAGAACTCAAATAAATTTAACGAATTCAAATTAAAAAAGTCGTCACTACATGAAGTAGTGGCGACTTTTTTTGGGCATGTTTTTTAATCTTCTCTTCTTACTTTAGCAGCGAGCCAGTTGCCAAATGATTGCATAATTTGTACAAAAATAATGAGTACAACAACGGTTATAATCATAATAAAGGAATCAAACCTCTGATAACCATAGCTGATCGCTAAATTACCAACACCGCCACCGCCAACTGCGCCTGCCATTGCAGTGGCACCAAGTAAACCAATTGTCGCTGTCGTTAAACTAAGAATCAGTGAACCGAGTGCTTCTGGGATCAGGAAATACCTTATCGTCTGAAATGGGGTTGCTCCCATTGATTCAGCAGCCTCGATAATTCCTTCTTCAACTTCCAAGATTGAGTTTTCAACTAAACGAGCAATATAAGGTGAAATATAGACGATCAATGGGACAATAGCTGCTGCTGTGCCGATTGAAGTTTGCACGATTAAGCGAGTAAAAGGAATAATGGCAACCAATAAAATAATAAAAGGCAATGATCTAAGCACATTAACAATTGGATTCATTATTTTATAAAATAATTTATTTTCGATAATACCTCCTGGGCGTGTCACGACAAGTAAAATGCCGAGTGGAATACCAATGATGGATCCGATTAGTAATGAAAAACCAATCATATAAAATGTTTCGATCATTGATTGGATAAACAAACTTAACGTAACTGATGTCTCCGTCATAAACGAGTCAACTCCCTCGCCTGGATTGGTTCCATTTCTAAGTATGTTGTAGCGTCCTGTAAGGCAGCTTCTTCACCAGTTAATTGAAGTATAATATAACCTACCGTGTTATTTTGAATCTCATTCATATTCGCATATACAATATTAACCGTCAGATTAAATGTACGGATCAAATGGTTCATAATCGGATTTGTTATATTCTGAGCAAATGATAATTTAAATAATCTACTTTCCGAGTCAATCTTCAAGCTGTTTTTTACGCTTGTAGGAACTTGATCGTGAATTATGGTCCGAACAAATTCTTGTGTTGATTTTTGTTGAGGATTTCCAAATACACGTAAAACTTCGCCTTGCTCAATAATCTCACCATTTTCCATAACAGCGACCTTGTTACATATTTTTTGAATTATGCTCATTTCATGGGTAATGATCATGATGGTAATATTGTATTCTTCATTAATTCGTTGCAATAATGTTAAGATCGAATCGGTTGTCTGGGGATCAAGTGCTGATGTGGCTTCATCACAAAGCAGAATTGAAGGATTTGATGCCAATGCCCGGGCAATACCGATCCGTTGTTTTTGACCACCAGATAACTCATTTGGATAACGATCAACTTTATCAGCGAGGCCAACGAAATCGAGCAATTCCATCACTCGTTCTTTAATGACGGTTTTATTAACTTTCGATAAGACAAGTGGAATGGCAACATTTTGAAAGATTGTTTTTGAATTCAATAAATTAAAATGTTGAAAAATCATGCCGATATCTTTTCGCGCTTCTCTCAATTGCCCGGTATGATATGAATTTAAATCGGTACCATTGATTAAGATTTTACCAGAGGTTGGTTTTTCTAAATAATTGACGACACGAATCAAGGTGCTTTTTCCTGCACCACTATAGCCAATAACACCAAAGATATCGCCTTTATTAATTTTTAAATTCACATCTTTGAGAGCTTGTGTGTTCGTATCTTTTCGTGTGTAAATTTTAGATACATCTTTTATCTCTATCATTTTTTTCTCCTATCATTCATAATAAAACTTGGGTTTTTACGTTTTAAACAAAAAGTATAAGGTCTATATGAATTAAACATTTAATTCATATGGTAATACTCTACATTAAGTGGAGTCGCATTGCAAGGTGGGGGGAGGTGGTCGGCGTGACCAAATTATTGTTCCTTACATAGATCAGACTATTCGAAAATAGGGGAAATATGCATGAAGGTTTTATGGGAAAAGGATCTTATAGAGAAGCAAATTTCATATGGGGAAGGGGGAGAAATATTTTACTAAAGAACAAAAAAAGAACAGGATCATAAAAATGACCCTGTTCCACTGAATATGAATGGATATTAATTTCGGACGAGATAGTCGAATGCACTTAAAGCAGCACCTGCACCAGATCCCATTGAAATAATAATCTGTTTATATGGGATATCTGTACAATCACCGGCAGCAAATACGCCCGGTACATTCGTTGCACCGCTATTATCCACAACAATTTCACCAAACTTATTGCGCTCCACCGTGTCACCTAACCAATTTGTGTTTGGTACGAGACCGATTTGAACAAATACGCCAGCAAGTTCAAGCTGTTTTTCTTCTTCGGTGTTACGGTCGACATAAGTTAAGCCATTAACACTGTCTGTACCCGTAATTTCTTTCAATTGAGCATTTTTAAGAACCGTAACATTATCTAAACTATTGAGGCGATCTTGTAGAACAGAGTCAGCTTTTAACTCTGGCATAAATTCTAGAACCGTAACATGATTCACGATTCCTGCGAGGTCAATCGCTGCCTCGACCCCAGAATTACCGCCGCCAATAACAGCAATATCTTTGTCTTCAAATAAGGGACCATCACAGTGTGGGCAGTAGGCGACACCTTTATTTCTGAATTCAGCTTCACCAGGTACGCCAACTTTACGCCATTCCGCTCCTGTTGAAAGAATGATGGACTTACTTTTTAGAACGGCACCATTTTCAAGTTCTACTTCAAATAGTTCTTTCTTTTCCAAGTCCTTCGCACGTTGTAGGTTCATGACATCAATGTCATACTCTTTTACGTGTTCTTCAAGACTTGCGGCAAGTTTAGGACCTTCTGTATGAGGTACACTAATAAAGTTTTCAATCGTAGCGGTATCTAAAATTTGACCACCGAAACGATCGGCAACAATCCCTGTACGTACACCTTTACGTGAAGCATAGATGGCTGCACTTGCACCAGCTGATCCACCGCCTACAATAAGTACATCATACGGATCTTTATCTTCAAATTCTGATGCATCTGGACCGCTTCCCATTTGAGCTAGGATTTCTTCCAGAGACATACGACCGCTTGAGAAAGATTCCCCATTGAGGTGTACCGTTGGAACGGCCATAATTTTCTTGCTTTCTACTTCATCTTTAAAGGCCGCTCCATCAACCATTGAATGTGTTATATTCGGATTGAGCAGACTCATTAGGTTAAGTGCCTGGACAACTTCTGGACAGTTTTGGCAACTTAAACTAATAAATGATTCGAAATGGTATGTTCCTTCCAAGTTTTTCACTTGCTCGCTAACTTTTTCATCCACTTTAGGAGCTCTGCCACTTACTTGTAATAAAGCAAGAACTAATGAAGTGAACTCGTGTCCAAGTGGAATACCTGCAAAAACAATACCTGTATCTTCATCGACACGATTGACACTAAAGCTAGGAGTTCTTTCTAATTCTGCTTTTTCTACTTTTATATGGGATGACATGGTGGCTAATTCATCAACTAACGCCACCATATCACGCGAAACCTCATCAGATCCCGCGCTTATTTTAAGAAGCACATCGCCTTCCATCATTTCAAGATATTGGGCCAATTGTGCTTTTATATCTGCGTCTAGCATCTTTATATCCTACTCCTTAAATTTTACCTACTAGGTCTAAGCTTGGTTTAAGTGTATCTGATCCTTCTTCCCAGTTTGCTGGGCAAACCTCGCCTGGATTTTCACGAACATATTGAGCTGCTTTAACTTTACCAATGAGTGTACTTGCGTCTCGACCGATTCCGTCCGCATTGATTTCAGCTGCTTGAACGATACCATCTGGATCAATAATAAATGTACCACGCTGTGCAAGACCTGCTTCTTCATCTAGCACATCAAAGTTACGTGAAATTGTTTGTGATGGGTCACCGATCATGATGTACTCGAGTGAGCTGATTGCATCTGAATGATCGTGCCACGCCTTGTGTACGAAATGTGTATCTGTTGAAACGGAATATACTTCAACACCGAGTTCTTGTAGTGTTGCATATTGGTTCTGGAGATCTTCAAGTTCAGTAGGGCAAACAAATGAAAAGTCTGCTGGATAAAAGCAAACGATACTCCACTGTCCTTTTAGATCTTGATCAGAAACTTCAACGAATTCACCGTTACCGCTATTATAAGCTGTTGAATAAAATGGTAGTACTTCTTTTCCTATGATCGACATTATAAATCTTCCTCCTAGTATGTTGTGTGCATTGTTATGTTTAGACTGGATCGTAAATATCTAAACGGCAGTAGTAATTTTAATGTGAATTACTACCTCTTAACTATAATCATTATTACAAGAGTTTCATTATTTGTCAAGGATATCGCATATTTTAGTCGGCTGGCCGTCTTTATGTGTCAAATCTGTGTCTTGATGAGTGGTTATGTAAGGAATGAGTTTTAATAAAACGAGCTTTATCCACATGATAAAGATATGGAAATGTGTTTTGACCGACACTATTCATTATCAATTGACATAATGGATTCCCAATTAACGAATAATGAGCGAGATACTTTTTTATACGTGTATGGTGGAGAGTTTAGATACCTTTAGTAGTATAAACAGCCTCATCGAATTTATACGTATTTGTCGAGGCTCTACCATATCATTTTCATATCGCCCTCTTAAAATAGCGACTAGCAAACAGAGGGTGCTAGTTAGTAGGACAACGTATTGCATGAAAATTTGCCATCAATGTAGATGGCAGATTTTCAAGGTTTTATATTAGTCAAAAATGATTTCGCGAATTCTTTTAATATCCGGAATGGCATATAATTCATCAATAACCTTTTGGGTAGCTTGCTTATCATTTTTTAAGATCATAACCGCTGACCCACCAATATCTTGGCGTCCGACTTGCATGCTGGCTATATTAATCCCATTTTCACCAAATACCGCACCAACATGACCGATGATTCCTGGCTTGTCCATTTGTGAAATCAATAATAAATGGCCTTCTGGAGCAATATCTACTGGATAAGGTCCAATTTTAATTAGACGCTCGCCGATCCCAGGGACGGCAGATCCAGTTACCCAGCGTTTCTCTTCTGTCGTCTGTAAGCGAAGTGTAATCTCACTGGAAGAACTTTGTGAAAACAATGATTTCTGGAAAACAAGTTGAATATCACGCTGCTTTGCTAAATGAAGCGCATTGATAATATTGACTTGTCCTGCACCGAGATGATGTGAAAGCACACCTTTGAGGACATAGGCACTTAATGGTGAGGTGTCCAAATCAGCCAATTCGCCTGAACACTCGACGGTAATTTCACGAACGGCACCATCAGTCATCTGTGCAAGTGATTTGCCAAGATGTTCACACAACTTAAAGTAGGGCTGTAATTTATTCAATAACTCAGGCGGAATCGCTGGCATATTCACCGCATTTTTAAATGGCTCCTGGCGTAAGATATGGATGACTTGTTCGGAAACGTCAATCGCTACATTTTCTTGGGCCTCTAAAGTGGATGCACCTAAATGTGGTGTCACAATAATTTTCGGATGTGTTAAAAAAGGATGATCAGGTGCTGGTGGTTCATTTTCGAATACGTCAAAAGCAGCTCCTGCGACAATGCCTTCATCGAGCGCTTCAATGAGGGCGCGTTCGTCAATAATGCCACCTCGTGCACAGTTAATGATGCGCATGCCTGGTTTCATCACTTCGAATTGTGGTTTACCAATCATATGATGCGTTTCATTTGTCAGTGGAGTATGTACTGTCATAAAGTCCGCTGTACGGATGATTTCATCGCGATTCGTTAACTTTATGCCCAATTGTTCGGCGCGTTCCTCCGACATAAAAGGATCATAACCAAGAATGTTCATACCAAATGCAATTGCTCGTTTAGCGACTTCGATTCCAATACGGCCAAGGCCGAACACGCCAAGTGTTTTGTTCCGTAATTCAACACCAAGGAAGGATTTACGATCCCACTGTCCTTCAACTGTTTTCGCATAGGCTTGGGGGATATGGCGCGCCAAAGCCATCATCATCGCAAAAGTATGTTCACACGTGGTAATCGTGTTCCCATCAGGTGCGTTAATCACAATAACCCCATGATTTGTTGCGGCTTCTAAATCAATATTATCAACCCCAACCCCTGCACGACCAATCACTTTCAAATTCTTGCCGGCTTCCATGATTCTTTCGGTTACTTTGGTCTGCGAACGGACAAGCAAGGCATCAAATTCGCTCATTTTCGAAACGAGCTCATCTTCACTCAATCCTGTTTCCTTTATAACTTCCACATCATCCGCATCCATTAACTGTTTTAATCCGAAATCACTAATCGGATCAGATACTAAAATTTTAAACAAAATATGACCTCCCTTTTTATGTAAAAAACC
>Ga0209487_1004532_pt1 | contig 10638 bp, 9 predicted proteins | sample Poulit2012_FD_187524 | JGI IMG/M metagenome (GOLD analysis project Ga0209487, IMG submission 187524) | Agricultural soil microbial communities from Georgia to study Nitrogen management - Poultry litter 2012 (SPAdes) (version 2) | ecosystem: Environmental > Terrestrial > Soil > Agricultural land... | reverse complement strand
AGGCCGGGGTGGGCCTCTTCTACAGCGCGAGTTCGGGCAGTATCAAACGGGCGTTGGACAAGCTGCTCGACCAGGGCTCGATCGAGGTCGCGAGCCAGCAGGCCGGAGGCCGCGGCAAGAAGGTCTTCCGGGTGACCGATACCGGTCGGGAGGAATTCTTGGCGTGGATGACCGGTGACCTCGCCGGGTCGGACCTGGAGGGTGTGGTGCTCTCTCGGCTGTTCTTCCTTGGCCTGTTGGAGCCGGCGCAACGCCCGGCGGTGCTGGCCCGTATCGAAGCCCGGATCGAGAGTGACCTGACCAGGCTCAGCGAACTCGACGAGCACGTGCAGCAAGTGGCGATACCCGAGGGCTGGCACGACGTTGCCCGGTATCAGCGCGCCACCCTCGACTACGGCCTCGCCTCCCACCGGTTCGCCCTCGACTGGTTCCGCAACTACGCCAGGTCCGACGAAGCCTGACCGGGCTCGCCGACCCCACGCCCGGGGGAGGGCGATCACCCGGCCGGGGGACGCCGATGCATGCCGCCCGGCGCCAGGCTGGGGCTATGAACCAGAAGCCGAGTCATCGCAGCACCGTCATCGCCGGCTGGTCGATGGTGGCCATCGCCGTGCTGCACACCCTGGCGCACATGTTCCACCCGTACTGGAGACAGTGGCTTACCGGCGGTCTGTGGACCGGGGAGGCTGGACTGGAGTCGATCTCCTTCTTCTGGGCGCTGCCTGGGAGCTTCGTCGTCGTTCTCGCTGTGCTCGGTCTGCTGGTCGCGGGCATGGGACGGCGCGGCGATGACGTTCCGGCCTACGTCGGGTGGGGACTGGGCTTGTGGGTGCTGGGCTGCCTGGCGTTGATCGGGCCCAGCGGATTCATGTTCGGCATCTTACCGAGCATCCTGCTGATCGCGGCCGATCTGCGCCGCCGCTCCGCCCGCCGGGCCGGTAGTCCGATGCCGGTGACCAGCGGCGAGGACCAGGCAACGCAGACCAGATGACTCAGCCGGTGCTGCCGATGCCTCCAAGTGCGTCTTCGAACTGGCTGGCAGCCTCATCGAGAGCGGCTACCAACCCGTCGAGCTCATCGACGGCGGCCTCACGTACTTCGTCGCGGCTCTGACCGACATCGCCGACTGTCTCGGAAAGGTCGTCGGCGGCCCGGTCCTGCAGTTCCTGTGCCTGCGCCACGGTCTGCGCCGCGGCCTGGGGATCGGAGCGAAGTTGCTGGGGCCAGTCGGCCCATAAATCCGCCAGGGCGTTAGCTTCCTCGACGTCAGCGCGGCAGACATCAACCATCTGGTCCAGGTAGCACGCCGGCAGGCCCTCCTGGGCGAGGAACCGATTCGGTTCGACCATGGCCGCCTCCGCGATCTCGCCCACCCACGACTCGTCGTCCTCCTCCATGACGCAGGCCTCCTCGGTGCAGGTGACCATCCTGGTTAGTTCCTGACCGGCCTCGGAGGCGTTGAAATGAGTCGTCAGCAGGGCGGGATAGGTGCCGCAGAACCCCCGGAGCTGGGATCCCGGGCCGCTGAGCTGTTCCCGGTAGTCGGCCAGAGCTGCCCGGGCAGTCTCGAAGTCCTGGACTGCGGACTCGGCCGCGGGGTGCTCCTCATCCAGGTCCCGCGGGGGCGCCGGGGGCTCGACCATGTCCTCGACGATCTCGACCAGTGAGTTGGTTGCCGTGCAGGCGGCGTTGACCTCATCGACCTCCTCAGCGGCGATCGTGGCTTGACTCGGGTCACGTACCGGCTCGGTCATGGCTGGATCGAAATGCTCGGTCAGGTCGTGCCCGGACGTCCGTGGGTGCTCGGTTCCCTCGGGGCCGGTACGTTCGGTGGCGTCGCGTGCCCAGGCGTCCAACTCCTGCTGCCACTGCTCGGCCATCTCCTGTTGTTCCGCGTCGCTGGGACCGCTCCGGGCGACGGCGAATATCACCACCAGCAGTGCCACCAGCACGAGAACTGCGCCGCCCAGGACGCGCCGGTCGCGCCAACGTGCGGGCTGTTCGGTCATCGCATTCTCCTCGGTTCAGTGGCTGGTGGTGTGGTCGCGGCTGATCTGCTGGTCGCAGGGCCGCGGGCAGAGTACACCCCGGCCGCTGCTACGGCGTGCTGCCCGGTCCCAGCGGCAGTCCTCCCCTCGCACCGGGTAGCTCTTCGGTCCCAGCGCCAGCGCTGCTGCCCTGCAGATGGTCGCGGTGGGCAAGTCGACGCCGGCGGTCCGGCGGGGTCTGGGTCGATGTCAGAATGGACTCATGAGCGATTCTGCCCACGACAGGCCTTCAGGTCCCCACGAGGCCGCTGCAACGGCGGATGAGTCCAAGGACCGGGCCTCCTTCGCCCGGTACCGGGTGATGGCCTTCATCACCGGCGCGTTTCTGTTGCTGCTGTGCCTGGAGATGTTCCTCAAGTACGCTCTGCAACTCAGCGGAGTGGAGGCCGACGGTAGCGCCGCACCGGTGCTAGGCAGCTGGATCGCGTTCGTGCACGGTTGGATCTACGTGGTCTATGCCGTGGCGGTCTTCGACCTGTGGTCGCGGATGCGGTGGGGGTTCGGCCGGATCGTGGCCCTGATCGCCGGCGGGGTGGTGCCGGTGCTGTCCTTCGTGATGGAGCGCAATGCACGGTTCTGGGTGGAGGAGACCTTGACCGAGCGCGCCCAGGAGGACCCCACGGCCTGACCGTCCGGCGCCACGGACACCTGCCGCTGACACACCTGCCGCTGACCCCCAGCGCAGTGGCCACCGGGTGGTGTCCGGTGCGCACTGGCCGCCGGGCTTCAGTCCCGCCCGTACAGGTCCCGGGTGTACACCTTGTCCAGGACGTCGTCGAGGTCCTCGGTGGGGCGGTTGGCGACGATCACATCGGCGCGCTCTTTGAAATCTGCCAGGTCCCGGACCACCTCGGAATGGAAGAAGTGGTCCTCGGTCAGGGTTGGCTCGTAGACGATCACCTCGATGCCCTTGGCCTTGATCCGCTTCATGATCCCCTGGATCGAGGAGGTGCGGAAGTTGTCCGACCCGGCCTTCATGATCAACCGGTAAACCCCGACCACCCGGGGCCCCCGGCTGAGCACATCGGCGGCGATGAAGTCCTTACGGGTGGTGTTGGCGTCCACGACGGCGTTGATCAGGTTCTGCGGGACCGTGCGGTAGTTGGCGAGCAGCTGCTTGGTGTCCTTGGGCAGGCAGTACCCGCCGTAGCCGAAGGAGGGGTTGTTGTAGTGGGAGCCGATCCGTGGATCCAGGCCCACGCCCTCGATGATCTGCCGGGTAGACAGGTTGTGGCTGACGGCGTAGGTGTCCAGTTCGTTGAAGTAGGCCACCCGCAGCGCCAGGTAGGTGTTGGCGAACAACTTGATCGCCTCGGCTTCGGTGGCGCCGGTCAGCAGCACCGGGACCTCCTCGATCTGCGCGCCCTCCAGGAGCAGATCGGCAAAGGCCCGCCCGCGATCGCCGTCATCGCCGACGACGATCCGCGAGGGGTACAGGTTGTCCTCCAGTGCCCGGCCCTCGCGTAGGAACTCCGGGGAGAAGATGATCTGCGCCCCGGTGTGGGCGGTGCGCATCCGCTCCACGAACCCCACCGGGATCGTGGACTTGATCACGATCGTCGCCGAGGGGTTGAGCTCCAAGGTCTGCCCGATCACCTTCTCCACCGATGAGGTATCGAAGAAGTTCGACCTGTCGTCGTAGTTGGTCGGGGTGGCGATGATGACGAACTCCGCCCCGTGCAGGGCCTGGGCGGGGTCGGTGGTCGCCTGCAACTGCAGTTCCCGCTCGCTCAGGTGCTCCTGCAACAACGGGTCGATCACCGGGGAGCGGCGGGCGTTGATCTGGGCGACCTTCTCTGCGTCCAGGTCGAACCCCACCACCTGATGCCGGCGGGCGAGCATCACCGCCAGGGACAGCCCCACGTATCCAGTACCCACTACGGCGATCTTCACGCGCGCACCTCTTTTCCTGCGGCCGGGACAGGTGATCCCCGGACGACGACGAAGCATCAGTCTGGCACCGACCCCGCCCGCCGGGGAACTCCACCGGGCAAGGAGGAGGGGGTACTTCTGCCGTCCACCAGGGCTTCTTGGGTAGTCGACGCCGGTGCGGGTCATGGTCGCAGTGGCAAGGTGGTGACCATGAGCGATCGTGTCGATGAGGTTCTCGGCTGCCGATGGACATGACGAGGTGGGGCGCCCAAGCGATGGCGGCGGTGCGTCCGCGTGCTTCAGGCCCGCCGTTGGACCCGAGTGTGCGGGTCACGTTGAACTTCCATCCCGACCGCACCAGCGGTGGGCGTACGGTGTTGCAGCAGTTCGCCGAGCACGGCACCTACCGCAGCCAGTTCGAGACCGGCACGTCAACCGGCGGTCTCACCGCATACCCCGGCGGGGACCGGTGGCGTTGGGAGCAACGCATCTTCGACGGCGCCTACGACGAGGCGCCATCGGCGCAGCGCCCGAAATACGGGGCGCTGAACTACCGCCGTCGGGCAATCGGTGCAGCTCCGCGGTTCGGCTCAGCCCACCTGCGCCTGGCTGGACACACCCTGTCGCGAACCACGTTCTGCTTCCCCGACTCCGTCCTGGACCCGCAGGACTTCGCAGTCGCCGAGGCGTGCGGCCTGATCACCCTGGCCGAGGACCTTCGCACAAGACCGCGCACCGAGGCCCAGGAGGCAGCCTCGGGTGGGGCACTGGATGACTACATCGAGGCCCACGTGCACGGCACCATCTCCGTGGCAGAAGACGTCGAGGCCCTCGTGCTCGACCCCTGTTATGCCGGAACCGTGCACGAGGAGCAGGCCCGGGCCCTCGGTCTGGACGTGCACTGGCACGAGGGCCGAGTGCTCACCGTGACCGAGTTGCGCCGGCACCCGGGCTTTCGCGGCCCGCGCATCGTGGCAGTGGGGGAGCAGATCGCCATCGGCGGCTACCTGGACGCGGCGATCATCGGGCAGGCCGTCCAGGCAGGGCTGGCCCCGGCGCAGGACCTGAAGAAGGTGTGGCACGTGGTGGCCCGGTTCGGCGTGCCGGCCTGACCTGGCGGCTGATGCCGTCTCAGCGGGGAGATAGGCGGGCCGGGTCGCGCTTGCGCCACTGCGATACCGCGACCCCGGCCAGGCACAGGGCGCCACCGGCGATACCCAATGGTGGCGGGATCTCCCGCAGGGTGATGGCAGACATCGCGACCACCACGGCGGGGATCGCCAGGCTGGCCGAGGCGACTCTGCCGGTGGGGAAGTGGTTCATGGCGTAACCCCAGAACCAGAAACCCAGGGCCGTGGGCCCGATGCCCATATATACCGCACCGATGATGGCCCCGCTCGGTGCCTGCTGCAGCTCAGTGATGGTCTGGCCGGCGAAGGGCAGCAGGCTGAGCATGCCAGCGGCGCAGGCCAGCCACGTGGCTGTCAGCGGGTCGGTGTGCCGGAGGGTGACCTTCTGCAGCAGCATGCCCGCGGCGTAGAGCACCGCCGCACCGAACGCGATCAGCAGGCCCAGCACTGCCAGCTGTCCGGTTCCGCCAGCGGTTGCGATGATCGCCACCCCCACCAGCGATACCGCCATGCCGATGAACAGCCGGCGGGGGAACCCTTCGCCGAAGAAGATGCCGGCACCGACGGCGATCATCAACGGAGCGAGGTTGATGACCAGGGAGATGGTGCCGGCGTCGAGCCAGTGACCGGCGCCGTTGAGCGCCACGGTGTACAGGGCGAACCACAGCACGCCGTACGCGCCGGCCAGTAGCACACCGGGCAGTCCGGGACGGCGAAGCCGCCCGCGACGCAGCCACATCACCAGAACAGTCAGGGCCACGGTGCCAGCGACGAGCCGCAGCAAGGCGAGCGACTGCGGGGCGAAAACCGGCGCCGCCCAGCGCACGATCACGAAGGATGAGGCCCACATCAGGGCGGTGACCACGACGGCGACCGCCGGTAGTGCCGCCCTGGTCGGCGGTGCCTTGCCTCTGGACGTGACCGTCCGGACAAGCGAAGCGGAGGAATGTGGCACAGGGCCAATCGTCCTTGGCTTATCACGTAAGGACAAGCGAATCTTTCTGCACCATCATGCAGTAATGCTTTATAGTTTTCTGATGGTTGACCTTACTCGGTTGCGCACCTTTCGAACCGTGGTCGCTGCCGGCTCGGTGGCCGGGGCTGCCGAGAGCCTGGGCTACACCCCGTCGGCAGTGAGCCAGCAGATCCATGCCCTGCAGAAGGAGATCGGGTTGACCCTCTTCGAGCGCGCCGGCCGCGGGGTGGCACCTACGGCGATCGGACGTCAGATTGCCCGCGAGGCCGAGACACTACTGACTCAGGCCGGGCGCCTGGATACGTTGGCAGCGGACCTGCGTGCTGGCCGTACCGGTGCGGTCTCGATCAGCCACATCAGTTCGGTGGGGGCGGCCTGGATGCCCGCCGTGGTCGCGGCACTGGCGCGAGAGTTTCCGGAACTGCGCCTGGATCTGCGGCTCTGGGAGGTCACTCAAGGGCGCGGCGATGATCCGGACGTCGAGATCAACCTCGCCGTGCCGAAGAATAGATCGGGCGTGGCCGCCGGTGCATCCGGCGGGGACTGCATCGTTGAGGACCTGCTCACCGAGCCGTTCGTCGTCGTGCTGCCGGCCGGACATCCGCTCGCCGGGCGCAGCCAGGTCGCGCTGCCGGAACTGATCGGCCAGACCTGGATCGACAACGACGTGGCGAAGGGCTCGTGCCGCCAGATCGTCGTCGATGCCTGCGCTGCCCAAGGGTTCACCCCCTCCTTCCAGGTGCAGACCCATGAGGAGGCTGCGGCGGTGGCGTTCGTCGAGGCCGGGGTGGGCTTGACGATCATGCCCGCGCTGAGTCTGATCGGCGCGCGGCCGGACCCTGCCAAGGTCAAGGTGGTCCCGGTGATGTCCCCGGTGCTGCAGCGCACTATCGTCGTGAGGGCCAAACAGGCCCTGGTGCACAGCCCACCGGTGCGGCGCGTGCTGGAGCTGCTGCGCGAGCAGGCGGGCCGCAGCAGGGGGCTGGACGCCCTATTCTGGACGGCGTGAGCGCGCCCCAGACATCCCGCCCGGTTCTCGTCGTCGACTATGGGGCGCAGTACGCCCAGCTGATCGCCCGCCGAGTGCGTGAGGCCGAGGTCTACTCCGAGATCGTTCCGCACAGCACGTCCCTCGAGGACCTCCTGGCCAAGGACCCGGCCGCGATCATCCTCTCCGGTGGCCCATCCTCGGTGCACGCCGAGGCCGCTCCGCAGCTGAACCCGGCCCTGTTCGAGACCGGGGTGCCGGTACTGGGGATTTGTTACGGCTTCCAGGCGATGGCCGCCGCCCTCGGCGGAACAGTGGCCCGAACCGGCACCCGCGAGTACGGCTCCACCGTGGTGGATGTGGATGAGGGCGGCACGCTCCTGCACGGCTCCACCCCCGAACAGGTCACGTGGATGTCTCACGGCGACGCGGTGCACAGTGCCCCCGAGGGGTTCACCGTACTGGCGACCTCACCGGGGTCTCCGGTGGCGGCCTTCGAGGACCCGGCCCGCAAGCTGTACGGGATGCAGTGGCATCCGGAGGTACAGCATTCGGAACAGGGGCAGGCCGCCCTGGAGAACTTCCTCTACCGGGCTGCCGGGCTGAACGGGTCGTGGACTGCTGGCAATGTGGTGGCCGATGCGATCACCGCGATCCGTGCCCAGGTCGGTGGCGACCGGGTGATCTGCGCCCTCTCCGGTGGGGTGGACTCCTCGGTGGCTGCCGCATTGGTGCAGCAGGCCATCGGTGATCAGCTCACCTGCGTGTTCGTCGACCACGGGCTGTTGCGTCACGGGGAAGCCGAGCAGGTCGAGACCGACTTTGTGGCAGCCACCGGCGTTCGGCTGAAAGTGGTGCCAGCCCAGCAGCGCTTCCTGGACGCCCTCGCCGGGGTGAGCGAGCCCGAACAGAAGCGCAAGATCATCGGCCGGGAGTTCATCCGGGTCTTCGAAGAAGCGGCCCGGGATGTGGTCGCTGAGGCCGGAGACTCCGCCCCGGTGCGGTACCTAGTGCAGGGCACCTTGTACCCGGACGTGGTCGAATCCGGCGGGAACGGTGCGGCGAACATCAAGTCCCACCACAATGTCGGCGGGCTGCCGCAGGACCTGCAGTTCGAATTGATCGAGCCGCTGCGGACTCTGTTCAAAGACGAGGTGCGTGCGGTCGGCCTGGAACTGGGGGTACCGGAGTCGATCGTGTGGCGCCAACCCTTCCCTGGCCCCGGGCTCGGCATTCGGATCGTCGGGGAGATCACTGGTGAGCGGCTGCAGACCCTGCGCGCGGCGGACCTGATCGCCCGGGAGGAACTGACTAAGGCGGGGCTGGACCGGCAGATCTGGCAGTGCCCGGTGGTGTTGCTGGCCGACGTGCGTTCGGTCGGGGTGCAAGGTGATGGGCGCACCTACGGTCACCCGATCGTGCTGCGCCCGGTCTCATCCGAGGATGCGATGACCGCCGACTGGACCCGGATCCCCGATGAGGTTCTGGCCCACATCTCCACCCGGATCACTAATGAGGTCTCGGAGGTCAACCGCGTGGTGCTCGATGTGACGAGCAAACCGCCGGGCACCATCGAGTGGGAATAGCGGGACCGACGGCGGTGCCCGCCGGGCATACCGGCGTCAGGCGCGACGGGCGACGACGAACACCCGCCGGAAGGGCAGTACCGTGCCGTAGCTCTGCTGCGGGTAGGCCTGGCGCAACGCCGCCCCGTACTCGCTGCGGAACTGTTTGAGTAGGTCCGGCGGTAGGGCCGAGAGCACCGGGCGGGCGCCGGTGGCGCTGATCCAACGCAGTACTGGATCCGGCCCGGTGAGTACGTGCTGGTAGGTGGTCTCCCAGGCATCAACCTGCCATCCCAGGCCAGCGAGTACCGCGAGGTAGGTCTGCGGATCATAGGAGCCGGGGTAGACGACCCCGGCGGTGTGCTCGGCATAGGGGGCGCGAGCTGCCATGGACCGGAGCAGCTGGTGGTTCGGTTCGCCGAAATTGCCCGGTACGGAGAACGCCAGCGTGCCCTGCGGCGCTACCTGATCGGCAAGTTCGGCGAGCAGCTCCAGATGGCCAGGCACCCACTGGAAGGTGGCATTGGAGACCAGCAGGTCCACCGGTGCCGATGGGCGCCACGTTCCTACATCGGCCAGGTGGTAGTGCACGCCGGGCAGTTGGTGCTCGGCTCGGGCGCGGTGGATCATCTCCGCGGAGGAATCTATCGCGTCGATGTGGGCCCCCGGCCAGCGGGCCAGCAGGAGCCGCGACAGGTGCCCCGGACCGCAGCCCAGGTCGGCAATAGTGGCCGGTTCGCCGGGGATGCGGGCGAGCAGCTCAGTGAACGGGCGGGAGCGCTCGTCGGCGTAGTGCAGGTAGCCGGTTGGGTCCCAGGGCGGGGTAGTAGTCATCAGCGACTCCAAACTATCTTGATATCGAGATACTTTGGCACAGGGGAGGCGGATCGTTCAACCTCGGGCGGTCCACCTGAGGCAACTGCGTACCTGGGTAAGTGCGGCGGGGTGGTGGTCCCGTCACCAGGTGGGCCCACCGGGTCGGTGCCGCGCGGCTTCGGCCCCGCACTGGTTACAGTGACCCGGTGCGTATCGTCCACATCTCCGACTGCTTCACGCCGCGGGTGGGAGGCATTGAGAGCCAGGTCCGCGATCTGGGCATCAACCAGGCCGCCGCCGGGCACGCCGTTCACGTGCTGACCGCAACGGCCCTGTCGGCACAGGCGCCCTCCCCTACCGGTAACCGGTACCGCACCAGCGTCACCGAGGCAGACGGGATGCGCGTGCACCGCCTCGCCTCCCCGCTGACTCTCGGGGTGCCGGTGCACCCGCGCGGCCGGGCGCTGATTACCCGTGCGTTGAAGATCCTGCGCCCCGATGTGGTGCACGTACACGCCGGGGTGGTCTCCCCGTTCGCCTTCGACGGCGCCCGGGCCGCCCGGGCGCTCGGGTTGCCGCTGGCGATCACCTGGCATTGCCTGCTTGACGGCGTGACCGGGCCGATGGCGGTGGGCGCCCGCGCTCTGGGTTGGAGCCAGGCGCCCTTCGCCCCCAGCGCGGTCAGCACGGTGGCTGCGGACCGGGTAGGTCAGGCACTGCAGCGAGATGACGTCACCGTCCTTCCCAATGGCCTGGATCTGGACCCGTGGCGGAGGGCTGCTGCCGGCGGCGAACCCGCGGGCCCTCCGGGGGTATTGCGGGTGGTGGCCACGCAACGCTTGGCCCCCCGCAAGCGCGCCGTACCGTTGGTGCGGATCCTCGGCAGGGTCCACCAGCGGCTGGGCCGGGACCAGGATGGTGCCCCGCGGGTGCACCTGACCATCGCCGGCGAGGGCCCGGCCGCTGGTTCGGTGCGTACCCAGATCGCCGCCCACGGACTCGATGAGGTGGTCACTTTGCTGGGCCGGGTGCCGCGGGAATTGTTGCCCACTTTGTACCGGGCCCACGATGTGTTCTTCTCCGCCACGAACTTGGAGGCCTTCGGGCTGGCCGCATTGGAAGCCCGGGCCGCCGGACTAGCCGTGGTCGCTGCTGCCGACACCGGTATTGCCGAGTTCGTCCAGCACGGTGTGGAGGGCCTGCTCGCCCTCAACGACCGGGGCCTGGAGGAGATGTTGGTGCG
>Ga0209487_1004531_pt1 | contig 10638 bp, 9 predicted proteins | sample Poulit2012_FD_187524 | JGI IMG/M metagenome (GOLD analysis project Ga0209487, IMG submission 187524) | Agricultural soil microbial communities from Georgia to study Nitrogen management - Poultry litter 2012 (SPAdes) (version 2) | ecosystem: Environmental > Terrestrial > Soil > Agricultural land... | reverse complement strand
AGCGCGGTGACAATGGTCGCGTTTTCACCGAAGTCGGTCCGCCACAAAATAGCGAGCCACGAAGCAATGACCACACTTATCCAACCCGCAGAGGTAGCTATCATCGCGGTTTTGCCGTTTTCGGAGGCGTATAGCACCCGAGCTACATGCGCGATGATTGCAAACCCGAGCAGGCCCGGGGCCATATAAACCAGCGCCGGAGCCAAACCTGCGGGCACCCCGGCATCAAGGAAGTCAAAGAGGGCCTGAACCGCGGGCGCGGCCGCTACCAGGGCTACCGCTCCAGCACCTGAGACGAGCAACACTGCCCGGGTCGAGGCCGCTGCGCCGGCAGCATATCTGGCCCAGTCACCGCCCTGAGCGGATTCAGCCAGACGGGGGAACGCCGAGGTGGCCAGCGGCACCGCGAGCACGGCATAGGGCAAGAGATAAACGGTTTGGGCGTACATGAATGTGGTGTGTGCCCCGACCCCTCCAAAGCTATTGGCTAATAGCATCGTGGCCACAACCGAAACTTGCTGAGCGAGGAGTGCTCCGACTCCCGCTGACGCCAAGTTGACGGCGCGGCGCCCCACCCCGGGCGGGAAGCGCCAAGTCAGTGTTAGCCGCATCCCGGTGCGCCATGCCGGTATTAAGAGCGGCAGGCTCATCGCCGCCACGCCCGCGGTGGTCCCCCAACCCAGCCACTGCACTGCGGACCCGGTGGCGACGGCGTCATTGATGCCGGCGTCCGCCGCTTGCCGCGCGAACACGAGATAAGCAGCGATAACCACTACGGACGACAAGATCGGCGCAAATACGGGCCAAAAGAAGCGCTTATGGGCCTGTAGTACCCCGGTTACGACAATGCCGATCCCGTAGATGACCACCTGGGGCGCAAATACCACCAGGAAGCGGGCCACGAGATCCTGCTGGTCGCCCGGTACCTGCATCAAACCCGCGATGGGACCGGAGAGCAGCGCCATGATGAGCGCAATGGGCACTAATACGGTCAGGGCCCAGGTCAGGAGCGCGGACGTAATCTGGTTGGCTTCGTCTCGTTTCCGGGCCAGGAGGGGCCCGGCCAGCAGGGGTACAACCGCACCTGCAAGAGCTCCCCCAGCGGCTACTTCATATAAAACGTTGGGAACCGTGTTGGCGTTGGTGTAGGCCGTTCCGATATCCGTTGAACCAACGGTGGAGGAAAAAACGAGCCAGCGTCCAAAGCCGATGATGCGGCTGAAAGCGATCGTGATCGCCATCAGGAGGGCTCCACTGGCTAGTCCGGTGCCAACCCGGCGGGCAGTCACTGGCGTCGGCCCCAACTATCTATCATATGCAGCCAGGGAGTGTCATCGATGAATTTGCTGAAACTCCAGCGCTCGGATGCCACCGTTAGGGCGATAACTCCCAGCAGGGTGGTTTCGCGGGCCCAGCGTGGGGCGCTGAACGCGACAGCCGACCCCACGAGCGCACCCAGTGCGTTCGCTCCCCCATCGCCAGCCATGGTTTCCTCTGCCAGGTCTTCGGGCGCGGCTGCCAGACTCGCGCCGACCACGGCTCCTGCCAGGCCAGACTCGCCACTGGTTACGGCGAGGGGAAGACTTGCCGCTCCCGCAACCTTCACGACACGTCCGGGACGTAAATCAAATAAGTTCGCCAGATTTGCGCTGGTGGCGATGAGGACTCCGCGCCCTAAAAGGTCCCGGGCCGTATCGCCGGGGCGGCGGGCAATGGCTGCTGCGGCCAGCGAGGTGGCACCGATCCCTAATATTTTCAAGCCCCCGGTGGTAAATTTGCCGCGCGCTAGCGCCCCAAGATGGCCGCGCAATCCTTTTTCCTCGGTGCTTTCGGCGAGGTCGTCGATGACACCAAAAGTTCCCGCCCCCGCAACTGCCAGGGCCGCCGCGGCCTTGGTGCGGCAAGTACTTCCCGCCACCGCGGCGCCGGCCGTCAGGCCCACCGCAAGTGCCGGCCCTTCATAGAGGGTTACCGTTTCGCCGCGATGGTTTTGCCGTTCCCAACGCGAGCGCCACCGCTTGGGCATCCAGCGCTCGTCGTTTGCGAGTTTGCGGCCCACGAAACGCGTGATGCTACCGGCAATCAGCGCACCGGAGAGGGCTCGATTTCTTTTTGGCACTGCTATTGGTCTTCCGCCGTGTCTGCGTCGTCGGTATTGGCTACTTCTTCGTCCTCATCGTCGGCGTCATCCTCGGTATCGGGCAGCGAACGGTCCGGGGGGTCTAAAACGGTCCGGCCCGGGGCTACGAGGTCCGCATTGGCGCGCGCGCCATAAGCGTTTCCGGGCTCCACCACCGCATCCGCGAGTGCTAGGACAGCCGTCATTTGCCCCGTGAGGTGATCGACGCCGTCCACAGTTGTTACGACCCCGGCGTGATCCTTACGCAGGACGAACAGGACATCTTCGCTCTCTTCCCCGCTACCCGCGATCACGACGCCCTCCGCGATGTCTTCAAGCACGACTGCCAGTTCCGCGATCGATTCGTTGAATGATTCGAGGGAGTCGCGCGCCTCCTCGTCGTCATCTTCTGGGGTGGGCGGCACCAACACCACTATCAGGTCTGCGGGCGCGGTCTGCGCGGAGACGGGCGTGAGCAGATCGGCGGACACGAGAAGCTCTTGCAGCATGGAACTGTTATCGCTCAACTGCGTTGCATCGGAATCCGAGTGCGCGGTCAGCATTTGCCCCAGCGCGGTGGCGAGCTGCTCTTCGACTCCGGTTGCTTCTTCGGGGACGGGATCGAGGTATTCACGCAGCGAAGATGCCAGGGAGGATCGGAACGCACGCTGCCCCGGGCTGGTCCAGGAATCCTGCAGGTCAAAGCGGGCCGTGATACTTGCGCCGGCCTGTTCCAGGCGTTCCGTGGTGCCATCAACGGTCTGCTTTTCGACCCCGGGCGTGGTGATGACGGCGACCGTGCGGTCGGTCAGCAGTTCACCCAGTAAGTCGTCGACGGTGGCCAATGCGAAGGCCCGCGTTAGGTTCGCGTCGGCCCGTTCTTCGTCGAGTTGCTCCCGCAGATCAGATTTTTCGTTGCGCAGCTGCTCGACCTGACCGGTTAGTTGTGCCCCAATTGACTCTTTGAGGGGCCCCGCGCCCAGCGCGATCCCCACGGCCAGTGCGAGGAACACGGAGATCAGCGAGACCACGTGGTAGCGAAAATCGATCACGGTTGAGTTCTCTCTATGTTCGGAGGTAAATAAAACGAGTGGCTAGTTACGGCGCATCTGCGGGGCCGGTGGACCCAAAGATGTTAGACCAAGTCTGCGATATAAATAAGAAAAAGTCGTCCATTTTTGCGCCCATAATGCCCAAAAGGGTTTGTCCAGCCGCCGTTGAGGCGATGGCCACCGACAGCGCCAGCAAACCGGCGAGGACGAGAAGGGTCAGCTGCACATTGGAGATGCGTTCCCGATACAGCCGGGAAACACCCTTGGCATCGATGAGTTTGGAGCCAACCCGCAAGCGGGTAAGGAACGTCGAGGCCATGCCCGCGCGCCCCTTATCTAAAAATTCGATGAGCGTTGCGTGGGTTCCCACCGCGACAATGAGCTCAGCGCCCTTGTCATCGGCCAGGAGCATCGCGACATCCTCGCTGGTTCCGGTGGCGGGGAAAACTACGGGCTTGATGCCCAGGTTCTCGACACGCGCGATACCGGGGGCGTTTCCATCCCGATAGGCGTGGACCACAATTTCAGCGCCACACAGCAGGGCCTTATCGGATACGGAATCCATATCGCCGACGATCATGTCGGGTTGCCAGCCGGACTCCAAAATCGCGTCTGCCCCGCCGTCAACGCCAATGAGGACCGGCCGGTATTCGCGCACGTAGTGGCGCAAAGTTACGAGGTCTTCTTTGTAGTGGTAGCCACGCACCACGATCAGCACCTGGCGGCCATCAATCTCGGTTTTCACATCCGGCACGCCCACCCCGTCCAGGAGGAGTTCGCGTTCGCGGCGCAGATAGTCCATCGTGTTGGCGGCAAAGGCCTCTAACTGCACGGCCAGGCCCTCACGGGCTTCTTCCATCATTACGGCGATGGATTCTTCAGTTTGCTGTTCCCCTTCAGCAATAATTTTTTCGCCATCGAAGATCGTCGCATCGACGATGCGGATCTCGCGTCCCTCAGTCAGGCTCATGATGTCTTGACCCAGGTCATCGATGAGCGGGATTCCCGCCTCCAACAGGATGCCCGGACCCAGATTGGGATAGCGCCCCGAAGAAGAAGGTGCAGCATTAAGGACGGCGGCCGGTGCGCACGCGACTAGGCCTTCCGCTGATACTCGGTCAATATCGAGGTGGTCGATTACCGCGATATCGCCCGGTTGGAGGCGCTTCACCAGGGTTTTGGTGGAGGAGTCAATGCGCGCAATACCCACGTTGCCGTTGACGGGCGGGGTGTCGGAATCGCGTTTACGGCGAAATGAAAATTTCATCACTGTTGATCGTCCCATGTCTTAGTCCGCCGTGGCAGCCAGGGCCAGCAGTTCCGCCGCGTGTTGCTGCGCCGTTGTGGAGTCTGATTGGCCTGAAAGCATGCGCGCTAGTTCGGTGACCCGCTCCCCATCGGTCACCCGGTCAACGGTGGTGGCGGTGTTACTTGCCGCGCCCGTTTGCTTGGTCACCACGAGGTGGTGATCCGCGAACGCGGCCACCTGTGCCAGGTGGGTGACGACCAGAACTTGGGAGTTGCGTGCCAGTTTTGCCAGCCGGCGGCCGACTTCTACCGCCGCTTGGCCGCCCACTCCGGCGTCTACCTCGTCGAAAACAAAGGTGTGTTGGTTATTGAGGCGCCGGGTCGCTAATGCGACCTCCAGCGCCAGCATCACGCGGGAGAGTTCACCTCCGGATGCGCCCTGGCCCAGCGGACGGGCGGGCGCACCTCGATGGGCGGCCAGGAGGAAATTAATATCGTCCCCGCCGTGGGCGCTGCGCTCTGCGGGCTCAATATTGATCATGAAGTTCGCCTCGGGCATGGCCAAGGAGTGCAGTTCCGTGGAGACGAGTTTTTCTAATTCACTCGCGGCCGACGCGCGTAATTTTGTGAGCTTTTTCGCCACAGCGTCGAGTTCCGCATCGAGTTCCGTGCGCCGCGCGGCGAGTTCCTCCACGCGCGTGTCATCGCTATCGAGTTCTAAGAACCTTTCCTGCGCGGTTTGCGACCACGCAAGCAGTTCGGACGTGTTGGCGGCGGCATGTTTGCGCAGTAGGCCGGTAATCAGGGCTAGGCGCTCATGTGCCTGCGTTAGCTGCGCGGGATCGGTATCAACATCTGCGCCATATGACGCGAGATCCGCCCCCAAATCTGCGACGAGGTAACCAATTTCTGCCGCGCGTTTTGCATAATCTTCTAGTTGCGCGTCGTGCTGCATCACATCAGCTAAAAGGCGGCGTGCCTCTTCCACCTGCGCCGCCACTCCGGAAGCATCCAGCCCCTCGCCGGCTCCCAATAGTTGGTCGCGCGCCCCCTGCGCGGCGTGCAGCAGGTCTTCGCTGTGCGTGAGCCGCTCAATTTTTTGCTTTAACTCTTCTTCTTCGCCCGCTGTCAGTTCAGCGTCAGCAATTTCGGCCAGTGATACGCGCAGCATTTCTGCTTCCGCCGAACGCTGGGCACGCTGTTCCTTCAGCTCGGTCAACTGTGATGCGACGGCACCGAATTCCTGCCATGCCGCCCGGTATTGGCCCAAAGTCTCCTGGAGTTCTGGGCCCCCAAAATTATCTAAAGCGGTGCGCTGGCGCGCCGCGGTTCGCAAACGAATCTGATCTGATTGCCCGTGGACCGTTACCAATTCTTGGGCGATCTCGCCCAGCACGGCCTGGGGAACGCTGCGCCCACCGAGGAAAGCTCGGCTGCGCCCGCCGGCGACTACGGAGCGGGAAATGAGTAATTCGTCCTCATCGAGTTCGCCGCCCACGTCTTCGACGCGTGCCAATAACGCGGCATCATCTAAGTTCAGGCGGCCCTCAACGAAGGCGCGCTCGGCCCCGGAACGCACTGTTTGCGGGTCGGCCTTTTCGCCCAAAATTAGTCCGAGCCCGGTGAGGAGCATGGTTTTTCCGGCACCGGTTTCGCCGGTGATGACGCTCAGGCCGGGCCCGAGTTCTAATACTGCGTGATCAATTACGCCCAGATCCGCGATGCGAATTTCGGTGAAACTCATGCCTCGCGCCGCCGCCCTCGCCACCCCACCACGGGAAGGTCGAACTTTTGCACGAGCCGATCCGTGAACGGCCCCTGAGTAAGCCGCGCTAGGCGCACGGGATTATTGCCCCGCCTGACCTGCAACTGGGTGCCGGGAGCGAGATCTATCAGACGCCGTCCATCGCAAGACAGCAGCGCCCAGCCCTTATTGTCGGCAATTACGTCGATCGTCAATACCGACGAGGGGCCAACGACAATGGGGCGCGCAAAAAGGGCATGCGCGGCCAGGGGAACCAGGAGCAGCGCATCAACGTCGGGCCACATTATGGGGCCGCCGGCCGAAAATGCGTGGGCTGTAGATCCGGTGGCCGTGGAAACCACCACGCCGTCGCAGCCAAATGACGACAGCGGCTGTTGATCGACCCCCAAAACCACCTCGAGCATGTGCTCGCGGGCGGCTTTTTCGACCGTGGCCTCGTTCAGCGCCCAGGTGTGTGTCGTCGTTCCGTCCGGAGCAATGACCGTGACATCAAGGGTGTGGCGTTCTTCGACTTCGTAGTCGCGAGCGACCACGCGCCCCACGGCCTCATCAATGTCTTCGCGTTCTTTTTCGGCCAGGAAGCCCACGTGCCCCAAGTTGATGCCCAGCAGCGGAACACTCGTCCCCCGCACGAGTTCTGCGGCGCGCAAGATCGTGCCGTCCCCGCCCAGGACGACTCCCAGTTCCGTTTCCGGAGCTTCTTCTTCTGGGCCCAGCCAGCGCACCACGGTCCCCTGGGAGGCGAGTGCCTGTTCCAAAACGGGGTTGGGATCGCCCGTGCTGGCATGGCCGTCTACGACGATGGGCAAAATATCAGCGGCGGCCAGCAGCTGGATTACGTCGACTGCCGCGTCAACTGCTTCCGCGCGACCGGTGTGAACTACTACGAGTACTTGACGGTTATTCATCGGCTCGGCCCTTCCGCTACGGCGCGCTCAATTGCAACACGGAGCGCCTCATCCCACAAATACGGGTTCTCAGGCGCGCTGAGATCTCCGGCGGCAGGCGCGGCAGAGCCGGCGGTTGCCAGCTTTACGAGCCACAAAAAGTATTCGACGTTGCCACTGGGGCCGGGAAGCGGGCTGGCTACGACATTTTTAACCGCTAAGCCCAGTCCTTGAGCGCATTCCGCAACGCTCAAAACCGATTCGGCGCGCAGCTGCGGGGACTTGACCACTCCCCCTGATCCGAGTCGTTCGCGTCCCACCTCAAATTGGGGTTTTACCATCAACAGCAGGTCGGCGCCCGGTGCGGCGCACTGCGCTAAGGCGGGTAAGACGGTTTTTAATGAAATAAAGGACAGGTCGGAGACCACAATTTCGGGCGCCTGGGCCAAATCTTGCGGTTCCAAGGCGCGGATATTCGTGCGGTCCATGACCGTAACGCGCTCATCTTGCTGCAGCGGCCACGCTAATTGCCCATAACCCACATCGGCCGCCACAACATGCGCCGCATCGTGGCGGAGTAAGACATCGGTAAACCCGCCGGTGGAGGCCCCCGCATCGAGACAGAACTTTTCGCCCACCTGCAAGCCAAGCGGTTCGAAAGCGTGCAGCGCGCCCAAGAGTTTATGTGCCCCGCGCGAAACATAGTCTGCTTCGCCGCTGGGGGCTTCTTTCACTATGACGGCCGCCGAGCGCTCGACCATCGTGGTGCCCTTGGATGCCGGCGTCCCACCGACCAGCACTCTCCCGGCGGAAATGAGATCGGTCGCGTGCTGGCGCGAGCGGGCCAGTTCCCGCCGCACAAGTTCCCGATCGAGTCGTTGTCTGCGTACCGTCGCCATTTAGTCCCCCGCCGAGGACAATCGGGCCTGCAGTACCTCGTGGGTCTTTTCTAAGGCTGCCACTTCAGCAGCTAGGGAATCAAACGGGGTGTCGCGAACCTCGGTTACTGCCGCGAAAATCTCATCGCGCATTGAATCTTCGTTCACATTCCACCTCCATGCTGCTGCTTATGGTCTTCACGCTACCGCCCCTGTGCCACCAATTATTACAGCCTGGGGATACTCGTAAAATCTACCGTCTCTTCGCGGTCAATTTCGTGCCAAACCGCGGCGCATAATGCCCGCACCGCATCGAGCCACTCATCACTATCTAATTCCGCTGCCGCCGCGGTACGCAGTTCCACCTGGCCAGCGGTCACCGCGGCGCTCGCTTGGCCACACACCCACTGGCCATCGCGCTGCTCCGGTTGGGTGTGCGGAGCCAAGAGTCCCCGCAGATCGTGGGCCAAAAATGTGGGACGCTCATGCGGCGCGCACGCGATAACGGCCGTCGCATCGGTCACCCCCGTAAAGACGAGCAGCCCGGGCATCTGGGCAGCAACCGCCCCGGCTAAATCGGTGTCGAGCCGATCGCCCACCATGAGGGGCGTTTGGGCGTCGAAAAGGCCCGCGGCATGCCAAAACAGTTCCGGTTTGGGTTTCCCAGCCGAAGTAGGGACGACGCCCGTCGCGTTGGTAATTCCCAGTACCAATGATCCGTTGCCCGGGGCGGTACCGCGCTCGGTGGGGATTGATAGATCCGTGTTCGTGGCGTAAAAACGCGCGCCCTCGTTGATGGCGTAGGCGGCTTCCGCTAGTTGTTCCCAACCGACCTGCGGTGAGAAACCCTGTACGACAGCGGCGGGTTTATCGTCCTTGGAATCAACGATTTGCATCCCGATTCCGGTTACTTCGGCGCGCAGACCCGGCCCACCGACTACGAGCACCCGCGAACCGGGTGCTAGCTCGTTTTTCATGATGGCCACGGCCGCCTGCGCGGAGGTTGCCACGTGATCTGGTGCTACCTCTAATCCGTAGCCTTCGAGATGGTCGGCAACAGTTTGAGGGGAACGCGATGAGTTATTTGTTACATACGCAACGGGTGTGCCGGAGTTTTGGATCGCTGAAATCGTTTCAACGGCGTGCGGGATGGCGCGCGGGCCGAGATACACGACTCCGTCGAGGTCAAGCAGTAGGCTGTCATGATTTTCAATGAGGGGACGCTTCGACCCCGCCAATTGGACGCGGCTCATTCTGCGCCTTCCTCCAGGTCAGTAAACAGGGCTTCTGCGGGACTAGCCGCGGCGGGGTTAAGGAGTTTCTCCGCTGCGGCGCGGGCCTCTTGCGCTTCCGCGCTGCGGCCCAAGGTTTCTAATACATCAGCCTTCATGGATTCCACGCGCCCGCGCTCTTCCGGGCTCCCGGGACGCAGCCGGCCCAGGTGGACGAGCGCAGCGTCTGGTTGCTCCAGGTCAATCCGCGCCCCGGCCACTACGATGCCGAGTTCAATAACTTCTGCGCGGTCGAGCTCACGCATGTTGGTTTCTTCGGCCAGCGCTAATGCCCGTTCGGGCCGTCCCAGTCCCCGTTCGCAATCAGCCATGACGGCGACCGCGCCGGGGCCTCCGGATAACCGGCGCGCGGTGCGCAATTCCCGCAATGCTTCGGCGTAATTGCCGTTGGCATAGGCGGCCAACCCTAGAGCTTCCCGCACTACATCAACTCGGCTGCCGCGGCCTGCTGCTACCCGCGCATGCGCATATGCCAACTCCGGATCTTCATCCAGGAGCCGGTGCGTCATTACGAGGTGTTTCGCTACGGAAGTAGCCGTGGTCTTAGAGAGGGTGCGGAGCCGGTCGGTGACTGAACGTTCCAGTTCATAACCGGTAACATCTTCATCAATTTCGGGGCCCTCGGGCGCGCGTTCGCGCCTATCGCTGTACTGATTCATCAAGACCTACTGTCTCACTCATGTTTGGACAATAAAAAAGCCGGCCACCCTAAAGGGTGGCCGGCTAAAATTTATGTCCGGCGGCGACCTACTCTCCCACGTGGTCTCCCACGCAGTACCATTGGCGCTGAAAGGCTTAGCTTCCGGGTTCGGAATGGAGCCGGGCGTTTCCCCTTCGCTATGACCGCCGTAACTCTATTGAGATGTCATCGGTAAATGGTTCCCGACCGTATCTCGGGAACCGCACAGTGGACGCGTTAGCAGTAAAATTGTTAGTAAGTTATCGGCTTATTAGTACCGGTCAGCTTCATGTGTCTTTAGTCCACACTTCCACATCCGGCCTATCACCCAGTGGTCTAGCTGGGAGCCTCTCGGAGTAAACTCCGTGGAAACCTCATCTTGAAGCAGGCTTCCCGCTTAGATGCTTTCAGCGGTTATCCCTTCCGAACGTAGCCAACCAGCCGTGCTCCTGGCGGAACAACTGGCACACCAGAGGTTCGTCCGTCCCGGTCCTCTCGTACTAGGGACAGCCCTTCTCAAGTTTCCTGCGCGCGCAGCGGATAGGGACCGAACTGTCTCACGACGTTCTAAACCCAGCTCGCGTACCGCTTTAATGGGCGAACAGCCCAACCCTTGGGACCTACTCCGGCCCCAGGATGCGACGAGCCGACATCGAGGTGCCAAACCATGCCGTCGATATGGACTCTTGGGCAGGATCAGCCTGTTATCCCCGGGGTA
>Ga0209487_1004530_pt1 | contig 10639 bp, 9 predicted proteins | sample Poulit2012_FD_187524 | JGI IMG/M metagenome (GOLD analysis project Ga0209487, IMG submission 187524) | Agricultural soil microbial communities from Georgia to study Nitrogen management - Poultry litter 2012 (SPAdes) (version 2) | ecosystem: Environmental > Terrestrial > Soil > Agricultural land... | reverse complement strand
TTTGATGCCCGCTAGCTGGGCGAAAGGGGCGTCAAAGACGACAGCGGATTGCTTAAGGTGTACCAACGAAAGAATAAGCAATACGCCGCCGCCAATGACAAGTGCGGATTTCACATCGGCGCGGGTGAGCGTCGAGGCATTGCCCAAAAGGTAATCTTGGATTCCGGCTTTGCCGGGCAGCGGATTGCGGGAAATGTACTGGAGTAACAGCATGCCTAGTGAGAAGAAAGTCGTTAAAGTCGCAGCCATCGCAGCATCACGATGAATGATGGTGCGTTGCGTCAAACTTGAAATAATCGCCACGGCGGTCAAGCCAGTGACAATGGAACCCGCGATAAGCAAGAGCGGGTTGCGTCCATCAAATCCGAGCCAACTGCAGGAGAGGAAGACGCCAAGGAGGCCAGGAAGACTGGAATGCGCAATCGCATCGGCGATGAGCGCTTGGCGTTGCACCAAGACTAAAGGTCCCAGAGCACCAGCGCAGATGCCGATGATGACTGTGCCCCACAAGGCTTGCGAATAGGTGTAGTCGGTAAATAGTTCTAGTGGATTCATCACGGTCATCAACGGGGAAGAGAGAAAAGTTGGGAGATGGCTGAATCCGTGAGGGTTTCATCAGTCGGGCCGCTAGCGATGATTCCTTCCGGTCCCAGCAAAATGACGTCGTCGCAATAGGTAGCGACTTCGGCCAAATTGTGGTGGACCAGCAGCACCGTCACGCCGTTATCACGTAGCTCACGCAGCACCGCGACGATGGCATCTTGACTGGCTGCATCGACTCCTGCGAAAGGTTCGTCCAAAATCAGCAAATCTGGTTCGGTGGCGAGCGTGCGCGCTAGCAGCACTCGCTGACGTTGACCACCTGATAAAGCGGAAATTGGCCTGCGTGCTAAATCTGCGGCACCGGTGCGTTCCAATGCGCGGTGCGCCGCTTCTTTCTCAGCCTTTCCGGGCCAGCGGTACCACGGCAGTTGTGCGCTTAAACCCATGAGCGCAAGGTCTTCAACAATAACTGGGAAAGACCAATCCAAGTCAGCCTGTTGCGGCATATATCCCAGGCGATGCCGAAACTTCTCCAACGGCTGTGCATCGAAAAGCACGTGCGCGCCGGGCTCTGGCCGCACTAGCCCAACTGCGGCCTTAACCAACGTGGACTTGCCCGAACCATTCGCTCCAACGAGCCCGGTGATGGTTCCACGGCGCACGTGAGCAGAAATTCCCTCGAGCACGCGATTGGAGCCGTAACTTACTGAAAGCCCAGAGATATCAATCATTTGCTTAATCCTTCTGCCACGGTTTCCGCATTATGTTGGAATGCGCCCAAGTAGGTATCCGTCGGTGCTGTCGGGCCTAAGGTGTCGGCGAATAGCTCCGCGTCGGAGATATTCACCGTCCATCCGCGGGAGGCAACTGCTTCACTCAATGAGGTGATTGCCTGCGGGTTGGCTTGGTTATCTTGAAAGATGACCGGTACCTCTTCGTCAGCGATCAAATCTGCCAATTCCGAAATTTCCTGCGGTGACTTTGCTGCTTCGGTGCTGACAAAGTCCGTGGCATAAACGTCAAAGTCGAAGGTTTTGCCGAAATAGTTGAAAGCGTCGTGCCCGGTAATCAGGGTTCGCGTCGGGACATCGGCGAGCACTTCTTCGGCTTGCGCAGCAGCCGCATCAATCTCTTCGCGGTAAGCCTCGGCGTTAGATGAATAAGTCTTCGCGTTGTCGGCATCGACTTCTGCGAACTTGTCACCAATTAAATCCACAACCTGGGTCCACAATTGCGGGGAGTTCCAGATGTGCGGGTCGTAGAGCTGCTCTCCACCGGCACCTTCTTCAGGCCAGGTCAAAAGCTCTGCGGTATCAAGCTGGTCGCCTACGGCCAATTGCTTATCGCCCATAGATTCCAGCTGGTTTATCATCTGTGCTTCTAAGTGCAGACCATTCCACAGCACCAAGTCCGCGTCTTGCATCTTTTCGATGTCTTTAGTCGAGGGTTGGTACGTGTGCGGATCTCCGCCGGGCCCCACCATGGTGAACACGTCCGCATCGGGAGCGATGTTCTGTGCTGCGTCCGCAAGGTAGCCCGTGGTGGCAAAGATGCGCAGTGAAGAATCATCACTTCCATCAGAACCAGCATCACTGGCGGAACATGCGGTGAGAGCGCATGCAGCGCCAATAGCGCCAAGTCCAATAAAAATCCGTTTCATATCCATCCTTGAAATTCTAAGTTCAATGCGTTGAACAATTGAAAGCATACGGATGAAGATTAATATTTAAAACGTTTTGATTAAGATGGGGGTATGCATGTGACAGATTTGCCGGAGCGTACGCAGGATTACCTCAAGGAACTGTTTGATCATGAAGAACGCAACGGGGTAGACCTTCCACTCGCGCTCGGGGATCTTGCCGCCGCGCTGGAGCAAAAACTGCCGACGGCCTCGGAGGCAGTCAAGCGGCTCGCGGCCAAGGATTTAGTGGTGCACGAACGCTATCGTGGCGTGATGCTTACTGAATTGGGTCGGGATTTGTCCCGCCAAGTTGCCCGTCGGCACCGCCTATTGGAAACCTTCTTGGTGGATACGCTGGGCTATACCTGGGATGAAGTCCACGATGAGGCTGATGTCTTGGAGCATGCCTGTACCGATCGCTTTATTGCGCGTCTCGATGCCCACCTGAACTACCCCACCCGCGACCCGCACGGTGATCCGATTCCGCGTGCTGATGGTTCCATCGACCCGCTGTCCACGAGCACCCTCGATGAGATCGCGGTTGGTCATAAAGTCATTATGGAACAAGTTAATGACGATGACCCTGAGCTACTGCGCTTTCTAGCGGTGCAGAACATGCGCCCTGGCGCCGAAGTGGAGCTCGTTCAACCACCGCTTGCTGGGCTGCTTCACATCAGCGTCGATGGCGGGGAACCTTTTGCTCTCGCTGCAGTAGCTGCGCACGAAATTACTGTGCGCGTTATCGAGGGGTGAAGCGGCAAGTTTGTTGCGGAGTTGGCGGTTTAAATACCGCGACCTGGGGTCAGGATGTTCTTCGGGTCTAAGGCGTTTTTGATCAATTTCTGAGCGTGGCGGGTTGCGCTGTCTATCTGCCATGGCAGCTCTGCTTGTTTGACTAGGCCAATGCCGTGTTCGCCGCTGATTGTTCCACCTAGTTCAAGGGCGAGACGAGTGATGTCGCCGATGACGACCTCTGCTGCCGCGTAGCCTTCGGGGGTGTCAGCGGCTTCAACGGTGGGGTGTAGGTTGCCATCGCCGGCATGAGCGACGACGGATACGGCCAGCCCGCGGCGAGCAGAAATCTCGTCAATGCCATGAAAGATTGCCGCAAGCTCTCCAATGGGGACTGCGATGTCACAAGAAACCCGCAACCCCTTGGCGTTGAGCGCGGGATTAGCTAGGCGGCGTGCTTCCAAGAGGCTATCGTCTTCGGCGACGATAGCTTCAGTAGCGCCGTACTCCCGGCATAATTGCGTGGTCTCGGTGGCGGAAACCTCTGCGTGAAGTCCCGTGAACTGTCCGATGAGAAGAGCATCGCCGTGCGCGGGAAGACCAGAAGGCTTGTATTCTTCGATAATTTGTACGCTGCGGGCGTCCAAAAGCTCCAATACCTCCGGTGTATGGGCGCCGTTGACGATAGCTGTCACTGCTCGTCCTGCATCCTCGATCGAGTCGAAGCTAGCCCGGAACACCCGTGGGGTTCCGGGCGCAATTGGTTTGAGGCGAACGGTTGCGCTGGTAACGACGCCGAGGGTGCCCTCGGAACCCACAAATAGACTGGTTAAATCCAAGCCCACAACGTTTTTGATGGTTCGCGCGCCTGTGTGCAGAATGCTGCCATCGGCGAGAACAACTTCGAGCGATGCTACCGAATCGCGTGTTACCCCGTGGCTCACGCAGCGAAGCCCACCAGCATTCGTCGCGATGTTTCCGCCGATGGTAGAAATCTCAGCGCTGGCAGGATCTGGGGCAAAGAACATGCCGTGCTCTGCTGCAGCCCGATTGAGGTGCGCGTTGATAACTCCGGCTTGTACTTCAGCGAGTCGATTCACTGGGTCTATCCAGTTGATGCGATTCATGCGTTCTAGGGAGATGACCAGTCCGTCAGGGTAAGCGAGTGCACCTCCGCTCAGGCCTGTTCCAGTTCCGCGTACCGACACCGTGACGTTGTTGTGGTTGGCCCACTGAAGCGCTGCCGCTACTTCTTCTGTTGTTTCGGGAAACACCGCGCCCAAAGCCGTGCCCTCGGGGCTATAGCGGGATTCGTCCCGACACACGCGGTCTAACTCCGCGCCATCCGATATGAAACGATCAGCAAATATCGCGCGGAGTTCATCTGTCGGCGGGGAAGTTAGTGCGTGTGTGTTCATAACGTCCTTCGATCGGAGTATCGCTCGGTGTTTGAGCCCTGCTCGAATCCTAACGCCTTCACGATTGGCTCGTGCTGAAATAGTCATCTCTGTTGTCACGCGGGGCTTGTCGATACCCCAATCTGGCACCAAAATCGCGTTGTGCGTTGGGGGAGGACGTCAAAAGCCGACACCACAAGGTGCCGGCTAACTGTTGTAGTTGGGTCGGCCAGGACTTTAGGCAGCTACTGGAGTCGTAGCGTCCGCCTCTCTGTTCTGGAAGATGAAGTTGTCTGCTGCATACTGACCAGGGCCTGCGGCGAGCAGAATTACAGCAACAGCAGCCATGGCCATGACGAGCTCCCAGCCATTGCCGTCGATGAAGATTCCGGAACCAAAGTGGCCACCCCAGATGCCAGCGCCAACCATCTGGAGGGCGACGAGCGCGGCGGCGATGCGGGTGACGAGGCCGATGAGAATCAAGATTCCGCCAACCAATTCAACTGAGGCTGCAATAGGCGCAGCAATGCCTGCGGCAGGAACGCCCATTCCCGTGAATGCTTCAGTGGTGCCAGCGATAGTCCATTCGTTAAATTTCTGCCAGCCGTGAGCGATGAGGACAACGCCCAGGATGATGCGTGCGATGAGAAGCCCAGCAGACTCAGTAGGAGACTTAAAGCTTGAAGTGAAATTAGGCATGCCGGAAGTGTAAACGACCGTTGTTGCTACGTCAACTTAAAGGTTTAAGTAATTCTGTGAAATGGTATTTGAAAAAGGGAAAACGCAGGTGGATAAAAAGCGACTCTGAGCTGCTTTTTAGATGGGATGGAGAAGCCGTCATTGTCTTTGAGTGTGTTTTAGCCAACATGAGTTGAGACTGGCGTTGTTAGCTTTCTCCCAATGTTTCTCCGGGGTTTTCTGAGAAAGTTTTCAAGCAGCTGTCTAAAACTTGCCACCGATGCACGTACTATCGGTAGTCGTGTGAACGGGATCGTCCGTGTAAACACAACAGCCCCGAGCGATTGATGTGCTCGGGACTGTTGTGTTTCGTCTTGTACCTACTAGCTACTGGTAGTAGCTAGTAGTAGTAAGGGAATTCTTCCCAATTCGGGTCGCGCTTTTGAAGGAAGGAGTCGCGGCCTTCGACGGCTTCGTCGGTCATGTACGCCAGGCGGGTGGCTTCGCCGGCGAAGACTTGTTGGCCCATGAGGCCATCGTCGGTGAGGTTGAAGGCGAATTTCAGCATGCGCTGCGCGGTGGGGGACTTGGTGTTGATTTCGCGGGCGGCTTCGATGGCTTCTTGCTCGATGTCTTTGTGGTCAGCCACGATGTTAACCGCGCCCATTTGCTGCATGCGTTCAGCGGAGTAGGTGCGGCCTAAGAAGAAGATTTCGCGGGCATATTTTTGGCCAACCATCTTGGCGAGGTAGGCAGAGCCGTAACCGGCATCGAAGGATCCGACATCGGCATCGGTCTGCTTAAAGGCAGCTTCCTGGCGTGATGCGATGGTCAGATCACAGACCACGTGCAGGGAGTGCCCGCCGCCGGCGGCCCAGCCGTTGACCACGGCGATGACAACCTTCGGCATGGTGCGAATCAGGCGTTGCACTTCCAAGATGTGCAGGCGCCCGCCCTCCACCTTTTCGCGGGCCGTGTCGACGGTGTCAGCAGTTTCGCCGTCGGCATAGCGGTAGCCGGAACGGCCGCGGATGCGCTGGTCACCGCCGGAGCAAAATGCCCAGCCGCCATCTTTTTCACTCGGACCGTTGCCGGTCAACAGCACCGTTCCGACATCTGGGGTACGCCGCGCGTGGTCAAGAACGCGGTAGAGCTCATCGACGGTGTGCGGGCGAAAAGCATTGCGGACCTCAGGGCGGTCAAAAGCAATACGCACGATGCCATTGGCGCGGCCTTCGCCGGTGTGTCGGTGGTAAGTGATGTCGGTGAGGTCGGAAAAACCTTCCACTGTGCGCCACTGGGAGGCATCAAAAGGATTGTCAGTGCTATAAGTTCGGGTTGCAGTCATGCACTCTAATCTAGTCGCCGCCTAAAGTAGTCAGCATGCAGATCGACGATATCTTAGACCGCGCGCACGTTGTCGCACTTCCTTTGGCAGTTAAGTTCCGCGGAATCACCACCCGCGAAGCATTGCTTATCGATGGCCCCGCCGGCTGGGGCGAATTTTCCCCCTTCCTAGAATACGGCCCAGAAGAATCCGCACACTGGCTCGCCGCAGGACTCGAGGCAGCCTATGAAGGCTTTCCGGAACCTGTGCGTGACACCGTTGAAGTCAACGGCACCATCCCGGCAGTAGCGGCAGAAGAAGTTCCAGAGGTCATGTCGCGTTATCCCGGCGTGCGCACGTGGAAAGTCAAAGTCGCAGAACCCGGGCAAAGTCTTGAAGAAGACATCGCGCGCGTAAAGGCTGTGCGCGAATACGCGGCGGTGCACACGCCGAACTTGGTGGCCAATATCCGCATCGATGCCAATGGTGGCTGGAGCGTCGAGGAGGCGATTGCCGCAGCGAAAGAAATGATGCCGTTGGATTACATGGAACAGCCCTGCCGCACCACGGAAGAGCTCGCGCAGGTACGCCAGCAGCTCATGCGCAATGGGCTCTTTGTGCGCGTTGCCGCTGATGAATCCATCCGCAAGGCCAGTGACCCCTACCGGGTGGCGGAGTTACAGGCGGCGGATGTAGCCATCGTTAAGCCTGCTCCGCTCGGCGGGGTGCGCAAGACACTCGAGATTGCACAGAACCTGCGCGCCCGGCACATGGATATCACGGTGGCTTCTGCCTTGGATACGGCCGTCGGAATTTCCATGGGACTGGCAACGGTCGCTGCGTTGCCGAAGATCTATGATGATGAAGATATCGATGTCGTACCTGCCGCTGCCGGGTTGGCCACGGGCTCGCTGTTTGTCGAAGATGTTGCCGCACCGCGCACGCTTGTCGATGGCTCCCTTCCCGCCGCGCCCGTTGCCGCCGACCCGGATCGCGTAGCTGCCCTAGCTGCGAGCCCAGAGCGCCGCGACTGGTGGTTTGAGCGTGTTCGCGCGAGCTATGAATTTTTGAAAGCAAAATAAATTTCGACCTTTTAACCTGCACTTATGGCGTGAAACCACTGCACTTATGAACTGAAACCATCGAAGTTTCACGCTATAAGTGTTGAGGGCAACTTAACCTGCCGCTAGTCTGTGGCTCATGACTCACGGCAAAGTTTGGGCAAGCGTGGTCATGGCGGTGGGATTAGGCATAACGAGTGCTCCTATTGCTATGGCTCAAGGCAGCCAAGAAAATACCGTTCCTCCGACCATGGTCATCCTGGATGCATCGGGCTCTATGGAGCAAGCTGATGCTGGCGGGAAAACCCGCATGGATGCAGCCAAAGAAGCAACGCATACTTTCTTAGATGGCGTTTCCGATGATTCGGAGCTGGGGTTTATTACCTATGGCACGGGCACCTCCAATGCGCCGGAAGAACGCGAAGCCGGCTGTAAAGATGTCACTACGTTGGCGCCGCTGGCCAGCGGGCAGGTCGATGATATCCGCGGGGAAGTCGATGATATTGAGGCTTCCGGCTATACCCCGATGGGGCCTGCGCTGCGCCAAGCTGCCGATGAACTTCCCGATGAGGGGGCCCGCAATGTTGTGTTGGTCTCTGACGGTCTGGACACCTGCGCACCACCGCCCGTATGCGATGTAGCCAAAGAATTACATGAACAAGGCATTGACTTAATCATCAACACCGTGGGTTTCTTGGTTGATGATGAAGCGCGCACCGAGTTGGAGTGCATTGCGGAAGCCGGCGGCGGACGATACCTGGATGCTAATGATGCCGATAGCTTGGCCGAATCCATGCGCGTTCTGCACACGCGCTCCATTAATGCTTATGAGACTGACTTAGAAGAATACGAAGGCTCCGATAGCGAGACCACACCGACGGAGATTCCTGCGGACGTCGACACTTTTTCTTCGCCGTTGCACTACTCGGGTGCCGCGCTGAATAGCATCAACGGTGATGCCCAGTACTGGCGCGTACCGGTGGAAGAGGGCGAGCGCCTAGCTATTTCCGCATTGACGGTGCAGCCCCCGAGCTTTGGTGGGCTTACCGATAACCGCTACGGAATGAGCCTGGAGTTCGACGATTCATCCTGCCTAGGCGACACATGGAGCCAGGTTGAGCCCAACTCGGCTCAGGGCACGCAAACAGCAGCTGGCATTACCAAGATCACCGGCGAAGACTGCGGTGCAGATGGCTACGTGGACTTTTCTATCTCGCGCCGTGGCAATTTCTTAAAAGGCCAAGACATTCCGCTGGAGCTAAAAATCACCCGCTTTGCTGGCGAGGACACAAGCGACGTGCCGGACCCTGAAGAGGAGTCGGAGGTACCGGAAATAGAAATCCCAGACGATACCGTAACCGCCCAGCCAGGCACCTGGTTTGATGATGCTGCTGAATTACCCGATGGCAATGAGCAAGGCGTCAGCGCCGATATCGTTCCCGGCGAGACCCACTTTTACAAGGTTCCCGTCGAATATGGGCAGCGTCTTGCTGCAGCGATTGCCACCGAAGGAACTGATGTTGAAGGCGGCCGTGGCATTTCAGTAGATCGCTTGGACATCAAGGTCTACAACGAGGCACGCCAGCCGGCGATGAATTCTGAAGGCATTACTTTAGAAACTGAATCCTCAACTACTTTCGGGCACGCAGCACCACTGAATTACCGCAACATCGAAGACGGTACTGTCCCAACCAGGATGCTCTTCCAAGATGGCTCGCAGTACATTTCCGTGAACTACAACAGGCTGTCCAACAGTGACAATGAAGAAGTCGGTGATGGTGAGCAGCACACCGCGCGCTACTCGCTCGCCGCTGTCGCCGAAGGTGAGCCGCAACCCGGCCCGACCTTTAGAGAAAAATCATCAGATTCTCCCGATGCCGCCGGCGCGAAAGAACCATCAGATTCTTCCGACCCAGCTACTGAATCGGTAGATGCAGCTGCAAGCAGCGAAGGAATGGGCGTAACTACATGGGCACTGATTGCCCTAGCCGTTCTGGTCATCGCGGGCATTGTCGGAGGATTCATTGCCAAGACCCGAAAGACTTGCACGAAATAGTGCAGCTGCGAAGCAGCAAACTATTTCAGGTTCTGAGTAGATAAATACTCCAAGATGGCCTTGACGCGGCGGTTATCCTCTGAGGCGTCAAGGCCTAATTTCATGAAGATATTAGACACGTGCTTGGCAACAGCAGCGGACGACAGCACGAGCTTCGCGGCGATGTCTTTATTGGAAAGCCCCTGCGACATCAGCTCGAGTACTTCTTGCTCACGCGGGGTCAGGGTGGCAAGCCCGGAGCGCGAGGTGGACATCAACGCGCTCGCTACCGTCGGATCAATGACGGTGCCGCCGCTGGCGACAATGGCCAAAGAGTCTAAGAATGAGGCGACTTCACTAATGCGGTCTTTGAGCAGATAGCCGGTACCACCGGTGGCATCGGCGAAAAGCTCGGAGGCATAGACCGGCGCGACGTATTGGCTCACCACCATTACGGCTAAGTCAGGGTAGGTCTCCCGCAGGGTGACTGCGGCTTGCAGGCCATCATCGGACATTGATGGCGGCATGCGCACATCGGTGATGACGACATCAGGAACTTGGGTTTTGACAACTTCGATAAGTTCCGGCGCGCTAGCGGCCTGGCCGATAATTTTGTGTCTGCGACGCTCTAATAACCCAGCGATACCTTCACGCAAAAGCGCGGAGTCATCTGCCACCACGATGGAAAGTTCTGCCATTGCTTTCTCCTTATTTCCCGATATGAAAAGTGGGTTGCCCGCGGTCCAGAAGTAGCGGAATCCGCGCCGCTAAACTTGTCGGCCCGCCCTCGGGCGAGGTGATTTCTAACCAGCCGCCAAAGGCGTCGAGTCTATCGCGCATCCCGGCAAGACCCGCGCCGGGTTTAAGCCGCACCCCGCCGGGGCCTTGATCGACCACGGTGATGTGTAAGTAGTGATCTGCAATGAGCAAGACTGACACTTCAGCACCCGGGGCGTGCTTGGCGGCATTGGTTAATGCTTCGGCGCAGAAGAAATACCCAGCAGCCAGCACACTCGGCGAAAGCTGGGGCAGTGGATGCGGTGCCGAGACCAACACGTGTGGCCCGTAACCCGCGGCCATATCTTTAACAGCGGCAACCAAACCACGCTCGGCTAAGACCTGCGGGTGGATCCCATGCACGGTTTTGCGTAGCGCCTCAAGTCCTTTGTTCAAATCCTGCTGGGC
>Ga0209487_1004529_pt1 | contig 10641 bp, 10 predicted proteins | sample Poulit2012_FD_187524 | JGI IMG/M metagenome (GOLD analysis project Ga0209487, IMG submission 187524) | Agricultural soil microbial communities from Georgia to study Nitrogen management - Poultry litter 2012 (SPAdes) (version 2) | ecosystem: Environmental > Terrestrial > Soil > Agricultural land... | reverse complement strand
CAGTACGGCTCGGCAATTGACTATCTGATGGAAGCGGCTGAAAAGAGTCCGGGGGAGGATCAACGTAAGCGTCTGTTCCTCCAGATCTCTGAAACCTATCAGAATATGGACAATCTCCAGAGCGCAAGAGATTATGCCAGACGGGCGATCAATATTGACAGTAACTACGGAGCTGCCTACATGCAGATCGCCTCAGTCTATGCGGCTGCGGTCTCTCAATGTACATCAGGTCGCAGAATTGACCGTGATGACCGAACTGTCTACTGGCTGGTTCTTGATTACTATGAGAAAGCGATGGAGGTAGATTCATCGACACGAAATGCCGCCAACCGCAGTATCAACTCCTATACGCCTGTAATGCCTACAGCTGAAGATAAGTTCTTCAGCGGATGGGAAACCGGTGATTCATTTGCCATTGATGGCAATCTCAAAGAGTGCTATGGATGGATCGATGAAACAACCACTGTCCGATAGTCAGATGCTGTCGGATAGCAGATCTTAATAATGATCATCCCACCCTGTTAACGAGTGCACGCAGTTAGCGGGGGCGGGAGCCTCCGAACCTGGAACCTGTAAAAAGGTAACTGCCGGCATCTGTGCCGGCAGGTTATGAAACGCACCTGCAGAGGTTTCTGTTCACTGTCAAACCTGATACAATCTCTCGCATTTTCTGAACTCCCGGTTGCTCCCTGTAATAATGCCAGCCACAAGAAGGTTATACATTTGCAGAGGGGAAACTGGTCTGTTAAATTCTTAAATTATACAGCGGTCACTGATCCTCTGGACATTGTCAGATCCACTGGAAGAGCCAGAAGCCGGGACCGTAACTGATCGCCACTCCTGCTGCAAGCCATTAAAAATAGGGCTTGAGAGCGTCCTGACCCATACAGGATATCTGCTGAGATTCAAGAGTTGTTGCAAAAGGATCGTTTGCGGCAGCTCCATGCGATGACTCTGAAAGCGAACGGAGTATCGGGAATAATTGATCAGGGAGTCTGACACCACATTACCCTGTTGACAAGTCCGCAGTCAAACTCTCCCCTGCATCAAGTTGTAGAAATGTTTTGAAATCCAGTTCTCACTGAAGAGGTAGCCAATCAAACTGAAATGGTGACTCTGTTCAGAAAGTAAACCTAAAGAAATTGATTATTGATGGCACGTTCCAAAAAACAGAAAGGGCGTAACAGACAGAAAAATACCAAGGGGAAAAAAAGTGATAATGTCTTTACTCCCAAGTTTATCGACAACCGAAATGTAAGGATCGGGGGTCGATTTCATGGCATTCTTGAGACCAATATGAAGGGGTATGGCTTTATCAGAAAGATTGATTTTGAGTTCAGCTACCACCCTCGTGACCCTTTTATGAAACCGGAGGAGATCAGGCACCACGAATTGAGGCCTGGTCTCGTGCTGGAGGGGGAGTTTGAGCAGGACCAGCAGGGGAACCGGCGGGTGAGCTCTATTGACCGGATCAATGGCGAACCTGCTGAACACTGGCAGAAGGTGAACCGCTTTGAGCTCCAGACTCCGATCATGCCGAATGAGCAGATCAAGCTGGGCCAGTCGCCAGAAGACATTGAGCTGCGGGTGATGGACCTTGTGTCACCGGTCGGACGAGGGCAGCGGTCACTGATTGTGGCACCTCCCCGAACGGGAAAGACGGTTCTTCTCAAGAAGATCGCCAAGAGCATCACCGAACACTATCCTGACATCCACACAGCGATACTGCTGGTTGATGAGCGGCCGGAGGAGGTTACCGACTTTCTTCGCACTACAAATGCTGAAGTTTTTGCCTCGTCCAACGACAAGCCGACTCAGAGTCACGTCCGGATTTCGGAACTCGCTCTGGGTTATGTCAAGAGAATGGCTGAGTGCGGCAAGCATGCAGTCCTGCTGATCGACTCTCTGACCCGCTTGAGCCGCGCCTACAACGCCGTTCAGACCAACAGTGGGCGTACTCTCTCCGGGGGGCTCGATATCCGTGCACTGGAGATCCCGAAAAAGATTTTCGGATCAGCCCGGAATATCGAAAATGGGGGCTCTCTGACCATTATCGCAACCTGTCTGGTTGAGACCAACTCCAGAATGGATGACCTGATCTTCGAAGAGTTCAAGGGAACAGGTAATATGGAGCTGGTGCTGGATCGTGAGCTGGCGAACGACCGTATCTTTCCTGCCATTAATATTGCGGCTTCCGGAACACGAAATGAGGACCGCTTCATAACCGATAAACTGGAAGAGCGGAATATGGTCAGGAGATTCCTGCTGAAGAAGTCTCCCAAGGAGTCGATGCTGATGCTTTTGAAGGTTCTCCGGCAGACGGAGAGTAACGAAGAGCTCTTTTCACAGATCGCCGCAACACCATAACTGTAACTCGTTCAACTGCACGGCATGGTCAATACTCAGGCAGCGTAGGATCTATTTCACGTGCCCAGGCCAGAATGCCCCCTTTCAGATTCTCTACCCGGGTGAAGCCCTCACGCTCCAGTCGTTGAGCGGCTTCGGCACTGCGCTTGCCACTTCGACACATCACGACAATTGTACTGGTGCGATCTTCAGGCAGCTCATCCAACCTCGCCTCCAGCTCTGCAAGGGGGATCAGTGTACCGCCGATATTGGCGATCTGATACTCAAAAGAATCCCGGACATCCAGAAGAAACAGGTCAGCATCACTGTCACGGCGCTCTTTCAGGGTCTGTACGGTGATCTCTTTCATAACGTTGTCTATTGAGTTAGAGGTAGTTCGTCTGAAAAATGGGTTGGCCTCAGGCTGCGACTGACAGAATGCAGGTCAGAACTCCGATTGGTTCAGGTAAAAACATCGCTCGTGAGGCAAGCTGATCCTGTTTAGGCAGGATACTGCTTTGCTTCAGGAACCCTGGTAACGATCCAGGCGAAACTGTCGCCCCAGGTAGAGCTTCCGGGCCTCTTCATCCTCGGCAAGAGCTTCTGCGGTCCCCTCCAGAAGGATCCGGCCCTCAAACATCAGGTAGGCGCGATCGGTGATCGCCAGAGTCTCGTGCACGTTGTGATCCGTGATCAGAATTCCGATGTTTCTGTACTTGAGCCTCGAGACGATCTCCTGGATATCCTCGACAGCAATCGGATCTACCCCGGCAAACGGTTCATCAAGAAGGATAAACCGCGGATCCCGGACCAGGGCCCTCGCAATTTCTGTCCGCCGCCTCTCCCCTCCCGACAGGCTGTACCCCTTGTTGTTAACCACCTTTTCGAGGCCAAACTCCTCAATCAGCTTGTCGGCACGTTCACGAATCTCCTTCCGGCTGATAGAAAAGAACTCCATCACCGCTTCGAGGTTTTCGCGGACAGTCAGATTCCGGAAGACACTTGCCTCCTGCGAAAGATAGCCGATGCCGAGGCGGGCACGCTGATACATCGGGAGGCGGGTGATATTCCGGTCCTGGAGAAAGATCTCTCCTCCGTTAGGGGTGACGAGACCGACAAACATGTAGAATGTGGTGGTTTTTCCCGCCCCGTTCGGTCCCAGCAGTCCGACAATCTCACCCTGTTCAACCTGGACAGAGACCTCGTTGACCACAGTACGCTTGCGGTAACGCTTCACCAGCTTCCGGCTGTGAAGCAGGAGATTGCCGCTATGCTCTGTTGTCAGGCTCATTCCCAGGGTCAGGCGACAGAGAGTTCACTCAGAACGGAATCAAAGAATCTCACTCCATCCTGTGAACCCAGCAGGCTCTCCATCGCACGTTCGGGATGGGGCATCATGCCCATCACATTCCCCTGTCTGTTACTGATCCCTGCAATGTGGTCGACAGATCCATTGACATTAGCTTCAGGGGTCAGCTCCCCGTTCCGATCACAGTAGCGAAAGAGAATCTGACGGTTGTCCTGAAGGCTCTTCAGTCCCTCCTCATCGATAAAGTAGTTCCCCTCACCATGGGAGACCGGCACTTCAAGAATATCCCCCTCTTCCAGACCGGCCGTATAGGGCGAATTGCTGTTCTCAACCCGGATAAAGACGTTCTTGCAGACGAAGCGGAGCTTCTCGTTGTGAAGCATTGCACCCGGCAGAAGGCCCGCCTCCAGAAGAATCTGGAAACCATTACAGATGCCAAGGACCGGCCTGCCCTCTTCAGCAAACTTCATCACCTCCTGCATTACCGGAGAGAAACGGGCAATTGCACCGGTTCTAAGATAGTCTCCATAAGAGAAGCCGCCGGGGATCAGAAGCAGATCCACTCCCTCTAGCGAGGTCTCCTTGTGCCAGATGAACCGGGTATCGGCTCCCATGAGATGTTTCATCGCATGGTATGCGTCGTGATCGCAGTTGGAACCCGGAAAAGTAATTACACCTATAGTTTTTGACACCGTGTTACCCTTTGATTTCGGTAATTAACTCAATTTCCTGCAGAATACTGTTGATCCTCAGACACTCTTCAAACGACCCTTCAAAGACCGTGGCTTTCCCCTCATTGTGGACTTTCCAGGTCAGCTCTTCGGCGTGAGCCACACTGCATCCGAGAGCCTTGACCAGCTGGTTGGCCACCTCATCAAACGTGTGCTCTTCGTCATTATAGAGGATGAGACGCCAGGGCGTGTCTATCGCCTCATCGGTCTCCGGCTCCTCCATGACATCGACCTCTTTCCTGGGGGCAGGTGGTTGCTCCTGCTCCTGCATACTGGAATGTGTCTGGTTCAGCTCCGGTAGCATGAGTTACCGATTTACAATTTCAATTTCGTAATCTTCCATGACCTCATTGGCCAGCAGTTGTGAACAGGCCGTCTCCGCCACTTCACGCGCTTTGGACTCATTCTCTGCACTGATATCAAGTTCAACAAGTTTTCCGATGCGAACATTGTCGATCTCCTTCATACCGAGATTCCCCAGAGCCTGGTGGGCTGCTTTACCCTGCGGGTCCAGTATCGATTTTCTCAGTGTAATGGAAACTATTGCTTTGTACATAGCTGTTTTTCGGAGGTTAAAAAGAGAGTGTGAAGTTACCTTTTATTTAGGTCAGCCGCTATTATCCGGGCCAGCTCCTCACTATCCGCGCCGTCTGCCGGAAGCCAGCGGACAAAGGGCCACCGGCGGAACCACGTGAGTTGACGTTTGGCATACCGTCGGGTGTGAGTCTTGATCGAACGGACCATCTCATCGAAGGTAACAGTCCCGTCCAGGTAATCGATCGCATCGCGGTATCCGACCGTCTGGAGGCTCTGCAGCCGGGGAGAGTAGCCGCTATCGATGATGGATCGGGTCTCCTCCAGGAGCCCCTGCCCGATCATCTGGTCCACCCGTCGGTTGATGCGATCGTAGAGCATCTTTCTGGGCCATCGGAGACCGAAAACCTGCAGATCATCCGGTTTCGTCACATGCGTCTGACGATGGAAACTGCTGAAGGGGCGCTCTGTCTGCATCCATACATCGAGGGCCCGGATGATCCGGTTCCGGTTCAGCCCGTTCATCCGGCGGGCATACTCCGGATCCACCGCTTCTAGTTTTTCAAACAGTGTGCCGACTCCTTCACTCTCTGCAACTTGCTGAAGATGCTCAAGATTCTCCGGATCGGGCCCAGGTACCGGATCGAACGGTTGAATCAGCCCCTGCAGATGGAGGGTGCTTCCCCCGGCATAGATCACGCGTCTGCCTCTGCCGGTGATATCCCTCTCCCACTCAGTTGCACGCTCCAGAAAAGCCGTGGCGGTATCGCTCTCCTCCAGATCCAGAACCGAGATGTTGTGGTGAGGTACCTGCTGCAGCTGGTCGGCATCGGGTTTTGCAGTACCGATATCGATCAGGCGGTAGCACTGGCGCGAGTCCACAGAGATGATCTCACCATCGATCATCCGGGCGAGCCGTACAGCCACATCTGTCTTTCCGGAAGCTGTAGGTCCGATGATCATTACACGGTCTGAAGTCTGCGTCATCTGTTGGTCAGCTATTGGCAATTATTTTTTGGCTGAACCTGTTGATGCAGGCTCCTACGCCGGTGATCGTTGAGAAAATTCAGAAGCTTTCCAGGTTGCGCCATGCAGCAGGATTTCTTAGTATAACTGATTCTGAAACGTGCTTTCAAGTTATAAATTCCATCTCTTTCAACTCTCCTTTCCATGAAATTCAACGTCTCAAGCAGTGAACTCAACCAGGGACTTTCCGCCGTTATCGGGGCTGTTCCCACCAAAGCGACACTGCCGATTCTTGAAACGGTACTCTTTGAATCGGAGGAGGGGAGGCTGAAACTCACCGCAACAGACCTGGAGATCTCGATCATCGAGTATATCGATGCAGATATCGAGGAGGAGGGTGCTGTAGCCATCCCCGCAAAGAGGTTGCTGGAGACCCTGCGTCAGTTGCCAGACATCCCGGTCTGGTTCGAGATGGATGAGCAGCAGAATATCCGGTTCAAGACCGATATGGGGACCTACAAACTGGTCGGTGAAGAGGCTGGAGAGTTTCCCGAAGTCCCCGATATGAAGGTGGGCCAGACGCTGGAGACCAGCAGTGAACTGCTCTCCAACGCGATTCAGAAGACTGTTTTTGCCGTCTCCAATGATGATCTCCGGCCCGCCATGATGGGGGTCTATATCGAGATCGACGGAGAGGAGTCCCGTTTTGTGGCAACCGATGGACACCGGCTTGTACGCTTTGTCGACCGGAAGCTCACCAGTGAGCAGCCGCTGAAGTTCATCGTCCCGGACAAGGCGCTGGGTCTGGTGGTCAAGACGCTCGATGACAACTCGTGTGAGCTTGCCGTCTCCAACGACCATGCCCGGTTCAAGAGCGAGCGGACGGTCGTGATTACCCGGCTGATCAACGAGACCTACCCCAACTATGAGTCGGTCATTCCGAGAGACAATGACAGGATCCTGCTGATCTCGAAAGAGCAGATGCTGGCAGCGGTGCGACGGGTGTCTGTCTTCTCCAGCTCTTCTACCCGCCAGATCCGTCTGCAACTCCAGCCGGACAAGCTGACCATCCGGGCGGAGGATCTGGATATGAGCAGTGAGGCGAAAGAGATCATCACGTGTGACTACGATGCTGAAGAGATGGAGATCGGGTTCAATGCCAGATATCTGGCCGATGTTCTGAACAACGTCGATGGCTCTGAAGTGAAATTTGAGTTCTCCACACCCAACCGTGCAGGTATCGTCAAGCCTGTTGATGAGAGTGAAGATCAGGAGATGCTGATGCTGGTGATGCCGGTGATGCTCAACAGCTATGCCTGACAATGACCCGGATTGTAACGCTTACGACGGATTTCGGACTACAGGATCACTATGTCGGGGCAATGAAAGGGGTGATTCTGGGTATCGCACCCGATGTGAGGCTGGTGGATATTTCTCATCAGATCCCTCCCCAGGACGTCATGGCCGGAGCCTGGGTCGCCAGAAACGCTGCACGGTACTTTCCTGAAGGGACGGTCCATCTGGTTGTGGTGGATCCCGGTGTGGGAACACGGCGAAAGCCGGTGGCGCTGGAGTGGGGCGGCCAGCTCTTTACAGGTCCCGATAACGGTCTCTTCTCACTAATTGCTGATCAGGGCCCCTACCGCGCCTGCCGACTGACCAACCGAAGCTACTGGCGGGAGCAGGTCTCCAACACCTTCCATGGCCGGGATATCTTTGCTCCGGTGGCAGCCGCCCTCGCCAACGGGGTCTCTCTGGAGAGCCTGGGAGAGCCGGTAGAGCATCTGGAGACCTATCGCTGGGCCAGGCCGATCGCAGACAGGGCAGGCATCCAGGGGTGGATTATCCATATCGACCGGTTCGGCAACCTGGTATCGAATATCCCTGAAACGATGATCCGCGAAGTGGTAGAGAGCCGGTCTGTCAAGATCTATGTGGGCAACACCATTCTGCACGAGATGGTCCCCTCCTACGCGTTTGTAGAGGAGGGGGATCCGGCGGCTGTCATCGGCAGTTCAGGCATGCTGGAGATTGCTGTGAACAAGGGGGATGCCGGTGAGCTGCTGGGCGTTCAGAAGGGGGCGCAGATCTCCATCGTCCTGCAGAAGTAGGACGTTCTCATGGCCTCGGCCATGATACCCTGCTAGATATCACATCCTGTCGGGGGCCTTGATTCCCAGAATACCTAGACCATTGGCCAGAACCTGAGCCACCGACTGCGCAAGGGTCGCCCGGGCCAGCATCAGCTCCCTCTCCTCTCCAACAATGCGACAGTCGTGATAGAACGACGTGAAGTCTGCTGCCAGACTGTTCAGGAAGTTGATCAGTCTGTGCGGTTCCCGACTCTCTGCAGCCGATCGGATCACTTCAGAAAACTCCAGCATGCTCCGGATCAGCCGGAGCTCACTCTCATGCACCAGCAGAGTGGGGTCCGGATCCCCAGACAGGTCATCGCTCTCCATCACCTTTCTGAGAATCGACTTGATCCTGGCGTGGGCATACTGCAGGTAGAAGACCGGGTTCTTCTCTCCTGCCTCTCTGGCCCGGCTGATGTCAAACTCCAGATGAGTCGAGGGGGATCGCATCAGAAAAAAGAACCTGGTGACATCGGCGCCAACCTCATCCATCAGCTCATCCAGTGTAACGTAGTTGGCTTTGCGCGTGCTCATCTTGTAGGGTGCACCATCCTTGACGATGGTGACAAACTGATAGACCAGAACATCCACTCTCGTTTTGTCATAACCCAGGGCGTGGACCCCGTTGAGCACATCGGGGTAGGTATCGATGTGATCGGCTCCGAAGACGTCGATGCAGAGGTCGTAGCCCCTCTCCAGCTTATTGACATGGTAGGCTATATCGGGGAGGCGGTAGGTCGGCTCCCCTGTACTCTTGATGAGGACGGTATCCTTGTCCTTACCGAACAGCGTCGTTCTGAACCAGACAGCTCCATCCTCATCATAGACAAGGTCTCTCTCCCGCAGATTCCGAACCACCTCATCAATGGCACCATCTTCGTAGAGTGTGTGCTCATTAAAAAAGGAGTCCATACGTATGCCCATCCGTTCCAGCGTGGTGCCGATCTCCTTGAAGATCTCCCGCTCTGCCCGCTCTTTGAAGGGGGTGTCGTCGGTCGTATCGATCAGCTCCTCACCGATCTCCTCGATCAGTCCGGCCGCGATCTCCCCGATGTAGGCACCCTCATACCCTCCCTCCGGGAGTGAGGCGTCGCGTCCCAGCTGCTGCAGGTACCGCGCCTGTACACTCTGCCCAAGAATGCGCATCTGCCGCCCCGCATTGTTGAAGTAGTACTCCCGGTCTACGGCGGCTCCCGTCCACTCCAGAAGCCGTGCAATAGTATCACCAAGGACAGCGTTCCGGCCGTGACCCACCGTCAGCGGACCGGTCGGGTTGGCACTCACAAACTCGACGAGGATCCGCCGACCGCTGTTTTCATCGGAGCGGCCATAGGTCTCTCTCTGCTGCAGAATCTTGCCCAGTGACCGGTATAGCCAGCTGTCTGCAAAGCGGAAGTTGATAAACCCGGGTCCGGCAATCTCCACAGATGAAAGATACTCCGGATCTCTCTCCAGGTGAGAAACCAGCTCTTCAGCAATCTGGCGGGGGCTCTTTCGGAGCGTTCCTGCCAGCAGCATGGCGAGATTGGTGGAGACATCTCCGTGCGAGGTTTCTCTCGGCTTTTCAAGATGGATCTCCGGCCACTGTTCGCGTTCCAAACCTGTCGCTTCTAGTGCCTTTTCAAGAATCTGCTGTATATAGTCGTTCATCTGTGAGTATCGATGCGGTTGACAAGCATTTGACGGAAAGGGCGGAAATATAGGGGTTTCAGCACCGAATTATCATCTGTGAATCGACCTGCCCGCGGTTATCATCTCTGTGAATCGACCTGCACGCAGTTAACACCTCTGTGAATCGACCTGCCCGCAGTTAACACCTCTGTGAATCGACCTGCCCGCGGTTAACACCTCATACCTGCCGGGTGATGCGGCAGCTCTTGACAATGGCTACTCTAACCAGCGGTATCTCATTGCAACCGGATCAGACCAGCCCCTTGCTCCTCATGCTGACAAAGGAGTCTCCGGCGATGATGATGTGATCGTCCACCGTGATGCCGATCAATTTTCCGGACTCCACGATGCGACGGGTCAGATTTACATCCGCCCTCGACTCCCGCGCCTGGCCGGATGGATGGTTGTGAAGCAGCAGAATGGAGTTGGCCTGGTTCAGCACTGCCTGACGCATCACTTCTGCTATATCCACAATCGTTGCGGTCGCGCCTCCGGAGCTGATCTTGTGATAACCCGTCAGTTTTTTGGCGTTGTTCAGAAAGGCGACCATGAACACCTCATTGTTAAGATCGCGCAGCCGCGGTGCAAAGTAGGCGGCGGCATCCTCCGGGCTCCTGATGGTGATCTCATTACCGAGTGACGCGATCTGGATCCGCCGGGAGAGTTCAAAAAGAGCCACCAGCGTGATCGCTTTCACTCCCGCTATTCCGGGAATCACCTTCAGCTCCTGCCATCCCCTCCGCGCCAGATTCCGGAGGCCTCCAAAGTGATTGAGCAGGTGGGCTGACGTCTCCAGAACGTTCATCTCCCGGCTCCCTGTCCGGAGAATGATGGCGAGCAGCTCACTGTCCGAGAGGCTCTCCGCTCCATAGTGCCTCAATTTTTCACGTGGTTGTTCATCGGGCCTCATCTCCCTGACGGTTCGTATCGGTCCGCTCCTCTTCTCTGA
>Ga0209487_1004528_pt1 | contig 10641 bp, 7 predicted proteins | sample Poulit2012_FD_187524 | JGI IMG/M metagenome (GOLD analysis project Ga0209487, IMG submission 187524) | Agricultural soil microbial communities from Georgia to study Nitrogen management - Poultry litter 2012 (SPAdes) (version 2) | ecosystem: Environmental > Terrestrial > Soil > Agricultural land... | reverse complement strand
GGCAGTCTGATGGATTCCACGGTGGCCCGGACGTACATCTCGTAGCGCCGGTCCTCGCCGGCATCGTCCCACTCCTGCTGCGGCAGGTAGCTCCCGTGCCGGACCTTCGCGAACCCGGAGGCGGGTGTGCGCGGGTCGACGCCGCGGGAGATGGCTTGCCGCGTCCGGAGCAACGTGGGAGGCAGCTGACTCATGCGGCTCAGAGTGGCGGTGTTACCACCGCAAAGGCCGCAGCGGGGGCGGCGCCGGTGGACCGCTCGTGAGTCGGCGGTGACTGTGGAGCACGACGAGGCCGGCACCTCTCGGCCCGCGACCGCAGGTGAAAGTGACGGCCGCGGGTGTCGTGCTGCCCGCGGCCGTCAGTTTCGCCTGCGGTCGTTCGGTGCGGGCTAGGAGTTGCCGTCGAAGAGGCTGGTGACGGAGCCGTCCTCGAAGACCTCCTTGATCGCCCGGGCCAGCAGCGGGGCGATCGGCAGGACGGTGAGCTTGTCGAACTGCTTGTCCGGCGTGATCGGCAGGGTGTCGGTGATGACCACCTCGCGGGCACCGCACTCGCTGAGCCGCTGCGCGGCGGGGTCGGACAGCACGCCGTGGGTCGCGGCGACGATGACGTCGCGCGCGCCGGCGGCCAGGACCACCTTGACGGCCTCGGAGATGGTGCCGCCGGTGTCGATGAGGTCGTCTACCAGGATGCAGGTGCGGCCCTCGACCTCACCGACCACCCGGTTGGCCACGGCCTGGTTGGGGCGGGAGATGTCGCGCGTCTTGTGCACGAAGGCGAGCGGCCCGCCACCGAGCTTCTCCGCCCACATCTCGGCCACCCGGATGCGGCCGGCGTCCGGGGAGACGACGGTGACGCTGCTCGTGTCCACGCGTGAGCGCACGTAGTCGGTGAGGATCGGCATCGCCCACAGGTGGTCGACCGGGCCGTCGAAGAAGCCCTGCACCTGGGCGGCGTGCAGGTCGATCGACATCAGCCGGTCCGCGCCGGCGGTGCGGAACATGTCCGCGATGAAGCGCGCGGAGATCGGCTCGCGGCCGCGGTGCTTCTTGTCCTGCCGGGCGTAGGGGTAGAAGGGCGCGATCACGGTGATGCGCTTGGCCGAGGCCCGCTTGAGGGCGTCGACCATGAGCAGCTGCTCCATGAGCCACTGGTTGATCGGCGTGGTGTGCGACTGCAGGACGAAGGCGTCCGAGCCGCGCACGCTCTCCTCGAAGCGGACGTAGATCTCCCCGTTGGCGAAGTCGTAGGCCGTCGTGGGGACGATCTCGGTGCCGAGCTCCAGGGCGACGGCGCGCGCCAGTGCGGGGTGGGCTCGTCCGGACACAAGGACGAGTCGCTTCTCGCCGCGTGAGGTGATGCCTGTCATCGCTCGGTGCTGCTCCCGGTCGTGTCGGTGGTGGCGGCGCCGTCCCGCGGGACGGCCTCGTCGTGGGTACCACGGGCCAGCTCGGCCCGAGCCTGTGGGGAGAGCTCACGCTCCTCGTCGGCCCCGAGCGCCTTGCTCGCGGCCTCCGCGGAGGGCGTGCCGGGGCGGCGGCGCAGCACCCAGCCCTCGACGTTGCGCTGGGTGGTGCTGTTCACCGCCAGCGCGCCGGCGGGCACGTCCTTGAGCAGGACGGTGCCCGCACCCGTGTAGGCGCCGTCGCCGATGGTGATCGGCGCGATGAACATGTTGTCCGAGCCGGTCCGCGCGCCGTCGCCCACCTTCGAGCGGTGCTTGTGCACGCCGTCGTAGTTGACGAAGACGGAGGCGGCGCCGATGTTCGTGCCCCGCCCGATCTCGGCGTCGCCGACGTAGGACAGGTGCGGCACCTTGGAGCCGTCGCCGATCTGGGCGTCCTTCGTCTCGACGAAGGTGCCGATCTTGCCGCCCTCGCCGAGCACGGTGTCCTGGCGCAGGTAGGCGAAGGGGCCGACGGTGGCACGGGCCCCGATCCGGGCGCTGAAGCCGTGGGTCCGCACGACGGTCGCCTCCTCGCCCACCTCGACGTCCCGCAGCGTGGTGTCGGGGCCGATCTCGGCGCCGTCGGCGACGGTCGTGGTGCCGTGCAGCTGGGTGCCGGGGTGGATGGTGACGTCCCGGCCCAGGCGGACGTCGGCGTCGACCCACGTGGTGGCCGGGTCGACCACGGTGACGCCGGCCCGCATCCACTCGGTGAGGATGCGGCGGTTGAGCTCGGCGCCGATCTCGGCGAGCTGGGCGCGGTCGTTGACGCCCGAGACGAGCCACTCGTCCTCGACGAGCAGGGCCCGCACGCGCTTGCCGTCCCCGTGGGCGAGGGCGACGACGTCGGTGAGGTAGACCTCGCCCTGGTCGTTCGCGTCGTCCACCCGGGTGAGGGCGTCGCGCAGGACGTCGGCGTCGAAGACGTAGACGGAGGCGTTGATCTCGTCGATCTCGCGCTGCTCGGCGCTCGCGTCGCGCTCCTCGACGACGCCGACGACGTCGCCGTCCCCGTCGCGCACGACGCGGCCGTAGCCGTAGGGGTCGGGCAGGCGGGTGCTCAGCAGGGTGACGGCGTTGCCGTCGGCCTCGTGGGCGTCGAGCAGCTGCTGCAGCGTGGCCGAGTCGAGGAGCGGCACGTCACCGGCGGTGACGACCACGGGCCCGGAGAGGGTCCCTTGCGCGGTGCCCGGCGCCCCGGAGAGCAGGGCGGAGCCGGCCTGCTCCTTGGCGTCGAGCACGGTGAGCGCGCACTGGACGGCGCGGCCCGTGCCGGGGATCGCGTCCTGGTCGACGACGAGGACTCCGGGCAGCTCCTCCTCGGCGTGGGCGGCGACGACGTCACGCTCGTGCCGCACGACGACGGCGAGCCTCCGCGGGTCCAGCTCCGCACCGGCGCGCAGCGCGAAACCGAGGAGGCTCCGGCCGGCGATGCGGTGGAGGACCTTCGGGGTCCGGGACCTCATCCGGGTCCCCTCACCTGCGGCAAGGACGATGACGGCGGCTGGCTGGGCACTCACGCGTGTCGGCTCCCTCGTCGGGTCCTGCTCGGGGCGGTCCCCGGGCTCGTGCGGGACCACTCTATCCCCGACCAGCAGGACGCCACCCGCGCGGGACGCGGCCGCCGGGCGGCGCTCCACACGGCTCCGCCCCCAGGATTCGAACCCGGACCTCAAGGCACCAAAGGCCTGCGTGCTGCCGTTACACCAGGGCGGACCGCGCCGGAACGGGGTGGCGCAGCGACCAGTGTGCCAGGCCGGGAGGGCCGCCCGCGCGGACCCGCACGGCATGATGGTCGCGTGACCAGTGACGGATCTCGCACCCCCCGCGCCCGGATGACCGCCGGTCAGCGGCGCGAACAGCTGCTCGACGTCGGCCGTTCCCTCTTCGCCGAGAAGGGCTTCGAGGGCACGAGCGTGGAGGAGATCGCCGCCCGCGCCACGGTCTCCAAGCCGGTGGTCTACGAGCACTTCGGCGGCAAGGAGGGGATCTACGCCGTCATCGTCGACCGGGAGCTGCAGCAGCTGCTCGCCGCGCTGAGCGGGGCGCTGCGCACCGGCGGCCACCCCAAGCGCATCGTCGAGCGCACCGCGCTGGCCCTGCTGGAGTACATCGAGGCGAACACCGACGGCTTCCGCATCCTCGTGCGTGACTCCCCCGTGGCGCAGGCGACCGGCACCTTCTCCTCCCTCATCGGGGACGTGGCCACCCAGGTGGAGCACCTGCTCGCCGAGCAGTTCCGGCGTCGGGAGCTGCCCACCGACACCGCCCCGATCTACGCCCAGATGCTCGTGGGGATGATCGCGCTCACCGGCCAGTGGTGGCTGGAGGCGCGCAGCCCGGACCGCGAGGCCGTCGCGGCGCACCTGGTCAACCTCGCGTGGAACGGACTGCGGTCCCTGGAGAAGGAGCCGCGGCTCACGGGGCAGCCGGAGCCGGGCACACACTGACGCCGCACGGCAGGGGCGAAATGTCCGTGCCATACACTCGGCCCGGACCGCCACCGACAGCACGGAAGAGGACATGGCGCAACTGGAGTTCGACCACCTCAACAAGGCGTACGGCTCGCTCCGCGCCCTCACCGACCTCACCTTCTCGGTCGACGCCGGGGAGATCTTCGGCTTCGTCGGCTCCAACGGTGCCGGCAAGACCACCGCCATGCGCATCGCGCTCGGCGTGCTCGCCGCGGACTCCGGCGAGGTGCGCTGGCAGGGCCGCCCGCTGGACCTCGACATGCGGCGGCGGGTCGGCTACATGCCCGAGGAGCGGGGCCTGTACCCGAAGATGAAGGTCGGCGAGCAGCTCGTCTACCTCGCCCGCCTGCACGGCATGGGCGAGCGGCAGGCCACCGCCGCCATGGAGGAGTGGACCGAGCGCCTCGGCGTCGCGGCCCGCCGCGGCGACGACGTCGAGAAGCTGTCCCTGGGCAACCAGCAGCGGGTGCAGCTCGCCGCGGCGCTCGTGCACAGCCCGGAGATCCTCGTCCTCGACGAGCCCTTCTCCGGCCTGGACCCGGTCGCGGTGGACGTCATGAGCGGCGTGCTCTCGGAGCGGGCGGCCGCCGGCGTCCCGGTGATCTTCTCCTCCCACCAGCTCGACCTCGTCGAGCGCCTGTGCGACCGCATCGGCATCGTGCGCGCGGGCCAGATGGTGGCCGTGGGCACCAAGGACGAGCTGCGCCGCACCCCGAACGCGCGCTGGCGGGCCGTCGTCGACGGCGCAGCGCCGGGCTGGGCGCGGACCGTGCCCGGCGCCCAGGTGCTGTCCGACGACGGCCGGGAGGTCGTCGTCGAGCTCACCGGGCACGAGACCGGGGTGGAGCAGCCCTTCCTGCGGGCGGCGACAGCCGCCGGGCAGGTGCGGGAGTTCGCGCCCGTCGTGCCGAGCCTCGCGGACCTCTTCCGCGGCGTCGTCAGCGAGACCGAGGAGAAGGACGCAGCATGAGCAAGCGCGACAGCACCGGGCGCAACGCCACCGTCGCCACCATCGGGATGGTGGCGCGCCGCGAGGTCAGGACCCGCTTCTTCACCAAGTCCAACATCATCTCGCTGGCGATCATGGTCGTCGTCATCGTCGCGGGCATCGTCGTCCTCGACTACTTCGCGAACCGCGACGACGGCGGCGCGGCGGACTTCACCGTCGGCGTCGAGAGCTCGGTCGCCGAGCTCGAGCCCCAGCTCACCGCCGCGGGTGCGGCACTGGGCACGACGATCGAGGTCGAGGAGCTCACCCGCGAGGACGCCGAGACGCGGCTCACCGAGGACCTCGACGCCTTCCTCGGCGGCGACCCGGCGCGTCCGGAGATGCTCGTCGAGGACGAGGCCGACCAGCAGCTGCTCGGCCTGGTCACCAGCGCCGTCCAGGCACACGTCCTCGCCGCCCAGGTGAGCGAGCTCGGCGGGGACCCGCAGTCCTTCAACGAGGCCCTCGCGACGGCGGGCCCGCAGGTCGCGAGCGTCGAGGCCGAGGAGGAGGGCGACGACTTCGGCCCCCGCTACCTCGTCGCGATGCTGGCCATCTCGCTCCTGCTCTTCGCGCTCATCGGCTCCGGCTCGCTCATCGCGATGGGCGTGGTCGAGGAGAAGACCTCCCGCGTGGTGGAGATCCTGCTCGCGACCATCCGTCCCTCGGAGCTGCTCGCCGGCAAGATCCTCGGGATCGGCATCGTCGGCCTCGCCCAGGTGGTCATCCTCGGTGCCGCGGCCGCGCTGCCGGCCTGGGCCACCGGTCTGCTGGACGGCTTCGAGGTGGACCTCGGGGGCACGATGCTGCTCGTCCTGCTGTGGTTCCTCCTCGGCTTCATCGTCTTCTCGCTGCTCTTCGGCGGCTTCGCGGCGCTCGTCTCGCGCCAGGAGGAGATCGGCGCGGTCACCACCCCGCTCATGTTCCTCATGTTCGTGCCGTTCTACCTGACGATCTTCATGGTCCCCAACGACCCGGACAGCACGGTCGTGCGGATCATGTCCCAGGTGCCGTTCTTCTCCCCGTTCATGATGCCGGTGCGCAACGTCTTCGGCGGGGTGGCGACCTGGGAGATGCTCCTGGCGATCGGCATCGCCCTGGTGACCATCCCGCTCCTCGTGTGGATCGCCGGACGGGTCTACCGCCGCGGCGTCCTCCACACCGGCGGCCGGATGAAGCTCACCGAGGCGCTGCGCGGCTGACGGGGCCTCACCCCGTCCCGAACAGATGCAGGGGGGCCGGCTCGTCCCGGCCGCCCAGCACCCGGTCGAGCACCGCGAGCACGCCTGCGGCCCCGGTGCCGAGGTCGCAGGACAGGCGCAGCAGGCTGTCGCCGTAGAAGGCGATGCCGGCGGGGTCCGCCAGGGCGTTCCTCCGCAGCCCCTGCACGTGCCAGTCGAGCTCCGCGGCAGGGTTCCCGGCGGCGGCCACGAGGAGGGCACCGGCCCCGCCCCGCACCAGGCCCGGCCACGGCGCGAGGGTGCTCGCGCTGCGGGCGGAGAGCCGCTGCGCGACCTCGGCGAGCCCGGCGTCGGCGGTGCGCTGCACCAGGGCGTGCAGCGCGAGAGCGACGCCGCCGTCGCCGCTCACCGTCCCGGGGAAGAACCCGCTGCGCCGCAGCGACTCCGTCTCTCCGGGAGCGGGGTCCTCGCCGTCCGCGTGGCCGAAGGCGGTGAGGTCGGCGCGCACCGCCTCCTCCGCCGCCCGGACGAGCTCGCCGTCGCCGGTGAGGTCGTGCAGGGCAAGGAGGAAGAGGGCGCGCCCGGAGCCCCCGTGCAGCAGGCCCGGCGGCTCAGCGCCGGGCGGCGGCGCCAGCACCCGGTCGGCGACCCGCGCGGCCTGGTCGAGGAAGGACCGGTCCCCGGTGCGCGACGCGAACCAGGCCAGTCCGAGCCCGACGCCCGCCAGCCCGGTGCCGAGCCCGCGGTCGAGGCCGTCGAGCACGCGCCCGCCGGCGGACGCGGCGAGCTCGCGGGCGAGCTCGGGGCGGCCGAGCCGCTCCAGGGCGTAGGCGACGCCGGTGAGCCCGTCGTGCAGGCCGGTGCCCAGGGCGGGTGCGGACCCGACCCGCTCGACCAGCCAGTCCACGTGCGACTCGGGCGGCGCCTCGCCGGCCTCGGTGAGCGCCAGGAGGACACCGGCGGCGCCGTGCATCAGCCCGAGCCCGGCGCCCGGGCGCGCGAACTGGGTGATGTCGCCGGGGTAGAGGCGGTCCTCCCGCTCCGGGGTCGCGCTGGAGGTGATCCACCGGGCGATCTCGCGCCGCAGCTGCGGCCAGTGCTCGGCGGTGAAGGCCGGGACAGGGGCACGCAGGGCGGCCGGCGGGAGCGCCTCGGCGACGGGGCCGAGATCCTCGCGGACGGTGGCAGCGAAGCTCTCCGGCAGCTCGAACTCCCGGCGGGCGAAGGCGATGGCCTCGTCGATGCTCGTGAGGTCCCAGAGGAACTTCTCGTTGGCCCCGGGGGTGAGGAGCGCGATGCGCATGCAGCCGAGCGCGAAGCGGTCCACCTGCGGTCCCCGGTAGGACTCCGGTGCGCGGTAGCCGGGCGCGGCGAAGACCTGGGGCGTCCCGGCGTCGATCGTGGTCGCCGTCTCCAGGTCGATGAAGGCGACCGAGCCGTCCTCGCGGACGAGCACGTTGCCCGGGTGGAGGTCGCCGAAGACGACGCCGCGGCCGTGCATGTCGCGCACCCCCTGGTCCACGGAGTCCAGCACCCGCGTGACCCACGCGGCGTACTCGGCCTTCTCGGCGCGGTCCCGCCGTCCGTGCAGGACGGGGTTCCGGCGGGCAGCGATCTCGATGAGGCTCTCGCCCTCGACGAACTCCCGGACGAGGAACTGGTGCTCGTGCCCGCGGACGTGGTCGAGCATGCGGGCCGAGGACGGGAGTCCCTCCAGCCGGTGCAAGGCCCAGATCTCCGTCTGCTGGCGTGCCACGGCGTCGCGGCCCAGGTGGTCGAGGCCGGCCAGGGGGCGAGCCTCCTTGAGGAGGACCGGCTCCCCGGTCTCCGCGTGCGAGGCGCGGTAGACACCACCGCCGTTGGAGTAGTGCAGGGGCTTGTGCACCCGGTAGGTGAAGCCCTCCAGCCGGCCTCGCTGCCGCGCCTCGAGGGCCTCCTGGAGAAAATCGGGCACCGGCGCCCACGGGGGCGGCCGGAAGGAGACGCCGCGGCGGTCCTCCACCAGGCGCCCCTCGGGGTCCCGGATGCAGTGGATCGGCCGGCCGTTCTCCCCCTCGACGATCTCGGTGACGAAGGCGCCGTAGCGGACGTAGAGCGGGCCCGAGCGCCAGCGCAGGTCGCTGAGGATGTAGGGGCCCTGCTCGCCCTCCAGCCGGTCGCCGAGCTCGCGCAGGGTGCGCTCGAGGGTGGCGTCGTCGTGGGGGTAGATGGTGACGAACTTGCCGCTGGCGCTGCGGTCGCCGTCCTTGGCGTTGCGGCGGCGCAGCTGGTCCGGGCCCGAGAGCACCTTGAACGGCAGCGTGTGGTCGACGCAGTAGGCCATGACGGCCTCCAGCACGCGGTCGCAGTTCTCCGGTGTCGCGGAGACGTGGATCTTCCACCCCTGCGCGACGAGGATGCCCTCGCGCGGCGTGAGGTGGGTCCACTGCGGCTCGCGTCGCAGCTCCCAGCCCTCCGGCACCGGGCGCCGCAGGGCGGCGAAGGTGGGCAGGTCCTCGTCGCGGGCGCCGCGGTCGAAGAACTCGGTGCCGGGGTGGCAGAACGCCATGTGTGCGCGCGTCATCGCAGCACCGGGGCGAGGTAGGTGAGGTAGAGCCACTCCCCCAGCGGCCGGTCGCCGAGGTTCAGCACGGCCGTCCTGGGCGGGTCGGCCACGGTGCCGGGCTGGTCGAGCGGCCACGCCGTCGCCGGCAGCACGGCGTCCTCGGCGGCGTCGAGCGGCACGAAGGCCTCGACGGGTGCGTCGACCACGTGCGGGTCGGTCCCGGCCACGCGGCCGGTCCCCTGGGGCCGGGAGAGCAGGATCCCGGACTGGTACATCCGCACCTCGTCCCCGACCGACGGCGTCTCACTCATCTGTGTCCCCTCCATGACGACGAAGTAGCCGGTGCCGCCGTCCTCGACGTAGCCCCCGGCGACGGTGTACGGCACCGGGACGGTGACCAGCGCCGCGCCCGCCACCGCGGCCGCGGCCGCACCGACCGCCCCGATGCGTGCCCACCGGGCACCGTGGCGGCGGGCGTTGCGGGCCAGGCGCACGGCACCGCGGACGGCGAGGTAGCCGAGGTAGACCGCGACACCGGCCAGCAGGACCGCCCCCACGATCCCAGCCCGCGCGAGCATGTCCGAGTAGGCGCCCAGGACCACGAGGACGAGGAGCACCGGGAAGGCCAGGCAGGCCAGGCCGTAGGGCACCGCCCAGGACCAGTCCGGCAGCCGTCGCTCCCGGCGCCGCCCTCCGAAGAGGGCCTGCGAGGCGGCGTCGCGCGCGTCGGCGACGGCGTCGGCACGCAGGTTGGGGTGGTCGAGGTGGCTCATGAGGGCGATGTAGCCGTCGAGCTTGACGAAGGGCAGGAGGTTGAGCACGCCGGCCCCGTAGCTGAGGATCGCGAAGACCACGAGCCCGGCGTGCAGGGCGTCGCTCAGCGGCAGGACGGTGGCGGCCAGTGCGGCCACGCCCCCCAGCACCGCCTGGACGAGCACACCGGCGAGCGCGACGACGACCCGCTGCCGTGGGCGCGGCAGCCGCCAGGCGTCGCTGACGTCGCAGAACATCGCCGGCACGAGGTAGAAGAGCATGACCCCGAGCCGGCTGGGCCGGCCGCCCTGGTGCAGCAGCGCGATCCCGTGCCCCACCTCGTGCAGGGTCGTGGCGACGGCCCCGGCCACGAGGACCGCGAGGTAGGCCTGCCACGGCAGCGGGTTGCTCAGGACGGCGACGGTCCCGGCGGCCGGCGCCAGCAGCGCAAGGAGACCGGCGGCCGCGACCGCGAGCAGGACGGCGAGGCCGGGACGCCCGGCCAGGGCCCGCGTGGCACGCGCGACCGCGGCGAGGCCCCGCCCCGGCCGCACGAGGGTGAGCTGGAGCGTGAGCGGCGGGACGAACTTGACGCGGCGCCCGGCGGGCCTGGACCGGCGCGCGCCGTCGGCGATGAGGCCGGCGGTGTGCAGCTTGCCCACGGCGGCGCGCACGGTCTCCGCGCTCCAGCGGGGGCCGAGCTGCTCCGCGAGCTCGCCCGGCCCGGAGCGTCCGTCGAGCCGCTCGATCAGCCGGGCGAGGTCCGCCCCGACGCGCAGGTAGGACCCGTCCCGGCTCACCACCCACGGTGCGCCGTCGCCGGACGGCGGGGAGACCTCGACGCCCTCCGCCCGCCGGGGGCGCTCCAGCACGGCCGGGTCGGGTCGCTGGGACCGGTCCGTCGTCGTCATCCCTACCGCACGTCCCGGGAACGCAGGAGCAGATGCCCGAGGACGCCGGCGAGGACCACCCAGGCCGCGGCGACGGCGTAGGCCACCGGCACGGCCAGCAGCCCCTCGTTCACGTCCCGGTAGACGGACATGAGGGCGATCGAGAACGGCCAGTTGAAGACGTCGCTGTTCACCTCGAAGAGCAGCGGCTCGACCATGAGGGTGAGCAGCAGGAGCACGAGGAGCGCGACCACCTGGTTGCGGAAGATCCAGCCGAGGAAGGCACCCCAGGGCGCCGCGAGGACGCTCGCGGCGAACACGCCGAGGAGCGTGAGTGTCAGCTCGTTGCTCCACACCGGCTC
>Ga0209487_1004527_pt1 | contig 10644 bp, 9 predicted proteins | sample Poulit2012_FD_187524 | JGI IMG/M metagenome (GOLD analysis project Ga0209487, IMG submission 187524) | Agricultural soil microbial communities from Georgia to study Nitrogen management - Poultry litter 2012 (SPAdes) (version 2) | ecosystem: Environmental > Terrestrial > Soil > Agricultural land... | reverse complement strand
ACATCAGTAATAATGTTGAGTTACATCATTTGATGCAATTAATATCAATGGTCATTTTTCGGAATTTAATTGAAAAATATGCTCAAAACTTAACTTATGAGCAGGCTATTGAAAACTTCAAAATTCAGATTAACTTACTTAAAAATGGATTGGGGAAAGATACAAACGTGAAAGAATAAGTCCCTAACCTTGATATCTCATGAGGCAGTTTTTAACTGTTTATGTACAACAAAGACTTTCTTAAGCATGTTTTAATATGAATTTTACTAAGAAAGGGAGTTTGTTAAATGAAAGTAACTATTTATGGTACACCTTGTAAATCGATGCAAAAGGCTAAAAAGTGGTTTGATAAACATGAAATCTCCTATACAGAAAGAAATATAAGAGATATCCCAATGACTGTAGAAGAACTGAGGGGTGTATTACGACTAACCTTAGATGGTACAGATGAAATTATTTCAACCAGATCAAATATATACAAACAGCTCAATTTAGATTTTGACACACTACCTCTACAAGAACTTCTTACCTTAATTCAAAAACACCCAGGGTTATTAAGAAATCCGATCATTATTGACGATCGTCGAATTCAAGTTGGTTATAATGAAGATGATATTCGTCAGTTCTTACCTAGAAAAGCTCGTGAACTCGAATGGTTAAAATTAAGGATGAAACAGCTCTATGTTGCTGAAGATTACCAATAAAAGTGGCTGAAACCCATTCAATCTTTGAACTGGTCTAAACATTTATTCATCACCAATCTATTTCCTGCATACGTTATATAAACCGCGATATGGATGGAGGGAATAGATTGGATATCATTAGTAAAGTCAAAAAACATCGTGAAGAAGAGGAGCAATTAAGGTGGGAAGGAACCTTCGCGGAATATTTGGAAATAGTCAAAGAAAGACCTGAAGTAACGCAAACAGCCCACTCACGAATTTATAATATGATAAAAGCCTCTGGTTTCACAGAAAAAGATGGTCAAAAGATGTACCATTTTTTTGGTGAGGAAATCTTTGGTCTTGAGGATGCGATTGAAAAACTCGTTGAGGAATATTTTCACCCTGCAGCGAAGCGACTTGACGTCAGAAAACGCATCCTTTTATTAATGGGACCGGTAAGTGGTGGAAAGTCGACGATTGTTACCATGCTGAAGCGCGGCCTTGAACAATACAGCCGTACTGATGAAGGAGCGGTTTATGCGATTAAAGGATGCCCGATGCATGAGGATCCGCTCCATTTAATCCCACCTCATTTACGAGAAGAGTTTTTTGAAGAATATGGAATTCGAATTGAAGGAAACTTATCCCCTCTAAATGCTATGCGTCTTGAAAAAGAGTACGATGGAAAAATTGAAGACGTCAAAGTAGAACGTATTTTTCTTTCGGAGGATAACCGAGTCGGTGTCGGTACATTTAGCCCGTCAGATCCTAAATCACAGGATATTGCGGACTTAACGGGCAGTATTGATTTTTCAACGATTGCTGAATACGGGTCAGAGTCTGATCCGAGGGCCTACCGCTTTGATGGAGAATTGAATAAAGCTAATCGCGGGATCATGGAATTTCAAGAAATGTTAAAGTGTGATGAGAAGTTCCTCTGGTTACTCCTATCGTTGACGCAAGAAGGGAATTTTAAGGCGGGACGATTTGCCTTGATTTCCGCTGATGAACTCATTATCGCCCATTCCAACGAAGCAGAGTACCGCTCGTTTATTGCAGATCAAAAGAATGAAGCTCTTCACTCTCGAATTATTGTGATGCCTGTACCTTATAATTTAAAGGTAACTCAAGAGGAGCGCATTTATAAAAAAATGATTCAAGAAAGTGATATGGCGCATGTGCATATTGCTCCACATGCTTTAAAAGTAGCTGCCATTTTCACTATTTTGACTCGATTGAAGGAATCTAAAAAGGTCGACCTTCTGAAAAAAATGCGACTTTATAATGGTGAAAGCGTGGAAGGGTTTAGCCAAGTAGATGTCAATTCATTAAGAAATGAGTTCACGGATGAAGGCATGGAGGGAATTGATCCTCGTTACGTCATTAACCGGATTTCATCAGCAATTATTCGAAAAGAAGTTCCTTCGATTAATGCGCTTGATGTCCTTCGTTCGTTAAAAGATGGGCTTGATCAGCATCCGTCAATTTCAAAAGAAGATAAAGAAAAGTATCTGAATTATATATCGGTGGCAAGAAAAGAGTACGATGACATTGCCAAAAAAGAAGTGCAGAAGGCTTTTGTTTATTCTTATGAAGAGTCAGCAAGAACTTTAATGGATAATTATTTGGATAATGTTGAGGCGTTTTGTAATAAGTCGAAATTAAAAGACCCACTCACAGACGAAGATGTCAATCCTGATGAACGGTTAATGCGTTCTATTGAAGAGCAGATAGGCATTTCTGAAAATGCCAAAAAGGCTTTCCGAGAAGAGATTCTCATTCGTATATCTGCTTATGCCCGTAAAGGGAAACGATTTAATTATGAATCGCATGAACGTTTGCGCGAGGCGATTCAGAAAAAACTATTTGCAGATTTAAAGGATGTTGTCAAAATTACGACCACGTCCCAAACCCCAGATGAATCTCAACTTAAGAAAATAAATGAAGTCATCGCCAGATTGGTTGATGAGTATGGTTATAGTTCAGTATCGGCAAATGAGCTATTGCGTTATGTCGGCAGCCTGCTCAGTCGTTAAGTTAAATAATGACAAGATCTTATCTTAATGAGGTCTTGTCATTTTTATAATCATTTATTTTTATACTTTTAAGAAAATATACACAATAAAGAGGTGGATGGCGCATAGGATAAAGAAAGATTGCTCGAGGTTTTTACGAATTATTCTGCTTCGATTGTAAAGACATCAGCAACTTTAATTATTTTCACTATAATTCAGGAGGGATAGTATGAGTGATGTTGATCGTAACTTTGTTATTTCTCAGGAAAATTGGACCCTCCACCGGAAAGGTTACCAAGACCAACAACGTCATATGGATAAGATAAAAGAGTCAATAAAAGATAATTTACCTGACATCATTAGTGAGGAAAATATTATCATGTCAAATGGAGAAGATGTTATTAAAATTCCAATTCGCTCCCTCGATGAATATAAAATTCGTTTTAATCATGAAGATAATCAATACGTTGGAAGCGGTGATGGAGACAGTCAAGTAGGTGATGTTGTCGCCAAAGATGGAAGTAAAAAAGGGAAAAAGGGTGCAGGCTCTGGTGAAGGAGCGGGAGATGCCCCTGGTGAAGATTATTATGAAGCCGAGGTGTCTTTAGCGGAGTTGGAAGAAATACTTTTTGAAGAGCTCGAGTTACCAGACCTCACGCATAAAGAAACCCCTGATCTGGTAACGGAAGATATTGAATTTAATGATTTACGTAAAAAAGGGTTAATGGGTAACATCGATAAAAAGCGAACTATATTAACTGCTCTGAAAAGAAATGCACGTGTTGGAGAACCTAAAATTTCCCCTATTCATAACGATGATTTACGTTTTAAAGTATGGAATGAGGTAGAGAGGCATGAATCAAGTGCTGTTGTTTTAGCCATGATGGATACAAGCGGATCCATGGGGAGGATGCAAAAGTATTTAGCACGAAGTTTCTTTTTCTGGATGACACGCTTTCTCAGATCAAAATATGAAAGAGTAGAGATCGAATTTATCGCTCATCATACCCAAGCAAAAGTAGTATCAGAAGAAGACTTTTTTTATAAAGGTGAAAGTGGTGGGACAATCTGCTCTTCAGCCTATTTAAAAGCACTTGAATTAATTGATACAAAATATTCACCATCAAAATATAATATATATCCATTTCATTTAACAGATGGTGATAACTTTTCCACAGATAACGAACGTTCTCTTGAGTTAATTTACGAACTTTTGAAGGTCTCCAATATGTTTGGCTATGGAGAAGTAAATATTTTTAATCGCTTATCAACCCTGATGAGTGCCTTTAAGTCAATCAACCATCCCAGCTTCCATTCCTATATTATACGAGAAAACCGAGATATCTATAGTGCATTAAAAAGCTTTTTCAGTAAAGAAAGAGAAATGGTTTAAATTGTATTGTATGTCACAATCAGAAATAATAAAATAATCGAGACAGCGCTTCTCTCGATTAAAGTTAGGCTAAATTAACGGAAAATGACCGAGACAGTGCTTCTCTCGATTAAAGCTAGGCTAAGTTGACGGAAAATGATTGAGACAGTGCTTCTCTCGATTAAAGCTAGGCTAAGTTGACGGAAAATGATTGAGACAGTGTTTCTCTCGATTAAAGTTAGGCTAAGTTGACGGAAAATGATTGAGACAGCGCTTCTCTCGATTAAAAATCAGCTGAATGAATGAAAAATAATCGAGACAGCGTTTCTAATCATTTTTGATACAAGGTAAAAACCATATCCCCGAGGATGGGGTATGGTTTTATTTATTGCATAATCTCAAGCTTATATATTCCTCGTTTTGTACTAATAATAAATTCAGTGCCATCAAATTCATATAAAGCATCATTTTCTAATGGAATGTCGTATTGATCCTCAGGAAGAGGTCTTGCTTTATTTTGGGCTGTCATCACATGTCCTACTCCATTTAAATGCATTGTATATTTAGATTGATAATCATCGATGGTGTCATGGTTTTTATTATAAGAAATACTGTCTAAGTCAATTACTGTTTTATCTAAATCATCAATTTCATGTTTTGTGACTTTAACATATTGGCCTGTCCATTGATTTAATAACTCATTCAATTCATCAATTGTTAAAAATAATTTATCCATTGCTCTCTCCTTAATTGATGTTTTATTATATGGAAATAAAATGAAAGGCTAAAATTTCATTTAAAATAGGAAAAATAATGTTCATTTATACTTTTCTGGTCTATGATTGTAGTATGTGTAAATTTGCAGAGATTAAAGTAAAATAAAGCAAGTAAATATTGTTAATAAGGCAGAATAATCTAAAGGATGGTTTAGATGTCAGAGGAAACAATAACAAAACTCGAATTAAATGGTAAAGAAATTATATTAATAGGTACCGCCCATGTGTCAAAACATAGTGCCGAACAAGTGAAAGAAGTCATAGAAGCAGAGCAACCTGACTCAGTATGTATTGAGCTTGATGAACAACGGTTCAAGTCTATTCGCGAAGGCAATAAGTGGAAGGAAATGGATATATTTCAGGTTATTAAAGATAAAAAGGCAACCTTACTTCTTATGAATCTCGCTATTTCGTCATTCCAAAATCGAATGGCTAAGCAATTTGATATTAGTCCTGGCCAAGAGATGATTCAAGGGATTGAATCTGCAGAAGAAACGGGTGCTGAACTTGTACTAGCCGACCGTGATATTCAAATTACTTTTTCAAGGATTTGGGGTGGGATTGGTTTAAAAGGGAAGGCTCTCTTACTTACTCAAGTCATAGCTAGTATTTTTTCAAAGGAAACCATCTCAGAAGAAGACTTGGAAAAAATGAAAACGCAAGACACCATCAATGCCATGTTGCATGAATTCACAGAGGAATTTCCACGTTTGAAAAAGCCGTTAATTGATGAGCGCGATCAGTATTTAGCCCAAAAAATAAAAAATGCCCCAGGTGAAAAAATTGTAGCTGTTCTTGGAGCTGCGCATGTCCCGGGAATTACTCAGGAAATTAAAAAAGAACATAATTTGAAAAAGTTAGCACAAAGACCACCTAAATCTAAAGCTCCTAAAATTATTGGTTGGTCGATTCCGATTATTATCTTAGGAATTATCGCCTACACATTTTTAGCCAATCCTGCTGCTGGATGGCAACAAACGGTGAGTTGGATTTTATGGAATGGCTCATTTTCGGCCCTAGGCGCATTAGCTGCTTTTGCACATCCATTAGCCATTGTGACAGCTTTTGTTGCAGCGCCAATTACATCGCTTAATCCATTAATTGCTGCTGGTTGGTTTGCAGGTTTCGTTCAAGCTTATATTAAACGACCTCATGTAAGTGACTTTGAAAATTTAACCGAAGATGTATTTCATATAAAAGGATTTTGGAATAATAAAGTGACCCGTGTCCTCCTTGTTATCGTGCTCGCCAATATTGGTAGCTCGATCGGAACATTTGTTGGAGGAGCCGATGTTATTCGAGTGTTTTTAGAGAATTTATAACAAGTTCGGAATATATAAACCAATATAAAAACCGAACAATGGATTTATATCAAATATCCTTGTTCGGTAATATTATGCTGTCTATTAACATAGCGAAGGAAAAACATGGAGACTCCTTGAAAAAGAAAACCACTTTTTCTGCGTGCGATGTATTGCTGTCGAAGTATTTACTTGTCCAGCAGGAGGCTCAGCAGCGCATGCGGAAAGCGAAATGTTTTTCCGAAACGACAGCGTAAAAATATTCGTATTTAAAATATACTTCTCATACCATTTTCTAACCTATATAAAAAGGCAACTCACCAAAGTAAGGTAAGTTGCTTTTTTTAATCTCAAATCCACATAGCAAAGGCTAATAGCAGTCCGAAAACCCAATGATGCTTGGCAGCTCTGGCCATTCCTTTAATTTCTTCACTACGTTGTGCATTTTTTCGGTAGGACCAAATTAACTGACCAGCTAGCGGTGTTGCCAAAAATACTATTAATGCAGAATAAGGTAAAATATGATAAATAACTAATAAAAAGACAGTAATATATGCTAATGAAAGTAAGGTTGCCAGTAAATAAACCGCACGGACTCGACCTAATAAATTAGCAAGTGTCGTTCTAAAGCCGATGTCTTTTTTTAAATCTCTTATATTATTCGTTAAAATCATAGAAGCGATCAAAAGAGCAAAAGGAAGTGAAATCATTAATATTTGCCAATTGATGTTATTTCCTTGAACAATATAGGCGAGTGTTGTAATGACTGGCCCTAAAAATAAAAATGCTGTCGTTTCACCTAATCCAATCGAAGAAAATGAATGTTCGCCCGCTGAATATTTTATCCCTGCCAATATACCGAGAATTCCTGCAGTGATCACCCATGCAGTACTTCCGCTATTTGCAAAAGCAAGCCAAAGACCAATGATGATTGATAGAATAATCATCGTTCCGGCTAGTATAGGAAGTGTTTTGTGAGCAGGACCGTGACCATTAGGAGCCTCATGAGCGAGCACCCATTTATCGTTATCTTGCCCATATTTAAAATCATAATAATCATTTAGCACGTTAGTTGATGATTGAATGAATAGTGCAGCCATCAATACAGCCAAAAAGATATCAAGTCGTATCGTCCCACTCTTAGCAGCAAATGCGGTACCGACAAGAACAGGGGTAAGTGTTCCCGTTAATGTCAAGGGACGAAACAGCTGAATCCAAGAGCCCCTATAAACATAGTGCTCAGGAACCAGGTCAATCTGTGAGTTGAGTATTTCTTTAGCCATCTAAAAAACCTCCTTTTAAAAAATTTAACATTTTTAGCCAAGAAGCCCCTACTTCAAATTTCGTATGAAATTAAGTGGTGAGTAGTTCACAGCATAACCATTAAAGCAATAAGGACTATAAAACCAATTGCTTCAACACCTTCAATAGCCACGATTTTTAGCATCGACTGATTTAAAGGATGTTTATCTCCATTTGCGGCCATTTTCCAAATCCAGCGTTCTTCTTCTGAAAAAACTTTCATTGATTGTTTGTAACCGAATGTGATGCCCCAAAGCAAAGTAAATGTTGCTACAATAAAGGCCGTTGCCCAAATATGACCATAAGTTGTCTGCCAAATATCATCCCATGTTTTAATTGGACCACCGACTGTGCCAAGTAGAGTGCCGGTCGCAATGACACCAGCCCCGGCGAGAGTGAAAAGCCAATGCGTCCATTTCATTAGAGCGTGAAAAAATTCTCGTTGAACTTTATACGTCAATGTTCTAGCTGCAGGAAAAACTCCCCAGCCAACAAATAAAACGCCTCCAACCCAGATAATGGCTAATAAAATATGCACCATTAATAAAATTTGTCTAACTTCCCAGGGCATGATTCTCAGTCCTTTCTAATTCTCTATAGGTATTCACGTGTTGTGTTTGTTTTTCTTTGATGGGAGTTTAGTAAGTTCATATCTTTTCTTATCGAATGAATTGTAAATATCGCCTCCACCTAGGCCTTCGTTAATCATTCGATCAATCTCTAAGTATTCCTCGCGGGTTTTATCATAAGTTTTAGTCATCTTTACTCCCTCCCTTTAATTCCATTATCCTCTCATTTTTTATACAATTCTTTGACGCACATCAATTTTTTTAAAAAAATTAATCCTCAGGGAATGTATTTAAACGACTTTAACCAATCAATCATCATTTGGTGTGTCGCTTCATAAACTATATAAATTCAAACTGGAGGGATAGCTGTGTCTGAAACAAAAAAGCTACACCGAGCTATTGATGAAATCACGGAAATAGCGGATGGCTTTGGGCTTGATTATTACCCGATGCGTTATGAAATTTGCCCTGCTGAAATAATATACACTTTTGGAGCATACGGCATGCCGACACGATTTAGTCACTGGAGTTTTGGGAAACAGTTCCACAAAATGAAACTCCATTATGATCTTGGTTTAAGTCAAATTTATGAGTTAGTTATTAATTCAAATCCCTGCTATGCCTTCTTACTTGATACAAATAGCTTGATTCAAAATAAACTTATTGTGGCTCATGTTTTGGCCCACTCAGATTTCTTTAAAAACAACGCTCATTTTTCACATACACGACGTGATATGGTCGAAAGTATGACAGCTACAGCTGAACGGATTAGTAATTATGAAATGGTTCATGGCAAAGAAAAGGTAGAAAAGTTTCTGGATGCGATATTGGCCATTCAAGAGCATATTGATCCATCTATTATGCGAACAAAATTATCTTCTAATAAGGAAGAAAAGAATGAGGAGACAAATACAAAGCAATTAACAGCGTATGATGACTTATGGGCACTTGATAAAAAAGTAGTAAAGGATGAGGACAGAACAGTCACTAAAGAAAAATTTCCGATACATCCAGAAAAAGATCTTTTGCTGTTCATTGAAAACTATAGTTACGAGCTTGAGGATTGGCAATGTGATATTTTAACCATGATGCGTGAGGAAATGCTTTATTTTTGGCCACAACTTGAAACCAAAATAATGAATGAAGGCTGGGCAAGTTATTGGCATCAACGCATTATGCGGGAAATGGATCTCACCTCGGGGGAAACGATTGAATTTGCTAAATTAAATGCGAATGTGATTCAACCTTCAAAAACTCAAATTAACCCTTATTACTTGGGGGTGAAACTATTTGAATCGATTGAAAGACAGTACGATCATCCGTCAGACGAAATGAAAAAATTTGGTGTCAAGCCAAACTCAGGAAGGAAAAAGATATTTGAAGTTCGGGAAATGGATTCGGATCAATCGTTCATTAGAAATTATTTGACGAAAGATTTGGTTCAGGAGGAAGATTTATATCTATTCCAGAAAAAAGGGGATGAATATAAAATATCTTCTAAAGAGTTTGAGGAAGTCAGGGATCAGCTTATCTCTTCCAGAATTAACGGAGGTTTTCCTTATATAGCTGTAGAAAACGGAGATTACTTAAAAAACGGTGAATTATATTTAAAACATTATTACGAAGAAGTAGAACTAGATATTAAGTATTTAGAAAAAGTTCTGCCTTATATTTATCAATTATGGGGTCGAGCAGTTCACATGGAAACTCAGATTGATAATAAACCTGTCTTGTATACGTTTGACGGGTCGAAAGTCTATTATCGCATTTTATGATGAAAAAACGAGCATACTATTGAACTTTCACATCAATAGAATAAGTTCAAATAGTGAACAGGACCTGAGCTTATAGTTCGTCTAATCATCTTCTTGACAATTCGTTTAAATGCGGCTGTTTCTAAAAAGTCCGTTGAACGATCAAGATAGCTGTTTATACACAAAATCCATAAACTGCGACACAGTGAATATTATTTATGTGGTTATTTTAATTCTAGCAAATTGAGTGCGGACACCTCGCTCCGGCAGAATACTTCACTTTTCGCGGACGGAGAAGAATTGCGGTTCATTCCTCCTACTTCAGCCTTCGATGTACAGGATGAGATATAGACGAAAGCGCATAGATCCGGACGAAGACGCATAGACCGGGGCGAAAGCGCATAGATCTGGATGAAGACGCATAGACCGAGAAGGAGATATTTATTATGCAGTTTATATCTAATGCGCAGTATTTAAAGATTTTGTGGGCTTGATAATGAAGTTTTCTCAGGGTTAGTTCATACTGGTATTGTGTATTTTTATCCCTCCTCCATGGTCCCCAGGGTTATATGTTAAATTCATTCTGTGAAAGTTGTGTTTAAATGTTGAAAATATTTTGGACATTATAGGTGTATATTTATAAAAAAAGTGTTAGAATTTAAGTATAGTAGACGAGGTAGGGGTGCTTGATATGAAACTCTGGTTTAGAAAAATAGCCGTTGTAGTAATTACAATCATGACGCTTGGAATTTATGTTCCACCTATTCATTTAAATACAGAACTAGACGAAAACAAAGGTGCTACCGAGTCTAGTTCCAATATTAATGAAGAGGTTCAACCTGTCGTTGATAGAGTTCATAAGACACCGGATACTAGTCTAACAACCACTC
>Ga0209487_1004526_pt1 | contig 10647 bp, 10 predicted proteins | sample Poulit2012_FD_187524 | JGI IMG/M metagenome (GOLD analysis project Ga0209487, IMG submission 187524) | Agricultural soil microbial communities from Georgia to study Nitrogen management - Poultry litter 2012 (SPAdes) (version 2) | ecosystem: Environmental > Terrestrial > Soil > Agricultural land... | reverse complement strand
CTGGACCTGTGACCCGTAGGCCACGTTGTTCATCAGCTCGGCGGGAAAGATACCGGGGGCCTCCTCCCAGAGGATGTCGTTCGCCTGTCCGTACAGCTCGAGCCGCTCGTCCGGGTCGAGGGAGTTCCGTGCCTGACCGAGCAGGTCGTCCACCTCCTGGTTGCAGTAGCCGAGCCGGTCGGCCTCACAGGTGTACAGTCGGTTCAGGGTGAAGTCCGCATCACCGGTCGCGGTGGTGTTCGTCTGCAGGTTCAGGTCCCAGTTCATCGACCCGAAGTCCTCCAGCCAGGCAGCACGCTCCTTCTCCAGCGGCTCGATCTCGATGCCCACCTCGGCCCAGGCCGAGATGAACGCCTGCCCGAGCGAGCGGATGTTCGGACCACCCTCTCGGGGCCACTGCATCGATGCCTGGAAGCCGTCGGCGTACCCCGCATCCTCGAGCAGCTCGCGGGCCAGCTCTGGGTCGTACTCGTAGACGCCGTTGTCGGTGGCGCCGAACGCAGCCTGCGGGATCGGCGCGGTCGCGGGAACTGCGCCGTCACCGTAGAGGTCGGAGACGATTCCCTCGACGTCCACAGCGTGCCACATCGCCTGGCGCACTCGGACGTCGTCGAACGGCTCCTCGTTGTTGTTGAACCAGATGAAGTAGTAGATGTAGCCGGCGTCCTGGAGGAGCTCGATACCGTCCTGCCCCTCGATGCCGGACATCTGGTCCGGCGGGATGGAGGAGACCACGTCGACCTCACCGGTCTCCAGCGCCGTGATGCGTGCTGCGATCTCCGGCATGTTGACCATCTCGAGAGTGTCCAGCGTGGCCGGTTCGCCCCAGTAGTCCTCGTTCTTCGAGTAGGTCACGTGGTCGTCTGCGACGTAGTCCTCGACGACGAACGGGCCGGTGCCGACCGGGGCCGACCAGTAGGCGTCGTCGTCCATCTCACCAGCCTGGCCGATGAACACCAGGGACATCGAGGCCAGCAGGGTGCCGAGCGGTTCGCTGGTCACTATCGAGAAGGTGTGGTCATCGTCCGCCCGGGTCTCGGTCACCTCGTCGAAGAGCGGTGCGAGCGCCTTGTCCAGCTCGATCAGCCGGTCCAGGGAAGCCTTGACGTCCTCCGCCGTGAACGGTGTGCCGTCACTGAACGTGATGTCCTCGCGCAGGTCGAAGGTCAAGGTGAGCTCGTCGTCGGAGTACTCCCACGACTCGGCGAGCAGCGGCGCTGCTTCCCCGTCGTTGTAGGTGACCAGAGTCTCCAGGGTCTGCTGGGCGGCGACCTGCGTGCCTTCCTCGGCCGGGAAGCTGTGCGGGTCGAGGGAGACCGGGAAGAACCCGGGGACATAGGTGAGCTCTTGCGGCACGTCCTCCCCGCCACCGCCGCCCTGGCTGGTGGTGGTGCACCCGGTCACGGCAAGTGCTGCCGCCATCATCCCGGCCGCCACTCCTCCGAATCTTCTGTATTTTCTGGTGATTCTCATGATCATCTCCTTTGATTGACGGTGTGCAGAGCGCGGGCTCAGTCCTGGGTGAGGGTGAGGGTCGCGGCCACCGGGTAGTGGTCGCTCGGGGCGATGCCGCGGTGGAAGAACTCGACGACCTCGCTGGCACGTGCGCGGACCGGTCCGCGCACGAAGATCCAGTCGATCGCCTTCCGCGGCGAGGCCAGTGGGGACAGGCGGGTGCCGATCTCCTCCGCGAAACCGCTGGGCACCACCGGGTGCGTCACCGGCGAGTGCCGTCCGAGAGCGGTGAACGAGTCGATGAAGCCGCCGTTGCCGAGCGCCCAGCTCGGCGGGCCGATGTCGTTGATGTCCACGGTGAACAGACACGCACCATCGCCTGCCAGCTCGGCCAGCCGCTCGACGATCGCGCGTGCCTGCGGGGTCCGCTGGTTGATGCCGCTGTCCTGCTCCTGGCGGTGTCCGGGCCAGGTCAGGTGGGCCGTGCTGAACAGCACCGGGCCGGCAGCGCTGGCCAACCGGACCCAGAACAACCGGGCATCCGGGGAGAGGATCCCGACGTCGTCAGCACCGTGCTCGAGATGCTCGAACATGTCCCTGCGCCACCACAGGCAGCTCTGCGTGGACCACCCGGCGAAGTCGTCCTGGACGCGCTCGTGGTCGACCAGGGCAGCATCGATCACGTCCCGCGACCACGGTCGTTGCTCCTGGGTGGCGAGCAGGTCGGGCTGCCGCTTCCGGTAGAGGGCCTCGAGGGGTTCCCGCCGCTGGTCGGCGACGTGGTCGCCCCACAGGTTGTGGGTCTGGGCGACGAAGGTCGTGGTGGTCAGCGCCATGGGTCTCCTATCGGTCACCGCAGCCTGCTGCGGCGGTGTCGGTCGAGCGGTTGTAGGCGAGCAGGCCGGCCGGCCCCCAGGTGAGGCTGGTGACCGAGCAGTTGTCCGGCGAGCCGATCCGGTGGTGGCCAGGACTCGGCAGGCCCAGGGCGGCGGCTGCTGCGAGCCGGATCGGACCGCCGTGCGCGAAGACCACGACGACCGCGCCGTCCTGGTGCGCGGCCGCCAGGTCCTCGAGCGCGGCCACCACCCGGTGACGCGTCTCGGCGAATGTCTCCCCACCGCCGCGACGCAGGTCCTCACCGCGCGCCACTGCGGCCACGACGTCCGGTTCGGCACGTGCCACGTCCTCGAAGGTGCGCCCGGCCCAGCTGCCGACGTCGATCTCCCGCAGCCTGGGGTCGACCCGGGCGTCGTGCCCGGTCGCATCGAGGAACGGTGCTGCCGTGTCCCGCACCCGTGGCAGGTCGCTGCAGGCCACACCGTCGACCCTGGGCAGGGCTCGCAACCACAGGGCTGCTCGTGCCGCCTGCTCCCGGCCGGCCGCGGTCAGCCCCGAGTCCGCCTGCCCCTGGTACTTGCCCTCGGCGTTCCAGACCGCCTCGCCGTGCCGGACGAGGTGGAGGGTCGTGGTCATGCTGCACTCTCCTGGTTCCATGGACGCACCACCGGGACAGCCGCCAGGAGCGTCTTCGTGTACTCGTGCCGTGGGTCGGCGAACAGCTGCTCGGTGCCGGCGTGCTCGACCACCTGGCCGCGGTTCATGACAATCACCTCGTCACTGATGTGCCGCACGACGGAGAGGTCGTGGGCGATGAACAGGTAGGTCAGGCCGAGCTCGGCCTGCAGGTCATCGAGGAGGTTGAGCACCTGGGCCTGCACGGACACGTCGAGCGCGGAGACCGCCTCGTCGCAGACGATCAGCTTGGGGCGCACCGCCAGAGCTCGCGCGATGCCCACCCGCTGGCGTTGACCGCCGGAGAACTGGTGCGGGTAGCGATCGGCGTACTGCGGGTCCAGGCCGACGATCTCCAGGAGCCGCCGGATCTCTTCGTCCCAGTCCTGCGTGGGCAGCAGGTCCGGGTGGATGCGCCAGGCCTCGGACAGGATCTGCCGCACGGTCAGTCTCGGATTCAGGGCGGTGTAGGGATCCTGGAAGACCATCTGGATGTCCCGGCGGACCGGACGCATCTCGCGCGCAGACAACCCCACCAGCTCAGTGCCTTGGTACTCGATGGAGCCCGCTTCCGCATGTTCGAGGCCGATCACAGTCCGGGCGAGCGTGGACTTGCCCGATCCGGACTCTCCCACCAGCCCGACGGTCTGGCCGCGGGCGATGTCGAAGCTCACCCCGTCGACAGCCCTGACCTCCCCGATCTTCCGGCGCAGCAAGGCCGACCGGATCGGATAGGTGGTGACCAGGTCGCGGACCCGCAGCAGTGGGTCAGCCATGGCTGAGCACCTCCTCGGTGAAGTGGCAGGACGCGGCCTGGTCCGGTGCCCACCCGGCGGGGTGGCGCAGCTCGGGCACCTCGTCTCGGCAACGCTCCTGGGCGTAGGGACACCGCGGGTGGAAGCGGCAGCCCTGCGGGAAGGCCAACGGGTTGGGCGGCGCCCCGGCGATCGGCGTGAGCCGGGCTCCGCCCTGGTCCTGGGGGATGGAGGCAAGCAGGCCCTCGGTGTACGGGTGCGCCGAGTGGTCGTAGACGTCCCGGATCCGCCCGTGCTCTGCCACTCGACCCGCGTAGAGCACCACCGCACGGGATGCGACATCCGCCACCACGCCCAGGTCGTGGGTGATCAGCAGGATGGCCATACCTCGTTCCTGCTGCAGGTCGCGCAGCAGGTTCATGATCTGTGCCTGCACGGTGACGTCCAGCGCGGTGGTCGGCTCGTCAGCGATCAGCAGGTCGGGACCGAGGCTGAGCGCCATCGCGATCATGATCCGTTGCCGCTGCCCGCCGGAGAACTGGTGCGGATAGTGGTGCATCCGGTGCTCGACGTCCGGGATGCCGACCCGGTGGAGCAGCTCGAGGGCCTGCGCGTTCGCCTCCCGACGACGCAGGCCGAGCCGGCGGCGCAGCGGTTCGGCCACCTGGTCGCCCACGCGGAAGACCGGGTTGAGCGAGCTCAACGGATCCTGGAAGATCATCGAGATCCGGGTGCCGCACAGTGCCCTGACCTGCTGTGGTGGCAGCGCGGTCAGCTCCTGACCGTCGAAGTGGATCTGTCCACCGACGATCCGTCCGGCGGGCTGGGGCAGCAGTCCCATGATCGCTTGTGCGGTCACTGACTTGCCGCTGCCCGACTCACCCAGCAGTGCGAGGGTCTGGCCGTGCTCGACCTCCAGGCTGACGCCGTCGAGGGGCCGGACCAGACCGTCCCGGGTGGAGAACTCGACCTGAAGACCCTCGATCGAGAGCAGGGCGGTGGGCATCACAGACTCCTCAGCTTCGGGTCGTACCGGTCACGCATCGCGTCGCCGAGCAGCCCGCAGGTGAGCACGAGCGCAGCGAGGGCGATACCGGGCAAGGTGGAGATCCACCAGGCGTCACCGAGGTAGTCACGACCGTTGGCGATGGTGGAGCCCCAGCTGGGTACGTCGGTAGGCACCCCGAGGCCGAGGAAGGACAGCGATGCCTCGGCCAGGATGACGTGCCCGAGCTCGACCGTGGCGACCACCAGGATCGGTGCGACGCAGGCGGGGAAGATCGTCCGCAACGCCAGGTGCAGGTGGCCGGCACCCAGGGTCCGGGCCGCGTCCACGTACTCGCGGTTCTTCACCGTCAGCACCTGACCGCGGGTCACCCGCGCGAAGGTCACCCAGTTCGTGATCGCGAGGACGACGATGACGTTGACCACGCTGGGACCGACCACCGCTGCGATCAGGATCGCCAGCAGGATCGAGGGGAAGGAGAGCTGGATGTCCGCCAGCCGCATCAGGACGGCGTCGACCCAACCGCCCCGGTACCCGGCAACCAGGCCGACAGTGACGCCGATCAGGCCGGCCAGCAGCAGCGTCCCAGCACCCACGGTGATCGAGACCCGGGCGCCGAGCATCATCTGGCCGAGGATGTCCTGGCCCACCTGGTCGGTGCCGAGCAGCGCCAGGCCTTGGGAGGTGGTGCTGCCGGGAGGGGCCAGCCGGTCCTGGGTGAAGGTCTGCACCGGGTCGTACTGGCGCAGCATCGGACCGACGATCGCCACCAGCACGTAGCCGGCGACGATCACCAGGCAGGTCACGATGCGGCCTCGGCCGGCAGCATTGCCGCCGCGGCGCTTGACGGTGTCGAAGGCGGAGGCCACCTCGCGCTCGACACCGGCGGTCTCTGTGGTCATCGGGTCACCAACCTCACTCGCGGATCCAGATAGCCGTAGAGGACATCGACCAGAAGGTTCGCGAAGACGAAGCCGGCGGAGATGACCAGGATCGAGGCCTGGACCACGTTGTAGTCACGTTGGCCGATCGACTCGATCAGCAGCCGTCCGATGCCCGGCCAGCTGAACACCATCTCCACGATCACCGAGCCGGCGAGCAGTCCACCGAACTGCAGACCCACGATCGTCACGATCGGTATCAACGCGTTTCGGATCGCATGCGGAAAGATCACCACGCGTTCGGAGAGCCCCTTGGCTCGCGCCGTCTGGATGTAGCCCTCGTGGATGACCTCCAGCAGTCCGCTGCGGGTCATCCGGATCAGGATCGCCAGCATCGGCATCGCCAGGGTGATGGCGGGCAGGACCATGTGCGCCGGTGTGCCGGTACCGCCGCTGGGCAGCACGTGCAGCCCGCGGGCGAAGACCAGGATGAACACGATGCCGATCCAGAAGGACGGCAGCGACTGCGCCAGCAGCGACGCCACGGAGACGATCCGGTCGGTGATCCGGTTTACCCGCAGCGCTGCGAGGACGCCGAGCAGGATGCCCACGACCAGTGCGATGACCAGGGCGACGATCGCCAGCTCCAACGTCGCCGGCAGCTTCTCCAGGACCAGCTCGAAGGCGTCTCGCTGCTGCCGGTAGGAGTCCCCGAAGTCGAGCCGGGTGAGATCGCCCAGGTAGCTCAGGTACTGCGACGGCAACGACTCGTTCAGGCCCATCTGCTCGCGCAGCGCCTCCACCTCCGCCTCCGTGGCATCGGAGCCGAGGATGAGCCGTGCTGGATCTGAGGGGATCAACCGGAGCACGACGAAGATGATCGAGACCGCTCCCCAGAGGATGAAGACAGAGAACACCAGCCGTCGGGTGAGGTACGCGCCCATCAGCCCTCCTCGACTGGACACATCGTCATGCTCGTCATGTTCTTCCTCGAACGTCTCCTCGGTCACATTAGCGTTCATGCAGTCTGGCATCGCACCGCTCACCGGTCAACACTTCGCCGGATTATCGGCTTTGACCTGCAGTAATACCGCCCCTCGCGCGAGACGACCGACGATGTCCGCTTCACCATCCTGCGAGCAGACTGCCCCTTGCACCGACCAGGTCATTAGCGCTAATGTCTGTCATCACGGCTTCCGCCGATGATGAGAACTGACGCCCCTGCGGGCAAGAAGGAGTGTTCAAAGGTGACCTCGGTCGATACCGCTGCACTGACCTCGGCGATGCGCAGCGCAATCCGCGCCTCCGACGTCCGCCTGTCCAAGTACAACCCGTTGCCACGCATCCTCACCCTCGACGACTTCAACGAGGGCACGAACGGTTGGACAGAGCTGATCGGCAACTTCAACGGTCGCGGTGACCTGGACACGGTCGATGCGCACATGCGCGACTTCCGGCCACCTCAGCTGTCCAACGCGACCTTCTTCGACACCGGCACCCATGGTGCGATGACCGGCACGTACTCGCTCAAGCTGGCCACGCGCCCCTATCCGGGACACACCTCCACGGCGATCCGGCGGTTGACGATGGCGAACCGCGGGCTGCTGCAGATCGAGGCGTACCTCACCTACAAGGCCGAGGCCCAGCTCGGCGGCGACGAGTCCGAGGACCGGTACGGCGAGGTGGCCTGGGACGGCAACCTGCACCCGTCCGAGGCGCAGTTCGGGGCGTTCACCGTCGCCACCGACCTGTGTGGGGACGGCGGGGTCCGCTACCACACGGTCGCGCGGTTCCAGAACACCGACCAGGACGGGAAGCTGGTGCGCCGGCTCAGCTATCCGCTGGTGACCGAGCCGACTCCGAAGGAACACCTCGAAGGGAAGTTCGCCCTGCCGTACGCGGCGGACTTCACCGCACCAGACCCGGATGACTGGCGCTATCTCGGCGAGCCGATCGAGATGTGCTTCAACGAGGTGCCCACCAAGGTCAACTGGCACTACCTGCGCTGGCTCATCGACACCGAGAGCCGCACGAACGTCGAGTTCCAGCTCAACGACCGGCTGATCGACATGCGCGATGTCCCCGTACCCGCCTACGCCGAGCCGTACGAGTCGCTCGACAACCTGCTGAACTTCTACTTCTCCGTCCGGACGTTGTCGGGCGTGCGGAACTTCCTCTACCTCGACTCCGTCGTCATCTCGGCCGATTGGTGATCTCAAGATGCTGCAGTCCCAGACCGCGATCCTCGAGCGGAACACGACCTTCTCCGGCGACTTCGCCACCGAACCTTTCGAGACCGGGTGGGCACGCGAGGCCCGCTGGTTCGTCCAGGTGCTCTCCACCGACGGCGACCCGGACGTCCAGCTCACCACCCAGGTCTCCCCCGACGGGCTCACCTGGGTCGACCTGGACGAGCCGCACCACCTCAGCGGTGAGCTGACCAGCTGGAAGGTGCAGGAGTTCGGCCACTGGCTACGCATCCGCGGAACAGTGCGCCCCGGGTCGGTGAAGGTGCGGATCTACCTCGCCCTGAAGAGCTGACCGCCAGGCGAGGACACCGGGCCTCGCCGAGTCGATATCGTGTGTGTGCCCGGTGTCGCCGCATTCGATGGGGCACGTGCTCGACCCCGCGAACCGGCCAAGCACCACCCGGCCAGACCACAGTCGATCCAGGACGGAGTCCAGATGGTGGAGGGGGCACCACGCAGACGTCGCACCTTGCAGGACGTCGCGAACGAGGTGGGGCTGTCCGCGAACACTGTGTCCCGGGCGCTGCGCGGCCAGTCCGGCGTCAGCGAACCCACCCGGGAGCGGATCCGGCGCGCCGCCGAGCAGCTCGGCTACGTGCCGAACGTGCACGCCCGCTCGCTCGTGCTGGGCAGCCACCGCACGATCGGGTTGGTGATCACGAACGTCTCCAACCCGTTCTATGCCGAGCTGATCAGCGCGATCGAGCTGCGGGCCGCCGAAGAGGGATACCACATCGTCCTGTTCCTGAGCGAGGAGTCCCCGGCCCGCGAGATCGCTGCTGCGGAGAACGTCATCCAGTCGGGGCTGGACGGGGTGATCGTCGTGCCGGTGCAGGGACCGACGAACCCCTGGCAGCGCGTGACCCGTGCTGGGGTGCCGTTCGTGGTGGTCAACCGGCGCCTGGCCGACCTCGAGGTCGACATGGTCGCCACCGACAACTATGCAGGAGCTCGGGCGGCGACCGCGCACGTCATCGACCAGGGGGCACAGTCGATCGTGATGCTGGAGGAGGACCTGCCGATCACCACGATCGACCAGCGGGTCCAGGGCTTCCGGGATGCGCTCGCCGCAGCCTCCCTCCCCTGCGAGGAGGGTGCAGTGCTCATGGTGCCCACCCGCCGCAACGACCGGGTGGCCCTGCCCTGGCAGGCCGGCGATGCCTACCGGCTGACCGTGGACCTGCTCGCCCGGGGGCACCGCCCGGACGCGTTCGTGGTCGGCAACGACTACTTCGCGCTCGGGCTGTACCGTGCGCTGCGTGAACGGGGGCTGCGATGCCCCGAGGACACCTTCGTCGTGGGTTTCGGTGACTACCCGTTCGCGGAGTTCCTCGCCCCACCCCTGTCCACCGTGCGTCTTCCGGCGGCGAAGGTCGGCAACACTGCCGTAGACCTGCTGCTGGGCCGCATCCGGGGCGAGACTGCTGCTCCGGCCGAACCGATCCTGGTGCAGCCGGAGCTCGTCACCCGGGACTCCACCGGGGCCTGAGCACCGAACCGGCCACACCCGGCCCGGCGAGACGGCCATACCCCGGCGAGTCCCGCCGTCGAGCCCGGCCTACGGCGGAGAGGCGACCAACCGCCTCGCCCACGCTGGCTCGTCAGGTCGCACTGGAGCGTGCCCATCTCCGTCCCTCGCCGCAGTCACCCGACCTACCGGATCGACGACGTGGGGTTCCGGCTGGCCCGGTCCATCGGGTCGTGACGGGCGGTGTCCTTCCGCAGCGCGAACCAGCTGGCCAGCAGGACGATCAGCAGCATGATCACGTTGTGCGTGTACTTGGCCACCGGTTCGACGGAGCCAGCGAGGGGGAAGTAGGTGAAGGCCAGGGAGCCGCGGACCAGCAGGAAGGGCACGGCCACCGCGGCGACGTGCCGGGCTCCCCAGCCGCGACCGCGGGACAGCCGCCAGACGAGCAGGGCGGTGAGGACGGTCGCGCCCACTCCGAGGCCGACGCCGGCCCAGTTCTCGTCCGCGAACCCCGCAGCGAGGGCGAGCACCAGGACGACGACGAACACCACCCAGACCGGTGGTGCCTCGGCCGGAGCGAACCGGCGAGGGGTTTCGACCGGCTCCACGGGCGTACGTGCCACGTTCCGGCGGTGCGAGCGTCCCACCAGAGCGGCCAGGGTGAGCAGCGCCAGCACGGTCAGGGCGGACAGTGCCAGCTGGGTCGGGGAGGCGCTGTGCGACTCCGGGTCGGCCAGGATCAGCACGGCCGCGACGATGTAGGCGACGAGTGCCACGATGATGCCGATCGGTCCCAACCAGCTCCGCTCCCGGTGGGCGGGCCGCCACGCTTCTGCCAAGGCGACCGGCGCGCCGAAGCTGAAGATCAGGTGGCCGCCGAGGAAGTTGTACAGGTTGAACGCGCCGACGCCGGTACCGGGAATCAGGGTCGCTTCACGGGTGGCTTCCCAGCCCTCGTACCCCTGGTAGTCGATGCTGAACATCGCTTGGTCGATCAGACAGGCCTGCGTGACCCCGAGGGCGAGGAAGATCACCAGCAGGGACGGCCAACCCCACCCGGCCCGACGGACGAGCTCGCGGGCGAGCAGTGCCGGGGCGCCGTACAAGGCGGCGAAGAACACCAGGGAGAAGGTGACGCCTCCCAGGTTGCCGGTCGTCTCGGCGTAGGCGGCAAGGAGTTCGGCGCCGACCCCGCAGAGCACCGCCAGTCCGACGATCTGTGCCATCCGGCCGGGGAGCCGACCGCGCTCTGACCCGCAGACCGCCCGGGGTGTCCGCCATCGAAGAGATGGTAGTGAGGCGCTGGGGCGAGAGGGAT
>Ga0209487_1004525_pt1 | contig 10648 bp, 9 predicted proteins | sample Poulit2012_FD_187524 | JGI IMG/M metagenome (GOLD analysis project Ga0209487, IMG submission 187524) | Agricultural soil microbial communities from Georgia to study Nitrogen management - Poultry litter 2012 (SPAdes) (version 2) | ecosystem: Environmental > Terrestrial > Soil > Agricultural land... | reverse complement strand
CCATCCCAATTAGTGACGATATATCCTCTTTCTTGTGCCGTTGCAATCGACAAACCAAATGTAATTGCAAATAGACCTGTAATTAGTTTTTTCATTTTTCCTTTATTTATTTTATTATTTAACAATCACTTTCTTGGTTGAAACAGATTGTTCGGTTTGAATTCTTAAAATATAATTTCCTTTGCTGAATGATTCTAAGTTGATTTGCGAATTTCTCATTCCATTAGCATCAAAAGTTTGAATCAATTTACCGGTCATATCATACACATAAATCAATTGAATGTTTTGATCGCTGGTTATATTGAAAATTCCTTTGGATGGGTTAGGATAAACATTGGTTGAAGCAAGGTTTTGTTCCAAGGTAGAAAGTTGTCCGAATGAGAACTCATCTGTATAACCCGCACCATAATCCCCATCTGATTCTGAAAGAATATTTCCGTTAGCATCTTTTAAAATTAAGCTTGCACCACCGTTACCTCCTGTATCGGAAACTCTGAATGAATAGCAATCAGCATTGTTAGGCAATTCAATCTCTATCTCATAAGTTTGATTGCTTTCGTATCCATTTCCTTGCTGAATTATATAGTTGTTAGAGTTTCTAACCAACCATCTCGTTTGGTTTCCTTGATGATCTGTGTTTAGCGTCAAAAATAGGGTAGTTGTTTCAGATTTAGGCGCATCGTTAAATTCTGCAGTAATGAAGTTGTTGTCATTGTTTTCATCATCAGTAATCGAAATTTCAAGTGTATTGGTTCCTGCTCTTGTGTAATAAACTTCAGGAAGTTCAATCTCTCTTGAATTGAGCGGAGGTATATTTCCATCCCAAGTGAATGTGTGTACTTCTCCATCGTTAATTGAATATTCAAAAGTAACAGAAGTTTGATTGAATCCTCCTTTATTTTCAACCGTAACCTTTGGTGCTACTGTATTGGCACAAATTTGTGGGAAATCACCTACGCTTACAAGAGCAAGGTCGTTGTCATATTCCAAACCTAAAAGCGAAGGGAAAGTTCCGTTACCACTGATAATTTCTTGAGTAGTTTCAGTCATGAAAACAACGATTTCCATGTTTCCTAAGTTTGCAGGAATGTTTCTATAATGCTCTGGGATAGTATAAGTGTAAGTTCTATCGATAAACGATCCTTGAGTGGTTGTATTGATTTCTTCTCCCCATTGTCCAGTCAAAAGATCAACTAATCTACGCATATGAACATATTCATTCCCCATTCCACCACCAACTTGAGGTCCTAAAGTGTTGTTCTGTAATAAAGCAACGTTCAATCGATTCGTAGATTTAGGGCTATCTCCAGTATAATAAGCTTCAACATGAACGGTTAATTCTCTGGTGTCTATGTCCAAAGTAGCTTCAACAGCCATGTTCAAATAAGATGGTGTGCTCATGATTTGATTGGCAGCTGCAGACCAATAGTTTCTCCCCATAGCAGTACGACCGTTCACCATTCCCCAGCCCGGGAAAACATGTCGATTGACTGTTCCTGCAGGATAACCAGTTACTCCTGCTTGTCCGTCGATTGCAGCTCCCCATTGTGTTCTGAAGTCAGGTTGACTTCCACTTGGATTGGCATATCCACCAACGTGGATGTTGATGGCAAATGCATTTCCTGGATTATTGGTCAGAATTTGCTCCGCAATAGCATGACCATCAGGACAGTACGTGCAGTTTATACCAGTGAACTCTTCTAAAATTGCTTTCTTGTTTTGTGGCTCTGTGCTTACAATGGTTTGTCCATAGCTATAGGTAGCTAAACAACCAATGCTTGTAAGCATTAGTTTAGTAAATAATTGTCTCATAATAAAAGTTTGTGTGTATTAATTAATTGTATGTGTTAATGAATGATTCTAACAAATCTATTAAAAAGTTTTGACTAATGAAAGCGTAAATCCTGTATTTTCAGGAACATACCTACATACACCTCCTACGCAAATCAGCCCTCCTCTTTGACGTCCATAGTTCAATTGAATACGTGTAGATTCATGAGTATAGCTACCTCCAAGCATATAATAATGATAACGCTCATCCTTATTGTCGTTGCCATAATTGTATTGATCCGCTACATAAAAATTCCATTTTTGATTTAAATTGTATTCAAACAAAGCAGCTGCCCAATTCTTTTTGTCTCTTTTGGTTTGTAAGTGTTGCAATTCAAAACGAAGAGAATTGTTGGCGTCGAATTGATACAAGAAGTCACCTACGACTACATTGGCGATGATATGGCTGTAGTTTCCTCCTTCAACGATTCCTTTGTTGTAGAATTGATGCATATAAGTGAAAATTGACGAAAACTTCGATGACCATCTTTTAGAAATTTCAAAATTCACATCGTGGAAAAACTTCTTTCCAAAGTCTAAAAATTCTGTTTCGTATTCGTCACCAGCTGCATTGAATTCTGGGTTTAGTCCGTTCCAATAAGATCCGTTCAAGGCTATTTTGGTTCCATATTGTCCACCCAACATACTTCCTTTAGGAATGTTGTAGAAAATATCGATTTGTCCACCGATTTCACCAACTTCTTGTTTGTCAAAGTTAAGATGTGGCTGCGCTTGATACACATAAATGTTGGTCAGTAAATAATCGTGTTGACGAGTGATTGCCGGCAAATAATTTACTATTCCTTCGTTGAAAACATTTGCTGCAGCTTCGCTTAAATCTCTTTGTGCATACATACCCATATTTTCCATACGACGGAATGTAGTGTTGATTCCAAAGCCTCTGGTCGAATAGCCAAGGTTCATTTGAAATCCTGATCCATCATAGAATTTCTCTGAAGGAACTCCACTATGAAAGGCAGCTTGTTCGCCTTTGTAAACAAATTCAGCATCGGCATAAATTCCTGACATTCCGTTATAGCCCAATCTGAAAGAGTAATTGCTCGAGTTTTCAGGAAAATCTTGGATGGCTCCAGTGTATTTTTCGTATTGCCCAACATAACTCAATCCAAGTGTAATGGCATTCGAATAATTTTCTTTGTTAATCAAACGGCTGATGTTAGTTTCGATATCAATACCTGTTACACTTCCTTCGGTAGTTTCGAATCCTAATCTCGGTTTACCAATTAAACCTTTAATAGTTGTAAAATCATTTGGGTTATAAGCAACTCTCACTCCTCGAATGGCGTTATTGATTCCGATTTGTCGGTCCTCCCAGCTCCTCAATATCATTCCACTACCGAATTGATCGTAAAAACTACCAGCGGTAATTTCAATGTCTTCGCCTTTATAGTTGACATAATAGTTAGCGATTTTATTGTCATTGAATCTATCAGAATATCCAAGAAGAGCATTTGGTAAATAAGCTTCGTATTGTAAACCAGCGGAAAATTTTCCTTTGGTATAATCCAATCTTAGATAGTTGTTCGATCGGAAAGCATCGCTTGGTTTGTCAAAACCTAAATCTTTGTCAGATTGATACCATTGTGAAGTAGATTCAAGTCCACCACTAAAAGTTCCTTGGTCCTTATTTTCTTGTCCAAAAGTGTGTGTTGAGATAAGCATTGTTATCGTCAACAGACCATAAATTTTTCTCATGTGTTAGTTATTTATAGGGAAACACCAATTAAATTCTGTGTTTTTTAGTTTGAATATTCTTTGATTTTTTCATAAAGTCCAAATTCGGCACCTGGTTGATAACCTAAATGTCTGTGAACTATGACGCCATCTTTGACAACTACAGTAAAAGGTGGAGTAGTAAAGTTTAATTGTCTTTTGAGTTCATTGTTAGTGTCCAATAATACATCGAAATCCCAACCTCTTCCATTGACCATGGAGCGAACTCTATTTACTGTTTTGGCATCATCGATTGAAACTGCGAAAAATTTCACTCCTGTTTCCTCTACCCAATCATCGAGCAACTCGTTGATCGCATTTAATTCTAACATACATGGTCCGCACCAAGTTGCCCAAAAAGCCAAGGCTACGGGAGCATCACCATTAGAAAGTTCTTTGATGTCAACTTTGTTACCATTTAAGTCATAAATTGTCATTTCAGGAAATTGAGCTTCTTGCGCATTAAGTACGGAAACCCCAAGTATTATTGCTAATACAATAGTTAGTTTTTTCATAATAAATTGTTCTTTGTGTGTATATTTAGGTAAATTTAGCAAAAAATTAATATTATTTATGAAAAAAATAAAATTAACACACGCAATTATTTTTTTCGCTATTTTTTCAGCTTTGCTTATTAGTTGCGGAACTGAAGAAGAAGCAGCGGGAGAACATTTAGAACTGAATTTAAGCGCAACAACAGTTGTTGTTGGAGAGGAAATTTCATTTGAACTTACATCTTACCTGAATGGAGATGTTACTACAGATGCAACTTTTATTGTAAATGGTGTAGCAATTGAAGGGAATACTTTTATTCCAGAAGAAGCCAATGATGCCAATGAAGTGTATGCGACTTTCAATGAATTTATAAGTGAAACCAAAACCTTTAAGTCATTGGAATTTGTTCCTTCTGAATACACACAAAAGGTGTTGTTAGAAGATTATACGGGTACTTGGTGTGGCTATTGCCCGAGAATGGTTACTATAGTTGATTATTTTACAGCTTATAGTGATAGGATAATTCCAATAGCTATACATTGTCAAGGCTCACCTTCCGATCCTTGGGCTTATGAATTTGCTTCAGATATGATCAAACCCGAAAATTACAATGCCAATGGACAACCGAAAGGGAAGTTCAATAGAATATATGATGTCGATCAAATGCAAGGTATGTATCCTTGTCCAAATGACCCATCGGTTTATATCGATCAGGTCTTACCTTTCTTGAATCAATCTGCTAAATTAGGTTTAGGAATTGATTCTTCTTTGAATGGAACGGATTTGAAAATCAATGTAAAAGTTGGTTTTGCAGTAGATGAATTAGAAGATGCGAGGTTAGTGGTGAATTTGATCGAAGATGGTCTGGTACACAACCAAATCAACTTCTTTGCAGGTGGCTCTCAAAATTGCGACCCAGATTATGACTATACGAGCATGCCAAATCCGACACCAAACTTCCCTCAAGAACATGTTTTGTTGAAATCATATACCGATATTTATGGAGATGTAATTCCTCAAAATGAAATTGCTAATGGAAATGTTTGGAGTAGAGAATTCAATGTTCAATTGCCTGATAATGTTAACAATCCTGAAAATTTAAGCATAGTAGCTTTTGTTTTGGGTGAAGGAAATCAAATCAGCAATAGACATGTAATCAATGTTCAAAATGCAAAAGTAGGTGATTTTCAAGATTTTGATTGATAGAAAAATGCGAAAATAATGACAAAAACGCCAATCGAAAGTTGGCGTTTTTTTGTTTTGTTTTATGAATTATTTAGAATTAATAAATGCATTAAATATTTGCCGTTATATATTAAATGGTATATTTTAGCCCGGAAAATTTATTAACCAATTTATTAACAAAATGAGAAACAAGTTTTATTATTTAGTAGTTTTATTATTTAGTGTAGGTATTTTAGTGTCATGTTCAAGCGATGATGATAGTGGTCATGCAGGAAATACAGATTTGATTGTAGGAAAATGGATGTTGTATCAAGATGGTGACATGAGCGGAGGTACAGAAATTCTACAATTATGGGATCATGAATGTGATACGAAAAAAGATTTTTGGGAATTTAAATCAAATGGAGAGGTTACAGAAAATTATTACGACGTTTATTGTGATTTATCAACGACTTTTGGACAATATACAATTGAAGGTGATACCATAAAATTTACTACTACTTTTGGCAATACGACTTATACGATTGATGGGCAAATTCAAGTATTGGATTCAAATAATTTAAAAATTAAAATTGAAGAAACTTATGCCAATATGACTTATGTTTATATCTATGTTTTCAAAAGAATGTAATTTATAATATAATAGAAATGACAAAAACGCCAATCGAAAGTTGGCGTTTTTTTTTGTTTTATGAATTATTTGATCTCACGAACAAATTCCAATACATTTTGAAGAGCCAATTTCGATACTTGCGCAATGAAATCATCTCTTTCAAGGTAAGGGAAATAATACATTTTACTAAATGTTTTTTTAGCACTTGCAATAGCTATCCAAACAGTTCCGACTTCTTTTCCATCTTCACCTTTGCTCGGACCAGCGACTCCAGTAGTTGAAAGGCTGATGTCCGTATTTAACTTTTTTCTTACACCTTTGGCCATTTCTATAGCGACTTCTTTGCTTACTACTGTGTGCTTTTCTATGGTTTTTTCAGAAACGTTTAGCAGATTTTTCTTTACTTCAGTTGCATAAGAAACTACACTTCCTTTATAATATGTAGAACTTCCAGGAACGCTTGTAAGCAGTTGTGCAATGTATCCGCCGGTGCAGCTTTCAGCAGTGGAAATACACAGTTTTTTCTCTTTTAAAACTTTGCCTAAAATAAGCTCTACCGCAGCGGTTTGGGTCGAATCTAAATGGTTTTTTAATATAGGAATGACCTTTTTAACTTCTTGATCAATTGTCCCAATCAATTCATCGCGTTTTCTGCCTTTAGCAGTGAGTACCAATTTAACTTTAGAATTTTCTGGTAAATAGGCTAAATGAATATTTTCAGGCAATTGATTTTCCCAATCTTCCAATGCAATTGCCAAATCACTTTCAGGGAAATTGGATACTGAAAGGAATCGATGAATGACAAATGGAAGAGAGAATCTCGCTTTGAGTAAAGGAATCACTTGAGATTTAAGCAAGTTTTTCATTTCGAATGGAACACCTGGTAAATTGATGATGATACAATTTTTATGTTCCGTCCAAATGCCAGGAGCAGTTCCTAGAGGATTTGGTAAAGCGATGGAGTTTTTAGGAACCAAAGCTTGATCTCTATGCAATGCATTCAGGGTTCGATTGTTTTTTTTGAATCGAACTTCTAATTCATTTAAAATTTCTTTGTCTAAAACTAAATCAGTTTCTAAGAATTCACATAAAGAATTTTTTGTCAAATCATCATTCGTAGGTCCCAATCCTCCAGTCGTTATCAAAACATCAGTTTTATCGACCAATTCTTCCAAAGTTTCGATGATAATTTTGGGTTGGTCTTGAATGGAGCGGATTTCAATGATGTCCAAACCGATTTCATTCAGCTTTTTTGCAAGATAAGCCGAGTTGGTATCAACCACTTGTCCAAAAAGGATTTCGTCGCCTATGGTAAGTGCTCGTACTCTCATCTGAATGAAATTTATAATATATGTTTTTCAGCATGATAAGAGGATCTTACCAAAGGTCCACTTTCGATGTGACGGAAGTTGAACTGTTTGGCGTATTCTTCATATTCTTTGAACAATTCTGGAGTGATAAATTCTTTCACTGGCAAATGTTTTTTGGTCGGTTGTAAATATTGACCAATGGTGATTACATCGACTTTTGCATCTGCAATATCACGAATAGTTTCAAAAACTTCTTCTTTGGTTTCTCCAAATCCGAGCATAATTCCAGTCTTTGTACGAGACTTTCCATTTTCTTTCAAATAACGCAGAACGCCTAAACTTCTCTCGTATTTGGCTTGAATTCTAACTGCTCTTGTCAATCGTTTCACCGTTTCCATATTGTGAGATATCACTTCAGGAGCAGCTTCAATTATTCTATCAATAATTTTTTCTTCTCCTTGGAAATCAGGAATCAGAGTTTCCATAGTTACACCAGGTGCGATTCTTCTTACCGCATTGATGGTTTCTGCCCAAATGATTGAGCCCATATCTTTTAGATCATCTCGATCTACAGAAGTTAAAACAGCATGTTTGATTTGCATTTGTTTGATAGATTTTGCGACTTTTTCTGGTTCTTCCCAATCTACTTGATCAGGACGACCAGTTTTTACTCCACAAAATCCACAAGAACGCGTACAAATATTTCCTAAAATCATAAAAGTGGCTGTACCTGCGCTCCAACATTCTCCCATATTGGGACAACTTCCACTTTGGCAAATTGTATTTAATTCGTATTTATCGACTAAACTTCTTAATTTTCTATAATTTTGACCTGTAGGAAGTTTAACTCTTATCCATTTGGGTTTTTGAACCCTTCCATCTTCTTTGATTACAGCTTTCATATTTTTCAAATTAATTAATCATTACAACTTAGGTCTGAGGTTTTAAGGTTTTTTGCCAATTCCAAGCAGTTTTCATACTGACTTCCAAAGGTGTTTCAGCTTTCCAATTCAATTCACTTTCAGCTTTAGTATTGTCAGCAAATGCTTCAATAACATCACCTGCTCTTCGTCCAACGATTTTGTATTTTAACTTTAAATCATTGGCTTTTTCAAAAGCATCGATTACTTCCAAAACAGTTGAACCAATTCCAGTCCCTAAATTGAAAATTTCTAAATTCTTATGGTTTTTCTTTTCGATCAATCGATTCAAAGCCTTTACATGAGCATTTGCTAAATCACAAACGTAAATATAATCTCTGATTGCTGTTCCATCTCTTGTCGGATAGTCGTTTCCAAAAACCGAAAGTTCTTCTCTAATTCCAGCGGCCACTTGAGTGACAAACGGAATGAGATTGTTCGGAACTCCTTTAGGTAATTCTCCAATCAAACTGGATGGATGTGCACCCACCGGATTGAAATACCTCAATGAAATTACATTTTTATGAAAAGCAGTCACGTAATCTTCCAAAATCTCTTCGCCCATCTGTTTGGTTTTGGCATAAGGAGATTCCGCTTTTTTGATAGGAGCGTTTTCGTCAATTGGCATTTTATCGGCTTGACCATAAACTGTACATGATGAACTGAAAATGAAATTATCTACTTCATTCTCTTTCATAGCTTCCAGTAAGTTGATCAAACTCAGTAAGTTGTTTCTAAAGTACATCAATGGTTTTTCTACACTTTCGCCCACTGCTTTACTTGCAGCAAAGTGAATGACTCCATCAATTTTATTTTCAGAAAAGAATTTTTTCACCAATTTTTCATCCTTTAAATCCATTTGATGGAAATCGGGTTTTTTATGGGTGATTTGTTCGATTCTATCCAATACAAATAGTTCTGAGTTTGATAAATCGTCTATGATAACCACGTCATAGCCAGATTCTTGTAAAGAAACGACTGTGTGTGAACCAATATATCCTAATCCTCCGGTAACTAAAATGCTTTGTTTCAATTGATTGAGTTTTTATGGTTTTGAATTTAACTAAAAAAGTCCTTTACTGCATCAGTAATGTACTTTAATTGCTCTTCTGTTAATTCTGAGTGCATTGGCAACGAGACAACTTCTTCGATCAACTTGTTGGTGTTCGGGAAGTCATTATCGTTATAATTTCCAGTATCATAAGCTTTTTGTTTTCTTAATGGAACTGGATAATAAATCATTGCAGGTATGTCTTTTTTGTTCAAAAATTCAATCAATTCATCTCGTTTCCCATTGAGAACTCTCAATGTATATTGATGATAAACATGGGTTGAATCTTCTGCGTGAACTGGAGTCAACAATCCATCGATTTCTGAAAAAGCATTGGAATAATATTTTGCAGCTTTTGCTCTCGATTGATTGTAAGTATCGAGATGAGGTAATTTAACTCTCAAAATGGCCGCTTGAATACTGTCCAATCTTGAGTTAACACCAATTTCATCGTGATAATATCTCTTATACATTCCGTGGTTTACAATTCCTCTCATTCGATGTGCCAAATCATCATCATTACTGAAAATAGCTCCACCATCACCATAGCAACCTAAGTTTTTTGATGGGAAAAATGAAGTAGCTCCAATCGTACCGATGGTTCCAGCTTTTTTTCCTTTGTACTCAGCACCTATGGCTTGTGCTGTATCTTCTATGACATATAAATTATGCTCTTCAGCAATTTTCATGATTTCATCCATATTGGCACATTGTCCAAACAAATGAACTGGAATTATCGCCTTGGTTTTTGGAGTGATGGCAGCTTTTAATCTATCAGTATCGATTAAAAAATTATCATAATCTACATCGACCAAAACCGATTTTAAACCTAACAAATGAATCACTTCAACCGTTGCAGCAAAAGTGAAATCTGCAGTGATTACTTCGTCACCGGGTTTCAGATCAAGCGCCATCAGTGCAATCTGAAGCGCATCGGTTCCGTTTCCACAAGGAATTACATGCTTTACATCTAAATATTCTTCTAATTCTGTTTGAAAGTTTTTTACTTCAGGACCGTTGATAAAAGCACATGAATCAACGACGGATTGTATGGATTGGTCTATTTCTTTTTTAATATTTAGGTATTGCGCACCTAAATCAACCATTTGTAATTTGCGCATAGTCATAAAATTTGAACAAATGTACAAAACGGATTTTGTATATTCGCCAAGCTTATGAATATCATTTACACTCAATTTATAAAACTATATGGTTTTGCGGTGAAACTCGCTGCAAACTTCAATCCGAAAGCCAAATTATGGGTCGATGGAAGAAGGGATTGGCAATCAAAAATGCGTGATGCAATTTCTCCTAAAGATCGAATCATTTGGGTGCATTGTTCTTCTTTGGGAGAATTTGAACAGGGGCGACCGGTCATGGAGAAAATTCGAGAAAATTATCCGAATCATAAGTTGGCCGTTAGTTTTTTTTCGCCTTCTGGTTATGAAGTTCGAAAAGATTATCAAGGCGCGGATTATATTTTTTATTTGCCATTGGATACACCTAAAAA
>Ga0209487_1004524_pt1 | contig 10648 bp, 9 predicted proteins | sample Poulit2012_FD_187524 | JGI IMG/M metagenome (GOLD analysis project Ga0209487, IMG submission 187524) | Agricultural soil microbial communities from Georgia to study Nitrogen management - Poultry litter 2012 (SPAdes) (version 2) | ecosystem: Environmental > Terrestrial > Soil > Agricultural land... | reverse complement strand
AGCTGCAGGTGCCCACGGCGCGCACCGGTCGCCGAACGGCTGGGGCGGACCTGGGTGGGGTGGATCGCCAGTGCACTCATCTGTCCATCTCCTTCGAACGTCAGTACGTCGAACGCCTGTACGACAGAGTAGCAAGCCGCCCACCGACTGTCGACACGCCGTCGAACAGATGTTTGAGTTCGGCCCGGTGGCCTTCTACGCTGTCGAGCACGAGCCCATCACCGACCACTGACATTCGAGGAGCAGGCGCCGTGGACACAGGCCAGGACGAGCCCGAGGGCACCGCGACCGTGCACGAGCTGCCCGACGCCGAGGCGGTGGACGGCGCCCTGACCGAACGCCAGCGGCTGGTGCTCGAGACGATCCGGCGCAGCGTCGACGAGCGGGGCTACCCCCCGACGATGCGCGAGATCGGTCAGCTCGTCGGCCTCACCAGCCCGTCCTCGGTCAAGCACCAGCTGATGGCCCTGGAGCGCAAGGGCTACCTGCGCCGCGACCCGAAGCGGCCCCGGGCGATCGAGATCGTGGGCAGCGAGGTGCGCGGACCGCAGCTGGGCAGCCCGGAGGACGCCACCGACGCCCCGGCCCCCACCCTGGTCCCGGTCGTCGGCCGGATCGCGGCCGGTGGCCCGGTGCTGGCCGAGCAGGCGGTGGAGGACGTGTTCCCGCTGCCCCGCCAGCTGGTGGGCGACGGTGAGCTGTTCCTCCTGCGCGTGCAGGGTGACTCCATGATCGACGCGGCCATCTGCGACGGGGACTGGGTCGTCGTCCGCCGGCAGCCGGTCGCGGAGAACGGTGAGATCGTCGCCGCGCTGCTGGACGACGAAGCCACGGTCAAGACCTTCCAGCGGCGCGACGGCCACGTGTGGCTGCTACCGGCCAACGAGGCCTACTCCCCCATCGACGGTGACGCCGCGCAGGTGCTGGGGCGCGTGGTGTCGGTCCTGCGCTCGCTCTAGGCGCGCGCGGCACGCCGGCTCACCGGAACTAGGCGCGAGCGGCCGGCTGGCTCACCGGTTCGGCCAGGCGGCGCAGCGCTGCCCGGGCGAGCTCGGGATCCGTGGTCGGCCACAGCGGCGGCATCGAACGGCGCAGGAACCCCCCGTACCGTGCGGTGGCCAGCCGGGAGTCCAACACGGCGACCATCCCGCGGTCGGCGGTCGAACGGATCAGCCGGCCGGCCCCCTGGGCCAGCAGCAGCGCCGCATGGGTGGCGGCAACGCTCATGAACCCGTTCCCCCCGGCCGCCCCGATCACCTCGGTGCGCGCCGAGCGCACCGGGTCGTCGGGGCGCGGGAAGGGGATCCGGTCGATGACCACCAGCCGGCAGGTGCGCCCGGGCACGTCCACGCCCTGCCACAGCGACAGCGTGCCGACCAGGGTGGCGTCCTCGTCGGCGGCGAAGCGGGCCACCAGCGACGGCAGCTGGTCCTCCCCCTGGCACAGCACCGGGGTGTCCAGCTCGGCACGGAGCAGCTCGGCAGCCTCCTCGGCCGCGCGCCGCGACGAGAACAGCCCCAGCGCTCCTCCGCCGGCGGCGCGCACGAGGTCAACCAGCTCGGCCCGGGCCGCCTCGCTCGGCCCCTCCCGCCCCGGCGGGGGCAGGTGGCGCGCGACGTACACGATCCCCTGGCGCCCGTAGTCGAAGGGGGAACCGACGTCGATCCCCTCCCAGTCGGCGCGCGGCGGCTGCGGCGCCGCCGGGTCTGCGTCCGGAGTGGAGGTCGCGGCGCCGGCTCTAGCGGGAGGTGGTGCCACGCCGGCGCCCGCGCCGGCACTGGCGCGCAACGGAGCGGTGGTGTCCTCGGCGTCGAGGTGCGCCAGCAGCGGGAGGCCGAGCGTCCGGGCGACCGGGTCGAAGCTGCCACCAAGCGCCAAGGTGGCGGAGGTGAGCACGGCGGCGCGGCCGGCGAGCAGGTCGGTGGCGATCGGCCGGGAGACGTCCAACGGCGCCAGGTGGAGCCGTGCGGCGTCCATCCCGGTGCGGCCGCGCTCGCACCACAGGACGTCCCGGCGCGTGGCGACGCCGTCGTCCAGCAGGCGCTCGGCGATCTCGTGCAGCACCACCATCGCCGACCGGGCCATCACCCGGCCACCGGCCTCGTCCTCCCCCTTGAGCTGGCTGATCGCCTCGCGGGCCCCGGCCTCCAGCAGGGTCGCCGCGTCCACCAGCTCGGCCGGCACGCTGCGCAGGCGTCCTGCGGGAGCCACCTCGAGGTAGCTGCCCACGGCCCGGGAGGCGGCGTCGAGCGCGTCCACGGTGACCGCTGCGTGCTTGCGCGCCAGGCGGACCGTGCGATCGACGGCGGCCGCGGACAGCTCCAGGGTGGCCTGCGCCGTCACGCGGTCGGCCAGCTCGTGGGCCTCGTCGACGATCAGGACGTCGTGCTCGGGCAGCACCCGCGGGGAGCCGGCCGCCGCGATACCGAGCATGGCATGGTTGGTGACGACGACATCGGCCTCGTGGGCGGCGCGCCGAGCAGCTTCGGGGAAGCACTCCTCGAGCATCGGGCACTTGGCTCCGAGGCACTCCAGCTTGGTCACCGACACCTGCCGCCAGGCGCGGTCACTCACCCCGGGCTCGAGGTCGTCCCGGTCACCGGTCGCACTCTCCTCGGCCCACTCCCGCAACCGCAGCACCTGCTCGGCGAGCGGGCCGCGGGATCCTGCGTCGGTGCTCGCCGGCGTTGCGGCGTCGACGGCGAACAAGCCGGGCTCGTCCTCGGTGGGATAGCCGCCGGCCAGCTTGTGCTTGCACAGGTAGTTGTGCCATCCCTTGAGCAGCGCGACCTCGGGGCGCGGCGCACCGGAGTCGGCGACGACGTCGGCGACCAGTGGGACGTCGTGCAGCAGCACCTGGCGCTGCAGGGCGAGGGTGGCGGTGGCGACGATGGCGCGCTGGCCGTGGCGTACCGCGTGGTCCAGCACCGGCACGAGGTAGCCGAGGGACTTACCGGTACCGGTGCCGGCCTGGACGAGCAGGGCACGCGGCTCGCGCAGGGTACGGCTGACCTCCTCGGCCATCTGCAGCTGGCCGGCACGCTCGTGGCCGCCCAGACGGGTGACGGCCTCGCGGAGCAGCTCGGCGGTCCCGCTCACGGTGTCTGCGCGGCGCCGAGCTCAGCGGCGAGGGTCTGATCGACCATGGCGGTGAGCCGCGTGCCGGCGCCGGTGTGCTCCTCCTCGATGACCTCACCGGTGGCGTGCGCCCGGGAGATGAGGTCGCCGCGGGAGTAGGGCACCAGGACCTCGACCCGCACGCTCGGGCGGGGCAGCAGCTCGGCGATCCGGTCGCGCAGCTCCTCGACGCCCTCCCCGGTCCGGGCCGAGACCGCCACCGCGCCGGGGTAGCGCGTGCGGAGCGCGGTGAGGTCACCGGGGTCGGCGAGGTCGGCCTTGTTGAGGGCGATGAGCTCGGGGATCTCGTCGGTGCCGGCGATGTCGGCGATGACGCTCCGTACCGCGCGCACCTGGCCTTCGGGGTCGGGGTGGGAGGCATCGACGACGTGGAGGATGACGTCCGCCTCGGCCACCTCTTCCAGCGTGGAGCGGAACGCCTCGACCAGCTCGTGCGGCAGCGAGCGGACGAAGCCGACCGTGTCGGTGAGGGTGTAGGCGCGACCGTCCGGGGTCTCGGCACGGCGCACCGTGGGGTCCAGCGTGGCGAACAGCGCGTTCTCGACCAGCACCCCGGCGCCGGTGAGCCGGTTGAGCAGAGACGACTTGCCGGCGTTGGTGTACCCGGCGATCGCCACCGACGGCACATGGGCCCGGTGCCGGGCGGCGCGCTTGGTCTGCCGCGCCGGTGCCATCGCCGCGATCTGACGGCGAAGCCGCGCCATCCGGGTGCGGATGCGGCGACGGTCCAGCTCGATCTTGGTCTCACCCGGTCCGCGCGAGCCGATCCCGGCGCCGCCGGCCACCCGGCCACCCGCCTGCCGGGACATCGACTCACCCCAGCCGCGCAGCCGTGGCAGCAGGTACTCCAGCTGCGCGAGCTCCACCTGGGCCTTGCCCTCCCGGGACTTGGCGTGCTGGGCAAAGATGTCCAGGATCACGGCGGTCCGGTCGACCACCTTGACCTTGACGACATCCTCCAGGGCGCGTCGCTGGGAGGGGCTGAGCTCGGAGTCGGCGATCACGGTGTCGGCCCCCACCTCCGCGACGATCTCGGCGAGCTCGGCGGCCTTGCCCGAGCCGAGGTAGGTCGCGGGGTCAGGAGTGTTGCGCCGCTGCATGACGGCGTCGAGCACCACCGAGCCGGCGGTCTCCGCGAGCGCGGCGAGCTCCCGCAGGGAGACCTCCGCGAGCTCGGGGTCGGGGCCCGACCAGATGCCGATGAGCACCACCCGCTCCAGGCGCAGCCGGCGGTACTCGACCTCGGTGACGTCCTCGAGCTCGGTGGACAGGCCAGCCACCCTGCGCAGCGCCGAGCGTTCCTCCCGGTCCAGCTGGTCGCCGTCGAGCTCGTGGTCGGCGACGCCGTCGGCCTGCAGGGCGGTACCGGCGCGCGCCAGCACGCGCGAGACGACGTCCCGAGCCGGGTCCGCCGGCTGCGTCGGCTCGTCGTCGTGGGCTGTCATGGTCCTCCAGGCGTTGTTCTCCACTACCTCTAGGGTCCCACGGGACGGCGGGTGCGGCGAGCAGATATCCCCAGCGGAGCGGTAGGTTCGGCGGGTGAACGAGCACTACTTCTCCACCAGCCCGGCGGCCGCGGGTCCCACCCGTGAGATCGACGTGGTCCTGCGCGGTGCCGCGGTCCGGGTGACTACCGCGCCGGGTGTGTTCTCCGGTGACCGGCTCGACCCGGGCACCCGGGTGCTGCTCGACGCCGTCGCCGACCCGCCCGCCACCGGCACCCTGGTGGACCTGGGCTGCGGGTGGGGGCCGATCGCGCTCGCCATGGCGGCCGCCTCGCCACAGGCCCGGGTGGTCGCCGTCGACGTCAACGAACGGGCCCGGGAGCTCACGGCACGCAACGCCGCCGCACTGGGGCTTGGGAACGTCGTCGTCGCAGCGCCGGAGGAGGCTGGTGGGCTGGTGAGCGGAGGGATCGCCGAACTGTGGTCCAACCCGCCGATCCGGGTGGGCAAGGCGGTCCTGCACGATCTGCTGCGGACCTGGTTGGGGCGCCTGGCCCCAGGGGGTCGGTCGCAGCTGGTGGTCGGCAAGAACCTGGGCGCCGACTCCCTGCAGCGCTGGATCCAGGCCGAGCTCGGGCTCCCCACCGAACGCCTGGCCAGCTCCAAGGGCTTCCGGGTCCTCACCGTCCACGCGGGTTGAGACGGCGGGGGGATAGCCACGAAGTTACTCACCTGCCGCCGCTCCCGAGCGCCCTTCAGACCGACGGCGCTCAGCAAAGCTCGACGTGATGCCCTCGAGCAGCTCGCTCAGCGCAGCATGATGTCGGCGACGAGCTGCGCGGGACCGGTGAGCAGCGCCCGGCCCTCCTCGAGCCGCACGAGCACCTCACCGCCGGGGACCTGGACCTGCCACAGCCGCGGCGCCTGCGCCCCACCCCACGCGTGCAGGGCGACCGCGACGGCGCAGGTTCCGGTGCCACAGGACCGGGTCTCCCCCACGCCGCGCTCCTGCACGCGCATCCGAACGACCCCGGCAGGCTCGCCGTCGATGGTCGTGTCGCCCAGCGGGACCGCGAGCTCGACGTTGGTGCCGTGCGGAGCGACCGGGTCGGTCTCGACGAGCGGACCGAGGTCGGCCGCGGCCAGCTCCTCGAGGTCCGGCAGCGCGACGACGGTGTGCGGGTTGGGCATCGCCACCCGCAGCCCGGCGCGGGTGCCCTCGAGGCCGGCCACCTGGACGGCGACGTCGAAGCCACGGGCCACGGCGTCGGCGCCGCCGGGGACCTGCCAGGGACCCATGTCCACGGTGTACCGGGCCCCCGTGCGCCAGACCGTGCGCACCCCGCCGCGGGTGCCGATCGCTACCGGCTCGCCCTCCGCCGTCGTCAGCAGGCCGGTCTGCTCCAGGTAGGCGAGGAACACCCGGATGCCGTTGCCGCACATCTCGGCGAGCGAGCCGTCGGCGTTGCGGTAGTCCATGAACCACTCGGCACCCTGCGCCACGGCCTCCTCGGCGCCGGCCACCCCGGTGAGCTCGGCACTGCGGACCGCCCGGATGAGGCCGTCGGCACCGAGGCCGGCGTTCCGGTCGCACAGCGCGGACACGGTGGCGCCGTCCAGCTCGAGCGCACCGTGCGGGTCGGTGAGGAGGAGGAAGTCGTTCTGGGTGCCGTGACCCTTGGTCAGCGGCACATCGCGCAGCTGGGCGAACACACGCCAACTGTACGCGCCTCCGGTCTGCCCATCTGTTGACCTTGTCCCTGGGGGAAGCGCTGACGTAGGAGCAGGTGGCAGATCCGCCATCGCCACATCGATGAAGGAGTGAGCTCAATGGCTCTCGCAGTCTCGACTCAGGAACGCCCCTCGACCCACTACGTCGGCCTCCCGGTCAGCGCGCGCTTCTCGGAGTTCGGAGCGCCCGGCGGCCCGAACGAGATGGTGCCGCGCATCTATCAGTGGCTCGGCGAGCATGACGTCGATCCCCTGGGCGGCCCGCTGTACATCTACCGTCACCTCGGAGAGAGCCGTGCGCAGACGGTGGATCTCACCGTGGGTGTCCCCGTGGCTGAACCGGTGGCTCCCAGCAGCGGCCTGGTGCTCGGGAGGCTGCCGGCGGGCGTTTACGTCGTCGGTCGCCATGTCGGGTCGCCGGACACGATCGCCGCCGCCCGTGCCGAGGTGGACGAGTGGGCCCAAGCGCATGGGCATCGTCTGCCGACCACCCGCGAGGATGACGGCATGCGCTGGACGGGCTTCGCCGAGCACTTTCTCACCAATCCGGCCGAGGAGCCCGATCGCTCGAAATGGGTGACCGAGCTGCTGTTCAAGATCGGCTGAGCGTGATCGGTCTCGCTACAGTCGATGTGAAGGGAGCGACGCATGGCCAAACTCATGACCATCGGGGAGTTCGCGTCGGTCACCTGGCTCTCCCCCAAGGCACTGCGGCTCTACGATCGCAAGGGCCTGCTCTCCCCCGACACCGTGGACCCGCACAGCGGGTACCGGAAGTACAGCCCCGCCCAGGTGGAGACCGCGCGACTCATCACGCTCCTGCGTCGCATCGACATGCCCCTCGAACAGGTCCGCGACCTCTTGGGGACATCCTCGGAGGAACGCGCTGCGCAGGTCGCGCGCTACCGGGAGCGCGAAGCCGAGCAGCACGCCCGTCGGCAGGCGCTGGCGGAGTTCATCGAGCACGCTGTCGGCGTCGGGTCGATGGACGCCGAGAAGCAGCCCGGCGTCGCGAAGTTCGAGGTCGCCACCCGCACGGTGCCCGAAGCGGCGCTGTTGACATCGACCCGGCACACATCGGCCAGGGATCTTCCCGAGATCGTCAACACGATCGCTACCCGGCTATTCGGTCTGGCAGCGGAACGAGGCGGTGCCACCGGCCGACTCATCGTGATCTACCACGGACAGGTCGGCTGGGAGTCCGACGGGCCGGTCGAAGTGTGTGTCCCCATCGCGGAACCGGACCGAGCGCATCGGATCGAACCTGAACACCGCGAGCTGTTCACCAGTGTCCCTGCCGAGGAGGTGCAGTTCCCCCGCATCCTCGCAGCGTTCGAAGCCGTCCAGCTACGCGCCGCGCAACTCGGGCTCGCTCCCGCGGGGCCTCCCCGAGAGGTCTACGGCCCGCAGAGCGCAGGCACTGCGCCCCGCTGCGAGGTCGCCCTCCCGATCATCGCGGGCGAGCCGCCGGCCGCACTCGCAACGAGCGCGATCGCACAGGAACGCAGGTAGCTACCGACGGCCGGTCACTGCCCGCGAGGTCCAGTCGTGGGCAACGACCTCGGGGGCGTCCACCGCGGCCAGAGCTGGCACGCTCGCCTGGACGAGCCTCAGCGCAGCATGCCTGCGACCCGCTCTGCCAGGTCCGGCCCGAGCGGCAGCCAGCGCACGCGCGGGTCGCGGCGGAACCACTTCTCCTGGCGGCGGGCGAGCTGGCGGGTGGCGACGGTGATCGCCTCGTGCGCCTGCGCCGTCGTCATCCGGCCCTCGACGACGGCGACCGCCTGGGCGTAGCCGACGGCGCGGGAGGCGGTGCGGCTCTCGGCCAGGCCGGCCGCGAGCAGGTCGTGCACCTCGTCGAGCAGCCCGCCGTCGAGCATGGCGGCCGCGCGGGCCGTGATGCGCCGGTCCAGCTCCTCCCGCGGGACGTCGATCGCGACCTGCACGGCGGGGAGGTGGGGGGTGTGCTCGGGCAGCGAGGCTGAGAACGGGCGGCCGGTGAGCTCGATGACCTCCAGGGCGCGCACGATCCGGCGGGTGTTGCCGGGCAGGATCCGCCTGGCGGCAGCGGGGTCGCGCACTGTCAGCTCTTCGTACAGTGCAGCGGTCCCCTCCTGCTCACTGCGGCGCTCGAGGCGGGCGCGTACTGCCGGATCGGTGCCGGGGAAGTCCAGCTCGTCGAGCACCGCGCGCACGTACAGGCCCGACCCGCCGACGAGCACCGCCCGCTTGCCCCGCTCGTGGATCGCGGCGATGTCGGCGCGCGCCGCGCGCTGGTAGGCGGCGACGCTGGCCTCCTGCGTGACGTCCAGGACGTCGAGCTGGTGGTGCGCGATCCCGCGCCGCTCAGCCGCCGGCAGCTTGGCAGTGCCGATGTCCATCCCCCGGTACAGCTGCATCGCGTCGGCGTTGACCACCTCGGCCTCCTCGGGGCCGCCGAGGAGCTCGACGATGTCGAGCGCGAGATCGGACTTACCGGTGGCGGTGGGGCCGACGGCGGCGAGCACGGGCTGGGACACGGCGCTCAGGTTACGTCGTGCTCAGCTCCGAAACCTCCCCACCCACCCGCCGACAGCTCAATTCCTGCCACGGGGACCGGGAGCCACGCCGGCAGGAATTGAGCTGTCGGCGCCACTAGGGGACCACTAGGGGACCACTAGGGGGCGGGTGAGGGTCAGCGGGGGCGCAGGGTGGGCATGCCCAGGCTGACTGCGCCGCCGTCCGCCGCCGGTGCCCCTCCGCCGTGGTCGTGCTCGCCGCGCTGTGCGCGTTCCCACGCGTCCCCCGCGCGGGTGCGGCGCAGCGCGTAGCTGCCGCCGAGCGCCGGTGAGTCGGCGACCAGGTGGTGCGGGGCACCGTGGGTGACGGTCGCCGTCACCATGTCCCCGGGCCGGGGCAGGTCCGTCTCGGCCAGCCCCGCGGGCAGCGCGACGTGGACGAGCCGGTTGTCGGCGGCCCGGCCGCTGATCCGGGCGGTCTCGCCGTCCTTGCGGCCCTCGCCGTCGGCCACGAGCACCTCGACGGTCCGGCCCACCTGGGCTTCGTTCTCCGCGGTGCTGATCCGCTCCTGCAGTGCCACGAGCCGCTCGTAGCGTTCGGCGACGACGTCGGCCGGCACCTGGTCGGGCAGGTCGGCGGCCGGGGTGCCCGGGCGCGGGGAGTACTGGAAGGTGAAGGCGCTGGCGAAGCGGGAGGCCTCGACGACGTCGAGCGTGGCCTGGAAGTCCTCCTCGGTCTCGCCCGGGAAGCCGACGATGATGTCGGTGCTGATCGCGGCGTCGGGGATGGCGGCGCGGACCCGCTCGAGGATGCCGAGGAACTTCGCCGAGCGGTAGGAGCGGCGCATCGCGCGCAGGATGCGATCCGAGCCGGACTGCAGGGGCATGTGCAGCTGCGGCATGACGTTGGGGGTCTGGGCCATCGCCTCGATGACATCGTCGGTGAACGCAGCCGGGTGCGGGGAGGTGAAGCGCACCCGCTCCAGCCCCTCGACCTGCCCGCAGGCGCGCAGCAGCTTGGCGAAGGCGCCCCGGTCCCCGAAGCTCACGCCGTAGGAGTTGACGTTCTGGCCGAGCAGGGTGACCTCGATCGCGCCCTGGGCGACGATGGCCTCGACCTCGGCGAGCACGTCGCCCGGCCGCCGGTCGCGCTCCTTGCCGCGCAGGTGCGGGACGATGCAGAAGGTGCAGGTGTTGTTGCAGCCGACCGAGATGGACACCCAGCCGGCGTAGGCCGACTCGCGCTTGGTGGGCAGCGTCGAGGGGAAGACCTTGAGCGACTCCTCGATCTCCACCTGCGCCTCGGCGTTGTGCCGGGCCCGCTCGAGGAGCGTGGGCAGCACGTCGAGGTTGTGGGTGCCGAACACGACGTCCACCCACGGGGCCTTGTCAACGATGCCGTCGCGCATCTGCTGGGCCAGGCAGCCGCCGACGGCGATCTGCATGCCCGGGCGGGAACGCTTGACCGAGGCGAGCTGGCCGAGGTTGCCGAACAGTCGGGTCGCGGCGTTCTCGCGCACCGAGCAGGTGTTGATGACGACGACGTCGGCCCCCTGGCCCAGCTTGTCGCCGTCGACTGCCGCGCGTGCCGCGGCGGTCGGGTCCTGCTCCACCGAGACATAGCCGGCACTCTCGAGCATGCCGGCCAACCGCTCGGAGTCGTGGACGTTCATCTGGCAGCCCATGGTGCGCACGTAGTAGGTGCGGGGCGCGGTCGCGGTCGCAGTCATCGTCGGCCCAGTGTAGTGGCGAAGGTCAGGCCGTCTCCGCGGTGAGCTCCTCGCTGCGGTCCCGACGCCGGCGGACGACCTGGATCACGACCACCGCGGCAGCCAC
>Ga0209487_1004523_pt1 | contig 10648 bp, 8 predicted proteins | sample Poulit2012_FD_187524 | JGI IMG/M metagenome (GOLD analysis project Ga0209487, IMG submission 187524) | Agricultural soil microbial communities from Georgia to study Nitrogen management - Poultry litter 2012 (SPAdes) (version 2) | ecosystem: Environmental > Terrestrial > Soil > Agricultural land... | reverse complement strand
ACGTCCAAGTCTTGCATCGCATGATATTTTCGGGTGGCCTCCTGCACCCGATTCTCGCCCAGCTGTCGTAGGCCCGCTTTGACGGCCATGCGAATCCGTTGCTCAGAAACGGTTTTGCTCACGGGCAGCAACCGGATATCCCGAGGGTCTCGTCCAACCCGCTGGGCTGCGTCAGCTATCCGGGCACGGACGGCGGCAATATTGCGAATAAAATCTTCCACAGTTTCAGCTGCAGGAAATTCATCAGGGGAATTCATGGCGCTCGACATAGGCTGAATGTAACATGGGTGCCGCAGCCAGGCTACGGCTGCGCTTCGGTGGAGTGACCGAGAGGCTAGGTTACGGCCCGCACGGCCGTGCACGCAGGTTCGACTCCTGCCTCCACCTCAAACCAGCTACGTTGGATGGTATGGATCCTGTAGCGTCTCGCGCGGCCCGTCATGGTGTCCGTCTTTTAGCGTATTCACACATCACCGTGGATTTTTACCAGGGCGCCATTGCCGCGCTTGTCCCGTTTTTTGTGTTCGAGCGGCATTTTACGTACGCAGCTGCCGCGGGCATAGTTCTTGCTGCCACACTGTCCTCATCGATCGTCCAACCGTTATTCGGTGTGCTGGATGATCGATGGCATCTCCGCGGGCTGACGCCGGTGAGTATCTTCTGCGCCGGGGCCGGTATTGCGTTGATCGCGTTCTCCGATGCCTACTGGTTCACCGTGACCATGGCCGCGGTTTCTGGGATCGGGGTGGCCGCTTTTCATCCCGTCGGGGCAAGTCAGGCACGGCAGCTGAGCGGTAACAACCACGCGATGATGGCATGGTTTTCACTGGGTGGCAACATCGGTTTTGCGGTAGCCCCGCTCGTGGTTGCCGCCACCGTCGGAGTCTTTGGTCTTCGGGCGAGCCCGTTGCTGCTCATCCCTGCGCTCTCCGGGGTGGTTGCGGTACTGCTCATGTACCGGCTCCATGTTGGGCGGACGGCCAGCAACGATAGGACGCGCGTGGCACGTGGCCGCAATGATTGGCCTAGTTTTCTGCGGATGGCCAGCGCGATCATCTTCCGTTCCATCGTATTTGTTGGGATCGGAGCGTTCATCGTGCTGTTCATGTACGAATACCGCGGGATGAGTGAGACGGTGGCCGCGGCCGCGCTATTTGTGTTTTATGTTGGCGGCGCATTTGGTACGGCAATCGGTGGATATCTTGCTCGCCGATGGTCTCGCACCAGTATTCTGCGTGGCTCGTACCTCTTGGCGGTTCCGATTATCGCGGGCATGCTGCTGACACCGGGGCCGGTTGCCTTTGGGTTTATTTTATTGGCTTCGATTGTTTTATACGTGCCCTTTTCCCTGCACGTGACACTTGGCCAAGACTATTTACCACGCAATATGGGGACCGCCAGCGGGGTCACGCTGGGCCTTGCGGTGTCTGTTGGTGGGGTGGCGTCCCCAGCCATTGGTGCGCTGGCCGACAATATCGGCTTGGAATACGCGCTCTTACCGCTGATTGCGCTGCCGGCCCTCGCCTACGTGGTGTTGCTGGGGCTCAAGGACCCGCGATATAGCGGCGGTGTGCACAAGTCTGAGCCAGCTACGGCGTCCCGTCAGGATCCCCTGTCGCAAACGCGGGGTTACGACCGCGACGAGCCGTAACCCCGGTGTGCTGCTCATGCGACGGTGTGTTGTTATGCGGCAGCTGCGGTAGCGCCCTTGACAACAGCGGTGCGTAATGGGGCGGCAATGGCAGGTTTGCCGTCCACAATGTCCACCAGGTCCAGGGCTTCTAGCTGACGCAACCGTGGAATCAGAATGGCATCGGTATCTTCTACCGCTGCCGGGTCCAAGAGGAACTGGGCGGTCGTGGTGCCAGCGGCATCGTCAGCATCGTGGGTCAATGTCTGGTGCACATAGGTGGCCACCAGCTGCTCCGCGGCGTCGAGTTTATCGAAGTCTTCGAAGCCGAATTCTAGGGTGTTGGCACCCGGCTGGATCTTGGTGGAGAGGACTTCAACGACTTCGGCTTCTTGCAGCGTGTTCCAGAAGGCCATGAGCTCAGGAATGGCCTGCGCTGAGGTCGCGAACCGGGTGGGCTGTGACTCGGCTGGCACGTTGAGATCTAGGTCGGAGGCGGCGGGTTCTACCGGCTCCGGTTTCTTGGCAACCCCTTCGGCGTCAATACCGATGGTGGCGGCCACGTCTTTGATATCTGCGCGTTTTGGCAGTCCGGTGCCGGTGACGGGATGCGATTCGCCCATCCACTGGGCAAACTCTTTAATGCCGGCCATGAAGCGGGTCTCGACAATCGCGGTGTACCGGGCTTTCGGATCGTCCTGGGAGGCTTCGTCAGGTGCAGCGGTTTCGTCCACCACCTCGACGACGTCCTTGGTGGCAGCAGGCTCTTGGACCGCTGGCGCAGCTGGCTGTGCTGGCGTTACCGGTTCGCTGACCTCTTGTGCCGGCAATAATTCATCCAGAACCTGCTCGAAGGTGGCTTCACGGCGGGCGGCCACGGCGGTGAGGGCAGCAGCGACCATATACGCTCCGGCCCCTGCCACGTCGTGTGCAGGGTTTCGCTGCAGCAAACTATCGGCGGAACGCAGGGCCCGTCCTTTGCCCGCGAGCGCCTCAATCGCCGGAGTTAGATTCCGAATCGAGCGAGGGGTATCGCGCTGGGGGACCCTGACGATTCCGTTGTGCAGCTGTTCGGCCGCATACCAGGTGTCGAGGGAATACAGGGCCACGCCGGACAACTGTGCCGCACTGGGGCGTCCGTTCTCTGGTTCGGGGCCAACGGTTTCAAGAATTTCGGCGGCCTGGGCCTGCTGTTCGCTGTTTAGCGCTTGCGCAATTTCGCGCAGCGTATTAATAGTGCGCGCTCGTTCATCACTCACGGGGGTATCAACTCCAAGTAGGGTCATTTGACCGCAACATAGTATTCGTCACAAAGCGACGCTACCAAAAATACCACGCGAATTTGCGGTAAACAGACGGAACTGGTGTGAGATGTTTTACACTCTTGTAGAAGTCCGCACTCCAGACCGCCGCAAAACCTTCCCCGTGACCATGCCCCAGGAGTCGCTGAGGTGGGCGTTTAGTTATTCTCCGACCTGGTCCAAGAGAGCCAGCCACACTTCTGATGCGGTTGGGAAGACGGGTACCGCGTCTTGCAGTGTTGGTACGGGCACCCGGGCAGTAATCGCGATGGTCGCCGCGTGCAACATTTCGGCGGTTTCCGGTCCCACCAGGGTCGCACCGATCAAACTATTGGTCGCGGTGTCCACCACAATTTTGGCTTTTCCGACGACGTCGTCGCGCAAGAGCACTGCCCCGGCAACATCGGCGAAATCTGCTTCAGCGGTGAGCACCTCATAGCCTTGCTCCCGGGCGGCGTCTTCGGTGAGCCCCACAAACGCAACTTGCGGGTCGGTGAAGACCACCTGTGGCGTGGGCGGCTCGGTTTCGGGGGTGGCCCGTTCGGCAAGTTCGGTGGCTGCCATGAAGTGTTTGGCGAAGCGTGTGGCCTGATATTTGCCCATGTGGGTCAGCTGGTATTTGCCGCTGGCATCGCCCAGGGCGTGCAACCAGTCGGGTGTGCGATCGTCCAGCACGTCCTGGTCGGTGAGCCCAATGGAGTGCAGATTCAGGGATGCCAGATCCGGTTTTCGGCCGGTTGCCAGCAGGAGTTCTTCGGCCTTCAAGGTGTCGGAGGCTTTGGTTCGGACCGTCAGTGGGCCGCCTTTGATTTCGCCGCGACCGTGGTCCATTCCGTCTGGGCGGCGGACTTCGGCTGCTTCGGTGTAGAACTGGATGTCCACGCCGGCTTCGGTCAGTTGGTCGGCCAGCAAGTCCGAGACAAAGGGTTCCATGCCGCTCAGCAGTAGGCCGCCGCGCACCAGCATGGTGACCTTGGAGCCCAGTGCGGTCATCCAGGTGGCCGATTCACAGGCTACCGGTCCCCCACCGACGATGATCAGCCGGTTGGGCACATCTTTTACTGCGGTGGCATCCTGCGAGTCCCACACCGGTATGCCTTCAAAGACCGGCGGGATATTGGCCGTGGTGCCCGTGGTGATGACCACCGCACGTTTGGCGCCCAGTGTTTGCACTGCCCCGTCGGTGCCGTGCACTTCCACGGTGCGTTCGCCGTTGAGTCGGCCGTGGCCGCGTAGCACCGTGATTCCGCTATCTTCCATGGCTTGTTTTTGTGCGGCGTCGTCGTAGTGGGTCACTTTTTCGGTGCGCCGGGCTAGGAGTTCATCGGCAACAATGCGCGTGGGGTGTACTCCGGATAGGTGCTGGGTATCGGCGGCTGCCCGGATTGGGTGGAGTAGCGCTTTGGAGGGTTTACACGCGTAATAGGCGCAATCTCCACCCACCAGGTCGTGTTCAACAAGTGCCACACTGGACCCGCTGCCTGCGATGGTCTGGGCCACGGTTTCGCCGACAGGTCCGGCGCCGATCACAATGAGATCGTACTGGTGGTCTGTGGCTGCTGGAGAAGACATACAACGCTCCTTAAGATGCATCCGATTGGATCGTCTGGACGGCATTCCGTTGACTTCCATAGTGACCAGAGTTCAGCGGATTCGTCTACCCCTAGCCAGGACGGTTTTGCGCGTGAAGAATAGGCGATGAGAGGAGTTGAACGCCATGACTCAGAACCCCAAACGCACGCCTGAGGATCAGTCCGCGGAAGAGTCCGACCAGGACGACTACATCGAAGAGGCGCATCCCGGTCAAGATCGTGACGACGCTGTGGTGGATGAACAGGGCGAAGAATCTTTCCCCGCTTCGGATCCGCCCGGCAACTACTAGTCGGACGGTTCAACAATGTGCCCATGAAGTACACGTGGATGTACCGTCTCGGCTTCGTTCCGTGGGAGCGTTACGGCCCGGTGGCTCTTATAACGCTTCGATCTCTACTGGGTTCCGTCACAGCAGCACGCTCCCCGGGGCGGGCCTTAGATCTGGGCTGTGGTCGCGGACAATTCACTGCTGAACTCGCCCGGCACGGCTGGGAAGCCGTCGGCGTCGATATCGTACCGGAGGCAATCCAGACCGCCCGCGATCAGAGCCCCGCAGAGGTGCGGTACGTGGTGGGTGATGTCACCGATCTCGTCTCTGCCGAACTGGGCGTATTCGATCTGTTCATCGATATTGGCTGTTTTCAAGGGCTCAATGCGGAGCAGCAGGCCGCGGAAGGCCGCGGTGTGACAGCACTTGCCGCACCCGGCGGGGCCGATGTGTTGCTGTTGGCCTTCGATACGTCGCGGTATCGGTGGCTCGTTGAGGGTGTCGCACCGGAGCAGGTCAGCGCCGCATTCCGGCAGTGGCAGCTCGTCTCGGTTGAAAGCGCGGACACCACCGGCCTGGGCTGGCCGATGAAGCACACCGCACCGAAATGGTACTGGTTCCATCTTGCCGATGATTAGAGGATACGGCGGGCGTTGACGCGAGCCAGATCAACCAGTTCAGATCCCTGACCGCTGAGCACGGCACGGATGGCATACAGCGAGAACCCTTTGACCTGTTGGGCGGTAATGGTCGGCGGGATGGTGAGTTCTTGGCGTTGCGTCACCACATCTAGCAGTGCTGGCCCATCATGGGCCAGGAATTCTTCGACGGCATTGGGCAGGTGCGAACTGCGTTCCACCCGCTTACCCCAAAGACCCATGGCTTCGGCGACTTTCGCGTAGTCCGGGTTCTCAAGTTCGGTAGCAAAGGGCACATACCCATCGGCCTTCATTTCTAGTTCGATGAAGTTCAGCGACGAGTTGTTATAGACCACAACTTTGACCGGCAGGTTATGCTGTCGCAGTGTGAGAAGCTCGCCCATAAGCATGCCCAGACCGCCGTCGCCAGAAAGCGAGATCACCTGACGATCAGGGAACGCGGCTTGAGCACCCATGCCCATGGTCATGGCGTTGGCCATGGAACCGTGCGAGAACGATCCGATAATGCGGCGGTTGCGGGTGGCGTTGATATACCGGGCCGCATAGACCACCGGTGAGCCGACGTCGGGGATGAAGACGGCATCTTCGGTGGCTTTCTCATCGAGTAACCGGGTGAGATATTGCGGGTGGATGGGGCGTGAACCGCGCGAGGGCTGGGCCAGGTTGTCGAGCTTTTTGCGGGTCTTGACGTAGTGGTCACGCAGCTTGGTCAGGTGCTTCGACGATTTGCTGGGTTTGAGTAGGCCCACTAGTTCGCGGATGGTGTCTTTGGCCGTGCCGACCAGTGGCACATCAACGGGGACGCGCTTGGCGATCTGTTCTCCCCGGCGGTCGATTTGGATGACGGGCACCCCTTCAGGATAGAACTGTTGATACGGCAGGTCGGTACCGATCATCAGCAGCACGTCGGCGTCGCAGATGGCGCGATAGCCGGAGGCGAATCCGAGCAGGCCCGTCATGCCGACGTCGTAGGGGTTGTCGTATTCAATGTGTTCTTTGCCCCGCATGGCGTGCACAATGGGCGCTTGGAGCAGCTCGGCAATTTCCAGTAATTCGGTGTGGGCCCCCGCAACTCCGGCTCCGGCCAGTATGGTGACCTGTTTGGATTCGTTGAGCAGGTCGGCGGCCCGGTGCAATTCTTCTGTGCTGGGGAGGATGCGTGCGTTGGTCGGTTGGACTATTTCGGGTGTCGCATTGGGCATTTCTGCCTGGAACATCGAGCCGCTGACCACCAGGACGGCGACGCCGCGCTGTTCAATGGCGTTGCGCATTGCGATAGTCAGCAGCCGGGGTAACTGACGGACGTCGCTGACGTGTTCGACATACACGCTGCATTCACGGAAGAGTTCCTGCGGATGGGTTTCTTGGAAGTACCCGGTGCCGATTTCCTCGGAAGGGATATGGGCGGCGATGGCCAACACTGGCACACGCGAACGCTGGGCGTCGAAGAGCCCATTGATCAGGTGGAGGTTCCCTGGTCCGGCCGTTCCTGCGGTCACCGCGAGTTGTCCGGTTACTTCGGCTTCAGCGGATGCCGCAAATGCGCCCGATTCCTCGTGGCGGACGGTCATCCATTCGATGGTGGAATCCGTCAGTGCATCAGTGAACCCGTTGAGGGAGTCACCGGCGATCCCCCAGATGCGTTCAATGCCGTTGGCTTCGAGTGTGGCCACAAAGTGTTCTGCAACGTTCGCCATGCTTCCTCCTGCAACTACGCTGATGGTTGGTTCACAAAGAAGTTCTTGTCCAGTGGAGTCACCTGATTTCCACGGTACCGCAAAGGTCCCAGGCAGGAAACGGTCACGGCTTCTAATCAAGTTCCGTGATGTTCTTGAGGGTTTTCCCAGGCAAAAATCGCTGATGCAGCATTGACCATCGCTAGGGTCACCGGTAAGACTCGAAGGAACGCTTAATGTAATGACAAGGAGTCGTAAATAATATGAAAATCCTAAGTTTTAGAAGAATGCTCACCTTCGGTGCTGGCATCGCTGTGGGGTACTACCTGGGCAACCGTGAAGGTCGCGAGCAAGCCAGAGAAGCAGCGCAGCAGGCCAAACAAACTGTTCAGCAATTCTGGACCGATCCTAAAACCCAAGAACAAGTGCACGAAGCGGCCAGCAATGTCACGGACACCGTCAAAGCGAAAGCACCAAAACTGGGTGACGTGACAGAAAAAGCCGCTGACCTCATTGATAAATCCACCGGCTATGACGATGACTCTAGAGGCCATTCCAATAGCCCGAATGCCGACCCAGCTAATGACAAGGCTGGCCACACCACGGTGGAAGTCAACGGAGATGTTATCAGTGACCCATCTGATTCCCTGGAAGACGAAGGCGGCACGACCGCTACCCGGTAAGGGGCAACTCCACCCGTTCGACAGTGCAGCCCTAACGGGCAGCTGATATTTCGAAAGCCGGTACCTGATCATTCTTCAGGTACCGGCTTTTCGTTGTGCTGTTGCCGTGTTTTGCGTGCCGAAACGGTGCGCAGCGACCAGCCTGTGCACTATGTCACAAAATATTGCATGTGGCCCGGAACACCACTAGCGTGTCTGTCATCACAAATACCTATGCCCATAGGTATTTATTGGCTTAGCATCTGGAGGCTTCCTGTGGATTTACGGCAGCGCATCGACACTTCGACCATGTCGGGCTACCAATGGCTCATCATCGGTCTCTGCACCTTCCTCAACGCGCTGGATGGCTACGATGTGCTGGCAATTTCATTCACCTCCAACGCCGTCACGGAAGAGTTCAACCTGACCGGCACTGAACTCGGGGTGGTCATGAGTGCCGCACTATTCGGCATGGCCGTCGGCGCACTGACCCTGGGGCCGGTGGCAGACCGCATCGGACGCCGCCCCATGACCATTCTGGCGCTGATCGTCAACGGAGCAGGGCTCTTCCTGTCGACGACTGCAAACTCTGCCGCGGAACTGGGCGTCTGGCGGGTCGTCACCGGCCTGGGGATTGGCGGCATCCTGGTGGGCACCAACGTGCTCAGCTCTGAATATGCTTCACGAAAGCACCGTGGCCTGGCCATTAGTATTTACGCCGCTGGTTATGGGATCGGCGCTTCGCTCGGCGGCACCGCCATGGTGGGACTCATCAATGCTTATGGATGGCGCTCGGTGTTTTTTGTTGGCGGCGTGATGACCGTGGTCTCCCTGCTGCTGGTAGTTGCGCTCCTGCCGGAATCTGCGTCCTACCTCTACAACCGGCAACCCAAGAACGCACAGCAGAAAGCAGATCAGGTTGCCCGGCGGCTGGGCTATACCGAGCCTGTTGATCTGACACCGGTGAGCACCGCTTCGGAACGCGCCGAGCAAGAGACCGGGATTGGCAAACTGTTCAATAAACAGAACCGTCGCGTCACCATCGTCATTTGGGTCACCTTCTTTGTCATTATGTTCGCGTTCTACTTCGTGAACTCCTGGACTCCACGCCTCATGAACGCTTCGGGACTCAGCGAAAACCTGTCCATGATCGTAACCGTGATGCTCACCCTCGGTGGGGCCATCGGCTCACTGGTGTTCGGACTCTTCACCGCCCGCTGGTCGACCCGAGTGGTCTTGAGCCGCTTCACCATACTGGCTGCGATCCTGATGGCCATTTTCATTTTTGCCGCCCAATGGATTGCCGTACTGCTGGTGGTAGGCGTGATCGTCGGCCTGTTTATCAACGGCTGTATCGCCGGACTATATGTACTCACACCGCAGTCCTACAGTTCAGGCATGCGCTCCACCGGTGCCGGCTGGGGAATTGGGATCGGTCGCTTCGGTGCGATCATCGCGCCAACCGCTACGGGTGCGCTCATGGACATCGGCTGGACGCCGCAGGCTATTTACGTTTCAGTTGGTGTGCTGATTCTTGTTGCCACCATCGCCCTGCAGTTCATGCGCAACGTCGACGTGGAAGCGAACCGCGATCCCGCCAAAGACCTCCGCGCCGCAGCAGAACGCCCAGCCGCATAAGCGTCCAATCGATGTAGAAACACGTGGGCGGCTACGAGTGGTTGCTCAACAAATCGTGTGGGTACGTCAAGGACATGACTTGATGGCACAATGATTCGGGGAATAGCCTGGCACGAGAATCAGGACGTGCATCAAAGAGCAACCTCTCAGTCCAGCTGCCAACCAGAGTTATTGGGCGCTCCCTGTTACCTCATTGCGGCACCTCCGGTACGAGGCATCGTTGGCTCAAACCTGTTGTGCGGTGTCAATGGCTGGGTTTGAGCGGCCGATTTCCTTGCATCACAGCTGAGCGCCATCTGGATAATCTCCTCACGGAACCCTTGGGGAAAACAGGGCAAACATAGCGATCTTCCTTCGAGACCAGCGTCTGGCTAGCCAGATCGGATTCACCTATTCATGCAGCAGGCCCGGCGCGTAGGATCAGCTTATGATGCGTTTCTTCTTTTTGACGGTATTCGTTGTGCTGGCGGTGGCGGCCGTGGTGGCGGCGTCGTTTGGGCGTATCGGATGGCTGGTGTTAGCGGCCCTGGTTGTGGCGCTCATCGCATTGGGGCTTTTTGACTTATTCCAGACGAAGCATGCAATCTTGCGTAACTATCCAGTATTGGGACGTATGCGGTTCTTATTGGAATCGATCCGTCCGGAAATTCAGCAGTATTTCATTGAACGCAATACTGACGGGCGGCCCTTTGACCGTGACACCCGCGCATTGATTTATGCGCGGGCTAAAGGGGTCGACAGTCATAAAGCTTTTGGTACCGAACAAGACGTCGGTGCCCAAGGCTACGAATTTTTGTTGCATTCCAGCATGCCGGTAGCACCTCCGGAGGAGCCTCATCGAGTGCGTATCGGTGGGCCAGATTGTCAGCAGCCTTATGAGATGTCGTTGATGAATATTTCGTCGATGAGTTTTGGCGCTTTATCGAAAAACGCTGTATTAGCGATGAACAAAGGTGCTGCCCTGGGCGGATTCGCCCAAGAAACGGGTGAAGGTGGCCTCACGAAGTATCATCTTGCCCACGGGGCAGATGTGATCTGGGAGATCGGGTCCGGGTACTTTGGTTGTCGTGACGAGCACGGAAACTTTGATCCAGAAACATTTCGGGCCAAGGTTACTGACGAGCGGATCAAGGCCGTAACGATCAAACTCAGCCAGGGGGCCAAGCCGGGACTCGGAGGGGTACTACCGGCAGAGAAAATGACTCCTGAAATTGCCGAAGC
>Ga0209487_1004522_pt1 | contig 10648 bp, 12 predicted proteins | sample Poulit2012_FD_187524 | JGI IMG/M metagenome (GOLD analysis project Ga0209487, IMG submission 187524) | Agricultural soil microbial communities from Georgia to study Nitrogen management - Poultry litter 2012 (SPAdes) (version 2) | ecosystem: Environmental > Terrestrial > Soil > Agricultural land... | reverse complement strand
TCTATTTAATTCGGATCTTTATCAAAGTGTATTTATATATTACTTTTTTCTATCCGCGATGTCAACAGATCCGAATCTTTACTGTGTTTCCAAGTAAAAGGTTCGGCTTCTGCCCTTTTTATTCCATGTACTAGATGGGGTAACTCACTCCCACTCAATGTGTAAATAACCGGTCTAGTCTTTGATGTGACAACATTCTTTGAAAAACGGCAGGGGAAATTCGTCTAAAAGTGTGATTTTCTTTGTGTTGAAACTCGTTAAAATGTTATATTTGAAAGTTAAAGTTTAATTCAAAGGCTTGAGCTATTTGTAGAAATTCCTTGTTAGAAACCTTGCTAATGTGTTCCTGTGATACATCAGATTCACTATTTTTCTTAATCGTATAAACGTTCAAGGTATTGACCTTACTATTTCTTCTTAGTCCAGTTACATTAATTGGTAGTAAGTAAGGCTTCACTTCTTCAGCGTAAACAATTTCACATGCTAAGAACTGTTTTGTTGCACTATTGTACTCATCCCTACTCATGACAACGTACTCCGACTTACTGTGTCGATCAAGCTCCTCATTGTGCAATTCAACAGAGATAATTTCTTTTTGTTTCACCATTCATTAATCCCCCATTTAAGGTACATATTTCTCGTTAATCTCTTCCAGTTCTTGACTCAGATTTAATTCATCTAATTGACTAAAGAAATCCTCCGTCTCTGGAACTAACCTGAGTGATTCATCTTCTTTAATGATATAAAACTTTTTTCCTGCTTCAACCCCGAATTTCGATGGAATTGTAATTACTACTGCATTTCTTTGCTTTCTTGCATTTGATGTACCTATCATGACCATTCATATTCCTCCAATTAATAAATATCTTAAAATAGTTTTTATATAATATTAGCTTATGGTGTAAAATGTCTAATCATATTTAAGTTAATATTTAAGAGATAAATTTCACACCAGGAACTTGCAACACTTTGAAACAAGAAAAAGCATAGACTTTATATCTATGCTTTAGTGACTTTTAAAAATATATTCAGTCGTTCTATTCTCTTTAATTAAAATTCCACATTTTAATTCTAATTTAATCTGTCCAAATCCAAATTTTTATAATTGATATCATGAGTTTTCATTGCACTAGGACCAATAAAATATCTATCCCGTGACGAAATAATACTCCTAGTTTTCTTGAATACTCTTACCTTTTTATCATTCAATTGAAATGAATCACCTAATTGAAAACCTCGCCAATCATTACCAAGGTAATCTCTTTGAAGAGCATTAACTGTACCACTATATATCACTTCTAGGTCTTGTGCAGTTTCATCATGGAAGTAAACTATTATTACTTCTGCATCATAGTCGATATTAGGTTTAGGCTGCTTTCTCGTTTTAAATTGGCGGAACAATAATAAGTGCTCTTTTTCAGTAAATTCTAATTCCTTTCGTTTATAATCTTCTTCTTTTAGCCCATCTATCATATATAAACAACTGTAAATATTTTCATCCTTTGGTAATTCAAATACCTGTTCGCCAACTTTATGCCAATTCGCTTCCAAGTACTTAACCTTATCATTACCTTTATATATTACACCATCCTTTTCTACTGGAAACTCTGATGTAGTTTCTTGCCCTAGTTTACCAATTAAACGAAGTTGTAAACTCGAAGATAATGCAGCAAAATAAGCGTAATTATATGGTATATAAGTAAAGTTGAATGTTTGTCTATACTCCGGTTTGTTCACCTCATTTATATCTACTTCATCGTTTGTTATTCCTAATGTTCCATCCTTTTCTTGATGTTGATTATAAAATTTAATTATTCTATATGACGCACCTGTCAATCTAGAAGTTGGTTGCTCTTTAATTAACAATAGTGAAATTAACTCATGGAACTTTTCTAACATGGGAAATGAATTATTAATTATTTTAACCAAGTCGAAACCTTCACTATCCAGACTTAGTAACTCTTTTTTAAAGCTTGGTTGAATTCCAGTATGAACCTTAATTAAGTAATCTAGTTCAAGCCAAATGACATGGGGGCTTTCTATTGATTTCACAACTTGTGTGTAAGGCAACTGGTGTGTATGTAAAATCATATTCCTCAAATTGTATATCAACTTATATTCAAAAGACTTTTCATATAGATTTCTTTTTTCTTTAATAAATTCTGATTGGATTTGACTGTATTCTCTCTTTATGATACTTTCCCATTGTTCAATAAATTGATGAGTTTTTATGATATATTCTCTTATAATGCTTTCTTCATCAATTTCTTTATTTTTTTCTTCTTCCCATTCTTTGAATCTTTCATATGATTTTCTAAGATCCTTAATTCTTCCTAGAATCGGGGATAATTTATTTACAATTTCAATATCCTCTTTCAATTTGAATGCTTCTTCATTTGTTAATCTATTCTTTTTAAAAATTATAGTTGATTCATTAGAAGATTGTCTATACGTTTCATAGATCCGCATATTTTATCCCTTCCCTTGAATTTTGTATTACAAGGATATTCTTGCTTATATCAATATTTATATAATAAATCTTTATATTTTATCATTAATGTTACTATACCATATAAAATTCATAAAATTCCAATTAATCCACTGATTACTTTTCCTCATTGATACTTCATTTGATGTACCTATCATGACCATTTATATTCCTCCAATTAATAAACGCCCTGGTTCACATACTCCAAGGCGTTTACTCTTTATTTTTTAACATGTTGATTACCGTAAAATCCTACCAATGATTTGTCTGCTACATTAATGTCAATATCTCCTGTAATAGCATCAGCAACTACTTCGTCGTTTCGATTCCACAAATGAGCGTAATGTTTTAACGTAATTTCTGGACTCGAATGACCTAACCTTCTTGAGATAACTAAGACATCTATATTATGTTGGTTAATGAGGTAACTTGCGTGGCTGTGCCTCAATCCTTTCGCTTGAATCCTCTTTACTTTCGCAAGTTCGGAATAGCGATTGACAATTCTATTTACTGTACTTCGCACGAGTGGTTTTTCTGTGTTACTAAGGATAAACTTAGTAACACCATGTTTCAATTGGCGTTCTTTCCATTTCTTTAAAATGAAAATCGTGTCATCATCCAACGAAATCATTCGTTGACTATCTCTCGTTTTAGTGTACGGTTTCACCCTGTACTCACCTGACAACCACTCCAACGTACCATGAATTCTAAGGGTCTTTTTCTCAAGGTCAATATCAGACCAAGTTAATGCTAAACCTTCTGATACCCTCATTCCAGTTGTGTAATATAACCACAACATGACAAATGACATATGTTCATAGAAATCTTTAACGCAAACCGTTGAAAGAACTTTTTCGAACTCTTCTTTCGTCCAGTACGATACAATTGCTCTTCCTTTAGGTATTGCTTTCGTTCTCATGGATGGATTCACTTCAATGTATTGTAAAGTAACAGCTTTCGTTAAACTTCTGCGGAATGTACTATAAACGATGCTTGAAAAACTTTTGGAATATCCACTTTCATTTAATAGAAATACACGAAACAACTCACAATCCTCAATCGTGATATCCCTAAGTTTCTTGTTACCAAAGCGTTTCTTGATGATCTTAAAGACAGACTTTCTAGACAGCCACGTCGATTCCTCCACATTTCCTTTATAAATAGGTAAGTAAATATCTTTCATAAATTGATTATAAGTCATGTTGTAATTTTTATACTGGTGTACTTCATGATATTCATTCCGTATTCTTGTTGCTTCAATATGAGCTGCTTTTGCAGTCAAGAACGGCTCGCCATTTTGACTTCTTGATCCTTTCTTTTGTATTCTTTTGCCTGTAATCTTATCAGTACCTAATTCTACATTGTAAAAGAATCGCCCTGTCTTATCATTCTTATATACACCTGCATATCTTGTTCTCGCCATCTTGCATCACCCTGTTCTGTCAGTAAGTTTAGCACCTAAAATTTCCTCCACTTTTTCCACTGGAACAACACCGCAACGTTGGTTCTCGTAAAAGCGAAACCCTTCCTGAACTAACTTTACTTTCGCTTCTCTAATAACATTTTGCGCTGTATGTTTTTTAAGACCGAACTCCATCAATTTCTGGTAATCTATCATAACCATAATTTTCCCCTCTTTCCGTTCATTCGAATGTTGTCGTTTAATCATTCATCTTTTTTTCGACTGTAGAGCTACATGATTACCCATTGGCCTCTTACCTTGACGGACAATGGATGGTAACAATTTTCTTTTCCTTCGTCTGTTAAGGTCCTAATCTTCTTACCTAATCGCTTCTTCTTTAATAGATCCAACAGTTCATCTAGCCGTTCCTTTACTTGCTTGTTCTTCTTTGGCATACTTCCATACGCTAAAATAATGAATTCAGAATCTTTTATACTATTAACGATGATTTCGTCATTTACGCTATCAGTCATGTATTTATACTTTTTCTTGTCTACAAGTTTTTCAGAGAATAAGTTCGTGCTGTAATACCCTCCATAGCCTAACTTATATACATTGCTCGTGATTAAAAAATTCGTCAGGTCGTTCTCCACGTAATTGTAATTTGTTGGGTAAAGCGTTAATACAGTAACCAAAGGACTTTCTGCATCCCACACTCGTTTTGTTGCATACCTATGTTTACCGTCATCAGATTCGGTGATTGTAACGTCTATGGCTGAGACTACTTCTTTAACCACAGCTACTAACCCCTACTTCGATTCTTTTCTTAATTTCATAGACGGTAGACTTAGATATTCCATTCTCCCTAGCGATCCTTCTAATTGGTATCTCCCTATCTAGCTGATGACTTACATTGTTAAAAACGAGTCTGTCCTTCGGTTTTTCTGCCAGTGCATGGTACTTTACGGGTCTTCCTTTATAAACACCACGTAATTTTGCTTGCTCGATTCCTTGTCTCTGTCGCTCTAACATCTTTTCACGTTCATTTTGTGCGATGTACCCTAGTAAAGATATGAACATATCTGCCATTGCTTTATCTAATGTTTGATTGCCTGTGTTGAATTTTAAAAATGGAGCATCTAAAACCGTTAACTGTACATTCTTTTCTTGAAGTAATCGAACAGTCTCTTTTATGTCTGAGTAATCTCTCCCGAGACGATCAAGTGAAACAACTACAACCTCGTCACCTGGCCTAACATAATTCATCATCTTTTGGAATGCTGGACGATTTGTGTCCTTCCCGCTTACTTGCTCGCTGAAGATGTGGTCAACTTCTTCAGCGTTTACAGCATGAATTTGCCTATCCAAACTTTGGTCTTCAGTCGAAGTTCTAATATATGCTACTTTCATTTCAATCCCCTTTTCTGTGATAATTATCGGCCATGTATATCGGCCACTTTTTACGTTGTCATATCAACGAAGTGAAGTGGCCGATTAGGGTATGCCCATTTTGACCAGTTTGTATGATAGTCTTACTTGCACTGCCTCTAGTGCTTCAAATAATTAATACCTCCTCTACATTCATCTAGTGATTTAATGAATCAAAGATATAATATATATTTGAAAAGACCACCGAACAGAAAAGATGACTTTAAAACCTATCACCGTTGTCCCCATCGTCACTGTTAGTGACGATAGTGACAGCAGTACTCACTTTTTCATTTCAATGCAATGTCACGTACAACAGTGACTCCGTTTGATTTTCCACGAGAGAAATGGATCAATTCAAGGTCCATTGCTTCCCTAAACATTTTCCAAAATTTTTGCGGACTGTCCGTTCCTTTAAACGGAAGCCCATTTCTCGTCATCCAGTTCATGTAAGCATGAATTAAATCTTTTGCCTGTAGCACATTTGCTGGTTCAGAAACAACACATTCTTTTACAAATTTTTCAATTGGATTACCAACACCTAAATATAATTCCTTTGCGTCTTGCATTGGTTTAGAAACAGTAAACGAGTAATTGTTTGCGATTAATCGTTTCAGACCTTCTAAAGACCAATTCAAAATGCCTTCTAGCTCACTCGACAGCTTTTTCGGGAGATCTTTATCTTGTTCTGCTTCCGTAAATGTTTTGTCAAATGGCAAGATGAGTAGTCTACGTTCAAAGCCAAAGCTGTCATCGCTAAGAAGTGGAAGTTCGTTCATTAGAAACACAAGCTTGGTCGGCAATTTAGTTGTAATTTCCATTTTGTTTTTTCTGTTAATGGAGATATCCTCCCCTGCCGTTAACGCTTTTAATTTACCTGTTTTGAATGCATCTACGTCCGATTCTGTTGCAAGATTAAGCTTCTTACCAATTAACGGTTCTAAGCCAAATTCACTATTAAAATTTGACAATGGTGCAGATGACACATTTTCAATGCCAACTAGTTGGGCAAGTACGTCGAACAGCGTAGATTTCCCATTCGCTCCTGCTCCAACACCTATTAAAAAGGCATTAGCTTTGTGGCTACACGAAAGTGTGTAGCCAAGCCATTCTTGGACAAATTTTATTGTTTCATCATCGAAAAGATCAGTTAAAAACTCTTTGAACACAGGACAATCAGCATTCGGATTGTAATTAATAGAACTACCGAATGTCGATAAATGACTTTGTGCATGCTTCATCATGTCGCCTGTGATAGAATTAAGTGTATAGTTCCCTAAAGGAAAGTGGCTGTTGAAGCTTGCCGGCTGGACAAAACCCACTTTCCTTTTCAATATGTCGATAATGGAGCTTTCTAAATTACTCGTCCAAGTGTCTTCGACATTTCCGCCTGCGGCATGAGCAATTTCAATGATTAGTCGATGTAACGGTTGCGTTGCATCTTCCCAGTAACCTTTTTCATTGTTGTAAACTAACAAAGCTTCTGGATCATTCCTATCTACAACTAAAGGGTAGAACGCCATCACGAACTCTGCAAAGGTCTTTTTGTTAAAGGTAATCCTCCCGGAATCGCTAAGGTTATACTCGATTTCTATCCGACTTACTTCTAAAATTAACTCATGGAATATATCTTCAACCATTTCTGGAACAGCTCTGTTCCCGTTTGAGTTAAAATGAACTTCTTCACCTTCTAATAAACTCGACATACAGATTGGTACGAGACATGTCTCGTTCAATTGGTTTAAAACATCAATCGAGGTTAAGTTCGCTTTATTCACTGATGAAACAAACTCATCTAACAGCTCTGCCCTTTTATGTTTTTCCAATTTTATTTCAATGCCTTCCTTAATAAATTGCCGAACAAAATGTAAGTTCTTCTTGTTTTGAATCTTAAACAATTTCTCCACCATCCTCTTTGGAATCAAAATCGAAATCGTCATCCTCTTGATAGCTAGCTAGTGCTTTCGCTACTTTTTCATTCGATTTGTAAAATACCCAATCATTCATTTGTGCAAAAGATAGGTCACTTCCTTTAGGAGTGTAATGACTTAAACTCGCTTCACCTTTTAAACCAATTAACTTACTTGGTTGAAATGAAGTTGTTGCCATAGCCGTGACTGCTGCATTTACAAAATTATAAAATCTGCCCCTTGGATTGTAATCCACAAATAGATTAATTGATTTCACCTCTTTATCACTGTCAGGGTTATTCAGCTCTTCCAATTCCAACTCTAATTTCACAATTTCTTTTACGCCATTCTTCGTTGGCATTTCATCATATTTTGCATCTAGTACCAAAAACTTCACTGGCCCATCATCAACCTTCGCTTCGAATTGACTTAAATAAATAGCTTTTTCTTTTTTCTTCATTTTAATTGCCTCCAATTTTTGCTTTCGCTAAGATTTGTTTTGTTGGTAATCCTGGAAAGTGCTTTTTCATTTTTTTCTTAAATGCTCCCTCTACTTGCTTTATTAAATTATCAAGGTTCATACCTTTATCCAGCAGGACCCAAGCTTCGTCGTGGAGAACATGGATAATCTTGATGCCATGTTCAGCCAATGTTGTCATGAGTAATTGAATGGCAACACTAACCCCCGCTTGTAGTGCGTAGTTCTTCTTTTGTGTTCTTGTAAACTTTGCTACAGGTTCTATTTCACCAAGCGGGGTAAGTAGTTTGGGACTGCTTGCTCTTTCCTTCAGAAACACCTGTAACTCAGGATACAGCTCATAGAACTCATCGATTAAAGCAACTACATCAGCATTCGTAATGCTGTGGGACACCTTTTGCATGTTTTTTACAATTGTTTGAGCCCCTGCACCGTAAAGAAGGCTGTAGGTGAACTGCTTTGCTAACTTTCGTGCTTGTTCATCATTTACTCCATGTCCAGCCATGCTGCCACGAAGTAACTTTGCGGTTTCAGCATGGACATCAATTCCTTGATTGAATTGCTCTGCTAATGAATCACATTTAGCATAATGTGCTAGAAACCGTAATTCCGCATTGTCTAGATCTAGACTCACAATCTGCTGACCTATTTGTGAAACAATGTAATCACGCATGGCAATTGGCATAGATGTCAAAGGTAAGTTTCTTGCTGTGATTCTTCCTGTGTAACTGGCAAAGCTCTGCCATGTACCTTTGATCGAAATACCCCCCATGATTGGAGCACCTTTTTGTTTTAATTTTTCATCCCACATCTTCAAATAATTTTGATGGCTCTTGCGCTCCATCATCAATCGAAAGGTAGGATGTAAATGCTTGTACTTTCTTAACGCATCAAAACCATTAGCTTGTGGAAAGTCATTGTCACTCCAAAACTTTCTTAAGGCTCTTTCTTCTACTACATCATTACTAGAACTTCCAATGAGCTGATTAAGTTCATTGCTTACATGTGCTAATTGATTACGTTTTTCTTGTAAGCCAGTTGTGAACCATTCGTTTGCAACAACCACTCCATTTTCTTCAATACTAGTAAGTACTGGTTGTATAGATTGTTCAAGTTTGCACAGGTGGCTGAAAACTGGATGATTCATTAGTAACTCTTCAACTTGATCCATGTGTTCTTCAATGCAATAGTGTTGCGGTAGCAGTAATAACTTACTAAGATTAGTACTTGTTAAATTCATTGTTTATCCCCCCTTCTAATACAGTTTTCCTCCTCTCATATTAAATTTGAGTGGGTAATTTTTATTACATCTCCTATTAAACCGCATAATCTAAAAATTGTATTTAAAGAATTTTGCTCTGTTTTTTGCAAAAAAATTCCTAACCAATATTGGTTAGGAATTATCGATAGTCAGGTACGATTTTTTTATTCTGTTTTTTCTTCTTTTACAATTACTTCTACACATGATTTAATTTTATTAAATGTATTAGTAGAAAATTCTTTACCTCGTTCATAGTCATTTAGATAATTGTCTTCATCAGTTTCCTTATCAAAAAAGTTTATGTCATCATATTCAGCTATAGCCCTTACAAACTTGAAAAAATTCTTTTCTCTCTCTATCAGGTAATAATCTGAAGAATAGATTTCTCCTCTACCTGGTATTCCTAATTTTATGCGTTCGTTTTTATTAGTTTTATTAATACGGAAGAACTCTCCGAATTCTTGCATTCTTTTTAAATAGTATTTATATTGCGTATCATATAAATACAATAGATGTTTTGTAGATTCGTGTAAGATTATATTTATGCATTGTGTTAATTGTGTCCTAAATTGTTTTGCATATTCAAAGTCACCAGGATTAAAATCGCTTTTACTAATGAATTCTTTTACTATCATCAAACTAGGCATTTTCAGTGTTTCAACATACGTCAAAGCATGCTCTTTTGTTGGTGTTTTTGGGAGCTTATTCTTTTTAGTATAATTATCTAGAGCTGTGCAAAAATGCTTTAATGCATGAAATCTAATACCTCTTTCGAACATGTAAAGATGTAATGGCATTTCCAATTCATCATCTACACTACACCGGAAAATGTTTCTTCTATCCACTGTTTCATATTATATTCATATCTCTGCAAATCCTCATAAGTTATTGCAGTGTAGTTTAATCTATTTATTCTCCCTGCTGTTGTTCGGATTTGTTTAGTGGAATCCTTTTCAGCTTGATCTTCGTTAGGTATAAGCAAGTTTAACTCTCGGTAATATTCATATATATCTACATCTGTCTTTTTGCTAGTTCGTTTTTGTTTTATTTTCATTGTTTTTAAAGAAGACTTGTAAAAGCGATGTAGAGATGTGTGATAATCTAAAACTTCCTCTTTTCTGCTATTTAAATATTCTTCAAAATTCACTTTTTCGTTATTTTTATAACGTACTCCTATAGCGACCAAATGGAAAATTATAAACTCCTTAATATGTTTTTCATAATCTACTAATAATGGGAAATTAACTAGAACTTTATTAATTTGAATACTAACAAAATCATGGAATTTAGACTTATAATTACTATCTTTTGGATTTTTCATCATAATCTCCTCTATGATGAAGGACTAAAGGCTATTTATCAACGCTTTTATAACTGAACTAAATTCACCCTTAGTAATTATTAAAGGTAGCTGGAAATTCAGAAAGGAAAAACTTGATTATTTATTAATAACTACAGACCTTCATCAGTATTTACTATCCATTTTATAATGAAAACAATCAGTGTGTAACTGCTAGAATAGAATCAACAGTTTCTGCTTGATAGAATTGAACACTTTTCTTACTAAAATAACCGCAATTTCAGTTAAAATGAAAAAGAGTAACAAATAACTGATGCGGAGGTACAGAAGGTGTTGAAATTAGAAAAACATGTATATATTCATCAATTAAAAAAAGAGGGA
>Ga0209487_1004521_pt1 | contig 10650 bp, 10 predicted proteins | sample Poulit2012_FD_187524 | JGI IMG/M metagenome (GOLD analysis project Ga0209487, IMG submission 187524) | Agricultural soil microbial communities from Georgia to study Nitrogen management - Poultry litter 2012 (SPAdes) (version 2) | ecosystem: Environmental > Terrestrial > Soil > Agricultural land... | reverse complement strand
TTTTTAGTAAAAACCGTATGTATTTTTTGGCAATGCCAATACTATTACAACATGGCACCGTGTTATAGCTATTGAGGAGTGATAAAAATGATTCATTTAGAAACAGATATAGAAGGCAAACAAATGTATTTTGGAGAAGCGCAAAAGGAATTGGGGAGTTTCGGTATTTCCATGGGTAGCAATTGGGACTATGACCGAGGGATATTCGATGGCATCATGGATCGTGATGGTGGAGAAACAATTTATATACGTTTACCATTTCAGGTGATCGATGGTGAACTTGATCGACGTGATGCTTTAATTGAATTTCAAAAGCCTTTTGTCATTAAACACGTTGTGAATCTTGGATTAGATAAAGATAGCAATTCTTTGTTAACAACTACTGGATTAAGTCAATTTCAAGAACCATTAGATAAAGACGATTATATCCGCGATAAAAGCAAGTGGCAAGAATTTGGCGAGGAAGCAATCGGAGATATATTAGATAAAATCTAGTTCATTAAGGAGAAGCAGGTCTTTTACTTAAACCAAGCTCTCCTTAAAATTGGTTCACATGAGAGTTTAATCACTGTATACTCAAAAAATGGCTATCCACACGGACAACCATTTCTAAGTGGACTGAATTTAAATAGATGCGTGATAAATTGATTCCACCGCTTCTTTCAATGCGGCATTAAATGATTCATCTGATTGATTTGCATTTAAATCTTGACTTAATGCCCTTGAAAAACTAGCGATCACCCCATTGTTCCTTTTAAGTTTTTCATTCGCCTCGTCCCTTGGATAACCACCTGAAAGCGCGACAACTCTGAGGACCATTGGGTGATCTACGAATTCTTTATACAAATTAGTCGCTGTGGGAATTGTTAATTTCAACATCACTTTTTCGTTTTGTTCTAATTGATCAAGGTGGGTGAGAATTTCTTGTTTTAACAATTCCTCACAGGCCGCTTTTTGTTCACTATTAATATCAACTTCTGGCTCAATAATTGGAACAAGTCCAGCTGCAATAATCTGTTTACCAATTTCAAATTGCTGTTCCACTACGGCCTTAATACCATCTAGATGAGGTTCTTTTATTACTGAGCGCATTTTTGTACCAAAAACATTGCGCTCGTTTGCCCGTTTAAGAAGTTCATTCAGCCCTTTGATTGGTTTCATCATTTGCACACCATTTTCTTCATCAGCTAGCCCCTCATCGACTTTCAAAAATGGTACAATTCCCTTATCTATTAAATAATCACTCGTGTACATGCCTGCAATTTTACTATCCATCGTTTGTTTAAAGAGAATGGCTCCTAAAATATACTCAGAATTAAAAGCTGGCGATGTAATAATTCGTGTTCTCATTTTATGAACTAAATCAAACATTTCATCTTCATTTGTATATTCAGTTTCCGCAATACCATAATCTGCTAATGCCTTTGGTGTACTACCACCACTTTGATCCAGTGCTGCAATAAACCCTTTTCCATTTTTAATTTTTTCAAGCTGATTAAACGCCATCTTCTACACCCCTATTTTTTTATAATCTTCTTTTCGCTTATTTAAAAACTATACCCTCAACATCATATCTTTAAACATTGAACCTTGCCCTTACCAGTTGTAAATCATAACTCTACCCTGCTTAAAAAACGCCTAAAACAATAGCAATCATGATCGCTAATAATAGTAAAATTTTTTCGCAATTTGAGACATGTTGATCATTGCTTACATCCATTTTCATCACCAATATAAAAGCAATCAATAAAATTCCAATTGAAATGAGACCAGCCAAAAATCGTTCTGGAAAAAGCCCGATTGTAAGTAAACCGGCCATCGTAATATAAAGTAAGGCGGGAATGCGCGCAAAGTTAAGTCCAAATTTACTTACAAACCAAACAACTGTCGTTTGTTTTATTGGAGTAGCCATACGATCAGCATCGATATCTGGAATATGATGTACCATGACCCATGCCATACAAACAAGCGCGTTTATCAGTGCATTTTGAAAAGCCCATACAGGAATTGTACTGAAAATAAGCCAAGGGCCAGCTAAACCTATAAAGAAAATAGACGGAAATAAACTAAACCATTCCCCTAAAAATGGACGATAACTTAATAAGAGCGGTGGTAAAGAATATGAAACAGCTGCCCAAACGCCAATCAAGATTAAAATCGTCAATTCATAGCGATTGATTAGCATCATGATACCAGCTATGAGGAGTAAACTGCCTGTTAACCATATTCCTAATTTTAAAATAGTCTTTTGTGAGATCAATCCTTTCTGAATGACTCGACTTCCACCTGATAAAATGGCAGGACTATGCGCATCTGTTCCAGTTTTAAAATCAGTATAGTCATTAAATAGATGTGTCAATAATCCATGAATGATAAGTGCTCCTACACTTAGAAAAGTAAGCATGAAGACTAAATATTCTGTTGAAAAGGTTGAATTGATAAACAATGGAAGTAGACTAGATAAAATAGTAGCAATACTAGAAGAAATGACAGCAATGATACGAAGTAATGTCCAGCCTGTTCGAAATATTTGGGCAGCTTGATTGATCATAGCAGCATCTCCATTCAAATATTTTTGTTTAGCATATATTTGAAACATATCACTTAGTATGGCAAATCTCTAGAAACAATAAACATTACATGCAACTTTTAAAGTTGCTTTCTAAAAAACAAAAACCTCTAGACCTAATAACTTATCTAGGTCTAAAGGCTTTTTCTCAATAAATCCTATAGAATCTTACTTTTCCATATTTATATCTGCTGTTTTTTTAAGTGGTTCAGTAGCTGGGCCTGCAATGACATTTCCTTTAGGATTAAAACGTGATCCATGGCATGGGCAATCCCAAGTTTTATCACCATCATTCCAATCTACGTCACACCCTAGATGAGTACAGATGGCTTGACTACAGCGAATAGTATGATCTGTGGCAGTTTTTACAATCACAGGATCTTCATCTTCTACTTCTGTTACAGTTGTTTGCTCACAGATTTTTACATTCATTTTTTGAAGCTGTTCAACTATAGCCGTTAGAAAAGCGACAGGATGGAATTCATATTGTTCATGCATAACAACTGCTGCTTCGATATCAATATGAACAGGAATATCTTCTGCAAAGACGCCAGGAATGGCTGGTCTTTTATATGCTTCTGCTTCTTTCTTTACATTTTCAACTTGTTCTTTGAATTGAGTGTATACATAAGCATCTTGTTCTCGTAAATCACATTCTATATCATATTTAGCCGTTAGTTCTTTAATGATATCAATCCCTTGCATATTCGCCTCGTAATATAAACGTGCTTTCTCTCTTTCATATCTGCGAATAAGTTCATCATAAATAAGATTATGTTGTGCACTTAACTTAGCAGTTGTAAATCCTGTAGTCCCATGAATAAGTTTACGCGCCTCCACTAAAGCAACACTTTTCCCTGCTTTTGCAAGCTCGTAAGCTGTCATAATTCCGGCAATTCCTCCACCGATAATTGCGACGTTTACATCTAAATCATGATCAAGTTTAGGAAAATTCTCCACGTCTTTCGTCAGATGCCAAAATGAATCAGTCCTTTTAGGTAATTTAATCTGTGACAATTTTTATACCTCCCAGGTCGTTTCCTTATCTATTCCCACTCATAGATGAATGAAACATTGAATCTGGGTCAACTGTTTTTTATGTTGCATTGTAACCTCCTACATCACGCGATTACGTCCCTTTCGTTTGGAGCGATAAAGTTGCTTGTCGGCAGCATCAATGAGCTCAATGACAGATTTAAAAGTAACCTCTTTCGTCATGATAGCCACTCCAATACTAAACGTAACAATTCCAGTGTCTCCCATTGGATGAGCAATTAAAGCTTTTTCAACTGTCCGCCTTACTTCTTCCGCAATATTATATGCAATCACTTCCGATATATTTGGTAAGACAATTACAAATTCTTCACCACCATAGCGTGCAAAGAATCCCCTTGTTTGTATTGTGCAAAAACTGTACGCAATGTTTCTTCTTTCATACCTATACCTGTGTCAGCAATATGAATCCGAACCTTTTCACCTTGAATGTCGGCACTGATGGTGATGGTACCTTCATTTGTATATTTTACTGCATTATGAAGAAGATTAAATAAAATTTGAATAAGTCGGTTTTTATCTGCCAGTACCTTAGGAAAGTCACTTGGAATCTGGACCTCCATGTGAATGTTTTTATTTGTAATCAGCACCTTTAGCATGTCAATAACACCTGTAGAAACTGCTTGGATGTTAAGCTTTTCTAATTGAAGTTGAATCCGGTGTTCCTTCAATCGTGTTATATCGAGTAAATCATCCAAAGTGCGTGACATATGATGCCCAATGGTCAATTGTAATTCTAAGTCATTACGTGTTTTTTCATCTAATTGATTGGATCTGTTTTGTAAAATAGACTGTACAATACTATTTATTCCGTGCAATGGGTTCCGAAGTTCGTGGGAAGTGTTTGCTAGGAAGTCATCCTTTTGTTTAATTTCCTTTTGAAGTTCGATTGCCAGCTCTTCATTAGATGCATTTAAAGTGCGTAGTTGTTTATTTTGTTGTTCTGTTTTTTTAATCGATGCAGCAAATTCCCTACTTATAACAACAACATGAATCAACACATAGATACCGACAGCTGGCAACATCAAAGTCACTGAATGATACCAGCCTTGTCCAATGGCAAAATCATTAAAAAAAGCTAAAAAGATAAGCCCCATTCCAATGAGATTAATTTTCGCCTTTTTATTATTGTTACGAATGCTCTTAGCGATCACATAAATCATATAGAAGAATGTAGGAACTGCTAAATAAAACACGTTAAAAAATAGCGCCTGAAAAAAGACAGGTTGTGTAAATAAAGTGGTAACAATGAGACTTAAATGTATCGTAACTAATACATACATAATCCTCTTAGAAAATTCCTTTTCATGCCACTTCCATAATAAGATAACATAGAACATGGAAGTTGCCTCTGTCAAAATGTATTCTAGTCTAGTACCCCAGATCCAAGGCATATCTAGTATAAGTGTATAGTAAAATGGCACCGCAAATAAAGCACGGGCTGATATGAGCATGGCAAACATTCCAAAGATAAAGAAGATCAGTTCCTGCTTACTTCGATAACGGTATAAAGCAAATAGCACCATGAACAAACCAATGATAAAAATACTCCCATTTATAAAAAGCGTCAATAACATATTCGTATTAAATTTCTGAGAGACTACAGAAGATTCTCCTATATAAATAGAATTTTCAAACCCTCCACGAATATGATCAAAACTAGACACTTGCATGGTAAGGCTAATATCTTCAGTGTCCGCAATAAAATAGCCTATTTTCGGGGCCATTTCTGCAAAATGGGAAGTTGAATCATGCCCAACAACACCATTCCCAGCAATAATTGTTTCATCAATATAAAGTTTATAGGCACTATACTGGTAAGGAATATGAACGGCTAATGTTTCTCCGATATATTCCTTAGGGATTTTAACTTTCGTACTATATGTTCCAAATGAATTAATATCCCCTGTTTGTGACTCAAATGAGCTAGGAAGTGAAACCACTCTTTCAATTCCATTTTTAAATTGTTCCTCCACCTCATTGGGTGTTAATAAAACCTTTTCAAAAAAACTCCACTCTCCATCCAAATCTGTATAAAATACTTCCGATTGTGGATTATCATTTATTTCAATAGCCCCTGATGGCCCAGACTGTTTCGCAAAGACCTTGGGATCACCCATTATTATCATCATTAATAAGATTACTATAAAAGCTATCAAAAATTGCTTATGTCTTTGCCACATCAGACTCACCTCTACTTTTAGGTACCAACCACCTACTTCGTAAGATCTATTCTATAACAATATGACCAATCAAACAAATACCTCACGAGGTTTTGTTCTCCATAAGATTAAGAATGAGAGAATCGCAAATATTAAACAGAGCCCAAAAACAGAACGACATCCTAATATCTGGGCAATAAAACCACCAGAAAGACTTCCTACTAATCTTCCAATTGTTGACCCGTTATAGTAGATTGTTGTAGCTAATCCTGGTGAATGAGGCAACCGCTCTGTAAAATAGCTCAGTCCAATACCCATGACAATTGCCACGAATGTTGCTTGCAGAAGCTGTGCTGGGATTAACTGCCAAGGGTGGGTTGACACACCTAAGATAAAGTAATAGATCACAGCGATTATACAACCGTAAATCATTAAAGTATGATTTGATATCTTTTTTCCCAGGGCACCAAGTGCAAGCATGATAGGGATTTCTAAACCAGCGCAAACACTCACTACTATTCCGACATCTTTATATGTCCCATTCAGTTCATTCACAATAAACAGAGGCGTAATAATCAAGTGAATCGTATTGATGACAAATAAAAATAAAAAGGCAATAAATGGCTGTCTGATCTGTCTGTTTTTAAGCCAAGCGATACTAGACTCCACTTTCTTTTTAACACTCTTATGAACGAAGGATTGTTTTTGTAAAAAGAAAAATACAAGTATTGCAACGATTAGATAAATTGCGGCTGTTCCGAGGAAGATTCCCCTATATCCAGAAAGCGCTAAAATGATCGTTCCAAATAATGGACCAATGAGGAACCCTAGAGAAACAAGAGAACGTAAAGTAGAGATTGCTAGAGTTTTATCTTCCGTTTTACTTGCGGCTGTTGATTCATGTGCAGAGGCGTAGATCTGTGGCATAACTGGTGCGGCTATACCATTAAAGACTGTGACCACAATCAACAAAATAAAGAAGTTTTGAAAAACTAAATAGGCAGTATATCCCAGTGCCGCTGAAATTGTAGCAATAATAATAATCCATTTTCGATCCATTCCGTTATCCGAGTGTTTAGCAATATAGGAACTTACAACCACACCACTTAATGAACTTATCGCCATGAAAATACCAAAAGCTCCCGTACTCATTCCTAAATTCTCTGTTAAAAATAAAGGCAAGTAAGGAGAAGTAATAGAAATACCTATACCAACCAATAACAAACTAATGGCATATAAACTGTATCCTTTAATACTAAGTAAATTTCTTACGCGTACATACATTTCTTTTCCCCCTCGTCAAGCAATGATCGTGTTATTTTGGAATAAAAATAGAGATACCAAAGATTAAATTGGTATCTCCGTCTCTCATAAAATGTGGCATATGATGTTCAACAGGCAACATCATACCACTATCAATTGAAGCCACTTATTGGATGTGGTACATAAGGCTCCTCTAAAAATGCAACTTCTTCCGGTGTTAATGTAACCGAAAGCGCCGAGACCGCATCTTCAAGGTGTGATATTTTTGTAGCACCGACAATCGGGGCTACGACTGGTTCTTTTTGTAACAACCAAGCAAGGGCAATTTGCACACGAGGAACACCATGTTTTTCCGCGACTTCTGCGACACGTTCTACAACTATACGATCATGATCTGCAGTTCCATCATATTTAGCTTTCTGCGCGTAATCAGTCTCGGAACGATGAGTTGTTTCTTCCCAATCTCGCGTCAACCTCCCCGAGGCAAGTGGACTATACGGAATAACACCGATCCCCTCTGCCTTGCAAAGTGGCAGCATTTCTCTTTCTTCTTCACGATACATCAAATTATAATGGTTTTGCATTGATATAAACCGAGTCCATCCATTTATCTCAGCTACATGTAACGCCTTTTGGAACTGCCATGCATACATAGCTGAAGCACCAATATACCTTGCTTTCCCTGCCTTCACAACATCATGCAATGCCTCCATTGTTTCTTCGATAGGAGTATCATAATCCCAACGATGGATTTGAAATAAATCTACATAATCAGTTTCAAATCTCATCAGACTTTTATCAATTTCAGACATGATTGCCTTTCGAGAAAGCCCCGCTCCATTTGGACCCTCATGCATCCTGAAATGAACTTTTGTTGCGAGTACGATTTCATCCCGATTTGCATAATCTTTTAAGGCGCGTCCTAGATATTCTTCACTGGTCCCATTCGAATAAACATTTGCTGTATCAAAGAAGTTAATACCTAGTTCTAAAGCCTTTTTAACAATTGGACGACTGTTTTCCTCATCAAGCACCCACTGATGAAAACCTGTATTCACATCACCAAATCCCATTGTACCTAGACAAATCCGCGATACATCCAAACCCGTATTGCCAAGTTTTACATACTCCATTTAATTGAACCCTCTTCTCTAATTATTTTTGTTACAATTCGACATAACTAATAGTTTCTAATATATCATTAAACTGTAGTAACTATAGTATACAACAAACGATGCTATGACAGTATCATAATTATGTCAACCAATTCATTGCCTAATCCTTTCATAACACTTTAGTGAAATTCATCATATGTCTAATAGACACTTCGATACGATATGTAGTTTTGTTGGATCTTTCTTAAGGTTTACAAGCAAGTTAGAGCGAATGTAAGAAAGTGAAAGGAAAACTAATAAAAAGAGTTATAGACAAGGTCAAGTCTAAGATATTTGAGTTTAACCACGTTTGTCACAAAGCTAAATAAACGTTCTTCTAATCAATGACGATTTATTTATTTGAATAAAAAAAGGGGTAGAGTAACATTAATAAAAGGAAAGAATTATGGTTAGTAATCGTTGGATTAATTCTTACATCAATACTTGTCGCGTGTGGAAATAATGAAGATAATGCACAAGAAAATACAAATAACGAATCAACTGGAGTTAATTACAGCGAAGAAGTAGATTATACAATCGTAGGAATTGAGCCTGGTGCAGGAGCAATGAAGCTTACAGCTGATGCATTGGAAGAATATGAAAATTTAGAAGGCTGGACACTTCTTGACAGTTCAACTGCTGGTATGGTGATTGAGCTAGGTGAGTCCATTGATAAAGAAGAACCAATTATCATCGTTGGGTGGAATCCGCACTGGAAGTTCGCTTCTTATGACTTAAAATATTTAGATGATCCACAAGGTATTTTTGGAGAAGTAGAGAGCATAAATACAATCGTAAGAACTGATTTACAAGAGGACATGCCAGAGGCTTATGAAATTTTTGATCGTTTCTACTGGGAGCCTGAAGACATGGAAAGTGTTATGCTAGTCGCACAGGACGCTTCATTTGAAGAAGCCGCTCTAGAGTGGATCGATGATAATCAAGATAAAGTAGATGAATGGACAGAAGGTATTGAAGAATCAGATGGTGAAGAAATAGAAATTATTGCCACACCATGGGACTCTGAACTTGCTTCTGGTGAAGTCATGAAACAAGTATTGGAACAGCATGGGTATGAGGTAACAATCACACCTGTCGATCCAGCAATTATGTTCCAGGCTATCGCAACCGATGAAGGTGATGTCTCATTTGCACCTTGGTTACCAATTACACATGGTGCTTTCTATGAAGAATATGAAGGTGAATTTATTGATCTAGGTGAAAACCTAGTAGGGGCCAAAATTGGTTTAGCCGTTCCTGAATACATGGATATTGGCTCAATTGAAGATTTACAACCCAAAAAATAGTTATCATCAAGACCAGATTATCGTAAATAATCTGGCCTTTTTCTTCATATTTGTCTTTTAGGTTATAACAAAATATAGACAAATTTATACGAGATGACATGCAACAAAGTGATCAGGTTCTACTTCCCTAAATTCAGGCACTTTTGACCGACAAATATCTGTCGCAAAAGGACAACGTGTATGGAACTTACACCCTTTCGGTGGATTAGCTGGATCTGGCACATCACCCTTTAAAATAATTCGTTCTCTTTTTAGTGTAGGATCTGGAATGGGCACTGCTGATAGTAATGCTTTTGTATAGGGATGTAACGGTTTTTCGTAAAGTTTATCACGACTTGTAAGTTCCATCATTGATCCGAGATATAGTACACCAATTCTAGAACAGAGGTGTTCTACTACACTCAAGTCATGCGAGATGAATAAAAACGTAATCTCATTCTCCTTTTGTAAATCACTAAATAAATTGATGATTTGAGCTTGAATCGAAACATCTAATGCAGAAACTGGTTCATCTGCTACAATGAATTCAGGTTGTAAAATGATCGCTCGAGCGATTCCGATACGTTGACGTTGTCCGCCACTAAATTCATGTGGATAACGATCAATGTGTTGCACAGACAGTCCGCAAATTTCCATTACTTCTAACACTTTTTCTCTTACTTCATTTTTACTACATAATCCATGTTCTAATAAGGCTTCACCGATCGCATCTCCTACTCGAATTCGCGGGTTAAGTGAGCTGTAGGGATCTTGAAAGATAAATTGTATTTTGGGGCGTAATTTTTGTACTTCCTTTTTGGTAAGTTCATGTAGATTCTGGCCATGATACAGCACTTCTCCAGATGTGATTGAATCCAATCTTAAAACACTTCGACCAATCGTACTTTTTCCGCTTCCTGATTCTCCAACAAGCCCAAATGTTTCTCCACGGTTAATTGTAAAGCTTACACCATCCACAGCTCTAACTATTTCTCTTTTGCGTTTAAATATACGATTCGTTTCACCAAAAAACTTCTTTAGATTTTTAACTTCAATAATTGGGGAAGACTCACTCATACACTCACCTTCTCTTCATACAACCAGCAAGCGACTTGATGATCTTCATTTATTTGTTTCATTGCTGGTGCTTTCCCCTTACAAAT
>Ga0209487_1004520_pt1 | contig 10651 bp, 10 predicted proteins | sample Poulit2012_FD_187524 | JGI IMG/M metagenome (GOLD analysis project Ga0209487, IMG submission 187524) | Agricultural soil microbial communities from Georgia to study Nitrogen management - Poultry litter 2012 (SPAdes) (version 2) | ecosystem: Environmental > Terrestrial > Soil > Agricultural land... | reverse complement strand
CACACGCGCGGCATCGATCCCGGCGAGTTCGGGAACCCTTAAGGAGATCAGGCGCTCAGCCTGGACGTTGAGCGGCGGGAGGTCGGGCAACGATGCAGTGGGCCGCTCGGAGCCAGCGGGAACCTGGGCAGCGGCGGGTTGAGCGGATGACTGAGTGGGCCGGGACGTAGCGGGCATCGGATCCTTCCACGTTGCGGGGCACGACGGGGTTGCCGGGCACGGGGCTTGGCACGGCCGGGCAGGAGAGGGGCGGCCTGGGGCGTGCCCCCATGGATAACGCTGCGCCGTCGGCTTTGTTCCCGAAGCTGCGGCCGCGCCAGTGGGGTCGGGGCGGGGCCGTCAGCCGGAGACCTGCAGGGTGCGCGATGCCCACGCCCACGCCGTCCGGTAACCGAGCCGTTCGTAGGTGCGGCGCGCAGCGGGGTTGTCCGAATACATACTCAGGGTGCACACGTCACTGTCAGCCAAACCGATGCGCGTCAGCCCGGCGCTCACCGCCGTCCCCCATCCCTTGCCGCGGTGGTCGGCGTGCACCACGATCCCAGCGAGATAGGGCACGCCCGACGGCAGTCGTTGCATGGCGCCGGCGGCGATGAGCACACCGGATCCGTCCCGGACCCCCAGCCACACCTCGCTCACGCCGGCGCCGGGCTCCCCCTCCGCTGTGGGGGAGTGTGCCTGCGACAGGTCCGTGATTTCGGGTGCGTCGGCTGAGTCGTCCAAGCCGATGAGCTCCGATTCCCCGGGCTGCGGCGCAGGTGCTTCCTGGGTCCACATCCACTCCCAATCGCCGGCCGCGCCGATCGGGAATTGCCGTTCCAGTGCCCCTAGGTATGGCTGCGGCACCGTCAGGCCCCACCCGGCCATCTCCTCCAGCGGGCAGCCGGCGCGGATAAGCGCGAGGGTCTCCTCCACCGCCGCCTCCGGCTCGGCTGCCCCGGGCAGCGGGATGACCACGAGGTTCCGTCTTCGCCGTCCGCGCCGCATGACGACGAAGGAGACTGCGGTTCGCCACATCTCGCGGGGTGGGTCGCTCGGAAGGGCCCAGCGCACCCACGGGTCGTTCCGGGTGAGGGACAGTGCCTCGGCATGGGTTGGCACGGGTTCAAGCGGGACGCGGTGAAGCACAACAGATATTCTGCCCGCTCCAGCGGGCGGGGGAGCCGTTCCATTGACCACTCCGCCCGCTCGATTTCGGCCATCTCGGCGCAGACGGCGCGCGTGGACCCCCGGTTCGCGCATAGGCAGCTCGGTTCGCGGATCAGGCAGCGTTCAGATCACGACGGCGTAGCGCGGCCAGGCCGCCGACGGCACCAGCCAGTGCCAGGGCGCTCATGATGAGGATCGGTGCTGCTTCGGCGTCAACAGCAGGGTAGAACCCCGGATGCTCAAAGGCGGAAACGTTCATCGCCCACCCGGGCAGGTCGAAGATCGGTCCGAACATCGTGATCAGGATCGAGGCCACGAACCACAGCCACATCACCGGTAGCAGCCGCGGGCTCAACCCGTACAAGAACGCGGCGGCGGCGCCGAACAGAACGGGCACGACGAGCATGTTCAATGCGGCCAGGGTGAGCACCCCGAGGTAGGCGGAATCTTCCAGAATCGCGGCCGCGGTGGCGCCCATAGCCGCCCCGGCGGCCACCATGGACAGCACGGCGGTGGCCAGGGCAACCAGAAGGCAGGCGCCGAACCAACGGACCCTGCCGGTGGCGGTGGACAGGACCAACTCGGCTCGTCCGGAGGTCTCCTCGGCACGTGCGCGCAACACCGAGACGATCGTCGCCGCCGCAGCCAGCATCGCCACGTATTGCATGATCACGGCGTAGAAGGAGTCGGTCAGGGCATCGGCTTGGCCTCCGATGAAGTCGATCATCTCCGGATTCTCGGCCAGGAAGGTGTTGAGTTGATCGCCGAGTGAGCCGAAGGCCACACCCAAGGCGACGGTTGCCAGGGTCCAGGCGATCAGTGAGCCGCGTTGCAGGCGCAGGTGCATGCCGAAGGTGCCGGAGAGGGTGCGTGCGGCGGTGGCCCGGCCTGCTCGGGCGGCTACGAGGCCGGCGCCGAAGTCCCGGCGGGCGGCCAGGATGGAGGTGGTCGACATCAGAGCGAGCAGCACCGGAATATAGATCAGCAGCGGCCACCAACGCAGATCCACGTATGCCCTGGTTTGGAACGCCCACGCCAGCGGCGAGAGCCACGACAAGGCGTTGCCGCCCTGCTCGGCGATATCGCCGATCACGCGGAACATGAACAGCACACCCAGGCCGAGCATGGCCAGGCCCATCGCCGTGCGGGCGTGGCTGACCAGTTGGGCACAAGTGACGGCCAGGGCGGCGAACGTCAGTCCCACCAGCGCCATTCCCGCGCCGACGGCCACCGAGTCCGGCGCGGCCAGGCCCGCGGACACCAATGCCAGCACGCTCAAGCCGCCGATGAGGACGTTGCTGAACAGCGCCACCAGCATCACTGCAGCCCCGGGCGCACGCCGCCCGGACGCGCCCGCACGAATGAGTTCGGCTCGGCCCGTTTCTTCCTCGGCCCTGGTGTGCCGCACCGCGCTGAGCACGTTCATCACGGCCAGCGCGATCAGCACACTCATCAACAGTTCGTTGACCACCATCGGCCCGAGTCGGTAGTCGTCGAGCCCGTAACCTGGGCCGCCGAAGATCACCCCGGTGGGGGTGCGCATCAGCGCCGCCCGGGCGGCCCGCTCAGCCTCGCTGGCGAACATCTCGTCCAGGACGGGCACAGTCGCGGCAATCGTGCCCACCAGGGCGATGGTCCAGATCGCGATTCGAAGCCGGTCCCGCCGTAGCGCGAACCGGGTCAGCGTCCACACGCCGGTGTAGGAGTCCATCAGCCGGCCTCCTGGGGTACGCCCGGTGTGCTGAGGTCATCGCCGTAGTGGCGCAGGAACAATTCCTCCAGCGAGGGGGGATTGCTCACCAACGAGCGCACCCCCAGGTCCGCCACCTGCCGCATGATCGGATCCATCTGATCCTGGTCCACTTGGAAGGTCACGCGGGACCCCTCTGTGCTGAGCCCATGCACCCCAGGGTGTTCGGCGAGTACGGATGCATCGCCGTCGACCTCCATCACCACGGTGGAGCGGGTGAGTTGTCGCAGATCCGCCAGCGTGCCGGACTCCACCGCCCGGCCGCGGCGGATGATGGTGACCGTGTCGCAGAGTTTCTCCACCTCGGCCAGGATGTGGCTGGACAGCAGCACCGACGTGCCCCGATCGCGCGCCTCGCGTACGCACTGGGTGAACACCGACTCCATCAACGGGTCCAGGCCGGAGGTGGGTTCGTCGAGAATGAGCAATTCCACGTCTGCGGCCAGCGCCGAGATGAGCGCTACCTTCTGCCGGTTGCCCTTGGAGTAGGTGCGCGCCTTCTTCGTGGGATCCAGTTCGAACCGTTCGATCAGTTCGGCTTTTCGCTTGTGGTTCACGGTTTCCCGCAGCCGGTTGAGCAGATCGATCACCTCCCCGCCGGTGAGGTTCGGCCACAGCGCCACATCCCCGGGGACGTAGGCGAGCCGGCGGTGGGCCCGGACGGCATCGCGCCAAGGGTCCAGGCCCAACACCGTGGCGGAGCCCGCGTCAGCGCGGAGCAATCCGAGCAGCACCCGGATCGCGGTGGATTTACCGGCACCGTTGGGGCCGAGGAAGCCGGCGACCTGCCCCTCGGCGACCTCCAGGTCCAGTTGGTCCAGAGCCTTCACCGCGCCGAAGGACTTGTCTACGGCGCGCATCTGAATCGGTGGTGTGCTCATCGGGACTCCTTGTCCGGCTGGCCCGGCGCCCGGTCGGCGCCCGGAGCCTGGTCGGTGGTGGTCGGCGGGCCGCTGGTGTGGTTGGGGGCCGGTTCGGTGCTGTGGTCGGTGGCGGGCGGCCCAGCGCTGTGGTCGGTCGGGGGCGGCTCGGTGCGGTGGTCGGTCGGGGCCGGCCCAGCGGTTCCCGGACCGAGATGATCGAGGTAGGCCTGCAGTACGGAGTCGTCGGTGAACAACCCGTGGGTGTACAACTCCAGCGCCGGCACGATGAACTCCTGGCCCCAGCGCTGCATCAGGTCCCCCCAATCGGCGCCCGGGCCAGGCTGTTCCAGCGCCATCATCAGCATCATCGAGCCGATGCCGGTGTTGGCCAGGAAACGGGCGCGTGCCTTCGGATCGATACTCTCGCGGACTGTGCCCTGTTCCACGCCCTCGGCGATGTACTCCTCGGCGTCGGCGGCTATCACTTCGAACAACTTCGCGGCGAGCGGGCCGCCCCGGGTGAAGGACTGCATGATGTAGCCGAGGAGCCAGGCGTACTCGTCCATCACGGCCAGTTGCGACAGGAGGGTGCTCGCGGCTCGCGGGCCCACGGAGTCCCGTTTCGCCTCTGCGATCAGGGTGGCCACGTGCTCATCGCAGACCGCCCGCAGGTTGTCCTTCGAGCCGAAGTGGTGGATCACCAGTCCGGGAGAGACGCCCGCCCTTGCGGCGATCGTGCGGACGGATGCGTCGAATCCCTCGGCTCCGAAGACCTCGATCGCGGCGTCGCGCAGCCGTGCGCGGGCCGTGAGGTCCGAGGCCTGCCTGGGGCCCGAGCGCGAGGGGGGAGCGGGCGGTGTTGAACGCATGTTTACTAGACTATTCGCGTGTTTAGTGTTCTGGCAAGGGGGCGCTCCGGAACGGCCAGGGGAGGTAATTCGGCAGGCGCAAGCTCAGCGTTGAGGGTCGAAATGGCACAGGGGCACGGCTGGCTGAGAGCCGTCGGCGCTGATAGCGGTGGGGCTACGGACGCGGTGGTAACGCCCGGCTGCGGGGTAGTGGTTGCGTGGCGCGAGGATTCAGGCGCCCGGGTGGTTCGCGACGACGCGACCCAGGTAGATCTCGCCGAAGGGACTATCCCTTAGCGAGCGGGCCTTCCGCGTGGTCCCTGCGCGGGTGTGGCTGCGCCGTTGCTGTCGCAGTGCTCTTGGCCGTTGCTGTCGTAGTCCTCTTGGGTGTCGATGATGTGGGGACGGAGGCGGAACTTGCCGGTCGCAACGATGGTGGCCAGCAGGAGCAGTGGCGCGATCCAGCCCGACCATCCGAGTACCGTCGCGTGCACCGTGTCCACAGTGTGTCCCGCCTCGGCGAACAGCAGGTATGAGCCGGCCGCGGCATTGAACGCACCGTGGGCGAGGGCCGCCGGCCACACCGAGTCGCTGCGCAGTCGCAACCAGCCGAAGATGCCGCCGACCACGATGCACATGCCGGTCATCATCACCAACCCGAGCCATCCCGGGGCGGTGGGGTAGTTGTAGCCGAGCAGAATCAGCGGAGCATGCCACACGCCCCAGATCACGCCGGAGACGACGATCGCGCCCACCGCGCCCAGCGGCATCAGCTTGGGCAGTAGCCATCCGCGCCAGCCCAGTTCCTCGCCGAGTGCGGGAATCAGGTTGACGAACGCCCCGATGGGGATGGTCACCAGTTGCAGAGCGGCCAGCACGTGCACGGGCACGCCCAGATCCGGCGCCCCCTGAGCCCGAAGCATCTCCGCAAAGCCGGATAGGTTCGCGAAATCGGCCGGATAGACCCCGAGCCAAGTGCCGATCGGCAGCGCCACGAGCACCAGGGCGGTAGGAACGACTAGCCCCAGCGCCAGGTAACCAACGAACCGGCCCGGCCGCCCCAGGGGCCAGATGCCCAGCGACTGTAACCGTCGCGTGGGCCGTTCCACGAAGAAGACCGCCACGACGGCGGCGATCGCCGGTGTGCACATGACCGCAAGCGCGATCAGGCCGAATCGGGGATGGGCAAGGCCGTCTCCGAGCCACAGCGGTAGCGCTACCAACCAGGACAACCCGAAGGCGAGCACCAGGAAAACCGCGATGGCGCGACCCGAACGGCCCATGGTGTCCCCTCTGACGGCGATGTGAATCTCGAGGGTCATCGTAATGGTGGGGCACCGGCTGCGGATCCTTTGTGGCTTGTAGAGCGGCGGCGGACCGAGCGGGCCAGGTCCCACAGGCGTCGCCTGTGGTAGAAAGTTCGGCGTGCCGAACTTTATAGTGAGGAGCGTGAGCATGGGTTCTGGGCGACACCGCGCGTTGCTGTCGGCAGCCGCCTGCGCCGGGTTGGTCCTTGCGGGGTGCAGTTCGGGGAACGCCCGTGAAGTCGACGGTGGTGACGACCGTCCGTTGGTGCTGACCACCTTCACGGTTATCGCGGATATCGCCCAGAACGTCGCCGGGGAGCACTTGCGAGTGGAGTCGCTCATTCCGGTCGGGGCGGAAGTGCACTCCTATGAACCCACCCCGGGCGATCTGCGCACCGCAGCCGAGGCCGAACTGGTGCTGGACAACGGCCTGGATCTGGAACTGTGGTTCGAGCAGTTCGTCGCCGACGTGGAAGCCCCGCGCGTCATGGTCACCGAAGGCGTCGACCCGATCGATATCGCCTCCGATGCCTACGCGGGCCGGCCGAACCCGCACGCGTGGATGTCTCCGCCGAACGTGCAGATATACGTCGACAACATCGCCGAGGCGTTCAGCGACTTGGCGCCGGAGCACGCCGAGGCCTTCGCGCAGAACGCCGAGTCGTACAACGAGGAACTGGACCTGGTACACACCGAACTCGTGAACAGCCTTGCCGAACTTCCCGAAGAGCAGCGCGCCCTGGTCACCTGCGAGGGGGCCTTCAGTTACCTCGCCCGCGACGCCGGTATGACCGAGCAGTACCTGTGGCCGGTGAACGCCGAGTCCGAAGCCACCCCGCAACGGATCGCCCGTACGATCGCCTTCGTCGAGGAGCACCAGGTGCCGGCCGTCTTCTGTGAGTCCACGGTCTCCGACGCCGCGATGCAGCAGGTGGTCGAAGCCACCGAGGCCGAGTTCGGCGGCGTGCTGTACGTGGACTCCCTCACCGGCGCCGACGGCCCGGTGCCCACTTACCTCGACCTGATCCGGTATGACGTGGACACCATCGTGGGCGCCCTGAGCGGGTCCGGGGCGGGGGCGGCGTAGGTGCACATGCAACCCGGCGACGGCGAGAGCCCCGCTCGCGGCAGCGCCCGCGACCGTAGCGCTGCGCCGGTGATTGACGTGCGGGGAGCGAGCGTGCGGTACGGGCCGGTGCGCGCGTTGCGTGAGGCGACCGCTGCCGTGGGCTCGGGGCGGGTGTGCGGGCTGGTGGGGATGAACGGATCGGGTAAGTCCACGCTGATGAAGGTGATGCTCGGTCTGGTGCGCCCCGACCCGGGACAGGTGCTGATCAACGGTGCCCCGCCGTCGTCGGCCCGCCGCCGCGGGCAGGTGGCCTACGTGCCGCAGCGGGAAGACGTGGACTGGGACTTTCCGGTTTCGGTGCGCGATGTGGTGGACACCGGTCGGTACCCCTATCTGGGTACCGCTCGCAGGCTGCGCCGCCGGGACAAGCAGATCGTGGCGGAGGCCCTGGAGCGGGTGGAACTGACGAAACTGGCGGGCCGGCAGATCGGACAACTCTCGGGCGGGCAGCGCAAGCGGGCGTTCGTGGCTCGCGCGATCGCGCAGCAAGCACCGGTGCTGTTACTGGATGAGCCCTTCGCGGGAGTCGACGAACCCTCCCAGCGCACCATCACCAGGCTGCTCCGGGAACTGGCCGCGCAAGGCGCCACCATCGTGCTGGCCACCCATGATCTGGCCGGCCTGCCCGATGTGGCCGATGAGGCGATCCTGATGGCCGGCACCGTGCTGATGCATGCCGCGCCGGAGGAAGTGATCCGGCCGGAGAACCTCGCCCGCGCCTTCGGCCTGGAGGGCCCGGCGGCATGATCGAGGCGCTCCTGGAACCGCTGACCTACCCCTTCATGGTTCGCGCGTTGATCACCGCACTGGTCGCCGGGGTGGTGTGTGCGCTGCTGTCCTGCTGGCTGGTGCTGGTGGGCTGGTCGCTGATGGGCGATGCCGTCTCCCACGCGGTGCTGCCCGGCGTAGTGCTGGCCTACATCGCCGGGGCCCCCTTCGCCGTCGGCGCGCTGATCTTCGGCTTCGGCGCCGTAGCGCTGATCGGGGCGGTGCGGGAGACGTCCCGGATCAAGGAGGACGCTGCGATCGGCATCGTGTTCACCACCCTGTTCGCCCTCGGACTGGTGCTCATCTCCGTCACCCCCAGCCAGGTGGATCTGCACCACATCGTGTTCGGCAACCTGCTGGGTGTCTCCCGCGGCGATCTGCTGCAGATCGTGCTCCTGGGTGCGCTGGTGTTGCTGGTGCTGCTGATCAAGCGTCGCGACCTGACGCTGTATGCCTTCGACGCTACCTATGCGTTCGCGATCGGCCTCAACCCCCGGGTGCTCGGGGCGTTGTTACTCGGCCTGATGGCGGTCACCACGGTGGTGGCGCTGCAGGCCGTCGGGGTGATCCTGGTGGTGGCGATGCTCATCATCCCAGGGGCCACCGCGTACCTGCTCACCGATCGGATGCCCGTGATGCTGGTGATCGCCCCGGTCATCGCGGTGGTCTGCGCAGTCGGCGGGGTGTATGCGAGTTTCCACGTCGATGTGGCCACCGGCGGTGCGATCGTGCTGGCCCAGGGGGCCGTGTTCGCCCTGGTGTACGTGTTCAGCCCGCGGCACGGGCTGATCGCAAGGCTGCGCGCCGCCTGAGTGCGCCGGCTTTCCTGACGGAACGCGCCGGGGCAGCAACGAAATCGGCTCCTGCCGCCGACCGGCCGGGGCTAGCCATCGCCCGGCCCTGCACCAAGCATCGCGGCGTCAACCCGGCAATGAACGGATTCCCAGTAGCGTGGCCCTGTCCCGGTGGGTCGGCAAAGATCGAGGTGGGTCGGCAAAGGTCGAGGTGGGTCAATCGTGAGCGTGGGGAGGAACTGAAGATGGATGGCAAGGTTCGGCTGGGAATCATCGGGCTGGGGGTGCAGGGCGCCGTCTATGCCCGCATGATCGCGGCCGGTGAGGCCGGCGACCTGGTGGTCACCGCCGTAGCCGATGTCGATGAGGATGCCCGCGCTCGAGCCCAGGAGGTCAGCCCGGGGGCGACGTTCTTCACCGACTACCGTGACCTGCTCGCCAGCGGCGAGGTGGATGCCGTCGTCACAACCACCCCGCACTACCTGCACCCGGAAATCGGGATTGCGGCGATCAAGGCCGGAGTGCACGTGCTGGTGGACAAGCCGGCAGGCGTCTACACCGCCCAGGTGCGCGAACTCAACGAGGTCGCTGCGGCGCACCCCGACGTCGTCTTCGCGATCATGTTCAACCAACGCAACAACCCGCTGTACCAGCAGATCAAACAGATCGTAGATGACGGGCAGATCGGCCCGATCCGCCGTTCCAATTGGGTCATCACCACCTGGTGGCGGCCCGACGCCTACTACGCCGCCAGCGAGTGGCGGGCCACCTGGGGTGGTGAAGGCGGCGGCGTGCTGGTGAACCAGGCGCCCCACCAATTGGACCTGTGGCAGTGGATCTGCGGCATGCCGAAATCCGTGGTGGCCAAGGCCGCGTTCGGGTTCCGGCGGGATATCGCTGTGGAGGACGAGGTGACGATCCTGGCCGACTACGGCGACGGCGTCACCGGCGTCTTCGTCACCGCAACCCATGACCCCGCCGGCACCGACCGGCTGGAAATCCTCGGGGACCGGGGCAAAATCGTGGTCACCGACTCCAAGACCGCCACCCTCACCCGGTTCAGGGCCGATGAACGGGAGTTGTCCGCCGGCTTGTCGGTGGAGGAGGGCTTCGCGCTGGCATCCGGGGCGCAGACCTCGGAGTTCTACACCACCGAGGAGATCACCACCGAGTCGGCCTGGGGCGCCCAGCACGCCGGAGTGCTCGCCAACTTCGCCGACGCTGTCTTGAAGGGCGCCGAACTGCTGGCCCCCGGGGCAGACGGCATCAACGGAGTGCGGCTGGCCAATGCGGCGCACCTGTCCGCCTGGCTCGGAAAAGAAGTGTCCACCGACATCGACGAAGCGGCATACCTGCGTGAGCTCAACGCCCGAATCAGGGCTGAAGGCCAGTTCCCGGAGCGCCCCCAACCCACGGTGCGTGGCTAGCCGACCCTCCGCCCGCCGACCAGCCCACGGGCGGGCCCGCGGGGGCGAGAGCGGCTAGCGGCGATACGCTACTGCCATGTGCGGTTGTCCTAATCGGCGAGCGGTGCTGCGTGCCGGCGGTATGGCGGCCGGCGGTGCGGCACTTCTTGCCGCCTGCGGTACAGACGACGACTCCGCCGAGGACGCGTCGATCGCCGGCGGGGAGACGTTGGCTGATCTGAGCGAGTTGGACGTCGGCTCCTCCCTCTCGGTGCAGACCTCGGCCGGCCAGACGGTGCTCCTCACCCGTCTTGATGAGGAGCAGGTGGTGGCCTTCAGCGCGGTGTGCACGCACCAGGGCTGCACGGTCGAAGTGGGGGCCGAGGAGGCCGAGTGCCCTTGCCACGGCTCGCGCTACGACCTCACCACCGGTGAGGCCACCGCGCGTCCCGCCACGGAACCGCTCGCGGCGATCGAGGTGGAGATCCGTGACGGCCAAGTGCGCACTACTTGAGGCTTGAGTGTTTGAAGCGCGAGTCTCAGGCGCGAATTCAAACGTTCTCGGAGCGGTGGCCCCACGCCGCTGGCGCACGGACGAAGCGCCTTCCGCGGCGTAGCGACCGGGGCATCGCCGCGG
>Ga0209487_1004519_pt1 | contig 10652 bp, 7 predicted proteins | sample Poulit2012_FD_187524 | JGI IMG/M metagenome (GOLD analysis project Ga0209487, IMG submission 187524) | Agricultural soil microbial communities from Georgia to study Nitrogen management - Poultry litter 2012 (SPAdes) (version 2) | ecosystem: Environmental > Terrestrial > Soil > Agricultural land... | reverse complement strand
CGCGGACGGTGAGGGCGGCGCCGACGCCGCGAGCGCCGTCGTCGGGCCCACGCAGAACCTGTTATGCTCACTTTGAGCATAAGTAGTGTGGCCCCGACGTGAGGAAGTTTTCGATGACGACCGTGACGATCAGCACCGATGCCCTGTATGAACGGGTGCGCCCCGTGATCCCCCGGGTGGAGTGGGCGACAATGGAGGAGGATGTCGCGGCGATCTGGCGGCTCAAGCGGGAGCGAGGCGCCGTCATCCTCGCGCACAACTATCAGACCCCGGAGATCTTCCACGGGGTCGCCGACATCGTCGGGGACTCCCTCGCCCTCGCCCGTGAGGCCGTGACCGCCCGCGCCGACGTCATTGTGCTCGCCGGGGTGCACTTCATGGCCGAGACGGCGAAACTGCTCAACCCGTCGAAGACCGTGCTCATCCCGGACCTGCGGGCGGGATGCTCGCTCGCGGAGTCGATCACCGCCGCCGATGTGCGCGGGCTCAAGGCCGAGCACCCGGGCGTGCCGGTCGTGACGTACGTCAACACCTCCGCGGCCGTGAAGGCCGAATCCGACATCTGCTTCACCTCCGGCAACGCGGTCAAGGTCGTGGAGTCGCTGGGCACCGACCGGGTGATCCTCATCCCCGACGAGCACCTCGCAGCGAACATCGCCCGCGACTGCGATGTGGAGGTGATCACCTGGCCCGGGCGGTGCGAGGTGCACGACCGGTTCACCGCCGCCGACATCGCCCAGGTCCGCGCCGATCACGAGGACGTGCTCGTCATGGCCCACCCCGAGTGCCCACCGGAGGTCGTCGCTGCGAGCGACATTTCCGGCTCGACGGCGCAGATGGTCGCCCACGTGGAACGGGAGCAGCCGGCCCGGGTCGCCCTCATCACCGAGTGCTCGATGAGCGATAACATCGCCGCGGAGCTGCCCGAGGTGGAGATGGTCCGCCCGTGCAACCTGTGCCCGCACATGAAGCGCAACAACCTCGGCAACATCCGGGCCGCGCTGGAGAACCTGCGCCACGAGGTGCGGATCGACCCGGCCGTCGCCCGCCGGGCCCGCGCCGCCGTCGAGCGCATGTTGGAGATCCGATGAGCGCCGGGCTGCCGCGGGTGCTCACCGATGACCTCGTGCGCGCCGCCCTCCAGGAGGACCTCGGCCGGGCCGGTGATGTGACGACGACGGCGATCGCCCGCCCGGGCCAGCCCGCCTCGGGTGACCTCGTCGCCCGGGAGGCAGGCGTGGTGGCGGGCCTCGACCTCGCGATCCGCGCTTTCGAACTCCTCGATCCGGCCCTCGCCGCGAGTGGGACGCGGCCGGACGGCACCCGCGTCGCTCCCGGCGACGTGCTCGCACACGTGAGCGGGGCGGCCCGGGCGCTGCTCGGTGCGGAACGGGTCGCGTTGAATCTTTGCAGTCACCTGTCCGGGGTGGCGACGGCGACGGCGGAACTCGTCGAGGCGGTACGGGGCACCTCCTGCCGGATCACCTGCACGCGTAAGACCACGCCGGGGCTGCGGGCGGTGGAGAAGGCGGCGGTCCGGGCCGGGGGCGGGAGCAACCACCGGTTCGGGCTCGATGACGCGGTGTTGGTCAAGGACAATCACGTGCTGCTCGCCGGCGGGGTGCGCGAGGCCGTGCGGCGGGTGCGGGAGAGCGCGGGGCACCTCCTGCCCATCGCCGTCGAGGTGGACACCCTCGCCGAGCTGCGGGAGCTGCTTGCCGATCCGGTTGACGTCGTGCTGCTGGACAACATGGATCCCGCGACCCTCCGGGAGGCGGTCGCCCTCGTCGACGGGCGGATGACCACGGAGGCCTCCGGGCGCATCACGGCGGAGACCGCGCCGGCGATCGCGGCGGCCGGGGTCGAGGTCATCTCCGCGGGATGGCTCACGCACTCCGCGCCGATCCTCGATATCGGGCTCGACCTGCACCTCCCCTCGGCGTGATCACCCGCGCCCGGGCGGAGCGGTGTGAGAGAATGTCAGGGCGCGCCGAACAGCGCGCCCGCCAAGTCCAGGGGAAGCCGGTGGGAGTCCGGCGCTGCCCCGCAACCGTGTTCCGGGTTCCTCCGGTCAGTCGGAATACCTGCCTTGAGCGGCACTCGACCCGTCGCGGATTGCGGGCAACCGAGAGCTCAGCTGGTTGAGGGATTCGCGGCGCAGGCAGGATGGATCTGATGAATTCCTCTACTCTTCTTCGCGCAGCGCCCCGGGCAGTAGGCGCTGCAGCTCTGTTTGGTGCCATGCTTGCCGTCCCCGTAGGCGCGGTCGCTGCCCCCGCGCCTGCGGGAGAGGCGTGCGTGGGCGACGAAGGCGTGACCGTCGTCGTCGACTTCACCGACCTCGGCGGCGAAATTGAGGTTGCGTGCGCCGAAGGAACCCCGGACAGCGGGCGGGAGGCACTGGAGGCGGCCGGGTTCACCCCCGAGGATTCCGAGCCCGGGATGATCTGCGCGATCGACGACCAGCCCGATCCGTGCCCGGAAGAGTTCGACGGCAACTTCTGGTCCTACTGGCACGCCGAGGCCGGCGGAGACTGGGAGAGCTACATGGTCGGCGCGGATGAGTCCGAGCCCGGCCCGGGCGAGATCGAGGGCTGGCGCTACTCCACGGGTGAGGAGGGCCCGCAGATCACTCCCGCCGCCCTCCTCGGCGAGGATGCCGGCGAGGACGGCGATACCGGGGCCAGTGAGGATGCCGATACCGGCGCTCCCGCCGAAACCGACGATTCTTCCGGGGAAGCCGGCACCGAGGAGGACACGGGCGGGGACGACACGGGCGATACCGGGGAAGACACCAGCGACGCCGCGAACCCCGCTACCGACGCCTCCGACGGCGAGTCCTCAGCTGGGATGTGGATCGGCATCGTCGCCGGGATCGCGATCCTCGGGGCGGTCATCGCGATGCTCGTCCGGCGCCGGAACCAGCTGGGCGACCTCGACGAATAATCCGTGACCGCCTCCGCCGGAACCCGGGGCCGCGCTGCGCGGGAGCGTTCGCGCGCCCCGGCGGCGGTCCACCCCCTCGCGTGGTGGGCGTGGGCGGCGGGAGCGGCGGTCGCGATCACCCGGATCGGAAACCCACTCGTCCTCGCCCTCCTCACCGCAGCAGTGATCGTGGTGGGTCTCAGTTGCCGAAGCCGCACCCCATGGTCCCGGGCGCTGGAGGCCTCGCTCGTTCTGGGCGGGATCGTCATCGCGGTGCGGACCGGCTTTTACGTCCTGGTGGGCCTGCCCGACTCCACCTCCGTGCTCGTCGACCTGCCTGGGGTGGATCTTCCGAACTGGTTCACCAACATCACCCTCCTCGGCCCGATCCACGTCGGCGGGCTCGTCCAGGCGCTCATCGAGGGGCTGCGCCTCGGCGGGCTCATCGTGGTGTTCGGTGCAGCGAATGCGCTCGCCAACCCGCGCCGCGCGCTTCGCCATCTACCCGGATCGCTGCACCATCTGGGAACCGCCGCGGTGATCGCGGTTTCCGCCGTCCCGCAGCTGCTGAGCTCGATCGCCCGGGTCCAGCGCGCGGGGCAGTTGCGCTCGGGTGCTGCGGGTGGTCCTGGCGGAATCGGGCGCGGGCCGCTGCGCCGGCTGCTTCGCCGGCTTCGCGCCCTTCCCGCCGTGCTCATTCCCGTGCTCACCGGCGCGCTCGACCAAGCCCTCGCGCTCGCCGGTTCGATGGATTCTCGCGGTTACGCCCGTGCTCACCGCAGTAACCGGGTGGTCGGGGTGTTGCTCGTCTTCGCGTTGTTCGCCGCCGCGGGCGGGACCTACGGTCTCCTCGATGCCGCCGCGCCCGCCGGGCTCGGCGCGGGCCTACTGATCGGCGGGTTCGTCGTCGCCGTCGCCGCCTCCATCCTCGCGTCGCGGTCGGTGCGCCGCACCCGCTACCGGCCCCAGCCGTGGGCGTGGCGAGAGACGGTCATCGCGGGAAGCGGAGTGATCGCCGGGGCGGTCGCCCTCCTCTCATCCGCCCCGGAACTGGGCGCGTGGCGCGCCTCGGCTCCGATTCCGCAGTTGCCGCTCGCGGGCGCCCTCATCGCCCTGGCTCCACTGCTCGCGATCACCGCGGCGCCACGGCCGGTGCGGGTGCTGCGGGCGCACGCAGCGAGCTCTGCCGCTGTCCCCTCCTCCGCTGCGACGGTGGCCACACCCGAGATCCCGCCCCCGGGCCACCGGCCCCGCGCCCAGCAGCGCGAAAGGACCGGCACATGATCGAGATCGAAGACCTTTCCGTACGTTACGGCGCGACACCGGTGCTCGACGGCGTCAGCGCGCATGTGCACGAGGGGGAGATGTGCCTCGTCGTCGGCCCGACGGGGTCGGGCAAGTCCACCCTGTTAGGGGCGATGACGGCGCAGGTTCCCCACCTCACCGGCGGCACCCTCGCGGGCCGCGTCGTCGTGGGTGGGCGTGACACCCGAGATCATCTGCCCCGGGACCTCGCCGACCTCGTCGGAGTGGTTGCTCAGGATCCGCACCTGAGTTTCGTCACCGACACCGTGGAGGAGGAGCTCGCATTCACGATGGAGCAGCTCGGGGTGCCCCCGGCGATGATGCGACGCCGCGTGGAGGACGTGCTCGACCTGCTCGGGATCGCGGAGTTGCGTGACCGGGGGTTGCACACCCTCTCCGGCGGGGAGGCCCAACGGGTGGCGATCGGTGCGGTGCTCACCGCCCAGCCGCGGGTGCTTGTGCTCGATGAGCCGACCTCGGCGCTCGATCCGGGCGCGGCTGAGGACGTCCTTGCCGCGCTCTCTCGGCTCGTTCTCGACAGCGGATTGACGGTGGTCCTCGCCGAGCACCGGCTCGAGCGGGTCGTGCAGTTCGCCGACCACGTCATCGCCCTCGAACCCGGGACCTCGGGGGCCCGGGCGATCTCTGGGGATCTGGCGCAGGTATTCGCGCGCGCCACCATCGCTCCCCCAGTGGCGCAACTGGGCAGGCTCGCCGGCTGGCATCCCCTCCCCCTCACCGTCCGCGAAGCCCGCCGCGCCGCCGCGCCGTTTCGCCGCACCCTGACGGAGCAGAGTCTAGAGCCCACCTCTACCGGCACTCCCACCGCCACGCCCCTGCTGCGCGCCCACAAGCTTGCGGTTAGGTACGGTGCCCACGAGGCGCTGCGCGGGGTGAGCCTGGAGGTGCGCGCAGGGGAGATCCTCGCAGTGATGGGTCGCAACGGGGCGGGCAAGTCCTCCCTGCTGTGGGCGCTCGCGGACGCGAAGGAACCGGCCAGCGGCCGAGTCGAGGCAGGCCGGGTGCCGGGCGGGCGGGCCCGGATAGCCCTGGTTCCCCAGTCGCCGGAGGACCTCCTGTTCCGGCTCACGGTGGCGGCCGAATGCGCGGCAGCCGACCATCTCGCCGGGCGAGCTGGCGCGACCCGGGCGGTCCTCGACGTCATCGCCCCGGGAATCGATGCTGCCGCGAACCCGCGCGACCTCTCTGAAGGGCAGCGCCTCGCGCTGGCCGTCTCGTTGCAACTCGCCGCGGCCCCGCACGTGCTCCTCCTCGATGAGCCGACCCGCGGGTTGGACTACCCGGCGAAGGAACGCCTGGCCGGGCTCTTGCGGGAGTTGGCGGCCGGTAAGCGCGCCGTGGTGGTGGCCTCCCACGACGTCGAGTTCCTCGCCCTCCTCGCCGACCGGGTCGCGCAACTCGCCGGCGGCGAACTGCTCGCCGATGGCCCCGCCGCCGCGATCCTCACCGATTCCGCGTTCACCGCGCCCCAGGTGGCACGCGTGTTCGCCCCCGCCCCCATCCTCACGGTGGCCCAGGCGGCGCAACTGCTCGGGGGCAGCCGATGACCCGCGCGGGCGCCGGCCAGGGCGAGTGGGGCCGAGCCGACTCCTGGCTGCCCACCTCGGCGGTTCCCGTGGGGCCGCGCCTCGCGCTCACGCTCCTCGCCGTCACCGCCATCGGCCTGCTCGCCTTCACCTGGCCGCTGTTCGTCGACTCCGGCGCCGCCGTGCTCGCCTCCCCGACCGGCCATTCGGCAACCGCCCCACTCATTCTCGGCGTCGTGCTCGCCCTGTCGCTCGTCGTCACGCTCATGGCGATTTCGGACGGCGGTATGGACGTTCGGGCCGTCGCCCTCCTTGGTCTCCTCTCCGCCGTGGGGGCACTCATCCGCCCGATCGCGGCGGGCACCGGCGGGGTGGAGACGGTGTTCATCCTCCTCGTGCTCGGCGGGCGAGTGTTCGGGCCCGGGTTCGGGTTCCTGCTCGGGGTGAGCACGCTGTTCTCCTCCGCGCTGCTCACCGGAGGGGTGGGCCCGTGGCTGCCGTTCCAGATGCTCGCCGCGGGTTGGGTGGGCCTCGGGGCGGGACTCCTGCCGCGCCGAGTGGGCACGCTCGGGACGCGCGGATCCCGGGTGGGGGAGCTTTCGTTGCTCGCGGGGTACGGAGCCGTGAGCTCGGTAGCGTTCGGGGTGCTGCTCAACTTGTCGTTCTGGCCGTTCGTCGCGGGGATGGGCACCGACATCTCGTTCGTGCCCGGCGATCCGCTCGGCTCCAATCTGGCGAGGTTCGCCTCCTATTCGATCGTCACCTCCCTGCCGTGGGATCTCACCCGGGCGCTCACGACCGCGGCGGGGGTGCTCGTGCTCGGCCACCCCGTGCTGGTGACGTTACGGCGAGCCGCGAAGCGGGCGGTGTTCGTGGACCCGCCGCGCTCTCCGGGTGACCCCGCGGCCGCTCAACGCTCTTCGACGGCGTAACGTGCGGCGTCATCATCAAGCGGAGTTCCCCACGATGCATCCGGGAAGAGGGCGCCGGCTCGAGCCAGAACTTGCGGGTGGCGAGAATATCGGTTGCATTTTCCCGACCTCTTCCTGTTCTAGACTGTTCTCTGTTTACGGCAGGCTCAGCGAAGAATTGCAGATCGTTGCTGAAGGGAGCGGCAAGGTAATGGCCAGGATCAGAGTCGGTTCGGGTTTCGGAAAGGTCTCCCTCACAGCGGCTCTTCAGAAGGTCGCGTCGGGCGACAGGATCGTCCTTGATCCCGGTACGTACGAAACGGAACAGCTGATCCTCAACGGGGTGCAACTGGAAGGCGCCACAGATCGAAACGACGTATTCATCCATGGTTCCTTCATCATCAAAGGCCATTGCACCTTCCGCAATCTGACGCTCAATCCTTTGCCGTATAAGAACGGGATCTACCTGAACACGCCCCGTAACATGGCAACAATCACGAACTGCGCCGTTCTACCCGATCCAAGTGGCAAATACCCGGCCATCTGGGCCGGGGAGGGCAACAGCCTCGTGTTGAAGAATACGGCCGTGCAGGCCGATACGAGTGCCGCAGATGCGATCTCGGTGCAGGTGGAAGCGGGCACGCTACACGCAACGACTTGCGAACTCGGACGTATGTATTTCACGAACTCGAAAGCGGATCTGATCGACTCAGGATCGACCATTATTCTCGCCGCGGACGGTTCCCGGGTCCGCACCTACGGGAGCCATCGGATCAGTTCGGAGCCCAAGAAGCGCATGTTCGTCCTCTCCGGGCAATCAGTCTGCGAGTTTCCACACCTGGAACTCACGGAGAAGGACGATGAGGGGTTCGCGGACAACAGCTTGGTGCAGATCGGGGAAGTCGTTCAGAGCAACGAGCATTCAGTCTCAGTGATCACCAAGAACGAGGCCCGGGTCAATAGCGCGAGCTCTCGGGTGAGGGTCATCGATCAGGACGCCGCTCCCGAACCGCCTCCATCCCGTCCGAAAACCATAACCTGGCCGCTGGAGCATGCTGGCGCATTCGACTCCACGATCGCGCCACAACTGAGTCCTGGTGATACGGTGTTGCTCGAGCAGGGAGACTACGTCATCGAGGGCGAACTGCTCCTCCTGCCCGGGGTACGACTGCAGGGGAAGGGCAAGGAACGCACCCGGCTCATCGGTTGCCTGCGGGCGGCGTCGGCTGGAGACTCCGAAATCACCGATCTCACCGTCGCAACCCCCTCTCCGGATGTACCCGCCGTCCTCGTCGGTGAATCAGATGCCCACCTCACCCTGGAGCAGGTGACCTTGGAACCGGCCGCAGGCCCGGATGGAAGCAACATCGTCGAGTCCCAAGGAGCCCTCACCTTGAGAGCATGCAGCGTCGATATTTCTACGGTCCCGGAGAACACGTGGGCAACCGTCCTCGTCTCGGCCACCGGTCGGCTCGAGGCGGTGGACTGCGGCTTCGACTCGCTCCACGTGGTGCACGGGGCGAGTGCCTCGCTCTCTGGTTCTTTCTCCTACGCTCTGACCGCGGAGGCGGATGGCACGATCACGGTCACCGACGAGCACCATAGTCACGATAACGGCGGCTACTGCGAGATCCGAGCCGCTGACGGCGGCACGATCCACATCCCCTCCCTCACCGCTTCCACGGACGATCTGTGCATCTCACTTGAAGGCGGAACCGTTGATCTGACCACCTTCGGATCCACTGACGATGAAACTTTCAAAGTGGTTCGCAACGGTGGTGAGATCACCGGAATCGACCCCGGCGCCTATGACCTCTTCGAGGTGACTGAGGGCGATGAGGCGCAAGCCGTGCACTTCGCCACCCGAGGGGCTCCTGCCCAGGCTCACGACCGTGGCCTGGACTCGCGCGCACCGATGGGCGTAGAAGACCACCCCGACTGGGACGACGTCGCGTCGAGCGCTACCGACGAGCGCGTGAAGGATGACGGCGACCCGCTCACCAGACTCTACGACCTCGTCGGTCTGGCGAAGGTGAAGAAGCAGGTACAGAGCATCGCGAACGCCGTGAAGCTACGGCAGAAACGCCTCGAACTCGGGCTGCCGGCCGATTCCGATTTCACCCTCCACAGCATGTTCCTCGGTAACCCCGGGACAGGAAAGACGACGGTGGCGCGGTTGCTCGGCAAGGCGATGCACGAGGTCGGCGCGGTGATCAGCGAGAGTTTCGTCGAGGTGGGGCGTGCCCAACTCGTCAGTGATGTCATCGGCGGTACCGCGAAACAGACCCGGGAGGTGTTGGAGAGCGGCCGCGGCGGTGTGATCTTCATTGACGAGGCCTATTCCTTGGCGACCGAGGATTCCAGCGGCTTCGCGCAGGAGGCGATCACCGAAATCCTCACTTTCCTGGAGAACAACCGTTCCGACACCATGGTCATCCTCGCGGGCTATAACGAAAAGATGCACGAACTGCTCGCGATGAATGAGGGTTTCAAGTCTCGGATCAAGCACCGCCTCGATTTCGAGGATTATTCCCCCGCTGAGATCGCTCAGATCGGTCTCGCCGAACTCGCCCGCGGCCACTACACGGTGGACGAGGAACTCTACCGACGCATCGTCGGCGCTGCCTACGCCCAGAGCGCTGATCGCAGTAATGCGCGCTGGGTGCGCAATTTCAACCAGGATCTCCGTTCTCGTCAGGAGGACCGGGTGATCCTCATAGACAATCCCACCAGGGAAGATCTCATAACCATCGAAGCGGAGGACCTGCACGCCCTCGCCGGTGGCAGACCCGAGGATCGAGAGGCCCAGCTGGCACACAAGCTCGCCGAACTGGATTCCATGATCGGCCTGGGACCGGTGAAGGAATGGGTCCATTCGTTGGTCGCGCAAGCCACCGTGAACCAACGGATGCTCGAACTGGACGGCGCAATGGAACGCCCGAACTATCACGTCGCCTTCACCGGAAATCCCGGCACCGGGAAGACGACGGTGGCGCGCACCGTGGCGGAGGTATTCCACCTTCTGGGCATCCTCTCGACTCCGACAGTGGAATCCGTCCCCGCGAGCCAGTTGCAGGGCAGGTACCTCGGTCATTCGGCTGCGAACACGCATCAGGCATTCGACGCTGCAATGGGTGGAGTGCTGTTCATCGACGAGGCGCACCAGCTGCGCACGCAAGGCGGAAAGAACTCGTCGTTCAAGCAGGAGATCGTTGATGCGATGATCACCCGGCTCGAGGACGACCGCGACAAGTTCGTTGCCATCTTCGCCGGGTACACCGACGAGATGCACGAGTTCTTCCGGTCCGATCCCGGGCTCAAATCACGGGTTCCCGCCGAAATCGAGTTCCCCGATTACACCTCGGAAGAGGTAGCCGAGATCGCCAGCCGCGCCTTGGCGAAACAGTGGCGTTTCGATGCCGAGTTGCTCACCGAGATCGCCGCGAGCGCCTACACCGCTCTCCCGGCCGAAGAACGCTCGAACGGCCGCTGGGCGCGCACCTTTACCGAAGAGATCATCACCCGGCACAACAGATACGTGATCGACCACGACATTCACGGCGAGGAGATGCTGCACATCACGGAAGAGGTCCTCCGGGAGTTTCAGCCCTAGCTGTGCCACCCCGGGAGGTTGTGAACGGTTGGGGTAGGTGAACAGGCGCCACCTTGCTGCGCTCATCGTCGAAGAAGGGTGGATGCGGTTGACGCCACCCACGAGTGGCATACCTCGAAATTCTCAATGACGTGCCTAAAGCGGCGACCGCCGGATTCTGGTGACCAGCCAACGCGTTCTTCGCGAGTCCGGGAATCACAGTCAAAAGCAGTGATGGCCGGGAATGTCTCCTACTACCGATCCAGCACGTACCTGACTTGCACAGGTGGTGGAGTTTCTCGCTTTTGTCTTGGTGTTATTGCTGGTCAGCGGCTTGCGTGTGCTGGTTTTGGGGCACTAAGGGTGTGCGTA
>Ga0209487_1004518_pt1 | contig 10654 bp, 7 predicted proteins | sample Poulit2012_FD_187524 | JGI IMG/M metagenome (GOLD analysis project Ga0209487, IMG submission 187524) | Agricultural soil microbial communities from Georgia to study Nitrogen management - Poultry litter 2012 (SPAdes) (version 2) | ecosystem: Environmental > Terrestrial > Soil > Agricultural land... | reverse complement strand
GACATGGTCTCCTGCCGATTGCCGACTGACATGGCAGGCCATTATGGCGAGAAATGAACTGCTTGGCAGCTCGGCACTGCTATCCCGGCCACTTTCCGTGCCGCGAAGCCCTGGTGGTTCGATGTCCTTTTGGTTGCCCCCAGTGTTCCGTGGTCCCTGGGTCCCGGCGTTCGCCGGGAAAACGAGTGGTAGAAAAGCGAAAAGCCCAGGAACCGCGGTGGTGCGGCTGCCATGGAGCAGACCTCAGCGCAGCGGGTTTTCGGCCAGTACGATGCTTGGGTTCATTCCCCTTTCGTTTCCCCCGCAGAAGCGGGGGCCTAGGAGCCGCGGTAGTGCCGCTGCCACGGAACGGACCTCAGCGCAGCGGGCTTTCCGTCGGCGCAGTATGCGGTCTTCTTTGTAAAGCCAGCACGCTCCGTGCCGCGGAGGCTGTGGTGGTTTGATGTCCTTTTGGTTGCCACCCAGCGTTCCGTGGCCCCTGGGTCCCGGCGTTCGCCGGGAAAACGATGAGGGTAGGAAAGCGAGAGGCCCAGGAGCTGCGGTGGTGCCGCTGCCACGGAACGGGCCTCAGCGCAGCGAGTTTTCGGCCAGTACGATGCTTGGGTTCATGCCCCTTTCGTTTCCCCCGCGGAAGCGGGGGCCTAGGAGCCGCGGTAGTGCCGCTGCCACCAGACGGACCTCAGCGCAGTGGGCTTTCGGCCAGTATAGTGTTCGGGTTCTGTTGAAAAAACAGCACCCTCCCTGCTGCGGAGCCTTTGATGGCTCGATGTCCTTTTGGTTGCCATTCAGTGCTCCGTGGTCCTTGGGTCCTGGCGTTCGCCGGGAAAACGATGAGGGTAGGAAAGCGAGAGGCCCAGGAGCTGCGGTGGTGCCGCTGCCACGGAGCGGGCCCCAGTGCAGCGAGCTTTCCGCTGGCAGGCGTTCGGGTTCATGCCCCCTTCGTTGAAAAGCCAGCGGGCTCCGTGCCGCGGAGGCCATGGCGGCTCGATGTCCTTTTGGTTGCCATTCAGTGCTCCGTGGTCCCTGGGTCCCGGCGTTCGCCGGGAAAACGAAAATAATCCTCCCCCGCGCTGCCCCCTTTCGTTTCCCCCGCGAAAGCGGGGGCCCAGGAACCGCGATGATGCTGCTGTCATGGAACGGACCTCAGCGCAGTGGGTTTTCCGCTGGCACGATGCCTAGGTTCTTTTGAAAGCCAGCACGCTCTGTGCCGCGGAGGCTGTGGTGGTTTGATGTCCTTTTGGTTGCCTCCAGTGTTCCGTGGTCCCTGGATCCCGGCGTTCGCCGGGAAAACGAAAATAATCCTCCCCCGCGCTGCCCCCTTTCGTTTCCCCCGCGAAAGCGGGGGCCCAGGAACCGCGATGATGCTGCTGTCATGGAACGGACCTCAGCGCAGCGGACGTTCCGCCGGCACGATGTTCGAGCTCATTTCCCTTTCGTTGAAAAGTCAGCCCGCTCCCTGCTGCGGAGCCCTTGATGACTCGATGTCCTTTTGGTTGCCTCCAGTGTTCCGTGGTCCCTGGCTCCCGGCGTTCGCCGGGAAAACGATGAGGGTAGGAAAGCGAGAGGCCCAGGAACCGCGGTGGGGCCGCTGCCACGGAGTGGGCCTCAGCGCAGCGAGTCTTCTGCTGTGCAGTGTCCGAAAGTCTCTAGATAGTGGTGCCCGTCGTGTCGCAAAGTCACCGGCAGCAGTCAATCAACCCAGCTCTCGTGGGCCAGGGGGGCCTGGTTGAGCTCATCCTTTCGTAGGCGCCAATCAGGCATGTATTGATCCATCAAAGCCCGAAAACGGTTGTTATGGTGACGCTCCAGCAGGTGCACCATCTCATGGACAAGGATGTATTCCAGACAACGGGGTGGCTTTTTCATGAGTTCGAGATTCAGCCAGACTCGCCTGGCCTCGGCATTGCAGCTGCCCCAACGCGTTTTCATTTTTCTGACACGGTAGTCCGCCACTTCAACACCAATCACGCCCTCCCACTTTGACAGCAGGGCCGGGATCCTGGCCCTGAGCTGACAGCGGTACCAGCGCTCTAGCACCTGCTCTCGCCCGTCCCGATCCGTATCCGACGGGACGTTCAGTTCAAGCGTGTCATGGCCGGTCACGCGTACACGCGGACTGCCTGGCCGCTCCACCACATTGAGGCGATAGCGGCGGCCCTTAAAGTAGTGGCTCTCGCCGGTCACCATTTCCCGGGCAGATTGGCGCTCCTGCCGGGCAAAGCCTTGCTGCTGGCGCCGGATCCAGCCCAGGCGCGAGACAATGGCCAACCGTACGGCTTCGTCATCCACATGCCGCGGAGCGGCGACCCGCACCCGACCGTAGGGCGGATAGACGCCCACATGCAGGTTTTTGATGGCCTTGCGTCGAATTTCCACACCGATGCCACTTACCTGAATGTGGCTGTGTTCAGTAGTCACTTTGCTTCTTGACCAGTTCGAATACGGTATCAATATCCGGAGACTCGGTTTCTTGAACCTGGCCACCTAACACTGAGGCAACGGCGTTTCTGACCTCGCGTTCCTTGAAGCGATTGCCTCGCCAGTCGGCCTTCTTGACCGACCGGATTTTCTCGTCGAGCCGGAGTGCAAGCATCGCATCCTGGCCGAGATTGTCATAAAGCGCTTGCTGTGCGGCTGTCTTGATCCCCGCGGGATAACGACTGGCTTCTTCAACCCCGACGGCCTGTCGCGCCAGCTCTACGATGCGGCACAGGTAATCCTCGTATTCCAGCGCCTTCTGACGACGCTGTTCAATCAGCGCATCGAGCAGCTCGGACATCCTCTCGTAATACTTTGGGTTGACCGCCATCTCGTCGATGATCAGCCGCCGCACGTTGTTCTCGATGGTTTCCGCCACCGCCTCGCGGTCTGTACCCATCGATTCCGGCAGGCTGTCGACCACCGCCTCGCCGCGCTCGACCACCAGCTCCACCAGCGTCATGTCATCGAAGGCTGAAAGCTTTTCACTGTCTTCCGCCCGAATGAAATTGTCCAGTAGATGGCGCATGGCCGGCTCGTACATCTTCATGTCAATGTAGTCACCACTGGCCAGCTTGATCTCCTCACGCACGTGTTCGTAATGCTCGACTTCCGCCCTGATTTCAGCCGCCTCGGCCGGGCTATAGCCCGCCTGCTCCATTTCGTTGGCCAGATCGGCATAGGCGCGCAGGAAGGCACCGGCCAGCTTGTACAGGGCCAGGCGCTTGGGTTCATTGTCTTTCTGCGCCTCGGGCGCATGGCTCGGGCCAATGAAATACTGTCGATAGGCAGCACTGTCCCTGGGCGGCTCCACGGCCTCACACAACGCCTTGATGGCCTCGCGGGTTTCTTCCAGTCGCTCCCGGGCCTTGTCCAGACGGTTTTCCAGCAAGCCGGCCACATCATCGCTGTCGTAGGCATCAAAGGCGCCGCCGGTGTAATCCTGGATGGACTGCTCCAGCGATTTGAACAGGTCCTTGTAGTCGATGATGTAGCCGACTTCCTTGTCTTCAGTATGCAGGCGGTTGACCCGGCAGATGGCCTGGAACAGTCCGTGGTCGCGCATCGATCTGTCAATATAAAGATAGGTGGCCGGTGGCGCATCAAACCCGGTCAGCAGCTTGTCCACCACGATCAACAGCTTCATCTTTCCCGGCTGTTCGATGAAGCGCTTCTTCACTTCCTGCTCAAAGGTCGCCACCTTGTGAACCGCTGTTTCCTCCGGTTCATTGAAGTGCGTGGCCAGCATGCGGCGGTAGATCTCGTATTGGTGCAGCTTCTCGGTCTGGCCTTCGCCGGTGGCCTCGCCCTTGATCTCGGCCGTGGACGGCACATAGGAGGTGATGATGGCACACTTGCCCTTCAGCTCGGTGCGCTCAAACATCTCGAACAGCCGGCAGGCTGAGTAGATGCTGTCGGCCACCAGCATGGCGTTGCCATGGCCACTCATCAACCGGTCGCGTGTGGCCATGTCCCAGAGAATGTCCGCGACAATCTTTTCCAGCCGGTCGCGGGAGCTGAGCACCTTCTGCAGCGTGCCCCAGCGTTTTTTGAGCTGGGCTCGAGCATAGTCATTCAGCCCCTGAGTCTTGAGCTCGAACCACTGGTCGACCTTGTCCTGCGCGGTGACATGCTGATTGATGTCGCGGGCCTCGTAGCGCAGATCCAGCACCACGCCATCGCGCACTGCTTCATCGAATTTGTAAGTGTGAATATAGGGGCCGAACACCTCAATGCTCTTGCGCTTGTCCTTTTTGAGCAATGGCGTGCCGGTAAAGCCGATCAACAGCGCATCGGGCAGCAGGGCTTTCATGGCCTCGTGCAGCTTGCCAGACTGGGTGCGGTGACACTCGTCCACAAAGACAAACAAATTGCCCTTGGCCGAAAACCCCTTGGGCAAATGGCGGTGCAGGTCATCAATGAAGGCCTCTACATCGCCATCTTCCGAGGCACCGAACTTGTGGATGAGCGAGGCCATCAGCCATTCATCCCTGCGGTTGAGCACGGCCATCAGATCGGCACCGCTGCGGGTGCGGTAAATCTGTTCGTCGACGCCCTTGAAGACCGCCTCGATCTGTTCATCCAGCTCGGTGCGGTCGGTGATCACCAGCACCCGGGCATCGTTGACATTCTCGCGTATCCACTTGGCCAGCCACACCATGGTCAGCGATTTGCCGCTGCCCTGGGTGTGCCAGAAAATGCCGCCCTCCCGGCGCCGGACATGATCCTGTGCCGCACGCACGCCAAAGAACTGGTTGTGGCGGCAAGTCTTCTTGATGCCGGCATCGAAGACCATGAAGTCATGAATGATTTCCAGCAACCGCTCCTTGCGGCAGAGCTGCAACAACCCGCATTCCAGGGGGTCTTCAAGCTCGGCGGGCTCCCGCCACTCCATCCAGAACTTTTCGGGTGTTTCGATCACGCCATAGCGCAGCCCCTCGGTGGTGTTACCCGCCATCAGCAGCTGCATGGTGGCGAAAAACGGCTGAATGAACTCCCGTTTCTGGTTATCCAGGTTCTGGCGGATGCCCTCGGCCACGGAGACCGTCGAGCGCTTGAGCTCGAGCACGCCCAACGCCAGCCCGTTGACGTACAGCACCACGTCCGGGCGCTTGGTGTTGGGCCCCGCCACCGTGACTTCTTCAGCCACGGCAAAATCATTGTTTTGTGGGTTCGTCCAGTCAATCAGCCAGACCGTCTCCGTCGCCTCCCCGACCGCCGGCCGGACCTTTACGCCGTAGCGCAGCTTTTCGTAGACGGCGCGGTTGGCGTCATACAGCGTCTTGCTGCCGGACAGCGCCGCCGCCTGATCCAGCTCGTGCAGGGTGCGATTGATGAGGTATTCGCCATGGCCCTGCCGCGCCAGCCAGCTCTTCAGCAAGTCTTCTTCAATACAGCGATTGTTGGCCTGGTCCTGCCAGTTGCCCAGGTAACGATAGCCCAGCTCGTGCTGGAAAAAGCGCAGCACCTGCTGCTGGGTGAAGCGCTCGCGCTGGCCAATAGTGTTCATGAATCCGCCTGTTTTGCTTGTTCTTCCTGCAGCTGTTTGAGCGTGCGGCCGCACTTGTCCTTCCATGCCCGCCGGCCGTTGGCGCTGCCGCCAACCAGAACGCCGGCTGCTGTGGACGGCGAGTTGAAACGAAAATCCTGGGTGAAAAGCAGCGTATTTCCGTCTTGTTTGAGCACGCCCCGCTCCCGAAGCTGCTGTCTCAGCTTATGCAAGGACTCGTGAATGGATGCCACTTCTTCAAGTCGAGCCCGGGATCCTTCCAGAACGACAAACCCATCGCCCACTTCGCCGCCCTGGGCCTGCGCGCCGCGCTCGTTCAGAATCAGCGTTGGGGCCTCCTCCGTGTCCTCATGTCTTTGGGTCTGGCCGGAGGCGGTCTCGAAGGCATCAATCCCCAACAGCGGAAAGATCACCAGCATTTCCTGCAGAAACCACTCGGCATCGGCCCGATCAGGCTCCGACAAGGGCGGCGGTGACGGTGCAGTGCTGTTGTCCAGGCTCCATTGATTTGCCGTTTTCGCCAGATCCACAAGGCGGGCTTCCAGGTAGCGCACATGGGCCTTGTTCAAGCCTTCATTGGTGCTGGTAAAGGCGACGAACCGCGTCCAGAAATCCTTGCCGGCCACGTGCTGGCGCAAGCGCTCGCGCAATACATCGGCCTCGCCGACATACAGCCGCGGCGCACCGGCATCTGTCGGCCCGGTCAGCACATAAACGCCGGGCTGGTTCAGCTCATCCCGACGCAGCGCCTGGCCGAGCTGTGCCCGGCCCGCAACCACGGCCCGTCCGGTCCAGTTGGATTTCTCGACAATGCGCAGACCCTCCGGCACACCCTCGGCGAGAAAAATACGGATGGATGTTGGACGGGCCGAATTCATGCCGCCGCCTCCTCTGGCGCCACCAGCCGCACCCGGCCGGTCAGCAGCTGCTGCATCATGCCTTGCTTGATCTGGCGAGTTTTTTCGCGACGGTGTTCCAGGGCTTCGATTTCGCTGTCCATGTCGGAGAGGACGGTGGCGATGGCGGTTTGTTCATTAGGGCAGGTTGGTAAGGTGATTTCCATATTCCCAACATCGTTTGAGTTGATCGAATCAAATGTCGACCCGCTGGAATATCTCGCCCATGATGGTTCTAGGTGGATGAGAAAGTGGTACATGAAGTTATTTGGAAAGCGGATAGCGCATACTCCACGACCAAGGCAGACATCAAAAGCTGTCCGAGATATTTCACCTACCGGGGCGCGAACCGACATAAGGACATCACCCCTTAACCCTCGCTTTGTGATTTGTGAAGTAAATATACGTTTTATTGTCTTGCGTTCGTGCACATCCGCGTTTCCTTGGATTAAAGGCAAGCCATGGCCATAAATATTGTAATAAAAAGAGCTTGGTGATTGCCCCATTACAATTTCAGCCACATCTTCCAATCGTCTGGTCTGCCACTCACCGGTGAAGCCCGGCAGGCGGGTCTGGCCGGTGAGGAGTTGTTGCATAGCGGCTTGTTTGATGGCGTGTTTTTTGGCGATCAGGCGGTCGAGGGAGGCGATCAGCTCATCCACGTCGGACAGGGCGGTGGCGATGGCGTGCTGCTCTGGGTTCGATGGAAGTGGAATAACCAAGGATGATAACGAGCCCTGGTTAAGATTAATCATAGTAGAGCCAACGGACGAGTTCTCGATAGACTCAATAGCTTTACGACTTGATAAAACACGCTGCAGATATTCTGGAACAACATCAATTGGACGTATGATCATTGACCCTGTTCCGCATAGCCATCCGGTGTGGATATCCTTGATTACCGCACAACGCCCAATCTCACCTCGTCGTCCAATGACAATTTCTCCGGGCCGAAAACGAAACTCAGATAGTCTTTTGCAGATGACATTGTCTACGCTCATTTCAGAGCTTGGACGCAATGTGCCGTCAACTATATGCATCGGATTTATGACAGGAGTGCCGTTTTTCTTATAGTCAGACTGATGCAGAGAGCTACCAAATGGGCCAGTGCGAAAACTGGCATGCAATCCCAGTCGTTCGGCCTGCCAATCCTCCGGAATCACCCCCACTTCGGTCCGCTTGTACCCCGGTGGCACATCCTCTGCACTCACCGCTCGGGCTTCGATCCAATAGCCAGCCGATACCTCCCGTACCGCCTGCTCCTTCATCCCTCCGCTGCGCTCAGACATCGGCCCGCACCCCCATCCTCTCCAGGTGGCCGGCGACGCGGGCGGCCAGTTGTTCCACCTCCTGTTCGATGGCCGGCAGGGGCCGGGCGTAGCGTTCGGTCAGTTCGCGCACGCGCTCGGCCAGACGATTGGTGACACGGTCGGCTTCGGATTCAATCCGCGTTCGGATGTCGGCCAGCCATTTGTCGTCCACGGCAAGCTGTTTGATCTCGCTCTCGGTGAGTTTTTCGTAGCAGGCCAGCACGGCCTGGTCGAGTTCATCCTGGGCATCCCGCAGCACTTTGCGGGCATGGGCTTCGGCGTCCATGTGCTGGCGGCATAGCTTGAGGGCGGCGGTTTCTTCTTCGTTGCCTGATTCGTCGCTGTCCGCTTCGTTCTTAAGAATTCTGAGGCGTTGGGTAATGGCCGCCCGGCTGATGTTGCCCCGGTCGTTCTTGACCTCGCTCAACGGGTCTTCTTCGCCCTCGCCGGTGGATGACTGCTCTTCGATGAATTCTTCCAGCTCACGGCTGGCGGTTTCTTGCTCGGCCTGCAGCGTTTCAAGATGCGCCTGCTGCTCGGCAAAATAACGGGCAATGACCAGATCGGGCGGGATGAGATCGAGCTTGTATCTTCTGGCGTTGCGGCCGCGGCCGATGGTCAGATCGGGCTCTTCCTTGATCTTGCGCTCCTTGTCGTCGATGACGCCCCGCGGGCGGGCTGCTTCCTGCCAGCCGTCGGCGGCAATCAGGTGCACATCGTCCTGCATGACCTCGGCCCAGTAGTCCATCAGGCGCTGGTAGACGGCGTAGCGGTCCAGCAGAGGCACGTCGGTAAAGCGCTCGAGCAAATCTTCGGACAATTCATCAATCACCTGCCGGGGCTTATGACCCGCCTCCAGCGCGTACAGGGCCGGCTGGTGAGCGGCCTGCCAGTCGTCGATGACCTTGCTGACCTGTTCAACAAAAGCGTGAAAGGCGGGATGGGCCAGCACCGCGGATTTGACCTGCTGATTGTCCACTTTGGCGGCAAGGTAACCGGGTTGGTCACTGGATTCGAACAACGCCTCGCGCAGGCCGGGCAGCACCTGCCAGTAATGGTCCAGCGCGTCCACGTCGCGTCGGGGAATGCCGCCGTTCAGGTGGGCGTACAGATCGTGCTGGTCTTCCGGCTCGCTTGAGTCGATGTAGCGCGGAATGTTGAGGTTGTAGTCATTGGCCTCAGAGGCAATCTCGGCCAGCGGCACATTGCGGGAATAACCGGGCAGCTCGCGCTGCTGGGTGAACACATCGACGATCTTGTGAATGTCGCGCGAGCGCAGCCGGTTCTTGTTGCCGTCCTTGATGAAGCCCTTGCTGGCATCGATCATGAAGATGTGTTCACGCCCGGCGGCCCGGGCCTTGTCGATGATGAGAATGCAGGCCGGAATGCCGGTGCCGTAGAACAGGTTGGCCGGCAGACCGATGATGCCTTTGATGAATCCGCGCCGAACCAGATTGCGGCGGATGTCCGCTTCCCGGTGGCCGCGAAACAGCACGCCGTGGGGCAGGATGATGGCGCCACGGCCGGTGGACTTGAGCGATTTGATCAGGTGCAGCAAAAAGGCGTAGTCGCCGTTCTTGGCCGGTGGGATACCGTATTCAAACCGGCCGAACTCATCTTCGTTCGGGTTCAGGCCGTTGGTCCAGGACTTGACGGAAAACGGTGGATTGGCCACCGCATAGTCAAACGTCTTGAGGCTGCCGTCAGGATTCTTGAAGTAGGGGCGTGACAGTGTGTTGTCCCGCCATAGCTCGGCGGTGGGGTAGTCGTGCAGAATCATGTTCATCTTCGCCAGCGCCCAGGTGGCGTTGTCGTTTTCCTGGCCGTAGATGCTCATGCCCTGGGGCGCCTCGTAGGCGGCACGCAGCAATAGCGACCCGGAGCCACAAGTCGGGTCGTACAGCGTTTCATCCTGGCGGGTATGCGGACCGATGCCGACCAGCTGGGCAATCACCCGCGAGACTTCGCCGGGGGTGTAGAACTGGCCCTTGCTCTTGCCTGATTCGGTAGCGAAGTGGCGCATCAGGTATTCGTAGGCATCGCCCAGCAGATCGTCGCCGTCGGCACGGTTGGCGCCCAGGTCGAGCTGGTCAAAGATGGCGATCAGCTTGGAGAGCCGGTCCTGCATTTCCTTGCCGGAACCGAGCTTGGTCTCATCGTTGAAATCGGCCTGGTCAATCACGCCCTTGAGATCGTTGGCCTCGGCCAGCCGGCCGATGATTTTGTTGATCTGGTCGCCGATTTCCTTGTCGCCTCTGAGTGCCACCATGTCGGCAAAGCTGCCGCCCGGCGGCACCTCGATGAGCGAATCCTGCTTGTCGCTGACGTACTTCATGAACAGCAGCGTCAGCACATAATCCTTGTACTGTGACGCGTCCATGCCGCCGCGCAACTCGTCGCAGGACTGCCAGAGCGAGCTGTAGAGCTGGGATTTTTTCAGTGCCATGGAATGCCGTTTTCCTGTTTGTGAGTTGTGTTGTCAGGTGTTTGGTCTGCAGCGTTTTCGTCAAGCAGTGCGGTGCAGGAGAGCCGGCCTTGCCAGCCCAAAACCTTGCCGTGCTTCAAGATGTTCGATACCGACACGGGCGGGTTTCTGGGGGCGCCAGTAGAAACTGAGGTCTATTGTTTTACTTTAACCAAAAGAACCCTATAAACATGAGCTCGCCAGCTCTTGGAGACTTCCTGAAGCTGATGCCGATGACAGGCAGCAAACTCTATGCGCACGATTCATTGCGCTCAAGAGCTCAAGCCAGCCACTGCTGATAGGGGTAGGGCTCAACGCCCGTTGCCTGAAGAAAAAACCGCTCGTATTCAGAGCAAGCCAAAACCATCTCTGGACTCTCTGTCGATGAATCATTCCCTTGAGACACTACTGGGTTATAGTTCAACTTCCCATGATTGGCCAGCCCCCACTTCCAGCTGGGAAGCTGCCAGAGCGCCACTGCTCACGCCCACTGCCG
>Ga0209487_1004517_pt1 | contig 10654 bp, 10 predicted proteins | sample Poulit2012_FD_187524 | JGI IMG/M metagenome (GOLD analysis project Ga0209487, IMG submission 187524) | Agricultural soil microbial communities from Georgia to study Nitrogen management - Poultry litter 2012 (SPAdes) (version 2) | ecosystem: Environmental > Terrestrial > Soil > Agricultural land... | reverse complement strand
AGCCGATGATTATAGGCCAATTCGACGACTCCGTCCCATTCTTGGAATCGCACCTCGTCATAAGCGCCGGGTCGGCTCCTGTCCGCCGTAATAAACGTTGCCCCGCTGGGCGCAGTTCCGGATTGACCCCTTGCTAGACACGTGACCGCATAACCCTGCGCAAGGAGCTGCTCTGCAAGGCAGTGCCCGAGCCAGGCCGTGCCACCGAGGATGAGGACTCGTTTCATCTCGTTATTCAAGCAGATAGTGCCGTTCCACTGCCGCTGGTTCGGTGCAGGACTTCCTCACGAGCACAGCGTGGACCGCATTGTGCTCTCAGGGGCCCAGCCACGCCGTTCGCATAAGTTCCCTACCGTAGACGCTTGGATTGCGAGCCAGATCAGGAGACTTGTTGCAACTGCCGCCAGGGTCCGGCGCGCGGTAAGCGACTTTCAAAGCGTCGGTCATCGAGGTGAATGTCGAGCTCTGGCGGGAAACATTGAGCGGTCTCCCCGCGGCGAGATCCAACACTCCTACCTCCAGCGGCAAGCCGCGTCGTCCATGCGGCTTTCGGGAACCAGTTCTTCTTCTAGATCCAGTAGACCGGCGATTCGCATAAGCTCCGCCCTGCGGAGAAGCAACCCATCGGCGACTCCCGTCACGGTTGCGATCACTATGGTGGCCCACACTGGCAGCGAAACCCAGGACCCTTCGCTCAGTTTCATCGCAGTGAAAACCAAGCCCACCGATATGAGCACGGGCAAGGTCGTTCCAGGCAGTGGCCCGCGCACCGCGAGCTTTTTCCTCACGTCTTCGCTCGTGGGATGGGCACTCTGCCGGTACGCCGCGAGGAATCCGAGGAACACGCCGATAAAGAGGACGGTGAGCAGCAAGAACCCAAAATGGATCAGGACTATCGCAAGAGCAACCACACCGCCGACGCCCACGAACCTCCACCACGGCGGAAAGCGTGGGTCTGCGGCAGCGTCTGCAAGAAAAGCCCCACTCATAATCACAACGGTAACAAACGAAGGTTACATGTAGGCTGGTCAGCTACCGAAACACTGTCCGGCAAGCCGATCGGCTTGTGAGGCTATATCCCTTGAATATCAACACTAGACTGTGAGCGAAGTACGACCAATCGACACGGAGGGTGAATGATTCGCTCCCCCGTACTGAACGGCGTTGTTCTCGCGATCATTATCATTGGTATTGCCGCCATCGATGGCACGGTTGACGGCGTAGTCATCGCGATAGGAGTCGCAGCGGGTGTGTTGGGGTTTTTCATGGAGCGGTGGCGACTCCGACGGTTCGGGCATGGAAAGATGCCCGGAGAAAACCAGGATGAGAAGTGACTATCACGCCCCGATTGCCGCCGGAGTGTTATGACTTCTGCTATTAGGTGACGCGGGCGCTTTCGCCCCACTGCCTCCAACGATCGGGGCTGTCTAGCGAGGCGGACGTCCCCCACCGCTACAGACGCTCATCGCCTTCTGCCTGCCAAGCAATTCTCACCATCATCTTGGTACCCAGACAGGACGACTGCGGGTATTGGGACGCCAACGGATGGAGATCCAAAAGTTCGGACCGGCGCCGATACGAAAGAGGTCAATAATGACTGCCGCAGATGAAGCCAGAGCCGCAGGTCGAATCCGATGCCACGAAGGACCTACCCCTACCAGAGCATGCCCGCGGCCAACGCCGCGGACGGTCCGTAGTCCAATCGATACGACAACCCGAGGCCGAGTTCGCCGCCTCGCTGCCCAAAACGCCTCCTAGCACAACTTCGATCGAGGAGCTGTCCTTGAGCCACTTATAGAGTTACGCGAAACCGCTGCTGGTTACTCGATTCTGAGGACAGTGGAGCACCAGCGTCGTCCGAGGTACGCCCGCCCCGCAGGAACGGAAACACTTCGTTCCTGAGCAGCGGCGCGAGATCGGATCGGTGTTCGCCCGGGTCCACCCACTCGGTGTGCTCGATCTCCGCACGCGGGGCGGCGACCTCGATGTACGGGTGCTCGAATACCGTGGCGTGAACACGGCGGCCGTGCTCGTTCGCTGCCGGTCCGGAAAACGTTCCGAGCCCGCGTAAGGCATTGAGATCGAGGGCGATACCGAGTTCTTCGGCAACTTCTCGCGCTGCGGTGTCCTTGACGGACTCGCCCTGCTCCGGTTTCCCGCCGGGCAGCATCAGCGCGTTGGTACCGCGTTTGCGTACCGTCAGCACCCGCCCGGCGTCGTCCTTGATGACGACCGTGCACACCTTGATCGTCTCTGGCACTTCGGTTCCCATCTGCTCAGGCGAGCCGGCGCATCCAGCCGAACTCGTCGTCCGCACGCCCGTATTGGATGTCGGTGATCCGCTCATAGATTTCCTGGGTGATCGGGCCCGGCTCGCCGTTGTTGATGGTGACCTCGAAGTCGGTGCTCTTCAGCGTGCCGATCGGGGTGATGACGGCGGCGGTACCGCAGGCGAACACCTCGACGATCTCGCCGGACTCGATGCCGTTGCGCACCTCGTCGAGGGTGATCTCGCGTTCGTGCACCTCGCGGCCCCGCGCCCGGGCGAACTCTATGATCGAGCTGCGGGTGATTCCCTCGAGGATGGTTCCGGAGAGAGCCGGGGTGTGCAGCGCGCCGTCGGCGGTGACGAAGAAGGTGTTCATCCCACCAAGTTCTTCGATGCGGGTGCCCGTCGCGGCATCGAGGAAACACACCTGGTCGCAACCGTTCTGCGCGGCGACCTGCTGGGGAAGTAGGCTCGCGGCGTAGTTGCCGCCGAACTTCGCCGCGCCGGTTCCCCCCGGTCCCGCTCGGTTGAAGTCCCGTTCCACCCAGATCGAGACGGGGGTGAACCCGGCGGCAAAATAAGGGCCCACGGGGGAGGCGATGACGATGTAGTCCACCTTGTGCGCGGAGCGCACCCCGATGAACCTCTCGGAGGCAAACATGAACGGCCGCAGATACAGCGAGGAGCCCGGAATTGAGGGCACCCACTCCACGTCTGTGCGCACGAGCGTCTCGATCGAGGCGAGGAACATCTCCTCACTCACCTCGGGCAACGCGATGCGGCGGGCCGAGGCAGCGAGTCGAGCGGCGTTGGCCTCCGGGCGGAACGTCCACACCGACCCATCTGCGTGCCGGTACGCCTTCAGGCCTTCAAAGACTTCCTGGGCATAGTGCAATACGGCCGTCGCGGGGTCCAGTAACAGCGGCGCGTACGCCTCTACTCGGTAATCGTTCCAGCCCGTATCCACTTCCCACGTGGCACGCGCCATGTGGTCGGTGAATGCTTTACCGAATTTCAGGTCCGCCAGAGCCGCTTCACGTTCTTCAAGGGTGTGCGGGTGCGGGGAGGGTTTCACCTTGAAAGTGGTCACCGCTGTTCCTAACTCTTACGTCGCGCCAGAAGGTGGCGCAGTTGTCACTTTACCGCGAGGCTCAGCGCAGGGCGGCGGCGATCGCGGATGCGACCTCGGCCGTGGATCGCGGCGAGCCGTCCCGTGCGGCGACGTCCGCGGTGACCGCGTCGTTGATCCGGGCCGCGTGTTCGGGCATCCCCAGGTGATCGAGCATCAACGCGACGGAGAGGATGGTCGCAGTCGGATCGGCCTTGCCCTGCCCGGCGATGTCGGGGGCGGACCCGTGCACCGGCTCGAACATCGAGGGGAATTCCCGCGAGGGGTTGATGTTGCCGGAGGCAGCGAGCCCGATGCCGCCGGCAACGGCGCCGGCGAGGTCGGTGACGATGTCGCCGAAGAGGTTGTCGGTCACGATGACGTCGTACTGCGCGGGGTTGGTGGCGAGGTAGATCATCGCCGCATCCACGTGCTGGTAGTTCACCTCGACCTCGGGGTACTCCTGCCCGACCGCGTCCACGGTGCGGCGCCACAGGTGGCCGGCGTGGACGAGCACGTTGTGCTTGTGAACGAGCGTGAGCTTCTTGCCCCGCGCCTGGGCCCGATTGAACGCATCGCGCACGACCCGCTCCACGCCGTGGGCGGTGTTGACGGAGACCTCGGTGGCGATCTCGTGCGGGGTGCCCACCCGCAGCGCTCCCCCGTTGCCGACGTAGGGGCCCTCAGTGCCTTCGCGCACGACGACGAAGTCGATCTCACCCGGCTCCGCCAGGGGGCTGGGGATCCCGGGGTACAGCTTCGAGGGGCGCAGGTTCACGTAGTGGTCAAGTTCGAAGCGGAGTCGAAGCAGCAGCCCCCGCTCGAGCACTCCCGAGGGAACGCTCGGGTCGCCCACGGCCCCCAGGAGGATCGCGTCGTGGGTCTTCAGCGCGGCGATCTCATCATCGGTGATCACTTCGCCGGTGCGGTGCCAACGGCTCGCGCCGAGATCGTAATCCGTGCGCTCGATTTGTACGTCTTCGCCGTCGAGCACCTTGTCCAACACGGTGAGAGCGGCGTCGGTGACTTCTGGGCCGATTCCGTCACCTGCGATGACGGCGAGATTGATCTTCTGGGACATGCTGGGTACGTTTTCCTATTCACATGGCGGGGTGGGCCCGCGGGCTCGCTAGGGGGAAATGTCTCGACGAGAAGGGTGTTATGCCGCCGTAACGGATGTTCTTTCGGCACAACACCCTTCTCGCGGGGAGCGAGGGACCCACCACATCACAACCGACCGGGGCGGCAGCGACGCGGAGGTCCCAGCGCTTCGATCGCGCGTTAGCGGCCCACTTGGCCTTCGACATAGTCGGAGTCGGCGGGCTTGACCCAGGAGAACATCTTGCGAAGTTCCTTACCCGTCGCCTCGATCGGGTGCTGCTCGCCACGTGCGCGCAGTTCCTTGAACTCCGGTGCGCCGGCGTCCTGGTCGTCGATGAAGCGCTTCGCGAACGATCCGTCCTGGATGTCCGCGAGCACGGCCTTCATGTTCTCCTTCACGCTCGGGTCGATGACCCGGGGCCCGGAGACGTAGTCGCCGTATTCCGCGGTGTCGGAGATCGACCAGCGCTGCTTGGCGATCCCGCCCTCGATCATGAGGTCGACGATGAGCTTGAGCTCGTGGAGCACCTCGAAGTAGGCAACCTCGGGCTGGTAGCCGGCCTCGGTGAGAACCTCGAAGCCGTACTGCACGAGCTGGGAGGTCCCACCGCACAGGACCGCCTGTTCGCCGAAGAGGTCGGTCTCGGTTTCTTCGGTGAAGGTGGTCTTGATCCCACCGGCGCGCAGCCCGCCGATGGCCTTGGCGTAGGAGAGCGCGAGCGACCAGGCGTCACCGGAGTGGTCCTGCTCGACCGCGACGATCACGGGTACCCCGCGGCCGTCGACGTACTCGCGGCGCACGATGTGGCCCGGGCCCTTGGGGGCGACCATGATGACGTCAACGGTGTCCTTGGGCTGGATGAAGCCGTAGCGGATGTTGAAGCCGTGCCCGAACACGAGCGTGGCACCATCGGCGAGGTTCGGCGCGATCTCTTCGGAGTAGACGATCCGCTGCACCTGGTCGGGGGCGAGGAGCACGACGACATCGGCCTCCTTCACGGCGTCGGCGACGGAGAGGACCTTGAGCCCCTCGTCTTCCGCCTTCTGGATCGAGGCGCTGCCCTCTCGCAGGCCTACGCGAACGTCAACACCGGAGTCGCGCAGGCTCAGAGCGTGGGCGTGCCCCTGGCTGCCGTAGCCGATGACGGCGACCTTCTTCGAGGCAATGATGGACAGGTCGGCATCGTCGTCATAGAACAGCTCAGCCACAGGTTTTCTCCTTAACTTTTTGGTTTCACCGCGTGTGCGGCAGGTCAACCGCGGGTGCGGCAGGTTGATTGTGCGCTATGCGCTTCGGTTCAGACGTTCAAGGCTGCGATCGGCCATCGACCGAGATCCTCGCCCGATGGCAACGGCCCCGGATTTCACGATCTCGCGGATCCCGTACGGTTCGAGCGCGGCGAGGAGCGCCTCGAGTTTGCTCGGCGAGCCGGTCGCTTCGATCGTCACCGCATCGGGCACGACGTCGACGACGTGGGCGCGGAAGAGCTCGACCATCTGCAGCACCGCGGTGCGCGAGGCGTGGTCGGCCTTCACCTTCACGAGCAGCAGCTCCCGCTGCACGGAGGCATCCGCGGGGAGGTCGACGATCTTGAGCACGTTGACGAGCTTATTGAGCTGTTTGGTCACCTGCTCCAGCGGGCTCGCATCGGCGTCGACGACGACGGTGATCCGGGAGATCTCCGGGTGTTCGGTGGGGCCGACGGCCAGGGAGTGGATGTTGAACGCGCGCCGAGCAAACAGGGCGGTCACGCGGGTGAGCACGCCGGGTTTATCCTCGACGAGCACTGACAGGGTGTGACGGGCCATGGTTACCTCACTCGTCTCGTTCGAATTCGGGCGTGATGCCCTGGGCGTACTGGATGTCGTCGTTCGAGACCCCGGCGGCGACCATCGGCCACACCATCGCATCCCGGGAGACGACGAAGTCGACGACGACGGGCACGTCGTTGATCTCCTGGGCCTTCTTGATGGTCTCGTCGACGTCCTTGACCGATTCACACCGCAGCCCCACGCAGCCCATCGCCTCGGCGAGTTTGACGAAGTCGGGGATGCGCACGGTTTCGTGGCCCGTTTGCAGGTCGGTGTTGGAGTAACGCTCCCCATAGAACAGGGTCTGCCACTGGCGCACCATTCCGAGCGAGGAGTTGTTGATGATCGCGGTCTTGAACGGGATGTTCTCCAGCGAAGCGGTCGCGAGTTCCTGGTTCGTCATCTGGAAGCAGCCGTCGCCATCGATCGCCCACACCTCGCGGTCGGGTTCGGCGACCTTCGCGCCCATCGCGGCGGGGAGCGCGTATCCCATCGTCCCCAAGCCTCCGGAGTTGAGCCAGGTGCGGGGGCGTTCGTAGCGGATGAACTGCGCCGCCCACATCTGATGCTGGCCCACGCCCGCGGCGTAGATCGCGTCCGGCCCGGCGAGTTCACCGAGGCGGGAGATCACGTGCTGGGGTGCGAGCAGGCCGTCCTCGGTCGGGGTCCAACCGAGCGGGTACCTAGTGCGCAGATCGTCGAGCATCGCCCACCACGCCTCGACGTCGGGAAACCCGTGTTGCTCGTGTTGCTTCTCGAGCTCCACGGAGAGGTCGGCGACAACCTCCTTCAGGTCCCCCACGATGGGCACATCGGCGAACCGATTCTTGGAGATTTCCGCGGGGTCGATATCCGCGTGAACGATCGTCGCGTTCGGGGCGAAGGTATCGAGCCGGCCGGTGACCCGGTCGTCGAAGCGGGCACCGAGCGCGATGATGAGGTCGGCCTTCTGCAGGGCCGCAACGGCCGTGACGTTCCCGTGCATCCCCGGCATGCCGATGTTCTGCGGGTGCGAATCGGGAATCGCACCGCGGGCCATCAGGGTCGTGACGGCGGGCGCGCCGGAGAGGTTGACGAGCCGCAGCAGCTCCTCGGTCGCGCGGGAACGGATCGCTCCCCCGCCGACGTAGAGCACGGGCCGGCGGGCGGTGGCGAGCAGCTTTGCGGCTTCGCGAACCTGCTTGATGTGCGGTTTCGTGGAGACCCGGTACCCGGGGATGTCCAGGGTGGTCGGCCAGGAGAAGGTCGTGTCCGCTTGCAGCGCTGATCTCGCGATGTCCACGAGCACGGGGCCGGGGCGGCCGGTCTGCGCGAGGTGGAACGCTTCGGCGATGCGGGCGGGGATCTCCTCGGGGTCGGTCACGAGGAAGGAGTGTTTCGTGATGGGCATCGTGATGCCCACGATGTCGGCCTCCTGGAACGCGTCGGTTCCGATCGCCGATGCCCCCACTTGGCCGGTGATCGCGACCATCGGGACCGAGTCCATGTGCGCATCGGCGATCGGGGTGACGAGGTTGGTCGCCCCCGGCCCGGAGGTGGCCATGCACACGCCCACCCTCCCGGAGGCGGCGGCGTAGCCGGTGGCGGCGTGGCCGGCGCCCTGCTCGTGACGCACGAGGATGTGGCGAAGCTTGGAATCGAAAAGGGGGTCGTATACCGGAAGAATCGCCCCGCCGGGAATGCCGAATACGACGTCGGCGCCGGCTTCTTCGAGGGAGCGGACGACGGATTGCGCACCCGTCATGGGCTCCTTGGTCGGGCGTGAGGGCGTGGGTACGCTCGCCAGCCGCGGTGGTGCTGGGCGGGGCGTGGGATGCGGGGCGTTAGCCATCGCTCCTCCAATTTCGTTCCGGACAATAGAAAACCCCTCCGCCGAAAAAGCTGGCGAGGGGTGCGCGCTCGTGGGTCGTCGGTTCAGACGGCCGCGCTAGCGCGCCCGATAAGTACTACTACGACGAGATCCATGTGCATATTTTGAATAGTAGACCCTCTACCTATCCGCCGTCACATTCTACCGCAGCTTGTCTCACATGCTGGGCCACGGTATCGAGGTGTGGACGGCGCGGGGCGGAGCGCCCCGTTATTCCTCGGGCGCGTTGAGGTCGATGTCGAGGAGATTGGCGACGGCGGAGATCTGCCGGGCGAGGTCGATATCCGCAGCGGTGAGCCCGCCCGCGTCGTGCGTCGTGAGCGCGATCGTCACCTGCGGGTAGGTGAGTTCGACGTCGGGATGGTGGTTGGCTTCCTCGGCGAGGTCACCGATCCGGTTGACAAATTCCAGGCCCGCGCTGAACGAGCCGGTGGCGGCCTCGGTGCAGAGAGCGGGCACGTCGCCGGTGCGCACGGACCAGCCGGGGAGGTTTTCTGATTCAACGTCTGCGGGGGTGAGAGTGTCCATATTCCACTCTCACCCCCGCTGGGCTCCGTTGACAAGGGTCCGGGCCAACTATCTGCCCGGGCCGCGATTCGCTCAGCCGAGCACGGCCCCGTCGGAGGCGGAGCGCACGAGCTTGATGTACTTGCCGAGCACGCCCTTGGTGAAGGTGGGCGGAAGCGGCTCCCAGCCGTCCTTGCGGCGGGCGAGCTCCTCGTCGTCCACGAGCAGATCGAGAGTCTTGTTCGCCACATCGAGGCGGATCTGATCGCCGTCGCGAACGAAGGCGATCGGCCCACCGTCGACGGCCTCGGGGGCGACGTGCCCGACGCACAGGCCGGTGGTTCCCCCGGAGAAGCGGCCGTCGGTGAGGAGCAGGACGCTCTTGCCGAGGCCCGCCCCCTTGATCGCCCCGGTGATCGCGAGCATCTCCCGCATCCCCGGCCCGCCCTTGGGGCCTTCGTAGCGGATGACGACGACGTCGCCGTCGGTGATCGTGCCGTCCTCCAGGGCGTCCATCGCCGCGCGTTCGCGGTCGAACACCCGCGCGGTGCCGGTGAACACGTCGGTCTCGAAGCCGGCGGATTTCACGACCGCGCCCTCCGGCGCGAGGGTGCCCTTGAGGATGGTGATCCCGCCGGTGTGGTGGATGGGGTTGTCCAACGCGCGCAGGATGTGCCCATCGGGGTCGGGGGGTTCGATGTGGGCGAGGTTCTCCGCGACGGTCTTTCCCGTCACGGTGAGCGCGTCGCCGTGCAGGAGCCCGGCGTCGAGGAGGGCCTTCATCACCACGGGGACGCCGCCGATCTTGTCGACGTCGTTCATCACGTACCGGCCGAAGGGCTTGAGGTCTCCCAGGTGCGGCACCCGGGAGGCGACGCGGTCGAAGTCGTCGAGGCTGAGGTCCACCTCGGCCTCTCGGGCGATCGCGAGGAGGTGCAGGACGGCGTTGGTCGACCCCCCGAAGGCCATCGTCACCGCGATCGCGTTCTCGAAGGCCTCCTTCGTCATGATGTCGCGGGAGGTGATGCCCAGGCGGAGCATGTTCACCACCGCCTCCCCCGAGAGCCGGGAGAAGTTGTCGCGGCGGCGGTCGGCCGAGGGCGGGGCGGCGGAGCCGGGCAGGCTCATCCCCATCGCCTCAGCTACCGAGGCCATCGTGTTCGCGGTGTACATCCCCCCGCAGGCACCCTCGCCCGGGCAGATCGCCCGCTCGATGCGCCCGACGTCCTCGCGGCTCATCAGCCCGCGGGCGCAGGCACCCACGGCCTCGAAGGCGTCGATGATCGTCACTTCCTTCTCGGAGCCGTCATCGAGTTTCACCCAGCCGGGCATGATCGAGCCCGCGTAGATGAACACGCTCGCGAGGTCGAGCCGGGCCGCGGCCATGAGCATCCCCGGCAGCGATTTGTCGCAGCCCGCGAGCATGATCGCCCCATCGAGGCGTTCGGCCATCATGACGGTCTCGACCGAATCGGCGATGACGTCGCGGGAGACGAGCGAGTAGTGCATCCCCTCGTGCCCCATGGAAATGCCATCCGACACGGAAATCGTTCCGAATTCCAGCGGGTAGCCCCCGCCGGCGTGTACGCCTTCCTTCGCGCTCTGGGCGAGGCGGTCGAGGGAGAGGTTGCACGGGGTGATTTCGTTCCATGAGCTGGCGACGCCGATCTGGGGCTTGGCGAAATCGTCGTCTCCAAGCCCGACCGCGCGGAGCATCCCGCGCGCGGCCGTCGCCTCAAGCCCATCGGTAACAACACGTGAACGCGGTTTGATGTCGGGAGTTGAGGTCATGACAGAAGTGTAAGACCCCGCGGGGCAGTTGTGCGGACCACATTCGCCTTTTGGACGGCCGCTTAGGACTTCTGACCCTGTTTACGTCCGCAAACTTCGGCAAGAATGAGGTCATTAGCGCACCGCTAACGGACTGTACAAACCTCTATCGGCCAGGAGGCCAACCATGAGTGCAAGCGCGCCGAGCCCCCGTAAG
>Ga0209487_1004515_pt1 | contig 10655 bp, 13 predicted proteins | sample Poulit2012_FD_187524 | JGI IMG/M metagenome (GOLD analysis project Ga0209487, IMG submission 187524) | Agricultural soil microbial communities from Georgia to study Nitrogen management - Poultry litter 2012 (SPAdes) (version 2) | ecosystem: Environmental > Terrestrial > Soil > Agricultural land... | reverse complement strand
GGGCTTTATCGCTGCTTTCTTATCATCCATTATGAACAATATGCCAACGGTTATGATTGATGCCTTGGCTATTGCCGAAACTGATACTTCGGGTGTAATTCGAGAAGCACTTATTTATGCTAATGTGGTTGGATCTGATTTAGGACCAAAAATAACTCCAATCGGTTCTCTTGCAACTTTGGTATGGCTCCATGTTTTATCTCAAAAAGGAGTAAAGATTTCATGGGGAACTTATTTTAAAACGGGAATCGTTATAACAATTCCGATCCTATTCATTACACTATTAGGCCTTTATTTAACACTTACTATATTTTAAAGGGGAATCATCATGTCGAAAAAAACACTTTACTTTTTATGCACAGGAAATTCTTGTAGAAGTCAAATCGCAGAAGGATTTGGGAAGAAATATCTAAGTGATAAATATGATGTTTATTCAGCAGGGATTGAAGCACACGGATTAAACCCTAATGCTGTAAAAGCAATGAAAGAAGTAGATGTTGATATATCTACTCAAACTTCTGATATTATTGATAAAGAAATTCTAAACAACTCAGATCTTGTGATTACTTTATGTGGTGATGCAAAAGATAGTTGTCCAATGACACCACCACATGTTACAAGATGGCATTGGGGATTCGATGATCCTGCAAAAGCAGAAGGTACAGAAGACGAAAAATGGGCTGTTTTTCAGAGAGTAAGAGATGAGATTGAACAAAGAATCAAAATGTTTGCAGAAGAAGGTAAATAGGAAAATACACCGAGGAACTGAATAAGTCCTTCGGTGTTTTATTATTTAACAATCGTTCTGTTTTTAAGCAATAATAACATCTGAGTGATCATTGTTAGGATGGGTAACTCCAATAACGGTCCTATAACTAAAGTTAAAGCAATTAAAGGTTCTTCTGGAAAAGCTGTCATGGCAATAGCCAAAGCCATAGGAGAATTTCTTGCTAAGGTAGTCATACTAAAACTTACCTTATCTTGATAATTGAACTTCATAAGACCGCCAACCTTTTGACTAATAACAAAGTTTATTATAAAGAATAAAAGAATGGGGACAGTTATGATCCATAGTAACGCTAAATTGTCAATAAGTATTTGTCCTTGCGCAGCAAACATAGCTACAATTGCAAGGCTTAGAAAGATTATTGGTAACGCTCCTATATATGAATATAACTTTTCTTTAAATTGACGATTCCTTTGTAAAAGATATTTTGTTAGAAAAGATAATCCTAATGGAATAAGTAAAACAATTAGAACACTTTCTATAAGGTCTGAGAGGCGAATAACACCTATTGTTCCACCAAAAACAAGAAGATAAATTGGTAGCAACACAATTTGTAATACAAGATTTAAAGGTAAAATAGCAGCCGATAAAGCGACATTTCCTTTTGCTATTCCTGTAAAAATTAAATACCAATCTGTACATGGGGTAACCATCAACATAATAAACCCGATCCATAATGCAGGGTGACCTGACAAAAAAAGGATTGCCAGTATCCATGCTAATATAGGAGTCCAAACAAAATTCATAATGATTGTCCAAGAAGTAAACCGCAAGTTTTTAAAGGATGATTTTATATCTGCGATAGGAATTTGTAAAAAAGTAATATAAAGCATGATGACCAATAGTGGTACAATAAAAAACTCAGCACTTCCTCTAACTGTTTCAAATTGTCCTATGCCGATCCCTACTATTACTGAAATAAATATGATGAATGAATATAACTTTTCAATTAAACTCATAATCTTCTTTTCACGTCCTGTTTGAAGTTATTCTACAGTATTGATTTTATCATATAGCATAATCTTAGTTACTTCTTGAGATAATTACCAACTATTGAACATGATATAAATAAGTATTATACTTGACCCTGTACTATGATACAGGGTTTATACTTCTTTTATGGGGTGATACCGTGAGTTATCGTATTAGTGAGTTTGCAGATAAATGTGATGTAAATAAAGAAACCATTAGATATTACGAACGAAAAGGTTTAATACAAGAACCCGCTCGAACAAAATCTGGATATCGAATATATTCTGAAGATGCTGTTAACCGAGTTGGGTTTATCAAACGAATGCAAGAACTTGGATTTTCATTAAATGAAATTCATAAACTACTTGGGGTTGTAGATAAAGATGAAGCCCGATGTGCAGATATGTTTGAATTTGTTTCAAAAAAAGCAAAAGAAGTTCAACAGCAAATTAAGGATCTAAAACGGATTGAACATATGTTGAAAGATTTAAAAGAACGTTGCCCAAATCAAAAGGAACTACATGAATGCCCGATTATTGAAACTTTAATCGATAAGTAAGTCTATATTAATACGATGGAGGATTGAACATGAAAAAATTTCGGATTACCATTCAGGGAATGACGTGTACAAGTTGTGAAGAGCGTGTAAAACTAGCACTTGAAAATGTAGGAGCAAAAAACATTGATGTAAGTTTTCTATGGGATAAAGCTGTATTTGAACTTCCCAATAATATTGCAATTGAACAAGCGAAAAGAGCCATTATTGACACAAAGTATAAATTTGGTCTAATAGAGGAAGTGTCACTACAAGAAAAAGTAGTTTCAAGTGATGAGGGAGATTATGATTTCATTATCATTGGTTCTGGTGCTGCTGCCTTTTCAGCCGCAATTAAAGCAGTAGAGTACGGTGCGAAAGTTGCGATGATTGAGCGCGGAATCGTTGGAGGAACATGTGTCAATATCGGTTGTGTCCCATCAAAAACACTTCTTCGAGCTGGAGAGGTTAATGATTTAGCAAAAATCAACCCATTTACAGGGTTATCGACATCTGCTGGAGAAGTGGATTTAGCTTCTTTGGTTAACCAGAAAAATGAGTTAGTAAATGAACTGCGAAATCAAAAATATATTAATTTAATTGACGAATATGGATTTGAATTAATTGAGGGTGAAGCGAGATTTATTGATGAACATACAGTTACAGTAAATGGTAAAGAACTGTCTGCTAAACGCTTTTTAATTGCCACAGGCACTTCTCCATCCATACCATCAATTCATGGACTAAAAGAAGTGGATTATTTAACAAGTACAACGTTACTTAACTTAACGAAAGTACCGAAACGTTTAACTGTTATTGGTTCAGGATATATTGGATTGGAACTTGGTCAACTCTTCCATAACATAGGTTCAGAAGTTACAATAATGCAAAGAAGTGATCGTCTATTAAATGAACATGAACCAGAGATTTCAGAAATGGTGGAAAAGGCATTAACTGAACAAGGTATAAATCTTGTTAAAGGTGCAACATTTGAACGTGTAGAACAGCAAGGAGAGTTGAAAAGAGTTCATGTGACGGTAAATGGAAAACAAAGGATTATTGAAGGAGAACAAATTCTTGTTGCTACAGGTAGAAAGCCAATTACTGATTCATTAAATTTAAGTGTAGCAGGTGTTGAAATTGGGTCTCAGAAAGAAATTATTATTAATGAATACGCCCAAACAAGTAATGAACGAATTTACGCGGCAGGGGACGTGACATTAGGATCACAATTTGTATATGTGGCAGCTTATGAAGGTGGGGTTGTTGCAGATAATGCGATTGGTAAGTTAAATCGAAAGATAAATTTATCCTTTGTTCCAGCTGTGACATTTACGAATCCTTCAATTGCAACAGTGGGATTAACTGAAGAACAAGCCGAAGAAAAAGGATATAAAGTCAAAACCTCTGTATTGCCTTTAGATGAAGTTCCAAGAGCAATTGTTAATCGGCAAACCACGGGTGTTTTTAAATTAGTGGCAGATGCTAGCTCATTAAAGGTACTAGGAGTTCATGTGGTTTCAGAAAATGCAGGAGATGTGATTTATGCAGCGACATTGGCAGTTAAATTTGGACTTACCGTTGAGGATTTAAAGGAAAGCCTTGCACCTTATTTAACAATGGCAGAAGGATTAAAGTTGGCTGCTCTAACGTTTGATAAAGATGTATCGAAATTATCTTGTTGTGCAGGATAAAGGTTTAACGGAGTAAGAAAAGCCAATAATGTTCCTAAAAATATTTGGTGCGAAGGATATAATTCACTCCTAGTTGCAGATAATAAATATTTATTACTCACTTTTTTACGTATGGAACAGCATATAATATGTATACCGTCTAAAAAGATTAGACGGTATATTAGATTTGCTCTTTAAGGGAATAGATCAGTATTTTATTCAGTTTTTGAAGAGCAGCATGAGGAGTCGCTTTTAATAACCGCGTCCTTATTTGGAGTCTTTTCATTGTTTTCTTGGACTTCTTCAAATTCTACAGAGCAACAATCCTCATTAGAGGAAAATATTTTTTTGAAAAATGATTCTTTCTTTCCTTTACTCATCTTATCACCTCCTTAAAAAGTAAAGTATAGAATATACCCCGTGACAGTGGCACCGATAAGAATTGATACGATAAAAGCAGTTAATAACCGTGGCTTAAATAATTTATTTAATAATAAAACCTCTGGAAGACTTGCGCCAGCGCCACCAATAATCAATGCTATTACAGCCCCCATGCTCATTCCTTTGCTAACTAATGCTTCGGAAATAGGAATCATGGTCTCAACACGAATATACATCGGAATCCCTATTATAGCGGCAACAGGAATGGCAAATGGATGATCCTTACCCGCAATAGATGATATAAAATCAGCAGGGATAAAATCATGAATTACAGCCCCTATGAGTACTCCAAAAAGCAAGTAGGGCAATACGGGGTAAAAAAAGCTCCAAGCATCTTTTAAAGCGATTATCCATTTCGATTCTTTTTGTCCTTCTCCATTTTGAGAACGTCGTATTTTTACATTTCTTAAATGTTTTTCTAAACCTAAAGTGTTAAAGATTAATCCAGCTAAAACTGCAAAGATAAACATTGAAATGACATAAAATGCTGTTAACTTAAAGCCCAAGAGTTTCCACAATAAAATTACAATAACAGGATTTAATAATGGTGACGATATTAAAAAAGATATGGATGGTCCAAAAGGAGCACCAGAACTTAATAGGCCTGCCAAGATTGGTATTGTAGAACAAGAACAAAATGGAGTAAGTGCACCTAATAATGTTCCCGATATATACCCTGTTGCTTTATTGCCTTTTTGTAAAATACTCTTTATTTTTTCTTCTGTTACAACTTGTTGTAACAAACTAACAAGAAAACTAATAACAATAAACAGTGCAGTCAATTCTAGAAATAGCACTAAAAAATTTTGTAGAAATCCCATCCAATCCATCAGAAACATCCTTCCTTTTAAATTACAGTTTTTTGCATTTCACTAAATAACAATTAATTTACTTGCATTAGTAAAAGTTTAGTAAGAAATATATTTAAGGCATTTGCTTCGTTTATTAAAAGTCGTATTGAGCTCATTTATTTAACACACAAGAATAAATATTCAGCAGTCTCAAGATAATGAATAGAACATTCTGCCATTAGTTTACCTTTATGGTAAAGTACATTTTCCTACTAAATTCAAAGCTATTCTTAGAATCACCACCTTATATTTTATTAAAATGCAAAATATAGATTGCGATAATCAATAGTTGCATTCTGCAACTAATGGTTAAAGAAAAAGCCTACTATCCCATTAAATAGGAGGCTGACAGCAATATTTACTTTTGTTTATAGCTTCTGACAAAAGCTTTAATTCCGAAAATGTAGACTCTTTTTTATCTTTAGGAAGATAACTTAATATATCCGAAATCCAAGCAAACATCATATTACTGATTTCTTTTTCTAGAGCAGCACCTTGATCTGTTAAATCTAATGTAACAAAGCGTCGATCTTTAGAATCTGACTGGCGTAATACAAGATCTTTTTTTACAAGATCATGAATATGGCGACTAATTGTACTATTATCTAAATTTAGCTTTTCCGCTAAATCATTAAGGGACAACTTAGGTGCACATTTAATTTCATAAAGTATATGACTTTGAATTGTTGTAATTCCACAACACTGTGAACTCTCCTTCTGTAACAACCCAAATTGCCTAGATATTACTACAATTAAATTAAGCATTTCTTCAATACTTTGATTTGTTTTATTCATTACATCACCTTTGTGTAGTATATGATAATTAAATGTATTATGCAACTATTGTTATTAACAATTTTAATTATAACTCTTAATATACCCAAAAGACAACTGAAAAGCTTCATAATTATTCATGAGTAGCACTTTTTTCTGAAAACATTCTTTAAGTTCTACACATGCAATATCTTGATTTGAATGTTTATTACTATCGTTTGGAGGGGAACTACTATGTCAGTATTACTTATAAAAGTTTTGACATACTTCGCAATGCTACTACATATGGAATCCCTTTGTTGTATCTTCATGTACCATTGGTTTTTTTCGGAAAGCTTTCTTTGGCATTTGTGGTGTAGCATTGGTTTCAATTACTTTTTCTCATGAAAGGTATGTTGAACAATAATCTTAAAGTTTTAGATATCATTAACAGCATAATACAATTCATCAATAACTCTTACTTGCAAATCTACATTTACAACTATATAGAGGGCATTGAATAGATACATATCCAATATTAGTCACCATAACAAATAGCATTGCCATATTTTCAGGCAATACTATTTATGTTGTGTTAATTTCATATATTCATTAATTAACTTGTCTAATTTTTGGCTGATCTGTATAGTTAAAGGATGATTCTTGCCTTTTTCATTACTGGTTTGGATAATCTTGATTTTTAAAGATTTAATTTTTAGGCATAATTCCTTTTTTGATCTCATTTTTAACTCCTTTTGTAATACACAAATCTTTTCGGGTATATCCTAGATTTCCGGATTGTGTAACGAGGATTTCAAAATCTTGAAAACAAAGGAGTTATTATTCTAACTGCCAATTGTTCATAGAATTCACCCATTTTGATATAATAAAGGTCACTTGTCATACTGAAAATTGAGAACTTCTGATAATAAATTAGTGTGTAAAAGAAAAAAGGTGTGGACATGAAAAATCATATAAAAGTAAATGGAAAGCTTCTTCAAACAAACAAACGTTTTTCACAACTGAAACAAAGTCAAAAAGAGTGGATTGCTACAGAACTGTATAAACTTTACCATGATAAAATGAAGGAAAGACGTACCACAAGAAAGCTTCCTGGTAATCACCGTGATGAAGTGATTTCATCATTGTATAAAAAAATTGAAGAGAGAGAAATATGGATTCCTTATCATGAAGTAGAAAAATATACATTTAGTAAAATCACGAATATCATAAAATCATTCAAGAAAAAATATCCTGAATTAAGCACAGAAATAGAGGTTGAATACGTAAGAAAAAAGGATAGAAGTCTTTGAACTACAATAAATCTTTATAATTGTGAGTGAATAATTTATCACTCTAATTATTTTTTTGATGCTTTTTTAAATGATAGATTCGAATAATACTTAATCAGATAATTCCAATATACGGTTAATTTCAAGCATGATAGCTTCATGTTCGAGCTCAAGGAGATTAATAATTTTAATCAAATCAGGAATAGCACGATCTATTGTATATACATTGTCTGACATCAAACCATAGGTGACTCTGACTAGTTTTTCTTCTATTTCTGAAAAATACAATTTTTGATTTAATTTATGCGTTAATAAACGTTCTTTTTCATTATCTTTAATCATCTAATCCCTCCTCGCTTTATTAGCCTAATTTCTTACGCATACATATAAAGTTTCATTTATTATATCGCGCATTAAAACGGAAAGTCAGCCTATAAAGGAGATAAAAAATATTCGTCAGTCGTATGAAGTAAATTTGCAAATGAAAAACAATAATTTTTTAGGGTGACAATTAAAAATTGTTTTTTATATCGAGTTATCTATAAATAAACACGATAAGATACACCACTTATTCTCTTGCGATTAAATAAGTGGTGTATTTTTATATGTGTAAGCGTACTAGATCATTTTCATTCTACAATCATCCAATTTGTATCTTTTTCAAGCGTGAGTATATATTGCGAAAAATGTGTGGATTTTGTTGCTTCATCAATATATTTAACAGTAACCCATACTTTTATTTGATGATCTACTGTCTGGAATATTGGATGGACTAGCTCTGAAAATAAATAATCCTTACCAATCGGTGGTAAGGCATGATTTTTTACATAATAAGCGAGTTCTTTATCAGTGGCAGTAGGATAAAACGCAAAAAACGTCTCCAAAAACTCTGTTACTTCCTGTACAGTATCAGAATCAACCGTGCCATTGCTTTCAGGTTGTTTGGGTTCATAATCAGATTTTGTAGGTATGCTCCACAAGGTAGGATTTTGTGTAATAACTAGGCTTCCCAATTTATCTTGATAAACTAGAATACGATAGGTGGAGCGAACCCACTCACTATTTTTATCTTCTGTTATTTTTTGTTCTACCGAATAAACAACCGCATAGGTATCCTCATTTTCTTGCGATATCGACCAAATATTTATATCACCTACACTGGAACTGGTAGGAATATCGTCTCTTACAGTATCAGTATTTAAAGCTTGTAAATCCTCTGTCAAATAATCATTGATCTTTTCTGTTCGCTGCTCAATGGATTCTTTTTTGTTTTGCCATGTGTAATAGTCTTTCACAAAGTTTTTCGTAAAGCTCTCTATTGCACTTGTATCCATCATTTTAGTTTCAATGATTTCTTTTTCATGAACCGTATGTCGGTCAATCGCTGTAAAGTTTTTATAAATCCCAAAGGTAAGGCTTCCAATGAGAACTATCCATAACATCATCACTGACTTTTTACGTGGTCCAACTGTCTTTACTTTTATTTTTTTAGGTTTTGTTTCTTTCGTTTGCTTGTCTACCTTTTTAAATAATCTTTTCATCTATTCCAACCCTTTCTATTTTTTAATACGTCCAGCTCCAATTAAGTGCTTTTGCCAGTAAGAAGATGTCAAATCCGCATAACCAATCGGATCGCCTGCGTTATACATTTGGTTGTTACCAAGATAAATACCAACATGAGTAACATACGTTCCAGAGTTATACGTGGAATGAAAAAATACTAAATCTCCCGGTTTTGCTTCCGATAAAGGTATATGCTCAGTTACGTCATATTGCTGCTGTGCTGTACGTGGTAGGTTAATCCCAGCTTTCCGATAACTCCATTGTGTTAATCCACTACAATCAAAAGATGTATTCGGATTCGCACCACCAAAAACGTAGGGGAAACCTTCATACTTTAAGGCTTCATTCATGACCATCTGAACCAGTTCATCATCAAATTGAGGTGAAATGAAATACTGACTCACTAAATCAACATAAAACATGTTGCCGTAAAGATAACGCCAGCCCCCGTTTTTCTTTACGGCTATTGGATTGGAGTAGGTAGTTTTGCTACCGCCCGAACGTTCCCTCGCAAAGCTTTCAGCTAGTTCAAAAGAGTAAGAGTTTCCTCGTTTTGCGACATAATCAATAAATGCACCGCCATAATTGTAAGCCTGAATGACTGTATTCTCATCGACACCGCTTGCTTTTGCGGAGCGTAATAAATCTGAAAAGTATTTAGTTCCTTGTTTAATAGAAGCTTCAGTATCTAAAGAATTAGGTGGAAGTCCAATTGATTCACTACTCTGCATCACATCTTTTAACTTGCCACCGCTTTCCACTTCAATAATGGCAAGTAGCATCGAAACATACTCAAGAATGCCATATTCTTTCGCATATTTTTCTACCATTCGTTGATGTTTTAACACATCCGCCGAAACCGATATACCATCTATGTCACCAATGAAGTCACCACTATCTGATGAGTGTTCTTCATTCGATATAAAAATCGCTACAAAGGCTAATAGTCCAAACAGCGCAAGAAAACCTATTCCCCCAGCAATGAACATGATTTTTAATTTCATGACTTTCATTAGCGTTTCCTCCTAGTTGCATGGATTGGACGCTTACTGATTTGTTTCTGATTTGTACGTTTCAAAGGTTTGGAAGGACGCCTAATGATTGTCCGACTATTTTTTGGTCGAGAACGTTCTTCATGGGGAGGTCGGGTTTCTTTTTTAATAGGTTGTTTGGGATTATTAGTAAAATGTTCTTTTCTGTCTGGACTCGATAACTGTCGTTGTAATTTATATTGCTTCATATACTCGTTTTTTGTGACAGGTCTTGTCTTTTCTTTTTGTTGAACAGCTGGTTTCTTTAATCCATTCCGATGTACAGATTCATTGACATTATGCGTGACTGGTCGTTCATGACTGTCAGTCTTTCGAGAAGGGGTACGTTTTTTATCCAATGCTTGCCGCCTATCTGCAATTGTTTGACGATGTTTTGCTTGACGGTCTTCATGTGTTTTTTGTCTTTTTTCCTTTGCTTGTTTCATACCTTCTTTAAAATCACGGGCAGGTTTTTTAATCTGTTCTTTCCCTTGCATCACGGCATATTGGGCAGTAGCAGGTAAATCATGCAGTTGTTCTTTGCGGTGATCTATATTCGCACGGAACTGATTTTTTGCACCAACCATTTTTCCTGTTACTTGCCCCATTTTCTGGCTCAAAGTTGTTGGTTTTGTATTGTCATTCGAACGTTCTTTATTATTTTTTGCATTCGATGTTAATCGTTGTAATGGGCGTAGGGGAGAGGACGACCCTTTTGTTTGTTTTGATTTTCCAACCATTGCCCCGGCCGTTGCTC
>Ga0209487_1004514_pt1 | contig 10657 bp, 14 predicted proteins | sample Poulit2012_FD_187524 | JGI IMG/M metagenome (GOLD analysis project Ga0209487, IMG submission 187524) | Agricultural soil microbial communities from Georgia to study Nitrogen management - Poultry litter 2012 (SPAdes) (version 2) | ecosystem: Environmental > Terrestrial > Soil > Agricultural land... | reverse complement strand
GCGGATTATCAATAAATGGTTCTGCAATATCCGCATATGGAGAGTCTTTTTCCGGTTTAAATGTTAAATTACCGTGATCTTCTTTGATATCAATGACCATCGCATTCAAATTGGTCGAATCTACTAATTCGATAAGCGACTCCATTCTACTTCCGCCCGCAGAATTTCCGGTTACATATATACCTCTGACCGCATCAGGATAATCGAATTTCAGTCCTGAATCATATGTAAAGCGCCTGAAGTGTTTTTCCGTATCAATCGGTTCAATCGCTATTTGGCGCTCTTTATGCGCATTCGCCTGTAATACTTCTTCACCGCTACTTTTCGATGTACTGCCAAAAGGTACGAAAATACTAAGTAGGAGAATACCGAGCAATGTACAAAATGTGACCTGTTTTTTCTCCATAACATATCAATCTCCTGTTTTTTATATTAAATCTATTATATCGGAATTTGGAGTAAAAATGAAAGAAATGTAACGAAAAATGTCAAAAAAGTATTTTTCTTGTCATACCTATTAAACGCAATCGCCCCTTCGCGTGTTGGTTGAGAATGAGGAAACACAAAATTCAAACCTGCATCTTCATTAAACATGATATACCGTCCCTTTACTAAGAGATGATACTTGATTTCTTTTTCATGTATCGTATATAATGAACAATACTAATAGTAAAGCAATGAAAAAGGCGTAGTACATTTACCCGCTGATTTTTCAGAGAGCTTGTGGCCGGTGGAAACAAGCATCAAGGTGAATTGGAATTGGACTTTGGAGCTAAACAATTTTTATAATAAAGTGATCCTGCAATGTTGCAGGGTAATTAGGGTGGCACCGCGGTTCATTCGTCCCTGTTCATGGGGGATAAATGGGCTTTTTTTATGGGGAAAATAAAATCATGATGGAGTTGGGTAATATGAAAACAATTTTTTCTGGCATACAGCCAAGCGGAACTTTAACCATTGGAAATTACTTAGGAGCGATGCGACAGTTTGTACCTTTACAAGATGAGCATCAATGCTATTTTTGTATCGTGGACGAGCATGCAATTACTGTCCCCCAAGATCGATTAAAACTGCGACATAACATCCGTTCACTTGCAGCTTTATATTTGGCTTCAGGGATTGATCCGGAAAAGGCAACCTTATTTATTCAATCGGAAGTTCCTGCACATACACAATTGAGCTGGATCTTGCAATCGATCAGTTATATCGGAGAACTTGAGCGGATGACACAGTTTAAGGATAAATCGACCGGAAAGGATGCGGTTTCTGCCGGGTTATTAACTTATCCTCCTTTGATGGCTGCGGACATTTTACTTTATAATACAGATCTTGTCCCTGTCGGTGATGATCAGAAACAGCATTTAGAGCTGACAAGAAATCTTGCCCAGCGTTTTAATAATAGATATAATGACATCTTTACAACCCCGGAAATCAGCATTCCTGAAGTCGGAGCACGGATCATGTCCTTGCAGGATCCGACGAAAAAAATGAGTAAATCGGACGAGAATGAAAGAGGATTTATATCGATGCTTGACGAACCGAAGAAAATTGAGAAAAAAGTCAAAAGTGCTGTGACCGATTCAGAGGGTATCGTGAAATATGATAAGGATAATAAACCAGGCATCTCTAACCTGTTAACCATTTACGCCAGCTGTACAGGAGAGTCTGTAGAAGCGCTGGAACAAAAGTATGAAGGTAAAGGTTACGGTGACTTCAAACAAGGTGTAGCAGATGCTGTAATTGCTGTTTTAGAACCTATTCAGGAGAAATACGATGCATTGATTGATTCTGAGCAACTGGATGAAATTTTGGACAACGGTGCTGATAAAGCTGCATTTGTCGCCAATAAGACAGTCGCAAAAGCTAAAAAAGCAATGGGACTTGGAAGAGTCTGGAAGAAAAAGAAGTAGAAAAAAATCAGTGGGCTGTCTAAGCCTCACTGATTTTTTTATTTGGCTGTTTTCTAAATTTTCGCAGTTGATAAAAACTGCGACTTAACATACCGCTCCGGAAATACACTACGCTTTCCGCGGGCTCGCGATGAGCCTCCTCACTCGCAAAGAACGCTCGCTGTGGGGTCTCATCGTCTTCGCTTTCCCGCAGGAGTCTACGTGTATTTCCTTCGCTAAGGTGGTGTTTGGCACCGTACTATAGGATCAATTTTACTTTTACGATGGTTGTTTGGAGCGGAGGACCGTTGACTCCTGCGGGAATAGCACGTGTCTGAAGCCCCCGCAGTACTTTAAGGAAGGTCGACTAAAACCGTTCTTTGCGAACAACGTCGACATACCCTTTGCCAGGGCAAGGAGGCTGAAGCCGTGCCCGCGGCAAAGTAGACACTGTGAAAGCGATCTTCTTGAACAGATGTCGACCTTGTACTGTTATAAAGTGAAAGCAACGGTCCGCAGCGGAAAACTACACATGCTCTTACTTCGCAATTTATAGATTTTGTGTCAAAAACAACAAAACTTTTCGATGGGACGAGCAGTGCGTAGTCCCAGTCTTTGAGAAAAGAGACTTTTATTTTTGTTTCGTTGTATCTTGTTTTTGGCCTTCAGTTTGTTCGAGTTCCCACATTTCCTCTAAGAATGGCTGTCCTTTGATTAATTTCGAGCATAAATCCTCATGGCGCGGACTCCAACCTTCTTTCACCCCGTCATACAGAGCTTGCCATACTTTATCTTCGTTCATAAAACGGATAAATGGATATTTTTTAGGCTCCCATTCTGTCAACCAGTAGCGTAATTCCTCCAGATTATTAGTTGTACGTAACTGATCTAAAGACATCATGAGTAACTGCTTTAACTGCCGCTCTCTTCTTGTTAACCCAAAAATAAGTTCAGGTGCCATGGACAACATATGGTATTCTTTTTGATACTTTTTCGAATCAAATTTAAATCCGTTTGGCTTGGTATTTTCGATCATATCAAACACAAGTTGCTCCTGCCTCGGGATTAATCGGCTTTTACGGATTGGTATTTGATATCCTATCGTATCAAACGCAAGAATATCATTGCCATCCGTGACAATACAAGCATATTCCAAAACAGTTCTCTCCTGTCCTTTCCGCAAATACGCCCGCTTAAAAATATTGTCCAGCAAAGCCTTAGGTAATTCATGCATATCGTTTTCAATATAATTATATAATTCTTCTGTTATGTATAGTAATGGAACCTGATCTAATAATTCAATTCCATCCTCCTTACGCCATTCGTGAAAATAGCAGACACTATAACCGTTCTCTTCGCCTTCAAACCAATTGACCCAAACATCATGTAAATATAACATTATAACAACCCCCGTCTTTGAATCATTTAAAAGGTGTTCAAAAATCAGCAACTAATCTGTCGACCTTTTGAACAATCATTTAAAATACATTATGGCCATCATGACGAAAAATTATTCGAACGAAGTAAAAATTAAGGGTTGTTTGGATAATGATAAATCACAAATGCCATGATTAAAAGTCCTGCCGGCAAAAAATAACACTCGATTCTATCTTTCACAAAAATGAAATATTCCAGCCATGTAACACCTGCAGGGAGAAAGTTCATATAGGCAATCATCGTCACCCCGCCGGAAACAGCTAGTCCAAATCCGATTAAAAACAAAAATACATAACCCATCCTCATCCCACCCACGCCTGTCTATCAGCTTTATTCTCATTCTATGCTTGTACACAAAAAAACATGATAGCGGTTTGTGCGGGCAGAATAGGAAAAAGGCTAACCCCATTAAAAGAGTCAGCCTTCTAAACTATTGCTTATATTTTTTGAAAATCAAAGATGCGTTATGTCCGCCGAATCCAAGTGAGTTGCTCATTACCGCATTTACTTCTTGTTTTCTGGATTCATTAGGCACATAATCAAGATCACAATCCGGATCAGGTGTCTCATAATTGATTGTTGCCGGAATGATGCCATCTTCAATCGTTTTAACAGCAATCACCGCTTCAACACCGCCTGCCGCTCCCAGTAGATGACCAGTCATCGATTTTGTTGAGGAGACTGCCAGTTTTTCTGCATGATCTTTGAAAACAGATTTTATCGCTGTTGTTTCATAAGCATCATTCAGCTCCGTGCTTGTCCCGTGCGCGTTAATATAATCAATATCAGCTGGCTCCAGACCTGCATCTTCGATAGCCTGGTCCATGGCTCTTGCAGCACCTTCTCCGTCTTCTGCCGGTGCGGTAATATGATACGCATCTCCTGTTGAACCATATCCGACTATTTCACCGTAGATATGTGCTCCGCGTTCCAGGGCGGAATCTAATGTTTCGAGAACTAACAACCCTGCCCCTTCTCCCATAACAAAACCATCGCGATTTTTATCAAAAGGACGACTTGCTTTGTTCGGATCATCATTTGGCGACAGAGCTTTCATCGATGAAAAGCCGGCAAAAGCCATATTCGTAAGTGGTGATTCTGTTCCACCCGTAATAATATAGTCCACATCTCCGCGTTGAACGGCTTTGTACGCATCTCCAATAGAATTGGCCCCTGAAGCACAAGCAGTTACCGTACAGGAATTAATGCCTTTTGCCCCGAGCTGAATCGATACTTGGCCCGCAGCCATATCTGGAATAAGCATCGGAACAAAAAACGGACTGACGCGTTTATATCCTTTGTCAATAAACCTTCTCATCTGTTCTTCATATGTTTGCATCCCGCCGATGCCACAACCGATCCACACACCGACACGAGTGGCATTACTTTCATCAATGGTAAGCTTCGCATCCTCAACTGCCATTTTCGCTGCGGCAACTGCATATTGTGTAAATAAATCCATTTTTCTTATGTCTTTTTTATCGATATGCAATTTTGGATCGAATTCTTTTACTTCTGCAGCTACATGTACCGGAAATTCTTCTCTATTAACTTTTGTAATAAAGTCAATTCCCGAGTTTCCGGCTACAATGTTCTCCCACATCGTTTTTACATCGTTTCCGACAGGGGTAACCGCTCCTAACCCAGTAACAACTACTCTTCTATCCTTCATCAAGTGTTTCCTCCTATTTATAGGTTTAAATGTGCATGTGAACAACCTCTCAAGTTATACGCCCCAACGTAACGCAACAGCACCCCACGTTAAACCGCCGCCAAAGCCTACTAACACAATTAAATCATCATCTTTAATTTTACCACTTTTCACAGATTCCGATAAAGCGATTGGAATGGAGGCTGCAGAGTTGTTTCCATAATTTTTAATTGAGGTAGCCATTTTATCTTCGGAAATTCCTAAACGTTTTCGTGCAGCTTCCATAATTCGTATATTTGCTTGGTGTGGGATTAAATAATCAACATCTTCTTTATTATATCCCGTTTTCTCGATGACATTAACAGCTGATTCCGGCATTTGTCTCACTGCAAATTTATATACTTCAGGTCCATTCATAATCAAATGATCTTTATCATCCTGATATAAATGTTTCCCGCCTGCTCCATTTGCACCGAGTTCAAATGACAAGATTCCTTTTCCTTCTGAAACTTCCCCAATGACAGCAGCACCTGCGCCATCACCAAGTAATACACATGTGTTGCGGTCTGTCCAATCCGTAATTTTAGAAAGCTTCTCCACGCCCACGACTAAAATATGCTTATACGCTTTTGTTTCAATAAATTGTTTCGCAGTAATCATGCCGTACATAAAGCCCGAGCAAGCAGCGCTGATATCCATCGCAGCGGCTTTAGAAGCGCCCAGCCGATCCTGAATCATGCAAGCAACAGATGGAAACGGGGTGTCAGGTGTAACGGTCGCAACTAAAATTAAATCAATGTCTTCCGCTTGCACATTTGCCTCTTCCAATGCATTTTGCGCTGCAAAAAAAGCCATATCAGAAGTGTCGATGTCATCTCCCGCGATTCTTCTTTCTTCAATACCTGTTCGTGTTCTGATCCATTCATCGTTTGTATCCACAATTTTCTCTAAATCTTTATTTGTTAACACATCGGTTGGCAAATAATGACCTGTTCCTAATACGCCAACGTTCATAAGCCCATCCCCTTTACGGATAACGTTTATTTTTATAAATCGCTCTTTTCTTAAGTTTTGACGGGAAGCGTAACCGCAAACTTTCAGAAAAAAGCCTTGAAAATTAAAACTAAGATCAATGATTATGACTTGGTACTAATTTTAATGCATTACGTCCCATGTTGCAAGAACAAAAAACACAAGCGCCTGCTACTTCTCATTGCTCAACGGCAATATATCATTTTCTTTATAGTCTTCAATTGCTTTCCTCACTGTTTGTTGGAATTGTTGTGGTACATCAGCACTGAATTCTCCTAAAACAATCAGATCATCTTGAAAATCCAAGGATAAGACCTCGCCTTGCAACTCCCTCTCATTATATTTTTCCGCTATGCGTTGATATAATTGATCAATCTGTTCAACTGTGCTGGTTAATACCGTTTTCGGATCAACTTCAGACTGATCTGTTAAATAGCCAATCGCATAAAGCTTGTCCTTACTCGCTTGGTGAATCACGTCCCTGCTGAATGTATCTCCCGCAGGATAATATACATCCACAGCGTCCTCCTTCATTTCATCATAGATCTCCATCGCCTTTTTTTTGTCATTCCGATTCAAATAATTAATATGTACCTTCGCCCTCGCATTCTGATATTTAACCCCTTCATAAAATCCTTCTATTTCCGCCTGCCATTCATAAGCAGCAATAATACCGACATGATTTGATGAGGTCATTTCCCCCGCAACCATTCCTCCAAAGAAAGCCATTGCATACGGATTAAAATTTAAACTCGTTACATTATCCGCATAAGCGTTTCCGTTGAAATAAACAAAATGCACATCCGGATAAAGTTCTGCAATATCCATAAAGTATTTCCCGTATAAATGACTGTGGCCAAATATAAGATTTACCCCTTTTTGTACAAATTCATCGACTGCTTTGGCCACTTCATATTCCGTTTGAATCTCCTCTTTTAAATATACTTCCACATCAAATGCTTCACTGATTTCAAGTAATCCATGATACGCTTTTCTTTCCCAAGCTTCTTCCTGGATCGGCTTCTCCGTCAACATGCCAACATTTTGCAAATTGCCATGCTCGGAATATTTGGCACAACCCGGAAGGAATACAATCCCAGTGAGGATTACCAAGAGAACCAACCATAACTTCTTCATCTTCATCACCTCAAGTAGAAGCCTGTTTGCTAGGCATAGAAATGTTGATAGCTTCGATAATGCTTTAAAACTTTTTCTAATTTATCCGCTGTGCGTTCATTGTCACGAATATAGACTGTGTTTTCAAGTTTAACAGCTCGGTTTTCGGACCTTTTAGACTTCACTTCTAAACTGGAGGGTAAATCATCTGCTTGCATCCATTGCAACAAACCGTTGGTAAAATCTTTTATATAGACAGCCTCTGATAAAAAATGCGCGGAATCAAATGAAATAAATTGACTTCCCGCGTACATCCCCTGTTTATTCATTGGCATCCACTCTCCGAAAAGAACAGGTACATGAATTGTGGTCATAGATGCTTTCCGCTTTGCTTGTATTTTATTACAGCTGATGTTCATCATTTTTCTTGCTTTTAATCCGTCTGTACATGGGTCTTCGCCGATCACAATCGCCGTATCATAAGACGTCAGCTCATCTCTTGTTTTCAAATCGAATGCACTGTTTCTTCCTAGAAACATCGATAAATGCTCTTTGAAGTCTGTCGTCTCTTCATCGACCCCGTCAACTTCATGTCCTTTTTCCAATAATTGATTCACCATATGAAATCCTACCCAATCAAAACAACTCGTAACTAAAAAAGACATATTAATTCTCCCCTTTACCATATGGAACAAAAGCGCAAGCGCCCGGTTAGCAACGTACAAACTGCGCCCTGCCATGCAGGGTGGTTCGATGTTGTCACGCAAAGTGACGATTTTAATCGAACAACATCAATCTTTTCTTAAGATAAAGGAAACATGCCCCTGCAAAAGGGGTATGCCGATGTTGGCCGCAAAGGCCGAATTTAATCGGCCCTCCTCTTGGCAGCGAATCGATGTTGACTTATCGTAGTGGAAGGAGGGAAGTTCGACTAACTTCGCAACGTCCTGTTGCAACGTCGAACTGACCTACATCCTGTAGGCCCAAGTTTGCTAGTTGTTGGGCGCTGGAGCTGGACGTGGCTAACTTTGCCACGAACAAAATTAAGCCTAAATTTTTATACTTTCTTTCCTCATAAAAAAGAAATCTCTTTTATTTTTATCGGTAATTTGGTAAACTTAATATTATATGTAGCTCGTTTAAAAAGATGAGGTGTAAAATATGCGTTTTATTGTAACATTGATTTGGGCATTATTAATAGGAAGTGCTATTTCTTACGTCCTGACAAGCATGGCTGGTGACCCGTTTAACGTCTCACATGGACTTATACTCGGAGTAATATTTGCAATCGCTATCTTCATATTAGCAGAAGGTATATTGAAAGAAGATAGTAAACATTAAGAGTAAAAATCAATAACTGTAAGGTTCAATTTTTTAAGTAAACACCCTTGCCATGCTTTATGCTAGTGGCAAGGGTGTTTATATTTTAGTGTGTGCTCCTCATTAGTACCACGGTAAAACACTTAACGCAGTAAGCGCCGCAAGCGGCAGAACCAATCTCCTGAACCGTGGTCTCGGTCTATACCCTGGTCCACCATATCCGTACCCCGGGCCATACCCATACCCCGGATAACCGTGATGACCATGATGACCGTATCCAAATTGACGTTGCATATGTTGATGAGGGTAATTCGCCTGTTGATCATGTTCTATTGGTAAAGCAAAATAAACATATTCATCATCCAAGCCTGTAATAATCCCATCCATCTTTGTTCCATCAACCATTTCAGCAAGTACATAAGAATGCATATGATCTTTACATAGTTCGTATACGTCGTGATGATCGTTATTCATTTCTTCATCCTCCTCACCATTTAGACTATGCATTGGCCTACAATTGGTGAAAAGAAAGTGAGAAAAAAGAGGCCGGAAAACATTTTTTGTTTTCCAGCCTCTTTTTTCTGCATTTAGCCACCGCTTACCGGCGGGATAAAGGCAACGACATCTCCTGTTTTCAGAACAGTGTCTTCCTTAGCATATTCTTCATTAACAGCAATCATCGCATGATCGATATTTTCTAAATCATATGCGGTTAAAAAATTATTTTTTAAATCTTTTACACTCATCCCATCTGCTTCAAAGGTTAATTTTTCATTGCCGACCGCTTCCTGCAATTCAGCAAAAAATAGGACATCAACCATTACTTAAATCCTCCTCCGTTGGTAAACTTTCTTTATATGATTTGTTTTCTTTTTGATCGCCAATCCACAATGTACCGTCTTCCCAATGTTCTTTTTTCCAAATGGGTACCATTTCTTTAATCCGTTCAATTGCATACCTGCTTGCCGCAAAAGCATCTTTTCGATGTGGGGTTGAAACAGCAATGGCAACAGCCACTTCGGAAATGTCCAATCGTCCAATACGATGAGCAATAGCCGTTTCCGTGTTGGCCCATTTCTGATTAATTTCGTCGGCAATTTCAGCCAGCTTCTTCTCTGCCATCGGAACATAAGCCTGATATTCCAGATACAATGTGCGCTTATCCTCCGTAAATTCACGGACAGTTCCAATAAACGTACTGATTGCGCCTGCTTCCGGACGGACTACTTTGGTAATTACGTCATTAATTTCAATCGGTTCATTCGTCAGCCAAAAGTTTTTTTCCATTTTAATCCCCTATCATAAGCTTTGCTAATTGTGGTAAGGATGTTTCCATTTCCTGTAACGAAAAGGTAAAGTGATCTTTAATATGTAGGTTATTCATGTTCCAGCTTCCAACCGCTATAATATTCGAAAGTCTATCAAGTAAATGGATATCCGCTTCTTCCCGAATCAAGACAATTTTAGGATAGCTGGCGTTTTTATAGCCTTCGATCAGCAATAAATCGAGTGGTAAAAATGTATACAGCGGAAGGATATCTGTTAATGCTAATTTTTCTTTTTGATTAACAGTGAGGTGCAGTTGCTTTTCTCCTTGGACAGCGCTGATAAGCGACCCTGCTTCTGTATGCTGATAGCTGTCCGTTTCTTTTATAACCGCAGGCTCACCTCCATGACCATGGTGTTTTAAAGTGCCCACCCGCATTCCTGTGCTTGAGAAATAGCGAATCAAGCTTGTCATTAAAGTTGTCTTCCCCGCACGCTTGTAGCCTACAACTTGGTAGACTGGAATACTCAATTGATTGTGCATAGATAAAACCTCATCTAATAAAAATATTAATAAAAAGGCTGATCCACCATCAAATGAATCAACCTCTTATGACTTAATCGGGAATACCCAGTGCAATTTTAGCGTAACGGGACATTTTATCTTTACCCCACGGCGGATCCCATACGATATTAACATTGATTTCCTTGACTTCAGGAATATCTGAAAGCGCACGTCGGACATCCTGTTCGATATGTCCTGCAAGCGGACAACCCATCGATGTAAGTGTCATCGTTACTGTACAAAGACCGTCGTCATTTAAGTCAACGTCATATATCAGGCCCATGTTTACAATGTCAATGCCCAACTCAGGGTCAATTACGTTTTCCAGCGCACCAAGCATGTTTTCTTTTAAAGCTTCATCCATGACCTCTACCTCCTCTT
>Ga0209487_1004513_pt1 | contig 10657 bp, 5 predicted proteins | sample Poulit2012_FD_187524 | JGI IMG/M metagenome (GOLD analysis project Ga0209487, IMG submission 187524) | Agricultural soil microbial communities from Georgia to study Nitrogen management - Poultry litter 2012 (SPAdes) (version 2) | ecosystem: Environmental > Terrestrial > Soil > Agricultural land... | reverse complement strand
ACGGCGAAAAGTGCCTCAGTCGGCGGGATCCGCGCGGCGGGTGGCGGGTGCCTCGCCGGGAGTGTGCGCCGGTCAGGCGATCCCGCCGCCGCGGAGCGTCGCGGTCAGCGTCTTGCCGTACGCCTGGTGGGTGCGGAAGTCCAGCCGGGTGCCGCCGCGCACCCGGTGCGCGGTCACCTCGTCGTCGGCCTCGAGCAGCGGGCGCCGGCCGCGGATGGTGACGCTGACCGTCTCCCGCGCGAACGTCGGGTCCGAGACTGCGATCACCGTGCGCCCGCGGTCGTCCTGCGCCAGCACGGAGGCGGGTCCGTCCACGGTGAGGCTGCCGATCTGGTGGTCGCCGTCGGCGAACGTGTTCAGCCCCAGGAGCCGCAGCCCGGCGTGCCGCACGGCATGCACCTGGGTGTCGTGCGCGACCACCTCCGGGCCGGAGCGGGCATACCGTGCCAGTGCCTGCTGGCTCGCACCCGGAACGATCGCATAGGCGAGGGACCCGCTGTCCTGTCCGGGCTGGTGGGTGTGGGACACGTCGAAGACCCGCTTGCTGATCGGGGTGTCGCTGTTCGAGGTGCGCACGTAGCTGCGTGGCCGTTCGACCGACTCCAGCCGCACGTCGATCTCGCCCTCGGTGTAGAACACGTACCCCAGGGTGGAGCCGCGGGTGGCGTTCTCGTAGTGCAGCCAGGCGGGATCGTCCACGCTGCCCGGCCCCGTGACCGGCCGGCCGTGCCGAGTCTTGCCGGCCAGGTGCACAGTGTCGGTGGGGTCGCACACCCGCGCGTCCACAGTGGTGATCACGTCGCGGTCGTGCTCGTCGTCGATGCCGGAGGCGAGCACCACGATCTCGTCGTCGAACATGAACCAGGACTTCGAGGACCGGCAGTTGGCGTACGCCACGAAGTCCTCCGGCAGCTCACCGGCCTGCTTCGCCACGTACGCGGCGTCGTCGGACTGTTGCATCCCGGCCACGGCGTAGGTCCCCAGCGTGGTGCCGCCCGAGTAGGCGTTCGTGCCCAACGGGAAGTACACGTACAGGTTCTGCTTCACCGAGGAGGAGGTGAAGTCCTCCTCCGGGTTGTCGTAGTAGGGCAGCCCGTACAGCTCTGGGATCGTCTCGCGCTCCTCCTCCGGTGCGCTCACCCCGGCGAGCCGGATCGGATCGACGGCGGTGTAGTAGTCGACGCCGAACGCCTCGCCCTGGTCCTCTCCGGCCAGGTACAGGTAGTGCGCGCCGTCACCCTGGAACCACGGCCGCAGGTTCTCCCCGTTCATGTACTCGTATTTGCTCACCCGCTCCGAGCTGCGGGCGAGCGCGAAGGTGAACTCGGCACGGTGGTGCACGTGCCGGTCCATCGCGTTGTAGGCGAACGTCGCCGCAGCGGGCACCAGGTCCGCGCGGGTGACCTCCTCGTCGGCGACCACCTCGGCATAGCGGACGATGTTCGCAGGGTCGGCGAACGAGGACGGGGAGATCGCCATCTGCTCGATACCGTGCAGGTAGGCCACGTAGGACTCCAGGTCCGGAGCCGACTCGGCGTCCGCGTGGGCGGACAGGGCCACGACCGACTCCACCACGCTGGTGGCGTTCGTGTACCCGGTGCTGGTGCGAGAGACGGCCCGGCCCTTGACGATCTCCATCATCCAGCCTTCGACGATCACCGGTGCGAACGCGGTGGCCAGCCAGGTGTTGATCTGGGCCGCCAACGCCGGGTCGGTGGCGTGCTCGGTGCCGGTGAGCATGGCGATCGTGGTGGTGACGCGTTCGAGCAGCCCGATGCCGTAGCTGCCGGTGTAGGGCACCGAGGAGTGCATCAGGAACGACCCGTCGGCATAGAACCCGTCGGTCACCCCGTGCTGCAGGTGGTAGGGGTCGATGATCTGGTAGACGGTGAGCTGGTCGGAGATCGCCTTGGAGATCCGGTCGGTGTCCCCGAGCACGGCGCCCTGCACGATCCGGTTGGTGGTGATGTCGGCGAGGTTCGCGCCGGTGTGGAACCGCGAGTCCAGGTCCACGTCGCCGTCCTTGCCCTCCCGCAGGTAGGCGTCCATGGACTGCACGTAGTCCTGCACCAGGTCTGGGTCCGCGGCGGCGACCTCGTCGGCCAGCAGCGCCAGCGTGCGGCTGACGTGCGTCGGGATGCCGATCTCCCAGTTGTACCAGTTGCCGTAGTACCCGGCGTCCTGGTCGGCGAAGTAGTGCTCGTGCACCCAGCGCAGCGCGTCGATCACCTGCTGCTGCACCTCGGTGTTCCCGCTCAGGTCCGCGGGGACGGTGGCCCCCGACGGCAGCGGCATCGCGGTGGCCACTGCGATCTCGTAGAGCTTCTGGTAGGTGGTCTCCAGGTTGCCGTCGCTGCTGCCCAACGGCCGACCCGGGAACAGCTCGGTGCTCGGGTCGGTGATCAGGTCGGCGAGATTCTGAGCAGCCTGCTCATACAGATCGTTCAGCTTGTCCTGGACGGCGGGGGAGGAGTTGGTCTCTTCGCTGCCGGCCAGGCTGCCGACGATGTTCGACAGCAGGGACGACGCAGCGGACGGCGCGTCGCCAGCGTTGTCGCGGCCGGCGGGGCCCCCGGTGGCGCCCCCGGTGGCACCGCCCTCGGCGGCGAAGGCGACCTGAGGCGCCGGCAGGGTGGCGGCCAGTGCGGTGACCCCGGCCGCGGTCAGGACGGTTCGACGGCCGATGCTGCGCATGCGTACTCCCTCGTTGCTGCGTTACCGACCCCACGGTCTCAGGGGTGGATTCGCTACAGGGTACGCGACGTACCGGGCCCACCCCCGGGTCGTCAGGTCCCGCGTGCGCCATCGCGCACCCTGGACCTGGCGACCCGGTTCGGGCGCAGGGGATCAGGGGGTCGTGCGGCGCCGGCGCAGGAGCAGCAGCACGGCACCGGCCACGAGCAGCCCGCCGGCCACCAGCAGCAGCGCCGGAGGGATCACGGCACCGGTGCGGCTGAGCTCGGCCGCACCGGCCGAGTCGTCTGTCTCCTCGCCGGCGCCCGCGGCCTCATCGGCCCCGGCACCCGCAGCCGGTGTGCTCGGTGTGTCCGTCGCGGGGGTCGGTTCCGGCGTAGGCGTGGGCTCGCCAGTAGGCGTAGGCGTCGGCGTAGGCTCCTCCACCGGCCGTTCCACCAGCGCAGCCAGCGCCGCAGCCAGCTCCTCGGCCGCCGCATCCACGCTGACCTGCCCCGGTGCTGGCGACCCGAGCACGAACTGGGCGCGCACCAGCCCCGCATCCACGGCCGCGAGCGAGGAGTCGGTGTACCCCACCCGGTCCAGGCCTTCCGCCCGGTCCACCAGCGCCGCCAGCTCCTCGGTGGAGACCTCCTCGGCCTCGGCCACCGGCACCAGCTGCACCTCGTCCAACGTGCCCCAGGCACCGGCGCTCAGTGTCAGCTCCGCCCGCACGGTCACCTCCCCGTCCGCGGCGACAGTCAGCTCCGGAGTCTGCGGGTTCTGCCAGTTCTCATAGCCCGCCAGGGTGAAGTCCGCGGTCACGGTCGAGATCCCGGACGCCGCCGAGATCAGCATCTCGTCCTCGGCGCCGGCATCCGCACCCTGCACCTGCACCGAGAGCCGGTACTGCCCGGCCGGCACCCCGGTCAGGCGCTGCTCGATCGCGAACGAGTAGTCCTCCTCGGACCAGAAGTGCAGCGACCGCTCCCCGGTGTAGGGGTCGTCGGTCGCGCTGATCGTGTACCCGCTGCCGGTGCCGGTCCATGGGTCCACACCGTCCTCGAAACCGGGGTTGACCACGTAGTTGCGGCCGGAGTCCACCTCGCCCAGCACGGTCACCGTCGCGGTCGCCTCCAGCCCGGCAGCCGTACGGCCGCGCACGGTGTAGGTGCCCGGCCCCAGGATCCACTCCATCGAGTCCGACCAGGTCACGTCCTGGGCCTGGCTGGTGCCATCGGTGTAGAACACCTGCACCTGCCCGGGCAGCTCGATCGGCTCACCGTCAGCCACGGTCACCGACGGGCTCGCCACCTCATCCACCTCCCGCGGCCCGATGGACCCGGTCTCGGCGTAGGTGTACACCCGCAGCGACTCCAGCGGGGTGCCGTCGAAGGCGAACAGCGCCTGGTTGTCCCAGGCGGAACCGCCGTAGGTCTCCGCCGGTTCCTCACCGAGGGAGCCGTCCGGGTCGTAGAACTCCTGCGAGTAGCTGCTCGCCCACCCGGAGCCGTGCTGCTGCCACAGGTCCCAGTTCGCCTCCGCCTGCTCCGGCGGCCCGACCGGCAGCCAGGCCGGCTCCCAGTAGAACGTGCCCAGCCCGCGGCCCTCGGAGACGTCCGCGACCGCCTGCATCACGTCCCGCAGGGCCAGCGCCTGCCCCTGCACCGACACCGAGTACTTCTCCTGCGCGGTGTTCACCGAGTTCTCGAACCCGTCACCGTCCTGGAGCGTGTACGCCCAGGACGTCTCGGCCACCGCCACCTCCTTGTCGTAGGTGGTGGCCACCTCGTCCAGCACGGCGGTGAGGTTCGCCAGCGTCCCGTGCCAGTACGGGTAGTAGGAGGAGAGGAACACGTCGTAGTCCACACCAAGCTCAGCCAGCTCCCGGGCGACCGAGGCGTACTGCCCGGCGCGCTCCGGGTTGGTGAAGTGCACGGCGACCTTCACGTCCGGTCCCAAGGTCTGGCGCACTGCGGTCGAGCCTGCCTGGAACAGCCTGGCCGTGCTGTCCCAGCCGCTCACCCCGGCGATCTCGCCCCCGGTGGTCTCGTTCCCGATCTGCACCATCCCGACGGCGACGCCCGCCTGGTCCATCATCGTCAGTGTCTCTGCGGTGTAGTCGTGCAACGCCTGCGCGCGCTGCTCCAGGTCCATGCCCCGCCAGGCGCGGGGGGAGAGCTGCTGACCGGGGTGGGCCCAGAAGTCGGAGTAGTGGAAGTCCACCAGCACCTGCATACCGGCCTCGGTGGCCCGCCGAGCGATCTCGGTGGCGCGCTCGGCGTCCACGTTGCCGCCGCCGTACCCGTGGCTGGGGTCAGCCGAGGAGTAGGGCTGGTTCCACACCCGCACCCGCGCCCAGTTCACCCCGGCCTCGGCAAGCACCTCGAACAGGTCCGCCGGCTGACCGTCGAAGTCGCGGAACACCACCCCGGACTCCTCCAGGGACAGGACCGTGGAGACATCCACACCGTCGATCCAGTCCGGGCCCATGCCCTCCACCCGCGGCACGGTGATCCCGGCCTCGACCGGTTCGGGGTCGGCAGCCGACGCAGGGGTGGTGGTCATCGCTCCTCCGAGGAGTCCGGCGGCCAGGGCGAGGGCGGCGGCGCAACGCCGGCGTGCGGTCATGGTCATTCTCTCCTGAGGATCGTCATCGATACGGACAGTGCAGATTTCGGTGCGGGACAGGACAGGGCCGGTGCAGGGTCGGGTCGGGTGCGGTGGTGGCGGCGGGTGCGCCCTACGAGAGGACCACCGCCCTACGTAACGGGAGCGGCGCCGTCGTTCACCCCTTGACGGAACCGGAGGCCAGGCCGCCGACGATGTAGCGCTGCAGGGACAGGAACAGGGCGAGCACTGGCAGGGAGGCGATCATCGCCCCGGCCGCGAACAGTCCCCACCGAGAGGTGAGCTGGTTGGACACCCACTGGTACATGCCCACGGCCAGGGTCCAGTTGGACTGCCCGGTGAGCACGATCTTGGCGAGGATGAAGTCGCCGAAGGCGGCGATGAACGCCAGCAGCCCCACCACGGCCAGGATCGGCACCACCAGCGGCATCACCAGGCGCCAGTAGATCTGCGCGTGCGAGGCGCCGTCGATCCGGGCGGCCTCGTCGATCTCGATCGGGATGGTGTTGAAGAACCCGTACATCAGGAACGTGTTCGCCCCCAGCGCCCCGCCCAGGTACACGCAGATCAGCGCCAGCTTGGAGTTGATGCCCAGCAGCGGCACCGCCTCACCCAGGGTGATCAGCAGCAGGAACACCGCCACGAATGCCACTGTCTGCGGGAACATCTGCACGATCAGCAGCATGGTCAGCGAGGTGCGCCGGCCCCGGAACCGGAACCGGGAGAAGGCGTAGGCCGCGGCGGCGCCCATCAGCACCGCCCCGAGGGATGCAGTGCCTCCCACCAGCAGGGTGTTGCCCACCCAGGTCCAGAACAGCGTGTCCCCCAGGGCGCTGAAGTTGCTCAGGCTCACGTTCCGGAACAGCACCTCCGACCCGGACAGCGAGCCTCGTTCGTCCAGCGCCGCGGATAGGGCGTAGACCAGCGGGAAGGCCGCGTAGAACACCACGACCAGCGCGACCGGGTACTTCCACCCGACCTCGGAGAGCCACCGACGGCGCCGGCTGGCGGTGCGGGCGCGGGTGGGACTGGGCAGCGTGGTCATGGCTAGATCTCCTCGAGCTTGCGGGTCTGGCGGAACGCCAGCGCCGAGATGATTCCGATGACGATGAACACGATGATCGACAGGGCGCTGGCCAGGCCGTAGTCGGCCCGTCCGCCGGAGACCCCGGAGATCTGGTAGATCGCCGAGATCAGGATGTCCGTGGCGCCCAGCGGCACCGAGGCGCCCGGGAAGGCCGGGCCGCCGTTGGTGAGCATGAAGATGATGGTGAAGTTGTTGAAGTTGAACGCGAACGAGGCGATCGCCAGCGGTGCGGTGGAGACCATCAGCAACGGCAGGCTGATCGAGGTGAACTGACGCAGCCGGCCGGCACCGTCGATCCGGGCCGCCTCCATCACGTCGGTGGGCAGCGCCTGCAGCGCACCGGTGGAGACCAGGAACCAGTACGGGTAGCTCAACCACAGGTTCACCCACAGGATCACGAACTTCGCCAGCCACGGGTCGCCGAGCCAGTCCACGTTCGCGCCGAAGAAGAACCACTCGTTGATCACCCCGAACTCGGAGTTCAGCATCCCGCGCCACAGCAGCGCGGACATGAACGCCGGGAACGCGTACGGGAGGATGAAGATGGTGCGCAGCACCTTCTGCCCGCGCACCCTCGGGTCGTTGTAGATCATCGCCAGCACCAGGCCCAGGCCGAAGCTGGTGAGCACCGTCAGGATGCCGAAGCCGAACGTCCACAGCGTCACCTGCAGCAGGGGCCCGGCGTAGGCGGTGTCGGTGAACGCGCGCACGAAGTTGTCGAAACCGACCGGCACGTACCAGCCGGCCGCCAGCCGTTCGCCGTCGGGGCTGACGAAGTTGCCGCGGTCGTCGGGGGAGTAGACCGTGCCGGTCTCAGCGTCGGTGAGGGTCTGCGCCGCCGGATCCCAGCTGAGGCTGGAGGAGTAGACGGCCCCGGTGGACCCCTCCCGGGTGCGGATGGAGCCGTCGGCGGCATCGTCGGAGACCGGCACCCGCAGCTCGACCACCTGCTCCTGCAGCGCGGTGTCGGTGAACAGCTCGGCCCGGGGCACTACGTCCCAGCCGGGCACCTCGATCGGTGTGCCCGCCGTGTCGACGACGGCCCCGGCGACCGCCTCGAGCGGATCCTCCTCGGTGCCCACCTGCACCACGCCGTCGTTGTTGATCGCGAAGCCGATCTCGCCGTCCTCGCGGACCACGGCCAGCGGGTAGCTGGGGGAGTCCTCCACTCGCTGCTCGGCCTGGATCAGGGCGGCGTCCACCGCCTGCTGCATCGAGCCCAGGTGGCCGGTGCCGTAGTTGGTGAATGCCACGTAGCCGGTGTAGGCGAGGGTGAACAGCTGGAACACCGCCAGGAACACCAGGCCCGGGTACAGGTACTTCAGCGGCAGCGCCCGGCGGGAGAAGTAGATCCAGTCCGCCAGCGCCAGCAGCACCACCAGCACGGTGAGCACCACCCAGGAGCCGGCCGCGTAGGCGGACATGATCGCCAGCACGCCGATCGCGTTGATGACCATCATGATCAGCAGCTTGACGACGAAGCCCCACCCGGGCCCGGTCCACGTCCGGGCGTGGCTCTCACCCGGGCCGCCGCCACCGCGCGCACCGCCACCGCGGCCGCCGCCACCGCGCGCGGACCGGGCGTCGCCCGCCGCCACGGCAGCACCGGGCGTGGCAGCAGCCTCCGGTGTGGCAGAGCTGTGCGGGTCGGTCTCAGGCGGCCGGCTGGCGGACATCGGGTCTCCTCGGTGATGAGCAGGTCCCCGCCGGCGGTTCGGTGCCCGCCGACGGGGACGAGCGGTCTAGTCGGCGATCGCGGACTCGATGTTGCTGACCATCTCCGGCCAGACCGTCTCCGGGTCCTCACCGTTGATCAGCGCGATCTGCACCGGGTTCCAGAAGTCCCACACCGCACCCATCTCCGGGATGTTCGGCATCGGCACACCGTTCTGCGCCGAGGCCAGGAAGCCGGCCTGGATCGGGTCGTCGGCCACGGACTCGGCCACGGCGGTCAGCGCCGGGATGCGCGGGTCGGCGTCGTACAGCGCCTGCTGCGCCTCGTCGGTGGCCATGTAGCCGGTGAGGAACTCGTTCGCCAGCAGGGCGTTGTCGGACTGGGCGGAGAGGTAGAAGCCCTGCACACCCACGAACGGTGCGGCAGTCTCGCCGCCGGCCGAGGGGATCGGACCGACGGTCACCTCGATGCCGGCGTCGGTGTAGGTGGGGATGGTCCACGGGCCCTGCACGATGAACGGGGACTCACCGTCGGCGAACAGCTCGTTGCCGATGTCGTAGTCGATCGTGTCGGTGAAGTAGCCGGTGCCCGCCGAGCCGTTGTCGTACAGCCACTGCGCGAACTCCTGGCCGCCCTCCTCACCCAGGCCCACCTCGGTGGTGTAGGAGCCGTCGTCGGCCTGCTCGAAGATCGGCGCACCGAAGGAGGTCTGGAACCCGTAGGAGGTGTACATGTCCCCCTCGGAGCCGTTGGTGTAGAGGATGAACGGACGGTCGGAGAACCCGGCGTCCTCGGCCATCTGGATCATCTCGTCCCAGGTGGCGGGCGTCTGGTCCCCGACCAGGTCGGTGTTCTGGATCAGCGCGACGGCCTCCTGGGCATACGGCAGGGCGTAGAGCTGGCCGTCGTAGGTGAACGCGTCCAGGGTGACTTCTTCGAAGTCGGCGGCCCGCTCGCCCAGGTCCACAGTGTTCACCACCCCGGACTCCACGAACTCCCCGAGCCAGTCGTGCGCGCCCACGGTCAGGTCCGGGCCCTCGCCGGTGGGCACCTGGGCGAGGAAGTCGGCGCGCAGGTCCTCGAAGTTCTTCTGCACCACGGTGACCGTGGCGCCGGTGTCCTCCTCGAACTGCGTGGCCGCGTTCTCGATGGCCTCCGCGCGCTCGGCGTCGGACCAGACCACCAGCTCTGCGCCGGCGGCGGCCTCACCGGCGTCCTCGCTGACCTGGGCCGTGGGTTCAGTGGTCTCGTCGGAGCCGGACCCGCCGCCGCAGGCCGCCACCAGGGCGACCGAGGCGAGGAGGCTGACCCCGAGACCGAGGTGCTTACGCATGGGTGTTCCTTACCTGTCGGGGCACAGAGAGTGCCGGGGTGATCACGTCCTCGCGATCAGGTGTGGGTGCGGTGCGTACCACGGCGACGCCTCCGCCGGGCACGATGAGCTCGCCGTCGACCTTCTGGCCAGAGAAGATCTCGGTACCGCTGAGCGCAAGGTGAGCTGCGCCGTCGTGATGGTTCACGGCGACGGCGTAGTCCGCGTTCTCCCCGCGGCGCACCATCAGCTCGAGGTGCTCGGGCAGGGCGGGCGGGGTGATGCCGGCGTCCGCATACGCGGCCGCCAGCACCGGGGCGAGCGAGGCCAGGTCGAGCCGGGTGCTCACGTACCAGCCGATGCCTTCGCCGGCCTGGTGCCGGGTGATCGCCGGGGCGCCGTCGGCCGGGCCACCGACGTAGCGGCCGCGTACCTGGGCACCGGTGAGCACCAGGTCCTCGGACCACACGTCGGCAGACAGACGCTGCCCGTCGAGGTCCACAGCGCAGGCGTCCCCGGCGCGCAGCGGCAGGTACTCCTCGACCGTGACCCCCAGCGCATCGGCCAGCGGTGCGCCGAAACCGCCCTCGTGCACTGCGTCGTGCTCGTCGACCGCGGCCGCGAAGCAGGAGACCAGCAGGGTGCCGCCGGAGCGCACGTAGTCGGTGAGGTTCGCGGCATCGGCGGCCGACAGCAGGTAGGAGGCCGGAGCCACGACGAGCTTGTAGCCGGACAGGTCCGCCCCCGGATGGGCGAAGTCCACCGGGACGCCGTCGCGCCAGAGCCGCTCGTAGTAGGTGCGCATCCGCTCCCGGAACGCCAGGTCGTCGCTGGGCCGCCAGTCCAGGTCCTGCGCCCACAGCGACTCCCAGTCATAGAGCACGGCCACCTCGGCGCGGACCTGTGAGCCCTGCACCTCACCGAGCTGGTGGAGCTGCTGGCCGAGCTCGACGACCTCGCGGAACACCCGGCTGTCGGTGCCCGCGTGCGGCAGCATCGCGGAGTGGAACTTCTCCGCCCCGCGCCGGGAGGCGCGCCACTGGAAGAACATGATCGCGTCCGCACCGCGGCCCAGGTGGGTCAGCGCGTTGCGGCGCATCTCCCCGGGCCGCTTGGCGATGTTCCGGCCCTGCCAGTTCACCGCCGAGGTGGAGTGCTCCATCAGGATCCAGGGCTTGCCGCCGGCCACCGAGCGGGTCAGGTCCGCCGAGAGCGCGAGCGCCACGTGCGCGTCCGGGTCCGGGGACCACAGGTAGTGGTCGTCGGAGACGATGTCGAC
>Ga0209487_1004512_pt1 | contig 10663 bp, 8 predicted proteins | sample Poulit2012_FD_187524 | JGI IMG/M metagenome (GOLD analysis project Ga0209487, IMG submission 187524) | Agricultural soil microbial communities from Georgia to study Nitrogen management - Poultry litter 2012 (SPAdes) (version 2) | ecosystem: Environmental > Terrestrial > Soil > Agricultural land... | reverse complement strand
ACACCGTGCTGAAGTCATTCATTTAGATGGCGAAAGCCATCGTATCAAATATAGAAAAACTTTATTTCAATCGGAAAGTGTTCAAAATTAATGAGCAAAAAGTGTTCAATTGTACTTGACGGTTACACCAATACAGGATTCCATTGCAGCTAGTTACAATGACCACAATAAGTCCACTAACTAACCATAAACGACCAAAAACCACACAGTTTCTTATCTCCTGTGTGGTTTCCGTCTTACTCTATTCACTTTTAAATCATGGTTTAGAACTATTAAACCGGAACACTAATCCCTACTAAACAAATCCCTCGTATACACTTTATCCTTCACGTCATGTATTTCATCGGATAAGCGGTTTGCTACGACAACGTCTGAGATCTTTTTAAATTCCTCAAAATCCTTCATGACTCTCAAGTTATAAAATTCCTCTTCAGTTAGTGCGGGCTCGTACACGACAACTTCAATGTCTTTAGGTAAGCAATACCTACCATAGCCGAATGAAGGGTTATTGTAGTGATCCCCTATGCGTGGATCAAGTCCCACACCATTAATAATTTGCTGGGCATTTAATTTACGGACTTCTGCATAGGAATCGAGCTCATTAAAGAAAGAAACTCTCATCGCTAAATATGTATTAGCAAAGAGCTTGATCGCCTCAGCTTCTTTGGAATCCGTTAACAACACATCAATTTCTTCTTTAATAGCACCTTCGACTAATAGATCAGCAAACTACTTCGCCCTGACCGATTGTTCGACAACACAAGTAGTTTATGCCCCTTTGAATATTAAGAATATATATCTGGAAAGTGTTACTTGATCAACTCTTGTCATTTAATCCTGAGATATTTATTAGTACTTTATTATTCGCCTCTCCAGGAATCTAGGAACTTATTCTTTGTTCTTTTAGCTTATCATTTTCATACTCATTTATTACAACATCTAATTCTTTGTGTCGATTAAATATTTCAATGCTTTTATCCCCATAAAATATGGATGCTTTATTTAATTTATTGGCTTTACTAAAGGTATACGTATATTTCACTTCTTCATTTTCTTCTATACTTGCCATATTACAGACAATTTCATTATTTACTAATGAATAATTTACATAACAGTAATTGTCTAAAGTCACGTTATCTAATAAATTATGTGGTGTTAACACCGCTGTTTCACTTAGACGATATATTTCCTTAATTAAGGTTTTCATTTTTAATCTCCTATCAAAAAGTTTTGTACATATTCCGTTTGTTGATCCAATAGAGCAGCAGCACGCTCAAAGTCGTCATTTGACCAATCTTCCCTTGCAAGACCTATTTCATTCTTCAAATAAGTATTAAAATAAATTGCAAGCATAGCGCCATTCGTTTCTTTAGATTTTATCCAACTGTATCGTCCAGTTAAAATAGGGAGATCCTTCAACTCATCCCCATGAATATCTAATCCAGAAACCCTTAGTAACTCTGGTATAATTTGCTCTTGAATATTTTTATTTGTTAACTTTTTTCTAGTTTTTAATATTAAATCTGGTCGCTTTAGTATATTTTCCGATCCTTCACTTTCATCAACAATTGTGGCTGCTTCGCTTTCGCTTATTTTTAATGTTTCTTTTATTTTAGCAATTTTCTCTTGCCGTGCCTTTTCTTCCTGTCTGCGAGTTATGATATAATCTGTTTCTAAATAAACCGATTTAGTTAATTGACCCTCTTTTGACTCTATTGCTTGGCCAAAATCTACAGAGATAACATCACCAACCCCATTATCATTACTTTCTTCTGTAATTTCATCCTCAATATCTTCTAACTTTGCAATAAAATCGCTTTCCTGCATTTGTTCCTTGTAATAATTCCATAATTCATCTAAATTAAGATATTCATGTACAACAACACTACCTATATTATCACTACTTTTTGTAACCTCCTCTTCCGGAATAGATCTTAAAATTCTTCCTATAAATTGTTCGTAAGGAAGGATACTTCTAAACGCACGGAAAATAGCCGCTACAGATAAATATTTATGATCATATCCTTCTCCCATCATGCTAACGTTAACTACAACATCAATTCGATGATTCTCAATATCTTTAAATATATTTTCCTTTTCAGTATCTGATAAATCATTATGAATAGCCACAGATCGATAGTCTAATTCAGAATACATAGAAGCTATTTTTTCAGCTTCTATTATATTAGGTGCAGCAGCAATTATTTTATGAGGAACAGTACTGTTCTTTCTTTTTTCTTTCAATATTTCCAAACTCTTTTTTACTACACTTTGTTTACAGTCGTCTGAATAAGCTACAGACCGCGAAATCCAATCATCATCTTTTAAATTTAAATTTCTAATCTCTTCTATAGTATATTTCTTATCCATATTATTATCAATAGTCAAATATAACTCGTCAGGTATATAATTGAATTTTTCCAGAGATTTAACATACCTTTTATGCATCGCTTGGCTTAGTTTATATTTATAAACTAACTCCCCTACTATATTTTGTCTATCTGTTCTATAAGGGGTTGCTGTTATTTTAACAACTTTTGCTTTTGAAAAGTGCTGCAGATTCTCAATCCAGGTTTTAGCCTCAGAGTGATGTCCTTCGTCTATAATAATCATATCGAAAAAGTCCTCTGGATATTGATTTAATAAAGCCATTTCATTCCTTCTTTGTAATCTTTGTATGTTTGCTAAAACAATGTTCGCATTCTCCAAATGTTCTCTTCTCGATTCCCTTCCCTCATATCTAACAACCACTGGAAGATGATTCGGATTAGTAATAATTTCCTTCTTCGACCAGAAATTATTTGCATCCATACTGTTCAAACTTGTTTCAATTGTACTTAAAATTGTTAATTGAGGAGCAATAACTAAAACTCTACCTTGTGCGATATTATAAGGCAACATAGATATCAGGCCTGTTTTACCCGTTCCGGTCGGTAACACAACTATCGCATGTGATGTACTTCGTTTATCGATAAAGTGATTATAAACTTCTACATATGCATTTATTTGCGGATCTCGTAAGTTTTTATTTTCTAAAATACTTGTCTTTGTGGATATAAAATAACTCATTAGATATTCCCTCCCTGTACTCTACATATAATGCTTGTATAGTTTCATGGACACATCTTAGTTAAGTTACTTCAATTCTTTACACGAGGATGTATCTGATGAAACATAAGAATAATGGAATACGATACAATGATGACTTTCGTAAAATGGTTGTTGTTTTATATCATTCAGGTCAATCGGTTAAGAATTTAAGCAACGAATATGGCGTTTCTGAAGTAACTATTTATGCATGGATTAAGAGATTCTCTCCAATGGATTTAGAAGATGGTTCTTCTATTACTCCAGACGATTATGCCAATTTACAAAAAATATTCAAGTTACAAGTGGAAAATGATATCTTAAAAAAACTATGGCCATATTCGCAAAAAGTAAGTGACACTAAAACAACTGACTTTATTGACTTAGTAAAAGAAAGTCATGATTTAACCGGGAGTTTTTTATAAATATATAACGATAGAAATGATCGCTATGGGCACCTAAAACTCACCATCTTCTGAATAAATAAGGCTATCATGAAGCCTTAAACGCGTTCAGCGATTAATGAAATGTGGATTGGCGATATTACCCACATTTCACACATCAAAACACGGTTGGTGCTACTTTGTACCCGTTATGGATTTGCACACTAATAAAATTGAAAGAAGTAAATCATGTTCAATATATCGATTATAAATCCACTGAATTTGCATTATCTCAATACATTGAAGGTTGGTATAATCGTAAACGAATTCACGGTAGTGTTGGTTATAAGACTCCGCAGGAAATATAAAAATTACATGCTCGTGCGGTTTAATATAGACAGCTTCAAAGAATGCATAAATCTTAATTTATTTGTGTCCAAGATATTGACGTAGATCCACTTTTAAAACAGCTCTAAAAAGGAAAGTATTTAAAATCAAATACTTTTTCCTTACTATACTTAGATCTATTCGACAATTAGGAGCAATTATCCTGCAATTCAGTCTTCGATCGCATGAATAGATTAGTTTTAAGACACTACCTTCTGATCACTTATAAACCTTTTAAGGATAATATTTACTGACTCCAAATTAAGTGCTGTTTTTTCAAAATTACCCTTATATTTTTTCTTCCATGACTTCTTTTCAATTTCCCGATCTTTCATAAGAGTATTAATTTTTATGTTTTGTTTCACTGTATACAATAGTGTTTCTTTGTGATCGTAATATGCATATACAAATCCTTCGTCACTTTCTGAATTAAACATGATAGTTATATCTAGATTGGTGATGTTCACTACTGAAAATGTTGATAGATATCCAATATGATCGATTATATCTATTAAGAAACTTCTGGAATCAATGAAACCTTCATTGGTAAATTCTAGTTCGAACCCCGCATTTATTTTAGCTTTAGAATTAATTATCGAGCAGCTTTGACTAAATAGATTATTTATTTCTATAAAATTTAAATGATGATTTGCTCCCCAGTAATCTTCTTCGGCAAGATATCCCTTCTCAAGAACATCCAACATTTTATCATAAATAGATTCTAATGGGTGCGGATTAATATTGCTATATATCCGATAGAAAAACTCTATAATAAACTCGATAGAATGATTTATTACTCCAATAACTTCATAGAAATCTAATTCTCGGTTTATACCAAAATGAGTTACTTTATTTCTAAGTCCTCCTAGTTTTTTGAGATGCATTATAGTAGGTGTATTAATTCCAAACAAATCCCCCAGTTTATCAACTGACTTTGCGTAAGATATCGTCTGTATTGGTAAATCCATATTAATTAATATATTATACAACGGCACTTTAAGCTGATGCTGCCTGCGTCTTTTTACAGCATCTAAAACATCATTAGATACGTCTGTATAAATTATCAATTCGTCTACTCTACTTAAAGTTTCCTTACTTAAAATTTCGATTACACTATGTATACTAGTTAATGAAAGCTTTAAATGACTTTCTTGTTTTTCATTTAAGTATTTTTCAAAAAAGTCGACTCCCGTTCTAAGTGAATCTACTCCATTATCTAAGAGATACATTTTCATAATACTCCCCCCTTTTAGCAGTTACAGATAATACATAAAGAGCTTATTTACTTAATACCCTTAGACGTGATTTTATAATTACTAGCACCACACATTGTCTAATGCTTTTGTTTATTGCCTATATTAATTCACATAAATACTATAGAAGTTACAGGATGTCAACCATTGTTGATTCTGCTTATCTGTGGCGGTTATTTAGAATTATACCCACTGTATTTCCCTATCTTGATTAGGTCCTTCTCTATTGGTCTCAGTATGGACTGGTTACACTACATAGCCCTATTTTTTTGCCTAAATCCTTATTTATCACCTATAAAAAGAAACACTTTCTCATTTATATACTGAATCGCTTCTTCTAAGACTACTTTTTGAGCGATATGCTGTTCAATTATTAATGCTTTAGGTAAATTGTTGGTATATTTAGCTGAAAACATTTCATTTTCTTTTGTTACACTTAATATTTTCCTATAATCCCAGTCAATTACATTTATTTTTCCTAACCTTTCTAATACATCACCTGTATCAGTAATAGTAATTCGACCTAAGGAATCGATTGATTTTGTTTCTATTCCTAAATATTTAAACATCCATTTTAAGGTAATAGCTAGTTTCGTCCCCGTAAAGGTTTCAATAATCATCTTATCTATATCATACCAAATTGGTCTTTCATAATGCTTTAATCCTGCTAACCGATACTTTGTTCTCAAATCTGCTATTGTTCGATTTGCTCCTGAGTTTAAATAATTAAATGCTTCATCACCCATTAATAATTGGTAGGTCTTTTCAACAATCTCATTTGAAATGATTTGAGTACCGCTTGAAAATGGCGGTGGGTTTCCGTTTGCTGCTACTGATACATGCACTTTCCTTCTCTCGGATTCAATTCCTTGAATTGTCCACAGTTTACCAGCTAATATTATATTGATTCCTTCCGATATAATAGGACTTATATCAATGCTACCAATTTGACGACCTTTATAGAGGACTTCGAATTGTTCAACTGCTTCAAAAACAGCATAAAATTCACGACTTCTTAAAATTCGTTCCCCTTCCATTCCAACAATCAATTCATCTCTGTCCGAAAATGATTCTAAAATATCAGTAGCAATCATGTTATCAATAAGTTTTATTATATTATCCCGCTTTAACTGTGTAAACACGGATATATTGAGGATGTTTTGACATAACCTCTCTTTACTTATACCGTTACTTTCCGCACACATTGAAATGATTTGTTGAAATACGACATTATATGGCTTCCCATAAACTTCTGACGGCTCAACCCATCCCGTTAAATTCAATTCCATTACAGCCAAAGCTAATAATAGACTATCTTCCTCAGTTGTATACATTTGCAATATTTGCTTACTGTCTCTTTCACGACCAGAACGACCGAGTCTTTGTTTGAGCGAAGATACAGTCAAGGTATTGTCAAGTTGAATCACTAAATCAACCGCACCAATATCAATCCCTAACTCAAGTGTACTTGTTGAAATAATACTCATAGGCCGTTTTGATTTTGCTACTGTTTTTTCTATATATTCCCGGCTGTTTTTGGCAATGGAAGAATGATGTGGATAATAACTATCAACCCGATATTCCTTTTGTGAAAGTCTATTTAATAAATGCGTAAGCTCTTCTACTTGCTTTCTACTATTGCAAAAAATCAACGTTTTTTTATCTTTTGTTAGCTGGCGGATATCTTCTACTACTTCTATGGGTAGTATTCTATTCATACTTTCAAAATGAAATAGTGCATAAAGTAACTGTTTCTCTGAAGTTTTTGAATCAATTACTTCAACCCTCTCAGGTTCATCATTTCTTAACCATGTTTTTACAATATTAAAATCACTTAATGTCGCTGATAGACCAAAAATACGTGGTCTTTTCCCTGTATAAGCACTTATTCTATCTAGTAAGGCACGTAGATGAACACCACGATCCGCTGGAATAAAAGAATGTATTTCATCAATAATAATATAGTCAACATCTTTAAAAATCTGTTTTAAATGGGATGTTCGATTTATAAACAAGCTTTCAATTGACTCTGGAGTAATTTGTAAGATACCACCAGGGCGATTTATAAATTCGCGTTTTTTATTTGCAGCAACATCCCCATGCCAACGATGTATTGGAATATCCAAATTCTCACATAAATCATTTAAGCGTTCAAATTGGTTATTGATAAGTGCAATTAGCGGAGAAATGTAAATAACTTTTAACTTGTTCTTTCCCGATTGTTCAATCGCAGTTAAAATTGGTAAAAATACTGCTTCTGTTTTTCCCGAAGCAGTTCCAGATGAAACAATAATGTCCTTTTCAGTATCTAACACAACAGGAATCGTCTCTTCCTGTATCGGCGTGAAACTTCCCCATTGCATTTCCCATATTTTTCGTTGAACTTCCTTTGATAATAATCGAAATACACTCATGTGCTTTGGAAGCGATCCATCACATTTAGTGATTCTCCAGCTTCTTCTTGCTCCTGAATAAATATTCTCCCTTTGTCATAAGTTGGGTTTTGTAATAATATATTTAAACCATCTAAAAAACGTTTAATAACATGTCCGACAGTCGTAAATTGATCAGCACCGGGCATTGAGAATTTTTGGATAATAAATCCCTTTATTTCATCACTCGTTATTGAAATATCATATTTATGATGTTTCGCATGAATATCACGAATTATCGTCAATAACACAAAAATCTCTTCCTGTTTTAATGGAGTTAATTGTATAACTGGCTGGGACATATCCCTAAATTCATCTGTCTCATATCGATTCACTTCAAGTCGGCGGCGCAGTGCTCCGTAACTATAAAGACCTCGGCGTTCATCTTTAAGAAAGTCATGTGTTCCACTAAATGTAATATAAAGGCCTCCTAAACTTCCTTGTAAACAATCGTTAAACATTGATAAAATCATTTCATAATTACGTTCCCGGGAAACTGTATGAGTGATTTTGTATAAATTAATTGCCTCATCAAAATTCACAATTAAACCTGCATATCCTACATCTTGAACAAAATGAGAAAGCACTTTTAAATAATCATAATAACTCTCATCATCAATAATACTACGAACACCTAAATCCTGTCTTGCTTCGGTTCTTGTTGTGTATTCGCCGCTAATCCAACGTATTGCATTTCTTTGTGTTTCAATATCCCCATTAATAAATCCTTCAAAATAATTAACAAGTACTGTTGAAAAGTCGTATCCACCTGATAAAAAATCCATTTTCTTTACCTCTTCAGTGATTGCTATTTTAATTGCAGCAACTAAGCCTGCATCATTAAGATCACTTGTATTAAAATCATCTGACTTCTTCACTTTCGATTGTATATTTGTAATCCATTTATCTAAAACTTCGTTTAATGCATTACCTTCTGTTGTTTTCGTCGACATACTTTTAATTAAGTCTGTATATAATGGCCGTGCACGATCAACACCACTCAAACGTTTATCCGCAGATAAATCAGCTTTAGTTACAACAAAATCATGATTTAATCCAACCTGTTTAATTAATCCTTGAATAAAGCTTTTACCACTACCAAAATCTCCAATTAGGAACTTTACAATCGACTCGCCTTCACTTACACTCTTTAATTCTTCTAATATTTGTTTTCCTTCATCTTTGCGCCCAACCATAATGTGTTGTAATCCACGTGAGGGAACAACTCCACCAGATAATGCCTCTAAAATAGCCGTTGAATCCCTTCTGCTAATTTTCATACGTACCCTCCTATATACTCGTTCGTATATCTTTAAAACCCTCAACGAGATATACGTTACCTTCTTCCTTTTCAATTAAAATATCTTGTAAATCCTCTTGTGCTTTTTCATTAATTGCTGATAAAAGGACACCCAACATCATCCCATGTTTTTGTCCAAATTGAAGAGCTTTTTCTTCTGAAATTGTATACATATTATCCCTATCAAAAAGTTTTAAAAACTCCTCTTCTAGCTTGGTTAACGTTTGAACAAATTTAACCTCATCACTTTCTTCCGGTTCGAATAAACCTTCTAATGATAAATTTAAATTTTCTACTTGATCAGTTTTTATAGATACCTCCGTTGCTTCTAGCTTCCCATCCAATAGCTCTTGATCAAAAACATTAACTAATTCATCTGTATCTTCTACCAATGATTGAATACGTATATCGTCAAATAACGGTACACTTTTTTTATTATCTTCAAGTGGCTGAGGTATTTCTTCTCCCCGTTGTAGGGATCCCTCATCTTTTACTACCTTAAAACGATCATTGTCATCCGCTTGTTTCATTAATATTTCTTGGACAAATTCAGTCTGCAAGTCTTCCCGATAGTCCTTTATAAAACTATTCATACCGTCTTCTTTCCGCAGAATGTTCTCTGATAGTTTTATAATTGCCGTTGTTTCTTTTCGTAAATATTCTGTAGTTTTTATTTGTTTTTGTGCTTCTTGCGCAGCAGATACTGAACGTTCTATAATTGCCGCATTAAAAAAACTACGCATTGCTTTATACTCTAAGGTTTCAAACCAATATTCTATTAACTTTATATTTTTCTGTTTTTTAAATCTATTGAATTCTTCAGTATTACTTTTGAATGCTTCATAAACTCTAAATTTTTCCGCTTCAAAATATTTACTTTTTCTTCCATAACGAATATAAACGTTCCATGTGTTCATCGGTATATTATCCAATGCTTCATTGTTTTCTAGCGCTTTATATAATTTTGGCTTTGAAGTTACCCGTCCTTTTCCAGACCACTCTAAAGCCAAACCTTCCTCGTCAATCTCAATTAACATATCAGCAATCCATCGTGGCAGATAATTAGCTAACTTAGCATGTAGTGGGTGGTAATCCTTATATAACTTCTCCATAAGACTTATATTAAAAGCTGCATGCTGATTGAATGAGTAATTCATAAGTTCGTATGCAAAGATAAATAAATAACTTAAATCCACTTTTAAAATATTACCTTGTAAAAATTGGGTTCTCCAATAAAAATACCAATCTTTTTGCTGTTTTGTTAAATTGTTGAATGTTGGATAATACGTACTAAAAAACACTTCATGTTTTGGACTATCTATATATTTATGTCGATACTTATATGAATCCTGAAATATACTATGACCATGACTAATTGAAAAACTAATCCCATTAACAATTTCACTCTTATCATTTTTTACTAATTTAGCAATATCGTCTTTAATGGTTTGTGGCGTTTGAATATGCCGATATTTGTCCTGAATTAATTGTTTCTCATTGTAAAACTGTTGCTTTGTTAACTTATTACTTGATCTTTCTTTAATATGCTTTTCACTGTTAATTGATTTCTTTACTTTTTCTTCTTTACAATTTGTTTTAAATTCCCCCAGAATACTTGAAGGGTTTGATTCACTTTCAATATGTTTATGATGCCATTTTTTAATAAAGAAAGCATCACACCAGCCTACCAATACTGGACTAACCTAAATTATTGAGACACTATAAAACACCTTCGAAGTGGTATACTTGTAAAAAGTACTTACATCGGAGGTGTTTTTGCATGGGCAAAAACGTATATTCAAGTGAAGTTAAATGGGCAGT